>Ga0255055_10000747_pt1 | contig 24606 bp, 20 predicted proteins | sample JV7_2_27_MG_FD_188633 | JGI IMG/M metagenome (GOLD analysis project Ga0255055, IMG submission 188633) | Seawater microbial communities from Jervis Inlet, British Columbia, Canada - JV7_2_27 | ecosystem: Environmental > Aquatic > Marine > Inlet | place: Canada: British Columbia | collected...
TCTTACGGGAATGGAGCCCTGGAGGCCGGCTACCCGGCAGCTTCCATCCGGGCGATCGCCCTCTGGAGGGCCCCCCTCATCTTGAAGTACGATGCGTCGTCCAGGGACAGGTCCTTAATGGTGCCTTCGGCCCGCTCGTGAGCCCGCCTTGCGCGATCGACGTCGATCTCCTCCGCCTTTTCCCCGACGTCCGCCAGGACGACCACCCGGTCCGGCGTCACCTCCGCGAACCCGCCGCCCACCGCCACCTTCCGCACCTCGTCTCCCTTGCGGTAGCGGAGAACCCCGATCGAAAGGATCGCCAGATACTGGGTATGCTCGGGAAGCACTCCGAATTCCCCCTCGTACCCGGGGGCGATGATCTCGTCCACCTCCTCGGAGACGAGGAGGCGCTCCGGGGTCACCAGTTCCAGCTTGATCTTCGACGCCATCTTTGCCTATCTCCCGCTACACCGTCTCGAGAAATTTCTTCCCCTTTTCGATCGCTTCCTCGATCGTCCCGACCATGTAAAACGCCTGCTCGGGAAGGTCGTCGTGTTTTCCATCTACGATCTCCTGGAAGGACTTGATCGTGTCCTCGAGGCGGACGTACTTGCCCGGGATGCCGGTGAACTGCTCGGCAACGAAGAACGGCTGCGACAGGAAGCGCTGAATCTTGCGGGCGCGTGAGACCAGCAGCCTGTCGTCCTCGGAGAGTTCGTCCATGCCGAGGATCGCGATGATGTCCTGGAGATCCTTGTACCGCTGAAGGACTTTCTGCACCGCGCGCGCCACCATGTAGTGCTCCTCGCCCAGAACCAGCGGAGAGAGGATCCGCGACGTGGAATCGAGGGGGTCGACCGCCGGGTAGATCCCGAGCTCCGCGATCTGACGGGAGAGAACGGTCGTGGCGTCCAGGTGCGAGAAGGTCGTCGCCGGCGCCGGGTCGGTCAGGTCGTCGGCCGGGACGTAGATCGCCTGCACGGAGGTGATCGAGCCGCGCTTGGTGGAGGTGATCCGCTCCTGAAGCTCTCCGAGGTCGGTAGAGAGGGTCGGCTGGTATCCGACGGCCGAGGGGATCCGCCCCAGAAGCGCCGACACCTCGGAGCCTGCCTGGGTGAACCGGAAGATATTGTCGATGAAGAGGAGCACGTCCTGGCCCTCCTCGTCGCGGAAGTATTCCGCGGCGGTCAGCGCCGACAGGCCGACGCGCGCCCGCGCGCCGGGAGGTTCGTTCATCTGCCCGAACACGAGGCACGCCTTCTCGAGAACCTTGGACTCCTTCATCTCGAGCCACAGGTCGTTCCCCTCGCGCGTCCGCTCGCCCACGCCGCCGAACACGGAGTAGCCGCCGTGCTCGATCGCGATGTTGTGGATGAGCTCCATGATGACGACGGTCTTTCCCACGCCCGCGCCGCCGAACAGGCCGATCTTCCCTCCCTTGGAATAGGGGGCAAGGAGATCGACGACCTTGATGCCGGTCTCGAGGATCTCGACTTCGGTCGACTGCTCCTCGAAGGACGGTGGGTGCCGGTGGATCGGGTACCGTTTCTCCGTGATGATCTCCCCCATCTCGTCGACGGGATCCCCGATCACGTTCATGATGCGGCCAAGCGTCTCGGGGCCGACCGGGATGGTGATCGGACCGCCCGTGTCGATGGCGTCCATTCCCCGGACCAGACCTTCCGTGGAGTCCATGGCGACGCATCGGACGACGTTGTCGCCCAGGTGCTGGGCCACTTCCACGGTCAAGTTCCCCTCCTTGTCGCTGATGCTCGGGTTGGAGATCTTGACCGCGTTGTAGAGCGCCGGCAGCTTGCCGGCCTCGAACCGCACGTCGACGACGGGCCCGATTACCTGGACGATGTTTCCCTTGTTCATGAGTTCCCTATCCTCCTTCGCAATCCTGCGTATGTTTACCCTTTGAGCGCCTCGGCCCCGCTGATGATCTCCAACAGTTCCTTGGTGATGGCGGCCTGCCGTGCGCGGTTCATCTGAAGCGTAAGACGGGAGATCATATCCACCGCGTTGTTGGTGGCCGAATCCATCGCCGTCATCCGGGCGCCGTGCTCCCCCGCCACCGACTCGAGGAGCATTCGGAAGATCTGCGCCTCCACATACTTGGGCAAAAGAGTCGCCAGGATCTCCTCCCGGGAAGGCTCGTAGAGGTAATCGATATCCGTTCCGGACCCTTCCTCCTCCGCCTGCTCGAAGGCGACGGGGAAAAGCTTGTCTATCCGTACGGCCTGCGAGATGGCGGACCGGAACTCGTTGAAGGCGATCACCACCTCGTCGAACTCCTCCGCCAGGAACCCGTCCACGAGGTCGTTTGCGATCTGTTCGGCGTGCGCGTAGGAGAGCGCCCCCAGGACGCCCACGTACTCCTTCCGCATCGGCACGTGCCGCCTTCGGAAAAAATCGCGGGCCTTCCGCCCGACCACGTAGAGCGCGACTTCCCCGACGTTCTCCCGGGTCTCCTGGAGGAATCGGTTGGCCGCACGGAGCAGGTTCGAATTGAAGCCGCCGCACAGTCCCCGATCCGAGGTGATCACCAGAAGGGCGACCTTCTTCGTCTCCCGGGACGAAAGGAGCGGGTGCGCGTCCTTCCCGGCCCGTCCGGCGACCGCCTGGACGACCTCCCGCATCTTGCGCGCGTAGGGCCTCGCGGCGACGATGGCATCCTGCGCCCGCTTGAGCTTCGCCGCGGACACCATTTTCATCGCCTTCGTGATCTGCTGGGTGCTTTTTACGCTGCCGATCCTCTTCCGGATCGCGCGGAGGTTCGCCATGGTTCCCCGTCGCCCCTTCGGTTCGTGGCCTTTACGCTATTCCTTATTTCCTATTCCTTGAAGACGCCCTGGAACCCCTCGAGGGCGGCGGTAAGCCCCGCCTTCAGGTCGTCGTCGATCGTCTTCTTCTCGCGAAGCGTGTCGAGGAGCGCCCCGTGCCGGTCCCTCATGAAGGTGGAAAGCTCCGCTTCGTAGCGGGTAAGCGAGGTGACCTCATAGGCGTCGCAGAATCCGTTCGTTGCCGCGAAGACCGTCACGACCTGCTGCTCCACGGGCAGGGGTTCGTACTGGTTCTGCTTGAGGATCTCCACGAGGCGGGCACCCCGGGCAAGCTGCATCTGGGTGGCCTTGTCGAGGTCCGACCCGAACTGGGCAAACGCCGCCATCTCGCGGTACTGCGCCAACTCCAGGCGGAGTCTCCCTGCGACCTGCTTCATCGCCTTGATCTGCGCGTTGCCGCCGACGCGGGAAACCGACAGTCCGACGTTCACCGCAGGGCGAACGCCGGCGTAGAACAGGTCGGCTTCGAGATAGATCTGGCCGTCCGTGATGGAGATGACGTTTGTCGGGATGTAGGCGGAGACGTCCCCGGCCTGCGTCTCGATAATGGGAAGCGCCGTCAGCGAACCGCCCCCCTCGTCGTCGGAGAGCTTTGCCGCCCGCTCGAGCAGCCGCGAGTGCAGGTAGAAGACGTCGCCGGGGTACGCCTCGCGTCCCGGCGGCCGGCGCAGCAGGAGCGAGAGCTGCCGGTACGCCACGGCGTGTTTGGACAGGTCGTCGTAGATGCACAGTGCGTGGCGCCCGCTGTCCCGGTAATACTCCCCCATCGTGCACCCGGTATAGGGAGCGATGAAGTTGATCGGAGCGGACTCGGCGGCCGTCGCGGAGATGACGATCGTGTAGTCCATCGCGCCGTACTGGCGAAGCTTCTCGACCACCTGGGCGACCGTCGACTGCTTCTGTCCGATCGCGACGTAGACGCAGATAACGCCGGTCCCCTTCTGGTTGATGATCGTGTCGAGCGCCACGGCGGTCTTGCCCGTCTGGCGGTCGCCGATGATGAGCTCGCGCTGCCCGCGCCCGATCGGGATCATCGAGTCGATCGCCTTCAGGCCCGTCTGGAGCGGCTCCTTCACCGGCTGGCGCTGGACGATCCCCGGGGCCTTGATCTCGATGCGGCGGAACTCCTTCGTCTCGATGGGCCCTCTTCCGTCGATCGCCTGCCCGAGAGAGTTCACCACGCGTCCGACCATCGCGTCTCCGCACGGCACCTCGACGATGCGGCCGGTCCGCCGGACGACATCCCCCTCCTTGATGAGCTGGTCCTCGCCCAGAAGCGCAATGCCGACGTTGTCCTCCTCGAGGTTCAGGACCATCCCCCGGACGCCCTCGGGAAACTCGAGAAGCTCTCCCGCCATCGCTTTTTCCAGCCCGTGGACCCGGGCGATGCCGTCCCCGACGGACAGGACGACGCCGGTCTCCGCAACGTCCACGCTGGTTTCGTATCCCTTGATCTGGCTTTTGAGGATCTCCGTGATTTCTTCGGCGCGGATATTCATGGCGCTTGGCTCACCCCTTCTCTAGATTTTGCCTGATCTGTTTGATCTGCGTGCGGGCGCTCCCGTCGTATACGGTCGAGCCGACCTTGACGATCATCCCCCCCAGCACGCCGGGTTCCACCGTCTCCTCCAACATGACTTTCTTGCCGGTCTGCCCTTCGAGGACGGACTGGAGCATGTCGCGCTGGGTGCCCGTGAGCGGCATCGGGACCACCACTTCGACACGCTCGATCCCCTCGATCTGCTCGATCAGCCTGCGAAACTCCGACACGATCGGGGAGAGGATGTTCATCCTCCCCTTGTCGACCAGCAGAAACAGAAAATTCCTCGTGGAAGCCAGAAAACCCGCGGGTGCAAGCGAAGCCTCGAGGGCCGCCTTCTTGTCCCGGCGGTTGATATGTATGGCTTCCATCATCTCGCGCAGGAGGGGAGTGTCGGACGCAAGCTTGTCAAACTGCTCCACCTCCTCCAGGATCCTGCGGGCCTGCCCCTCTTCCTCGCCGATGGCGAGCAGTGCACGGGCGTACCTTCTCGCCAGGCTCCCCCCGATCACCGCACGATCTCCCGGATCCTGTCGATGTTCTCCCGCACAATCCGCTCCTGATCCTCCGGGGTAATCGTCTTCGACACGATCTCCTCCGCGGCGTGTGCGGAAAGTTCGGCCGCTTCCCTGCGGAGCTCGGTCCTGGCCTTCTTCACCTCCTGGTCCGCGGCAAACTGGACCTGTGCGCGGAGCCGTTCGATTTCGGCCTGCGCCGCCTCGTGCAGACGCTGCTTCTCCTCGGCGGCCTCGGTCTCCATCTTCCGGTTCATCTCCGCGATTTCCTCGGAAAGCTTGCTCATGCGAACCTCGATCGACAGGAGCTTTTCCGCGGCGGAGCTTCTGGCCCGGGCTGCCTCGTCGATCGAGTCCCTGAGCAGCTGCGCGCGTTCCTTAAGGAACGCGCTTACGGGTTTCCTCAGGAAATAGACGAGCACCCCCACCAGGATGCTGAAGTTCACTGCCTGCTTGAAGATCTCCCACCACGGGATGCCCGCGTGGCCGCCCGCTTCCTGCGCGGCCGCCGCCACCCCGGACGTTGCCAGGGAGACAAGAACGAGAAGTGCCGCCCTCACGCCACACTCCTCCCGAGAACCTTCTCGGCGATATCCTGCGAGAGGCGCGACACCTCGGATCGCAAGACCTGGGCGGCCGTTTCCTTCTCGGAGGCGATCTCCTCCCTCATCGTGTCGATCTGCCGGTTGGTCTCCTCCATGGCGGATTCGATCCCTTTCCTCTCGGCCCGGGACGACTCTTCCATCTGCGCGCGCTTGCGGGCCAAGGCCTCGGCTAGCGCCTTCCGCTGGGACTCTTCGTACTGCCGGGTCTTGGCATCCGCCTCGGCAACGAGAACCTTCGCCTCCTCCAGCGGCTTGACGGAAAGGTTCTCGCGCTCCTGGAACGTGGCGAGGACCGGCCGGATGAGCGTCAGGGAAAGAATGAACGTGAGGACGATCACCAGCCCCATCTGGAGGACGGCGAGCAGTGTGATGTCCAACGTCTGGAATATCTTGAGGACGAGCTCCATGAAACCGTCTCCCCCGGGATTCCCTGCAGGCTAACGACATGCGCAGATAGGTAAACGGGAAATTGGTATCACGGGAGGAAAGCCGCTGTCAAGCGGTTAGTGGGGAAATCGTCCTCCTGTCCGGGCAGTTCGGAGGCAGAAACGGTGAAGGACACCGCGGATTTCCGCGGTGCCCTTCACCTTCTCGCGAATTTCTTCCCTTTCCGGCGGGCTTTTCGTCCCGCCGGCAGCCGGATCTGTCCTCCCGTTATTTCTTGGGAGCCTCCTCCATCGGCTTCTCCGCTTCCACCGGCTTCTCCGCTTCCACCGGCTTCTCCGCTTCGGCGGGGGCCATCGCGTCCTTGTCAGCCGGAGCCTCCGCCGGGGGAGGCGGGGGAGGAGGTGCTTCCTTCTTCGCACACGCTACGAAACCAATCGATGCGGCAAACACCATACTCAGGAACAGCGCCCAATACTTACGCATCTTTTTACACTCCTTTCCTCTTGGGGGTTCTTTGATTGCCGGATACGGTTGCCTGATGATTATGCAGCAAATATAACATCTGCGAGCAGCGTTGCAACCTCTTTCCCCCATTTTCCTACGGTTCCGCGTCGATTTTCCTCTTGGGAACCGCCTGCTACCCTCCGAAGAGGATGTCGCAAAGCCGTTCGAACTCCCCCTCGGAAAAATAGGAGACCTCGAACTGCCCCTTCTTCGCCGTCCCGCGGATGCGCACTCTCGTGCCTCCTCTCCGGGACAACCGATCCGCCAGGTCTTTCAGGTGCGGATCGTGTCGCCCGGGCTTGCTCGTCGACTTCTTCCTCTCCCCCTCCTGGCACATCCGCTCCACCTCGCGAACGGAGAGGCCCTTGCGCAACGCGGTTTCGAAGATCGGCAGGAGACGCCCGGGGGGCGCTGCGAGGAGGGCCCGCGCGTGCCCCGCGGAGAGGCGTCCGTCGACAACTGCCTGCTTCACGGCCGCGGGGAGCTTGAGCAGCCGGACCGTGTTCGCCACCGTCACGCGGTCCTTCCCCACGCGTCGGGCGATCTCCTCGTGGGAGAGCGAGAACTCGGCGGCGAGCCGGTGGTACGCCTCCGCGAGCTCGACGGCGTTCAAGTCCGCCCGCTGGACATTTTCCACCAGGGCGGCCTCCAGCGATTCCCGGTCGGAGAATTTCTTGACGATCGCGGGAATCGTCTCCACGCCTGCGGTCCGGGCGGCGCGCAGCCTCCGTTCTCCCGCGACGAGTTCGTACCCGGCGGTCGTGGGACGAACGATCACGGGCTGGAGGATCCCCTTCTCGCGAATGGACTCGACCAGGTTCCGCAGTTCCTCGTCGGAGAAGGAGCGCCTGGGCTGCTGGCCGCCGGCCCGGATTTCGCCAAGCGGGATGCGCAGAAAATCGGCTCCCCGTTCGGGAGGGCCCGGCAGGAGAGCCGACAGGCCTCTCCCCAGCACCTTCTTTTTCAGCGGATCGGGTTTTCGCTCCATCGGCTCACCATCTCTTTGGCGAGTTCGAGGTACGACGCGGCCCCCCGTGAACTCACCGCATACAGGATCGCCGGCTTCCCGAAGGATGGGGATTCGGAAAGCCGGACGTTGCGCGGTATAACTGTTTGATAAACTTGAGAATTTAGGTTTTCCCGGGCCTCCGCTGCAACTTGGTGCGACAAATTGTTGCGCGAATCGAACATGGTGAGGAGGACACCTTCCACCCGGAGGGAGGGGTTCAGCGACTCCCGGATCTTTTCGACGGTGCGGTAGAGGGACCCCAGGCCTTCGAGGGCGTAATATTCGCACTGCAGGGGTATGAGCACGGACCGGGCCGCGCACAGAGCGTTGACGGTCAAAAGACCAAGGGACGGAGGGCAATCGATGAGGATGACCTCGTACCGCTCCTCGAGGGGGCGCAACGCCTCCCGAAGCCTTGTCTCCCTCCCCTCCTGGGCAACCAGTTCGATCTCCGCCCCGATCAGGTCGCTTGAGGCGGGCAGGAGGTGAAGGAACGGAAGATCGGTTTCGCGGATCGACTCTCCCGCCGGGACCTCGGCCATCAGGACGCGGTAGATGTTCTTCTCGGCATCCCCCCCCGGGGCGCCTCCCGTCCCCGATGTCGCGTTCGCCTGGGGGTCAAGGTCCACCAGAAGAGTTCTCTTCTCCATCACGGCAAGGGAGGCACCGAGGTTGACCGCCGTGGTGGTCTTCCCCACTCCCCCCTTCTGGTTGGCAACGGCTACGATGTGGCCCAAGGTTCGTGCTCCGTTAAGGCCGGCGGGACCGGGCGATGATTAGAATTCAATGGTATGTTTACCACGCCTGGGCTTCCGGGAGGAACGAATTTATTCCGGCCGTCCCGCCCGCCTCCTTGTCTGCCGACTTCCGGGACACTCCGGGCCTTCCAACCTCCTTACGGGGCTTGGGATCTCCCGGATCACCCGGAAGCCCATCCCTAAGGGGAGTTCGATCCGGACGGTACGCTCCTGCGCGGCCCCCTGCAGGGAGGAGTCTTCCCTCTCGGGCTTCTCCCGTTTCCCCTTCCCCTCCCGGGGCCCCTGCATCAGGAGAATACGCCCTCCGGGGGCCAGGTACGGCAGAAGAAGGGGCACGGCCTTCTCCCGCGGGTGGGTGGCCCGGGTGACGATATGCTCGAACTGGCCGATGGAGAGGAGACTTCGCCTTTCCAGCCGGGCATTCACCACGTCCGCGTTTACAAGGGAGAGCTTCCGGAGAGCGTGCGACAGGAACGCGCACTTTCTCCCCGAGGACTCCAGGAGGACAACGCGTGATCCGGGCAGGGCAACCGCCAGGGGGATCCCGGGGTATCCGGCACCCGAGCCGAAATCCAGGATCCGCCCGGGAAACGGGGAAAACTTGAGCAGGAGCAGGGAATCCAGGATGTGCTTGACCGCGACCTCCTCCGGGGCGGTGATCGCCGTGAGCCGGATCGACCGGTTCCAGCGGAGCACCTCCCTGGTGTGGGAAATGAGCAATCCCTCGGCCCCAGGCGGCACGGACAGCCCCGCACCCGCGATCAGCCCGGCGAGCAGCCCCTTCGAGGGCACCGGGATATCCCGGGAGGACGGTACCTTTGGCTCTTTTCTATCCCCCTGTTCCACGTGGAACACCCCCCCCTTTTTTATCCCGGGCCGGGCCGATGCTCCGAGGCGTTGCCTTTCCCGGGGACGGGTGCTCGCGTTTGCGGGGACACTCCTCTCCCGTATTCCGGAGATGAATCAGGAATGTCCCCGGTGAGAGTGCCCCCGCAACGGGCCTTACCCGCCCGCCTGGGTGACCGCCCTGCCCTTTGTTAGCGCCACAAGGAGGAGGGCCACCGCCGCCGGAGTGACCCCGGGGATCCTTTGGGCCTGTCCGATCGAGAGCGGGCGCACCCGGACGAGCTTGTCCCGGACCTCGGTGGACAGACCGTAGACCGACTCGAAGGGGAAATCCGAGGGAAACTTCAAGCTCTCGTATTTCCGGAGTTTTTTCGCATCGTCCTCCTGCCGGCGCAGATAACCGTCGAACTTGACGATGAGTTCGGCCTGGGAGACCACCTCCGGAGAGAACCGCGCAAGACCCGGGTCGTGCGAAACGACCAGGGCTCCCGTCACCTCGGGACGGCGCAACAACTCCGCGTACGGAATCCCGGGACGGACAGGCGCACCCCCTGCCGCAAGGACGGCATGGGCAAGCGGGTGTCCCGCGGAGACGCGGGAGGTCTCGAGGACGGCCAAAAGAGAAGACAGTCCCTCCTGCTTCGCGCGGAACTGTTCATACCTCGCTCCGGGGAGCAATCCCACGCGATATCCTGTTTCGGAGAGGCGCAGGTCGGCGTTGTCCTCCCGAAGGAGTAGCCGGTATTCGGCCCGGGAGGTGAACATACGATACGGCTCCGTTGCCCCCTTCGTAACCAGGTCGTCGATCAGCACGCCGATATACGCCTCGCTGCGGGTAAACACCACGGGGTCCTCCCCCAAAACCCTGCGCGCCGCGTTGATTCCTGCGACCATGCCTTGCGCCGCGGCTTCTTCGTACCCGCTGGTGCCGTTTATCTGCCCGGCATGGAACAGGTTTCTGATGACCTTCGTCTCCAGGGAGGGGGAAAGCTGCACCGGATCGACGAAATCGTACTCGATGGCGTACCCGGGGCGGACGATCTCCACCTCCTCCAGGCCGGGGATTGTTCGAAGCATCTTGAGCTGGATGTCGTACGGAAGACTCGTCGAGACCCCGTTCGGATAGTACTCCGCGGTCTCAAGCCCCTCCGGCTCCAGGAATACGTGGTGGCGTTCCTTGTCGGCGAACCGGACCACTTTGTCCTCGATGGAGGGGCAGTACCTCGGTCCGATCCCCTGGATCACCCCGGAATACAGGGGTGAGCGGGAAAGGCCGGACCGGATCGCCTCGTGGGTCCTCTCGTTCGTGTACGTGACGTAGCACGGAACCTGGGGCCTTCGGACCTCCCTGTTCCCGAAGGAAAACGGAAGGGGGGGGTCGTCCCCCCACTGCGGGGTGGTCCGGGAAAAGTCGATCGTCTTCCCGTCCAGCCGTGGGGTGGTGCCCGTCTTCAGTCTCCCGACCGAAAACCCAAGCTCCCGCAGGGAGTCCGATAGCTTCATCGCCGGGAAATCCCCTGCCCTGCCCGCCGGGAAGTTCACCAGCCCGATATGGACAAGCCCTTTCAGAAAGGTGCCGGTGCACAGAACGACCGTCTTTCCCCGGTACCGGATCCCCAGGTTCGTATCTACCCCCAACGCCGTCCCCCTTTCCTCGAAGACGGCATCGACCATGGCCTGCTTTACGTCCAGACCGTACGTACTCTCCAGGACCTGCTTCATCCGAAGGCGATAGAGCTGCTTGTCTGCCTGCGCCCGGGAGGACCTGACCGCCGGTCCCTTGCTCGTGTTGAGCTGGCGGAACTGGATCCCCGTGGCATCGATGTTTTTCGCCATCTCCCCGCCCAGGGCGTCGATCTCGCGGACCAGGTGCCCTTTGGCCAGTCCACCGATGGCGGGGTTGCACGACATGAGTCCGATGGCGTCGGCGTTGATCGTGAGAAGAAGGGTGGAACGGCCCATCCGGGCGGCTGCCAGGGCCGCCTCGCAGCCGGCGTGGCCGCCGCCGACAACAACGACATCGTACTCTTTGGGGTACTCATACACGCTCAACCGTTTGCCCCCCTGTTCCACGTGGAACGTCTTCCTAAATCTTATTATAAATCAGCTATTTACCTATGCAAAAGGCGCCGAAGATGGCGTCTAGCACTTCTTCGGGTGCAATCTCCCCGGTGAGCCCGGCAAGCGCCTGCGCCGCGTCCCGCACGTCGGAAGCGATGAACTCGAGGGAAAGGGTTTTCCCGACCGCCTCCTGTGCCCGCTCCAGGGCAACGTCTGCCTTCCGGACCGCTTCAACGTGGCGGAGGCGGGTGAGCGGCGCCTCGGCCATTATAGCATCCTCCTCCGGAGCGAGATCGCGCGCGATCACACGGAGGAGCCCCTCGACCCCTTCCCCGGTCGCAGCAGACAACGGGATCGTCCCGTTTCGGCCCGGCCCGCGGAAGCGGCCGCCCTCCTCTGCGGCCGGAAGATCCCGCTTGTTCAGAAGGACAAGATGGGGGCGGTCCGCCACCTCCTGGTACGCCTCGAGATCCCCGCCGTGCGCCGGCCGGCTCCCGTCCAATACGAAAAGAGTAAGATCCGCCGAGGCGATGATCTCCCGGCTCCTCCTGACCCCTTCCCTCTCCACCGGGTCCAAAGCGTCGCGCAACCCCGCCGTGTCGACCAGCCGCAGCGGAATCCCCGCGAGGGAAACTTCCCCGGAGAGATAATCCCTGGTGGTTCCCGGGATCTCGGTAACGATCGCCCGCTCCTCCCCCAGGATGCAGTTCAGGAGGCGTGACTTCCCCACGTTGGCCACCCCGGCGATCGCCACCGTGGCCCCGTCCCGGTATCGGTGGCCGCGGGCGTATGACGCGAGGCAGCGTCCCACTTGCGCCCTTAATTCCGATACCCGTTCTTGTATTTGCTCGCTTGAAAGGATAGGGACGTCCTCGTCCTCGGAAAAATCGATGGAAGCCTCCAGGAGCGTAAGAAGGGATACGATCTGCCCCCGCAGGGGGGAGATCGCCTCCCGGATTCCTCCTTTTAGCTGGCGCAATGCCGCCCGGGCCGCCCCGGCCGTCCTCGCTGCGATCAGGTCGGCGAGCGCCTCCGCCTGCGTCAGGTCCATCTTTCCGTTTTGAAAAGCGCGGCGGGAGAATTCCCCGGGGGCGGCGGGAGACGCCCCGAGATCGCAGGCGGCTGCTGAGGCCCGTTCCACGAGCACGGGGTTGCCGTGCAGGTGAATCTCGGCCACGTCCTCTCCGGTGAAACTTCTAGGGGCGGGAAAAAATACGACGAGGGCGGAATCGATCTCCTCCCCCTTCCCGTCCCGGACGGTGCACCGGGAAAGGGTGTGGGGGGAAACCCGGGAGGGATCCACCCCGGTCAACCGGAGCGTGATCGGAAACGCTTCCGGACCGGAGAGCCGCAGGAGGGAGACGGCGCCGGCGCCGGCGGGGGTTATGGGGGCAACGATCGTCGTTTCGTCGCCTTTGCCTGGTCCCCCCCCTTCTTCCACGCGAGCCCGGGGCCGGCCTTCGTCCACGGGTTCCTCCTTGGGGGCGGGGGGTTACGCTATGCCCGGGCCGCCTGTTCCGTTGCAACCTGCCGGTTTTGAATCAGCTGCTGTCCGATGGAAAGCAGGTTGTTCATCAGCCAGTAGATCGTGAGTCCCGTCGGGAACCCCCAGAACATGAAGGTGAAGATGAGGGGCATAAAGAGCATCATCTTCTGCTGGGTGGGGTCCATCCCTCCGGAGGGCGACAGCCTCTGCTGGATGAACATCGAAACCCCCATGAGCAGGGGGAGCAGGCGGATCGGGATCGTGTACCCCGCCACTGCGATATCCCACAGGTGCTCGGGGGCCGACAGGTCGTTGATCCAAAGCATGAACGGGGCGTGCCGGAGCTCGATTGCCACGAGCAGCCCCTTGTAAAGTGCGATGAAAACCGGAATCTGGAGAATCATCGGGAGGCAGCCGCTCATGGGGTTGATCTTGTACGTCTTGTACAGATTCATCGTCTCCTGCTGCTGCCTCGCCTTGTCGTCTTTGTACTTCTCCTTGATCTGCTTCATGATGGGACCAAGTTCCTGCATCTTCTTCATGGATGCCATCGACTTCTTCGTGAGCGGGTAGAAGGCGATCTTGATGAGAATCGTCAGGATAATGATGTCGATCCCGTAATTCCCCGTAACCCGGTTGAAGAAGGTAAGCAGCCATACGAGAGGCTGGGCCAGTAAGGAGAACCACCCGTAGTCCACCAGTTTCTCGAGGCCTTTGCCCGTTTTCCCCAGGAGGCTGTACTCCTTTGGCCCCATGAAGACCCGGACGGGAAAGGAGATCACCTCCTGCGGCCCGAGAACCACCGGAGAACCGGCCAGAGCGATCCGGATCCCCTCCTCCCCCAGCATGGAGACCCGCTCGAGACCCCACTCCTTCTCGGGGATGGCAATCAGGGTGAAATATTTGGCATCGGCGGCGGCCCATTGCACCGCGACCCTGTCGATTTCCCCCTTCCTGATCTTCTTGAAATCCAGACGGTCGATCTTCCCCCCGGCGCCCACGACCGCTCCCTTGAAGGAATAGGAATCGCCGCCCAACTCCCCCACGAATACCTGGGAAAGGAAGGTCCCCGGCTTGAGGCGCAAGGACCCTGCCGTCCCGTTGGTCACTTTCTGGTCCACCTCGAAATCGTAGCGGCCTCCGGTAAATGTGTACTCCCGGGCGATGCGGACTCCCTCCCTGGATTCCCAGGACAGGGAAACGGTCTTCTTCTCTCCGGCCTTGACGAACAGTTCGTCAGGCGCGTCCGAGGCGTATACCGGGAGCTCGGGAAAGGGCGGCTGGCTCTCCGCGAGGTTAAGCTCCAGGGGAAGCGGGCGTACCTCCCCGGAACCGATGATGTCCAGGGGCTTGCCCGCCGGCCCGGGGTGGTCGTTGTACCTGTTCAGGGAAAACGACTGGATTCCCCCCCCTGCGCTGGCCACGATCGCCGTATAGAGAGGGGTCCGTACGGTGATCCACCGGAGAGGATTCTCGCCTCCGGGGATAAGCCCTCCGGACGCCGAAGGCGCGGTTACCACCGGGGGCTTCGCCCTTTCGGTTCCGGCAGCGCTTTCCCCCGCGCCCGGTTTCGCCGTTTCCTGCTGTTGCGCGGGCGGCGGCGCCTTCTCCGGCGCGGGCATGAACAACCGCTGGTATACAAGCATGATGACGACCGACAGAACGATCGCCAGGATCATCCGTTTTTCCATCGAACCCCCGTGCCGAAGATATGGATGCGTCGCGGTTCCTCCACGCCCCCGGGATGAAAGGGGTGGCACCGCACGATCCGCCGCAACCCGTCCAGAATGCCCACCAGGATACCGTTCAGGCGGAGGGAGCCGATCGTGTATTCCGAGCAGCTCGGAAAGAAACGGCAACAGTTGCCGAGGTACGGGGATACCAGACGCTGGTAGCCTCTCAGGAGGCCGATCGCTAGGTTTCTTGCCCGCACTGGGAAGGCTCCTCCCTCTTTCCCCACCGGCGTTCGATCGCGAAAAGAAGCTCGGTGGAAACCGACGCGAGATCGGCGTCCCCGGGGGCTTTCCTCACCACGATGGCCGTACGGGTCCCCGCCGGAAACACGCGCTTGTTGTGCCGGTAGAACTCCCGAACGAGGCGCTTCACCCGGTTGCGTACCACCGCGTTCCCCACCCGACGGCCGGCGGATATTCCGATCTTGCTGACAGCGGGCAGGCTTCCCCCCGCTCCGCCGCGGAAGTCCCGGTAGATGGCGTAGTGCGGTGTGGACGCGCGCTCCCCCAGGCGAACCACTTCCCGGTATTCACGGTCCGTGTGTAGCATCTCCGCCTTTGACAGTTGAAAACCGCTCACCCGCTTCCGGGCCTTCCCGAACCGGAAAGGTTACTTCTTGCCGCCGATTGAGACGGAGAGCCGCTTCCGCCCCTTCGCGCGTCGTCGGGAAATGATCTGCCTGCCCGCCGGGGTCGACATGCGACGGCGGAATCCGTGGGTCCGCAGGCGCCGCCTGTTGTGAGGCTGGTAGGTGCGTTTCATCCTTTTTAGGCCACTCCTTCCTGGCTACCTGCACGTTCCCTGGAAAAAAGATAAAGTATTCCTTTTGTTCCGCCCGTGTCAACCCTGATTTTCCTCCCCATGATACACTGCGCATCCCATGAGCAGAAAACGATCGCCTCGGGATTCTCCCCTGCGCCGGCTCCTGTCGTTTCCGCTCCTGCGGGCCGGGAGGAAGAGGACAGAAGCCCCTCCCTCCGAAGGGGAGTTTCTTTTCGAGCTTGCGGGCATCAACCCGGAAAACCTTCTCCTCGGCCGGCTCCGGCCGGAGGAGGTCAGGGAACGGATCCGGAACGCGGGCATCTACGAGGGGCTTGCGCGCAGGGGATACCACGATCCCGTTCTCGCGCTCGAGTGCGGGGACCCGGAAGACCAGCGGATCCTCCTGTACGACGGGAGGAAGTCCCGTGACCGCCTCCTCATGGAAGTGCGATTGCAGATTCGCGCGTTCCGCCCGGGGAAACCAATCGGGCCGTTCTCGAAGGAAACCGTCTTCCGTATGCTCCTCATCCACTGGCTCGCCCTTTCCGATCCGGAGCGTCCGTTTCCGATCCACCGACCCAGGCTCCCCGGCCAGGAGCGCCCGGGCCTGGGGATCTTGCCGGAATGTCTGTCGCTCCTCCGGGAGATCGGGCGGGAGTTCTCCCTCGACGGTCTTCTCGACGTCCCCGATCACTTTCACTCCGCTCTTTTCTACTCCCGGGCGTTCCGGTTCCTCGACCCGCACGCCGAAGGTCGATTCCTGGCGATGGTGCGTGACCTCAAGGGGATCCCACTGGCCCTCGCCTCGGAAGCCGTCCAGGAAGGGTGCCTGGTCGACACCGCCACCGTCTTGCCGATCTCCTGGGACCCGGCGGAACAAGTAATGCCGTTGCGCGACCCCCTCCGACGCTATCTGCGGTCCCCCGAGTACCGGTCCGTCCGCGACGAGGTCGCCGCGCGCCTCCATGTGAGCGTGGACTGGGACCGTTACAAGGCAAAGATCGCTGATAGGGGGGGATCCGGAAAATATCCTTGATTCCCCTTTTCCGGGTATGGTACCCTTCCCTCGCCTCAAGACAGAAGTCGTGGAGAAATCCTGCCTCTTCCGACTCGAAAGCTCGGGCGGGACACATGGGGAGAAAGCCTGGGGTTTCAATATATAACCGGTTGGAATCAAACATCTTTTTTGGTTTTCCACAGGTGTGGATAACGGTGTTGGCAACTTCCCGGGCACAAAAGACCTTAACCGCCTGACAATGAATACGATTTTCCTTCTTTATCCCGTTGGACGAACCTTCTGGAGGCAGGGTATCCGGTGACTTCCGGTGCGTGGGGAACGGTTCTTTCCCACCTGAAAACCAAAGTCAGCGACCAGGTGTATGAGACCTGGCTGCGCCCGCTGCGCTTCGTCTCCCGGGAAGGTTCCCTTCTCCTGGTGGCGACTCCCCACAAGTTCTTCAAGCAGTGGATCGAGGAAAACTACATGCCCGAGCTCGAGGAGGCAGCGCGCAGGGAGCTCGGGGGGAACGTCGACGTCGAGATCGTGGTGGGGAGCGAGGAGGAAGGGGAGGAGGAGCGCAGTACCCCTCCCCCGGACCTGTCTCTTGACGACAGGAGGGACGCAAAGGCGCCGAAGCCCAGGACGCGCAACGGGGAGCTCAATCCCCGGTACACCTTCGACCGATTCGTCGTGGGTGCGGGAAACCAGTTCGCCCAGGCCGCTTCCTACGCGGTAGCAAACGATCCCGCCAAGAGCTATAACCCCCTTTTCCTGTACGGGGGTGTCGGTCTTGGCAAGACCCATCTGCTCCACGCCATCGGGAACCTCACCCAGGAATGCAACCCCGGCGTCCGGGTCTGCTACATCACCGCGGAAAAATTCACCAACGAACTCGTCTTCTCCCTCCGCACGAACCGGATGCCCGACTTCAAGGAAAAATACCGGAACGTCGACATGCTCCTGGTGGACGATGTCCAGTTCATTGCGGGAAAGCAGCGCACGCAGGAGGAGTTCTTTCACACCTTCAACGACCTGTACTCCTCCCGGGGGCAGATCGTCGTCTCCAGCGACAAATTCCCGAAGGAGATCCCCGACCTCGAGGAGAGGATCCAGTCCCGCTTCGAGTGGGGGCTCGTGGCGGACATCCAGCCGCCGGATCTGGAGACGAGGATCGCGATCCTGAACCGGAAGGCAGAGGCCGACCAGATCCCCCTTCCCCCGGAGGTCTCCCTTTTCCTGGCCACCATGATCAAGAACAACATCCGGGAGCTCGAGGGATCCCTCATCCGGATCGGGGCGCACGCCTCCCTAACGAAGAGGGAAATCAACATGGACCTGGCGCGCGACGTTCTCTCACGTCTCCTGGAATCCTCGGTGCGCGAGATCTCCCCGGACACCATCCTCAAGACCGTGTCCGAGCACTACGGTGTGAAGGTCTCCGATCTGCGCTCCAGCCGCAAGCACAAGGTGGTCGCCCTCCCGCGGCAGATCGCCATGTTCCTCATGCGGGAGATGACCAAATGTTCCTTCCCCGACATCGGGCAGCGCTTCGGCGGCCGAGACCATTCCACCGTCATGTACGCCGTAAAAATGATAGAGAAAAAATCCAAAGACGATGTATCGTTAAGAAACAGCATCGAGACGCTGCGCAAATCGATCAATGGATAACCCTGTGGGGGGATTGGGGAGGATTTTTTTCTCCACAGACCCCGGGGCATCATCCACCGGATTGTGCGCAGGTTGTCTTTGCGTATTACGGAAGGAGAAGGCGGACTTTAGCATGCTGTCCACAATTTCACATCCTCTACTATCACTACGGTTTTTAGAATATAAATATAATAATAGAAGAAGAGGGTGAAGATGAACTTTACCGTGGATCGCGACCAATTCGAGGAAATCCTAGCCCGTATCCAGGGGGTGGCGGAGAGACGGCATACCATGCCGATCCTGTCCCATGCGCTTCTGACCGCGGGTCCGAAGGCCGGACCGACGGGGAATCCGGGGCTCACGGTCGTAGCCTCCGACCTGGAGATCGTCATCCGCTGCTCCCAGTCGCTCGATGTTGTCGAGCCCGGTTCCATCGCCCTTCCGGCGCGGAAATTGTTCGACATCGCGAAGGTTCTTCCCAAAGGACCGGTCACGGTAGCGGCGCGCGAGGGAAATTACGTGGAGATCTCCGCTGGGCGCGGACATTTCCGCCTCGCAGGCCTTGGCAGCGAGGAATTTCCGGAGATGCCGGAGAAGCCGAAGGGAAAGCCTGTCGCCCTGGATTCGGAGACGTTCCGCAAGCTCGTGGATTGCGTAAGCGCCTTCGCGACGGGCGACGAGACGAGGTACAACCTGTCCGGAATTCTGCTGGAACGACAGGAGGAGGAGGGAAAGACGCTTCTGCGCATGGTGGCGACGGACGGGCACCGGCTGGCGATTGCAGACGGTGAGGTGCCCGGCCTCGGTGGGCTTCTGGGGGAAAGACGGGTGCTCGTCCCGAGAAAAGGACTGATCGAGATCCGGAAACTGTCCGACGGGGGACCGGGTTCCCTGGAGCTATCCGCCACGGACAAGTTCCTCTACGCCGGGAAGGGGGACACGGAGGTGTGGGTGCGGCTGCTCGACGCGGAATTCCCGGATTACCTGCAGGTCGTCCCCAAAGAGAACCAGATTATTGCGAACGTTCCCCGAGGTGCGTTCCACGAAGTCCTGAAACGGGTAAGTGTCATGGCGCCGGACAAAGTGAACAGCGTCAGACTCTCGTTCTCGGGGAAGCAACTGGAAGTCTCCACCAACAGCCCGGACCTGGGCGAGGCGCGGGACCTGCTGCCGATCGAGTTCGAGGGTGCACCGGTCAAGGTCGGTTTCAACGGGCGATATCTCCAGGATGCTCTCGGCGGGATTTCCGAGGATACGGTTCGCATGGAGCTAAAAGACGAAGTATCCCAGGTGATCATAAGGCCGGCAACCGGGACGAATTTCCTCGCCATCATCATGCCGATGAGGATTCTGTAGGGAAGGCATCCCCGAACACTTGCAAACGAAGAGATTTTCCCTACAAGATCGGTTCCGTAGTATAATCAATTGATTAATCTTTTTTAGGGTAATCGCCTATGGCAAAACGTCCGAACGAGATCGTCCGAAACGGGAACGGTGCGGACGACTACACCGGCGAAAACATTAAGGTTTTGAAGGGTCTGGAGGCGGTCCGGAAGCGCCCGGCGATGTACATCGGGAGCACGGACGCCCACGGCCTTCATCACCTCGTCTACGAAGTCGTGGATAACGCCATCGACGAGGCGATGGCGGGGTATTGCGACAACATCACCGTAACAATCCACCCCGACAACTCGGTCACCGTAGACGACAACGGCCGCGGGATTCCCGTGGACGTCATGGAAGGGGAGGGGAAACCCGCCGCCGAGGTGGTGCTGACGGTTCTTCATTCCGGCGGGAAGTTCGACCGGGATACCTACAAGGTGTCCGGAGGTCTCCACGGTGTCGGCGTCTCCGTGGTGAACGCCCTCTCGGAAAAACTCGAGGCGGAGATCCGCCGCGACGGCTCCGTATACCGCCTGGCATTCTCCCGCGGGGAGACGACCGCTCCGATCAAGGCGACGGGGAAATCCCGCAAGACGGGAACCAGGATCACGTTCACGCCCGACTCCGAGGTTTTCACCGAGAGGGAGTTTCACTTCGAAACGCTCTCGCAGCGCCTGCGCGAGCTCTCCTTCCTGAACGCGGGGCTCAAGATCACGATCCTGGACGAGCGGTCCGAGAAATCCCACGAGTTCCAGTACAGGGGCGGGATCGTCTCCTTCGTCCAGCACCTGAACCGGAGCAAGAACGCGCTCCACAACAAGCCGATCTTCGTGGTAGGGGAGAGAGACAGCGTCCAGGTCGAGGTGGCCCTCCAGTACAACGACTCCTACCAGGAAACGGTGTTCGCCTTCGCAAACAACATCAACACCCACGACGGCGGCACGCATCTCATCGGCTTCCGCTCGGCGCTTACGCGCGCGGTGAACCAGTATGCCCAGAGGGGAAACCTGCTAAAGGGCGTGAAAGAGAACCTGAGCGGGGACGACCTGCGCGAAGGACTGACCGCCGTGGTCTCCGTCAAGGTTCCCGAACCCCAGTTCGAAGGGCAGACGAAGCACCGCCTGGGGAACAGCGAAGTGAAGGGGATCGTGGATTCCCAGGTCTACGAGAAACTGGTCAATTTCTTCGAGGAGACGCCTTCGGTCGCAAGGAAGATCGTGGAGAAGGCCCTCGAAGCAGCAAGGGCACGGGAGGCGGCGCGCAAGGCGAAGGAACTGGCGAGGCGAAAAGGTGCGCTGGATTCGGCGGGGCTTCCCGGAAAACTGGCCGACTGCCAGGAGACCGACCCTGCCCGTTGCGAAATCTTCCTTGTCGAGGGGGACTCGGCGGGCGGTTCGGCAAAGCAGGCCCGGGACCGCCGGTACCAGGCGATCCTTCCCCTGAAGGGAAAGATCCTGAACGTCGAGAAGGCCCGGATCGACAAGATGCTTTCCTCGCAGGAGATCCGCACGTTGATCACGGCCCTGGGCACGGGGATCGGGAAGGAGGACTTCAACCCGGCGCGTCTTCGGTACGGCAAGGTGATCATCATGACCGACGCCGACGTCGACGGCGCGCACATCCGGACCCTGCTTCTCACTTTCTTCTTCCGGCACATGCGGCAACTGATCGAGGGCGGCAACATCTACATCGCCCAGCCCCCCCTCTACGGCATCCGGAAAGGGAAAGGGATGACCTATCTCAAGGATAACGCCTGCTACCGGGAGTTCCTCATCGAGAACGGGATCCAGGGCCGGCGCGTGGCAGGCGGCAACGCGAAGGGGTTGCTCGCCGGTCAGAAGATGTCGACGTGGCTTAAGAAGATCTCCCGTCTCGAGGAGATCGCCTTCCGCGCCGAGCGGCGCGGCTTGCCCGCTTTCGTCCTGCTGTCGCTTGCCCCGCGTGCGGTGGAGGGGACGAAGGCATTGGAGAGCGTGAAGGGGGCGAAGAAGTTCTTCTCCTCCCTCGTGGCGGAGTGGAAGATCTCCCGGCCCGACGTGACCAACGTCACATTCGACATCGCGCCCGATCAGGACGCCGATGCCGAGGGAGCGGTCCGTGTCACCTTGCGGTGGAAGAAGGGCGGCCTGCCGATGGATTGCACCATCGACCGGCAACGCCTGGGGATGGCGGACCTTCGGGAATCCAACGCCCTCTACACCCAGATCCGGGAGACCCTCCCGCCCCCCTACCATTTGGGGGAAAACGGCGACTTCCCCGAGGCGGACGGCCCGCTGTGCCTCCTGGAGCAGGTTCTCGATGCGGGAAAGAAGGGCCAGACGATCCAGCGGTACAAGGGGTTGGGCGAAATGAACCCCGGGCAGCTCTGGGATACTGCGATGAACCCGGAGACCCGCGACCTTCTCCAGGTGGAGATCGGCGACGAGACCGAAGCCGACGAGATCTTCACGACACTGATGGGCGACCAGGTCGAGCCCCGCCGGAAGTTCATCGAGAGTAACGCCCTGGAAGTCTCCACGCTCGATATCTGACAGGATTCCGCCGGGCCTGTTGCGTGACGATATTTCCGTTCTGATCCGGCTCGGCGCGATTCCCTGGATTCCGACGTTCACAGGAGCTCGCGGAAACGATGGACCTCTTCGCCAAACAGTCAGTAGCGCGCACCGTCCAGGACGAGATGCGCCAGAGCTACCTGGATTACGCGATGAGCGTGATCGTGGGACGCGCGATCCCCGACGTGCGGGACGGGCTCAAACCGGTCCAGCGCCGCATCCTCTACGCGATGTACGAACTGGGCAACGAGTACGGGAAGCCGTACAAGAAATCGGCCCGTATCGTGGGGGATGTGATCGGGAAGTACCACCCCCACGGCGACACGGCGGTTTACGACGCCCTCGTGCGGATGGTCCAGGAGTTCTCCCTTCGCTACCCCCTGATCGACGGACAGGGAAACTTCGGGTCGGTGGACGGCGACTCCGCCGCCGCGATGCGGTATACCGAGGTGCGCCTCGCGAAGATCGCCTCCGAACTCCTCTCCGATCTCGACAAGGAGACGGTGGAGACGGTGCCGAACTACGACGGGTCGCTCACCGAGCCGCGGGTTCTCCCGGCGCGCATTCCCACCCTACTGGTCAACGGGAGCTCCGGAATCGCGGTCGGCATGGCCACCTCGATCCCCCCTCACAATCTGGGGGAAGTGGTCGACGCTCTCCAGGCCCTGATCGGGAACCCCGACATTACGTTCGAGAATCTGATGCAGTTCGTCCCCGCCCCCGACTTTCCCACGGGAGGGATCCTGTACGGGCTCGAGGGGGTACGGGACGCCTACCGAACGGGCCGGGGGAACGTCCAGATCCGCGCCCGCGCCTTTATCGAGAAGACCAAGAAAGGGGACCGGGAGTCGATCGTGGTCACCGAGATCCCCTACCAGGTGAACAAGGCCAGGCTCCTGGAGAGGATCGCGGAGTTGGCCCGGGACCGGGTGATCGAGGAGGTCGCCGACCTGCGCGACGAGTCCGACCGCGACGGGATGCGGGTGGTGATCGAACTGAAGAAGGACGCCGTCGCCGAGGTGGTCCTGAACAACCTCTACAAGCTCACCCAGTTGCAGGTCTCCTTCGGAGTGCAGCTTCTTGCGATCGTACAGAATCAGCCGAGGACGCTCACGCTCAAGCAGACGCTCGAGGAATTCCTCGCCTACCGGAAAGAGGTCGTGACACGGCGGTCCCTGTATCTGCTGAAGAAGGCGGAGGCAAGGGCCCACGTCCTCGAGGGGCTGAAAATCGCGCTGAGCCGTCTGGACGCCGTAATCAAGCTGATCCGGGGATCGAAGGACCCCAGGGAGGCGAAGGAAGGGCTGGTGAAGAAATTCGCCCTCTCCGAGATCCAGGCCCAGGCGATCCTCGACATGCGGCTGCAGCGCCTGACAGGCCTCGAGCGGGAGAAGATCCTCGAGGAGCTCGAAGGGGTGCTGAAGGAGATCGCGCGGCTGAAGAAGATCCTTGGGGAGGAGAAGGAGCTGCTCCGCGTGATCGCGGAGGAGTTCCGGGAGATCCGGGAGGCGTACGCGGACGAGAGGCGCTCCCAGATCGTCCGGGAGGTGAAGGAACTGGAGATCGAGGACCTGATCGTGGACGAGGAGATGGTGGTCACGGTCTCCCACTCCGGGTATATCAAGCGGAACCCGATCAGCCTCTACCGCACGCAGCGCCGGGGAGGGCGCGGGAAAGTGGGAATGGGGACGAGGGAGGAAGACTTCGTCTCCACGCTGTTCGTCTCCACGATGCACTCCTACATCATGTTCTTCACGAACACGGGGAAGGTGCATTGGCTCAAGGTCCACGAGGTTCCCGAGGCGGGGCGCGCGTCGAAGGGCAAGGCGATCGTGAACCTCCTGAACCTCTCTCTCGGCGAGAGAGTCTCTGCGATCCTGCCCGTGCGGGAGTTTACGGAGGGGAAGTTCGTGGTCATGGTCACCGCCCACGGCGTGATGAAGAAGACGGAGCTCATGGAGTTCTCCCGGCCCCGGGCGGGCGGCATCATCGCGCAGGGGCTGAAGAGGGGGGATCACTTGATCGCCACGGAGATCACCTCCGGAGGGGACGAGCTGTTCCTCTCGACCCGGCAGGGGATGTCAATCCGGTTCCACGAGGAAGACATCCGTTCGATGGGCCGGACCGCGGTGGGGGTCCGCGGGATGTCCTTGGGCAAGGGGGACGCGGTGGTGGGGATGGAGATTCTCAAACCCGGCGGGACCATGCTCATCGTGACGGTGAACGGGTACGGGAAACGCACATTGGTGGACGAGTACCGGATCCAGTCCCGCGCGGGGAAAGGAGTCATCACCCTGAAGGTGACCGGGAAGACCGGGGCGGTGCTTGGGGTGGCGCAGGTGTCCGAGGAGGACGATGTGATGCTGGTCACCGACGGCGGGAAGATCATCCGGATGCCGGTCGTGGAGATCCGCACCAGCGGCCGGAACACCCAGGGAGTTCGCCTGATCGGGATGGAAGAGAAAGAGCAGGTCGCCTCCCTCGCCCGCCTGGCGGAAAAAGAGGAATGAGGCCCTGCGCCGCGCGCCTCCTTATCGCTGCGGCATCCCTTCTCGTTTTCCTTCTTCCTGCCTGCTCGGACCCCGTGCGGGAACGGTTCGAACGGGCGGAGAAGGCGTTCCTCGAAAAGAAGGTGGACGACGCCCTGGCCGACTACCGGTCGATACCGATCGATTTTCCCCAGTCCCGGTATGCGCCCACCGCTCTCCTGCGACAGGGGGATCTCTTCGGCTCGTACTACCGGAATGCAGAAGCCGCCCTGGAGGCGTACGGATCGCTCCTGTTCAATTACCCCGGTTCCTTGGAGGCCCCGCTCGCGCTGAAGCGGCGGGCGGAGATCCGCCTTCTGCATTTTTTCGACTACGCCTCCGCGGTAGGGGACCTGGAACGCATCCGGACGCAACACCCCGGGTTCGAACAAATGGACAGCGCGATGCTCCTCTTGGCGAAGGCGTACGGGGGGCTTCCCGACCCGGCGAGGCAGGCGAAA
>Ga0255055_10000748_pt1 | contig 24604 bp, 17 predicted proteins | sample JV7_2_27_MG_FD_188633 | JGI IMG/M metagenome (GOLD analysis project Ga0255055, IMG submission 188633) | Seawater microbial communities from Jervis Inlet, British Columbia, Canada - JV7_2_27 | ecosystem: Environmental > Aquatic > Marine > Inlet | place: Canada: British Columbia | collected...
GTGGGCTCCTCGAGATAGGCAGCCAACAACGGCTCGACCCAGGCCTCTGGCGCATTGGCGGGATTGCGTGTCTTGTGGCTGGTGCGACCCATTCGCACACCGTTCACACTCAGCTCGGCGGCGATCTCGGGGGCCCGTTCGCGACAGATGCGGATGGCGTTCTCGGGTTCACCCTCCCCCAATGACCCCATCAGCGCATCCACCAGCTGCTCCTTGAACGGTGCCAGCGCCGCTCGGGCGCGCTCCATGTCGGCAGCCGAGACCGTTGCGGGCTCCTGTTTGCACGCCAGCAGACAGCACCCAGTGACTCCAAGCATGAGAAGTTGACTCCATGACCGCATGACTGACCTCCTCTTGACCCTCGAGTCTATTCTTGTGAGCCGCTGACGCAACCTACTTTCGGGTAGGCTACTCACAATGACCAACAAGCGTCCCTGGGTGCTTTCCACCCTGCTGGGCGGCATCACCACCCTGCTCCACATCCTCACCGCTACGGATAGCTACGGCTACTTCCGCGACGAGCTCTACTACCTCGCCAACGCCCGTCATCTGGGCTTCGGCTATGTCGAGCATCCGCCCATGATCGGCTGGATCACCTGGTTCGAGCGCACCCTCTTCGGCGACTCCCAGCTCGCCATCCGCTTGTTGCCGGCGGTCGCCGCGGGCGTCACGGTGTTTCTCGTCTGCCGCATCGCTGCCGAGATGGGGGGTCAGCGCTTTGCTCAGCTCCTGGCGGGGGTGGCGACGGCACTGGCTCCGGGCTATGTCGGCGTCTTCGGCATCCTGTCGATGAACGCTTTCGACATCATGTTCTGGGCTGCTGCGGTGCTGATTGTCACTCGGCTGCTGAGAACCGGCGACTCGCGGCTGTGGCTGGCTTTCGGTCTGGTAGCGGGCCTCGGGTTGGAGAACAAGATCAGCCTTTTGTTTCTCGGGTTCGGCCTGGTTGCTGGCTTGATTCTCGACCGGCAATGGCATCATTTCACCGGCCGCTGGCTCTGGTTGGGCGGAGCTCTCGCCGGGCTGCTCTTTCTTCCCTATCTCGTCTGGCAGGCACAGCACGACTGGGCGATGCTCGAGTTCATGTCGCGGGCGACACAGTTCAAGAACCTGCCGCTGTTGCCAACGGAGTTTCTGAGTGCCCAGATGCTGCAAATGAATCCTGTGGCGGTGCCTATCGCGCTCGCCGCCCTGGCTTTCTACTTTTTCACTCGCGAGGGTCGCCCATTTCGACCTTTGGGATGGGCGGTAGTGGTGATTCTCCTGGTGATGATCAGCCAGCGAGCCAAGCCCTACTACTTCGCGCCTGCCTTTCCCCTACTTCTGGCCCCGGGCGGCGTCCTGATAGAGAAGCTCACCGGATACCGGGGCTGGCGATGGATCCGCCCGGCCTACCCCGTCCTGATAGTGCTCTCAGGCTTCGCCCTCGTCCCATTGGCCAAACCGGTTCTGCCGGTCGAGGCGTTTGTCCGCTATCAGGCGCGCCTCGGTATGGCGCCACGAACCTCGGAACGCCATGAGCTCGAGCGTCTACCGCAGGACTTTGCCGATCGCCTGGGCTGGCAGGAGCTCGCCGAGACGGTGGCCGAGGTGTACCACTCTCTGCCCTCCGAGGATCGAGCTCGCGCTTGCATCTTCGGTCACAACTACGGTCAGGCGGGAGCCATCGACCTCTTTGGTCCTGAATTGGGCTTGCCGTCGGCGCTTTCGGGACACAACACCTACTGGTGGTGGGGTCCCGGGGAGTGCAGGGGCGAGGTCCTCATCATCATAGGTGGCGGCCGGGAGGCTCCGGAGGAGTTCTTTGAACAGGTCGAGCTCGCCGCCACCTTCACCTGCCAGGACTGCATGCCCTACGAGAACAACAAATCCATCTGGGTCTGTCGCGGCCTTAGCGTGCCGATCGACGAGATCTGGCCAAGCTTGCGAAGTTACAACTGAGCCACCGGCCGAATGCCCGCTACGGTCTCATTCTCGAGGCACCAGCAGCATGGGCTACCCGCAGAAAGCTCGCGAGGAGGTTTTGGGCCCGCGCCGAGGCGACGAGGTGGGAATACAGCAGCACGGCACCCGAAAATCCTTCCTCGTGCCAGTAGGCCTCGCCCGGTAGGTCCGAGCCGACAAAGCCCTCGGGTTGCGGGTACGCCGTGACATAGAAGTAGGGCTCGGCAATGCCCGTGTCGCCGGTGGTGAAGCCGAAAGTCATCTGCTCGTCCGACCACTCCTCGTCCGCCGGATCCTGCTCGGGTATCAGACGACCCGAATACCACGACAGGGCCAGATCGAAGTGGTGGGGAAAGAGCTGCACGGGACTGGTCTCATGGCGCCGCTCCCCCTTGAAGGTCTTGAACACGGCATCGATCTGAACCCAGGCCCGCCAGAAGCGGTCGATGGACTGCCGATCCCACTCGCCGGCCGCTTCGTCGGCGAAAGCCGAAGCGTCGACTTCGGGCAGGAGATCGAGGCCCTCCAGCACCGCGAGGGTCTCCGAACAGAACTTCGTAATGGACTGCCCTTCCAGGGGTAGGTCGTGGTGCTCACCGCTGCTGACCACAATCTCGAGCTGATGGCGGGTGAGATTGAGCCGCAGCTCGAAGCTGGACTCTGCCGCATGAATCGGCGTCGTAGTCAAGCCATCCGCTGCAGTGTGCAGGGTGATGTGGCTCCAATGGCGCTGGCGAGGGCTCGCAGCCCGTCGAATGGCTCCGAGCACCTTGCAGTAGCCCTGCAGAGTGTCGCGAGTGGGTCTCCAGTCTTCCAGGTCCAACTCGGGGAATGAGGATTCAGTCACTGTCGCGAACCTCCAAGAAGTCGAAAGCGGCACTCAGGTTACGGCGATCGCTTGATCCCGCGACGACGCTGGCCGGTACCGCGCTGCGACCAAACCTCAGGGTCAGAACATTGGCGCCGACCTGCCAGGTCGAGGACGGGGCGAACACCTCATGCTCGCTCCATCCCCCGCTCAACTCTACGTTCGCCAGGGTCTGGGAGTTCAGCTGCACCTCGATGGTCTGGGGCGTAGCACCCGGATAGCTGAGGGGCAGCACGCGGAACCGGATCACTAGATCCCGGGGGGCCATCACCGGCATACCGATCTCCGTTTCTGCTCCCAGGGCCCACTGGTAAGAGATCCCTTCCCGATTGCTCTCCCGGTAGGACCAGCCCGCCCCCAGCAGCGCCATCTCGGCCCCATCGAATTCCAGCCGTCCATTCAGCATCTCGAACTGCCGCGCGAAAAAGGATCCCTGATCCGCGGCAAACCGACTCTCAAACAGGGTGGAAATGTCTGGATAGAAGAAGAGGGCCAGCTCCTCGAGACTTCTCTTGAGCACCGGATCGAAGCGGTGCATCCAGGCACGAACCTCGCCCGTGTAACGATAGCCAGCGGTCAGCAGCCAGGCACGATCCAGAGTGCTCAAAACCTCTTCGGCTCTCGCAACCGACTCTCGAACATTGACCAAGGGCAGCCTCATCGAGGAGTTCTGCAAGTAGTAGCCAAGACACAGCATGGGCCAATGATTCGGCACGATGATGGACTCGCCATCCAGTGCGTTCTCCTCGAAGAAGCGAGCAATCTCCCTCCAGTCGAGTTTCTGGTACGGCTCGACGCGCGCGGCGGCGACATTGGGTCCGGCAACCATCCCCACGATTGCTGCAGCACTTACCCATGAGAGAGCACCTTGCCAACGGACGGACGGACGCCGCGGCAGGAGACGCGGCAAGGCTTTCGATACGGCGACCATTCCTGCCGCCACCAGCAGCAGAAAGGCGGGTAACGCAGTGCACGTATAGCGCACTCCGTACCAGCGACCGACGGAAACCAGCAGAAACACCGACAGGACCGCTGGCAGGACGAACATCCCGGCAGTTGATACCGTGCGCATCGGGCGCCTCACCTGGCCGATGGTCAATCCAAAGAGCGCCAGCGAGATCATCGCCCAGGACTGCCAACCCACTCCGCCCCCACCCAGCCCCGTCGTCGTCATGCTGGCCGCGAATCTGCGCAGCGCCCGCACGGACAGCGGTGGGATGTACACCGGTGCCTGCTGAACCACGAAATCCGGCGCGTAGTTTGTCGAACGCCCGACATAGAGGAAGGTGACAAGACCCAGCCCGATCAGCCCAGCCAGCAAGTAATGGCGCATCGGGGAACGGACCAGGTGCCCGGGCAGCTGTTTCAGAGATGGCGACGATCGCCAACCACTCCACAGGAGAATCAGGACCGTCAACACACCAAAAGACCCGAGAATCGGAATGAAATGCACGGCGGCAAAGGCACCCACCACACATCCGACATAGGCGAGGACTACCCCGGAACGCGAGCCCTTTTGCAGCAGGGCGATCAGCAGCAGTACCGCGATCAACATCAATAGCGCGTACGGTCTGCCCTCTCGCGAGTAGTAGACGTGCAGAGGAGAGATTGCCAAGAGCAGCGCGGCCACGACACTTAGCAGGCGCCCCCCAAGCAGGTGTCCCGCCACGGCCATCGCGGGCAGCATCAGCAGTCCAAAGACGGCCGGAAACAGGCGTGCACCGGCCTCACCCTTCCGCAACGAGAGGCCGAGGATCTGGGTGCCGTAATAGACCGGGCCGTTTTCGAGGTCGTTGGGAATGCGAAGGATCCAGCGCTGCAGCGGCAGTTGTTGGAGCTGTTCGGCAACCTGGACGTGATAGATCTCGTCGCGCCACAACGCCGGCTCGCCAAGGCCATCGAATCGCAGGTACGCCCCGGCAGCAAATACCAACAGCAAGGCAAGATAATAGAGCCAGCGCCAGAGCGAACTCCCATCCCCTCTTGCTTCACCATTACCCACGGACGTGATTCTACCCACCCAGGGGGACAGGATACTTTTTCAACGGAAAATCCAAATTCTTGAAAGAACTCCCGTTCCGTTTCCGTCCACAAGATGTAATGCCTCGTCTTTCCCGAGTCGTCGTGCCAGGCGTTCCCCACCACCTCACCCAGAGAGGGGCTCGGCGGATGCGTGTCTTCTTCTCTGACCGGGACTATCAGACCTATCTCGAGATTCTCGTTGAGCAAGCCCGCAATTCCGATCTTCAGATCTGGGCCTATTGCCTCATGCCCAATCATGTTCATCTCGTTGCAGTTCCAACAGCTGCCGATCATCTGGCCCGAGCCCTGGGAGAAACACACAGGAAATATGCCTGCCACATCAATCAGCGAGAGGAATGGACCGGTCATCTCTGGCAAGAACGCTTTTCCTCATTCCCAATGGACGAAACGCACCTCCTCTTTGCAGTTAGGTACGTTCTCCTCAATCCCGTCAGAGCAGGTCTGGCACAGCGGGCCGAGGATTGGTCCCACTCGAGCATCAAGGCACACTTGAGTGGCATCGCTGACGATCTCGTCGATCCAGAACCCATGTCCGAGAGAGTGGCAAACTGGGATTCCTATCTGGAGGTACCCGAGGCCGACGAGACGCTCGATCTGTTGAGGAAACACAGCCGTACAGGGAGACCGTTGGGAGATGACGGATTCATCGAGAGAGTCGAAAGATCCACGGCCAGGCTCCTCCGCCCCTGGATTAGGCGGAGTTGATCCTCTGGGTAGTAATTGCCGTCCACACCACGGAATCCACCTGACACTAATGGTCAACTCCGATTCAAGAAATTGAAACCCGTATCCTGTCCCCCTGGGGGTCAGGGGTAGTAGCCGTTGAGGGTGCGGACTTCGGCGCCGCGGCGATCGGCTTCGACTTTGAGCAGACGTAACTGGGCGGGATCTTTGGAGCTGGTGGACTGATAGGCGATGAGGTACTGGGATCGCAGATCCTCCTGAATCGCCTTGTAGATGGCGGGAAGCTCTGTCAGATCTTCGATGAAGTAACTGCGACCCCCGGTCTCTCGGGCGATGCGACGCAGCAGCTTGCGTGCCGCTCGATCCCGAGCGAGCTCGCGCAGTCCGATCACATAGACCGTGACCCCGATTCGATGTGCCACCGCCAACGCCCCCTCGAAGTCGAAGTGACTCGTCTCGTCCTTGCCGTCTGAAAGCAGCAGCAATGCCTTTGGTCCTTTGACGCCGTCGAAGTAATGCAAGGTAAAGACGAGACTGTCGTAAATGGCAGTGCTGCCGCCGCTCCGCAGCCGCGCTAGCCCCCCCGACACCTCTTCGACATCACTCGTGAATCGAGTCTCCACCTGCGGCCGAGTATCGAAGGCCACCAAGGCCACTCGATCTCGTGGCTCGATCGCCTGCTCGACAAAGGTCCTGGCCGCTTCCGCCACCTGTGGAAGCGCCTCCTCCATAGAGGCCGAGGTGTCGAGCAGCAGCGCCGCATGAATCGGCAGATCACGAACGTACTCGAAGCGCAGAATCTCCTGCTCTTCACCGTCCTCCCAGACCGTGAATTCCTCTTGTGTCAGGTCCAGCAGGGGACCCCCATCCGCGCCGGAAACGGTCGCATAGAGCTCGACGAACTGCACCTCCAATTGCTCGAAGTAGTCTGGCGCATTGATGAACACCACATCCTCGGTAGTGTTGCCATCGGTGAGATAGCCGACGGCCCGCACATACGCCATCTCTGAGCGCTCCAACAGCACCGGCTGAACAAACGGCGGCTGGTAGAGCGTCGCTACCCGCTGCTCGTCCAGAAAGAGCTCCACCCTGTCCAACTCCTCACCGTCCGGCACCTCGACCTGAACCACCGCGCTGAGGCTCTCCTTGTAGGTGCGGTTGCGGCGCGGCTCTACAAATCGCACCCGAAATCTCTGCCCGCCCTGGTTGATGACGATCTCGTCACTCGCGACCTCGCTATCTGCATCGTCGTAGGCCACCACGCGCAGTCGATGAGAAGCCGCCATCTCACCCAGATTGAGCTCGACGCTGAACGGCGGCCGCTGCTTGGTCAGTACCGGCTTGCCATCCAAATAGAAACGGACCCGGCGAAACTCCCCGGCGACGACTGTGCTCACCCGCAGCTGACCCACCTGAATGTCACGCTGTGGCGGCGGCAGAATACGAATCGTGGTCTGGCCCCTCTCTGCAGCCTCTCCCGCCTCATTGAGCAGACGGAATAGCTCGGAGTCGGGCGCTTGTCTCAGCGACGCCAGCTCGGCGGCCTCGGGCACCTCCAGACGCCGATCGAATCCCACGAACCGGCGACCCAGGAGGTCTTCCACCTTGATCAGGATCCGCACCGGTCCGGGTCTCAGATAACGCTGGAAAACCAACGGCACGGCTCTTTGCTGCGAGCCAGCCGGGATCTCGAATCGGTAGCGGAAGTTCTCGAAGAGGTGATCGCCCCGGACCACTTCGCCGGTGATCAGGAGCTCGTGCAGCCTCTCCCCCTTGATCTCATGGGAAGAGAGCGCATCCTGGGAAATCGTGATCAACCCGCGCACTGCGACGCGATTCTGATTGCGCCCGGGAAAGTCAAAGTCGAGGTCTGCTGCGAAGGTCACAGCATCTGCCGGCAGCGATGCAGTACGCGCATGGAAGGTGGCAATCCACTCTTCCGATGCCGGCACGGGTGCCGCGGTAACCTCCTCGATGAGATCTCGGTACATCCCCCAGCCCATCTGAAGGATTCTGCGCATGGCCCACTTTTCAGTCTCCGCATCACAGAATAGCGAGGGGTTGGTGACCGGCAACTCAGACCACGGGGCCGCATCGATCGACTCCCAATTGCGCCAGATCTGGTACTGCGCACCGGCCGGGAATCGCGGGGCGAAGAGATAGACAGGGAAAGTCGTTGCGGTCCTGTCGCTGCCGCCGTAGAACCAGATCTCCGTCTTCTCCCGCTTGCGGTAGCAGCGCTCCATGACCCTCCCGTCGGGAAACAGGTACCGGCCGGGCTCGCCGTTGAACAGGTACATCACCGCCCGCGCGTCGGTCACACTGCCGTAGCGCTCGAGCGCCGTATCCACCCGTTCCGACCAGGTGCGCCGGAACTCGTTACGCGCCGTTTTCGGGTCGGGATCGCGCACCTGCCAGAACTGCTCGATAAAGGCATCGCGCCGAAAGGCCTCCTGAATCGAGAGGAAATAGCCCCGTTCTTCCGCCGTGATCAGTAGCTCCACCCGATCGATCCACTGCTGCTGCTCGAGCGTGAGCCCTGCTACACCTTGCTCCCCCACCGCCACGAGTGGACCCGCAGCCACCCACAGAACCAGCAGGAAACAGCGCTTGGTGTGTGGAAATGGGGACATGTTGATCTCTCGGGGTTACATCCTCGCGCCTTGGCACTCCGGATGTCCCACCACACGGTAAGCTGGATTCAAAACTCGCGCCAGTCGGCTACTCCACTGTCCCGACCGGCGAACTGTGGCAGGATTTCCTACCAAATGACGGGTACAGGCGAAAGAAGTCGCCTCCGTATGGCCGAGCTGTATTGCGGCATCGGGGGTTGCGCCGCAGCGGTCGGTTCAGCGGCGACCGTGGTCGCCGCGGTGGATATCAACCGCAAGGCCCTCGAGGTCTACCGCTGGAACTTCCCTCACCCCACCGCCATCGCCACCATCGAGTCACTTGGCGCCGCGACACTGAAGGAGTGGCGGGCCGATCTGTGGTGGATGTCCCCGCCCTGCCAGCCCTTTACCCAGCGCGGCCGTCGCCGGGACGCGACCGACTCGAGAACCCAGAGCTTTCTCGATCTCGTAGCCCAACTCAAAGAAGTCATGCCGACCTACCTGGGGATCGAGAATGTGCCTGGCTTTCGTGGCTCCATCACCCACTCTCTTCTCCGCGACACTCTCGAGGATCTCGACTATCAAGTGCTGGAGTGGGATCTCTGCCCGACAGCCTTCGGCATTCCCAATCGGCGCGAGCGTTTCTACCTGGTGGCTGGCCGCACCCCTCTGGGCAATCCATCTCCACCGGTCGTCAAGCCCAGGTCCCTACACACCTTTCTCGACGCCGAGCCGGCGCCCGATCTCTGGATCGACCCCGAGCTCGCTCAGCAGTACCGCCACGCCCTGAATCTCGTCGATCCGAGCGACCCGAAGGCTACGACCGCCTGTTTCACCTCTGCCTACAGTCATTCGCCAGTCCGCAGCGGATCCTATCTCCAGACGCCGACAGGGCCGCGCCGGTTTTCGCCGGCCGAAATTCTCCGTCTCCTGGGGTTCTCCAGCAGTTACACCCTGCCACCTAATCTGCCCAAAGAGACCGCGTGGAGGCTGGTCGGCAACAGTCTCTCCGTGCCCGCTGTGCGCTATGTCCTCTCCGCAATACCCGATCTGTCACGGCTGGTCAAAGGCGGGAGACCAACCCCCCGAGCGAGCTCATGAGCCTCAGGGCGCAGACCCGGAACCGCGGGTTCACGCTGCTGGAGGCAATGGTGGCCCTGCTACTGGTGACCTTCGCGATGCTCATGGGGTTCGGCCTGATGGCTCGGCAACCGCACACCATCGAACGCCTTCGCGCTAGCGACGAAGCATTGCGGGCTATCGAAGCCACCATCGAGACGATACGGGCCGGAGCCTTGCCCCTGGAGTCCGGATTCCTTCAGCCCGCCATTGCCTACCCGGCTCCCGTCCAAGCCGAGCATCTGCTTCTGGATCTGGATGTGCAGCCGCAGGAGGTCGACGGTCTGTACGAGATCACCGTCGAAGCACGCTATCAGGTCGGCCGCAGAATGCACCGACGAAGCGTGACAACTCTCGTCTGGAGGCCTCTGTGAGGCCCCGGCCAGCCAGAGGCTTCACTCTCCTGGAGCTGGTGGTGAGCCTGTTCGTGGTGAGTCTGGTCCTGCTGTTGGCGATGCAGCTCCTCAACGAGGTGCAGCTCACCTTTCTCGAGTGGCGACGGACGATCCCGGATCCCCAACCGCAACTCGCCGTCCAACTCCTGCGCAGTGACATCCAGAGATCGAAGCGAATCCTGCCGCCTCTTGCCGGCAACAGACTGAGCCTCGAGCTCCCGGACGGCAGCAGGATCGACTACGAGAAGGAATTCGACCTACTCTTCCGATCGATTGCCGATCCCGACGGTGAGGAGCTGGGGCGCCGGGCGGTGTTTGGCGGGGTCAGGCTTTGGAGTTGGCAGGAGATTTCGCCCGGTCTCGTCGAAGTGGAGGTCGCTTTCCAACGACAGAGGGACCCAGGGCGAAGGCGTCTCGGTGGAGTGGGTCGCCTGCGCAATCCAGGGGCGATCACAGAGATCTTGAGGATGCGTTTCGCCCTGCGCTCCAACCCGGGGAGGCGATCCTGGTGAGAAAGGGCCACGCCCTGCTGGCAGCGATGGTGGTGTTGATGTTGGTGGCTTCCGCGGCCGCCCTCCTGGCGAGCCACCTGGGTCTCAAGGCGCGCCTGGTCTCCCAGGAGACCCGTCGCATCCATCTGGTGGCGTTGAGCGACGCCGCCATGGCCGAAGCCCTGGCCGAGCTGGCTGCCAAATCAAGTTTCCGCGGTCACGACGAGAGGGAGTTTGGTGATGGTGTGATCGCGAGCCGCGTTCGCTCTCTGCCCGACGATCAAGCGCAGATCACCGCCGTAGCGACCTACCGCGGTTGGACCCGGCGAACTCGAGCCCTGGTCGCGCTCCGGTCTACCGGGCCGGAAGTACTCACCTGGTCAGTCCTGCCGCCAGGCTCCGGCGATCGTTAGGTGTTCTCGCAGAACTTCAGCGCAGGCGAGTAAAAGCGGGCGTCGGCTGCTGCAGATCCCGACATCGCAGCACGTCCTCGTAGCGCACCATGCGCCCGCGGCGATAGATCTCGATCGGTTCTTCTTCTCGGCACTCGGCAAAGATGTCGTCGAGCTTCTCGAGGATCTTCTTCTTCTCGTCGGTCAGAAAGAGAATGTCGGCTCCTGTGAGGCTCTCGGGGCTGTGCCAGTAGAGAGAGGCCAAGCCATGCAGACCGTACATGACGTTGCCCAGCCGGGTCTCCAGCTTCCCCTTGCTGTCGAAGGCCAGCAGGTGAGTGATGGTGTAGCTGTCCGAGGCCACCAGCTCGTCAGGGCCGACGCGACTCAGGACCTGCTCGACCACTTCATCGCCACCGTAGAGGTAGGAGATGGGGCTGTTGGCAATCCGCTCGTCCGACCGGTTGGCGATGGCCGGAATCCCGAGCAGGATCTCCGGATCGAGAACGAGATAGAGCGCCGGCAGGATGATCCCCAGGCAGAAGACTGCACCGGCGATCGCCAACCAACGTCGGCCCGGAACGGCCACCAGGGCGAGGGCGACCACGCCCAGAGCCAGAGTCGGAGCTCCCCAGTGAGCGCCGACCCGTTGCTTGAGAGAGATGACTGCAAAAAAGAGCAGTGGGGTTACCGCGGCCACCCGAAAGACCGACCACCCGGGCTCTTTGTGCCGGCGTGAGAGCCAGAGCGCCATGACGATGCCGACAAAGAGAAACGGGGTGGCAAACCCCATGTTGGCGCCGATGAACTCCAGCAGATGCTTGGGGCCCTGCAAGAGATCCCACTCGCTCCCCAGCAACGACAGCATGTTGCTGAAGCCCCGCCCGGACTCCCCCATGCCGCTATGGCGGCCGGTGAATTGAAAGGCGATGTTGTCCCAGTCGTGTCGAGCACCCCAGATCCACACCGGTGCCGTGAGCAACAGTGCTATCAGGCTTGCCATCCAGGGAGTCGGCGTTCGCAGATCGTCACGGACAGACTTCTGCCACAAGGCGGGAATCAACGCCGCGGCCACCAAAACCACCGGGAACTTGGCCAGAAATCCCAGGCCGCAGGCGACGCCAAAACCCCACCAAGCTCGACGCTCACCCTGCGCTATGGCCACGGCTGCCCAGGTGGCACCTACATAGGCTGTCACCATGGCGACATCGGTGGACGCGTAGGAGCTGCCCAGGAAGTAGATCGGCATGATCTGCAGCAGCAGGTAGGCCAGGGTAGTCTCCTTGATTCCCCCGCCCAGTCGCCGCACCAGAGGAATGAGGAACAGCGCCAGAAGCACACTGGCCACGATCGCCGGCGCCCGCGCCGCGAGAGCCGTGTCTCCCAACAGGGTTCGGAAGGGCGCGACAGCCCAGATCACCAGCGGTGGCTGGTCGAAGTAGCTCCAATCGAGATGACGGGAACAGTCCCAATAGTAGGCCTCGTCCCCGGAGACGGGAACCAGCGACGCCCCGACAATGCGAATCAGGGTCAGGGCAGCAACCAGAAGCAAATAGCGCTTCACTGTGTGGTCGCTGGGTGATGTTCCTCGGAATCCGCCTGCCCCACCGCTTCTTGCTCGAGGCGGCGCTTGAGGGCCCGGAGCTCCCGCAGGGTCTCCATGACGGTCGAGGTCCGAACCGTGGTGGTTCCGAGCTCGCGCGCGCGGTGCTTGACTCCCACCTGCACCCAGGTCAGCCCCGCTCGTTGTGCCCGGGCGTAGAGCTCGGCATCGATCAGGAAGCCGTCGCTGGACAACTGCACGCGGTCGAAGAAAGAGCGTCGAAACAGCTTGAAAGCACAATTGACGTCGCGGACTCGCAGTCCCAAAACCCAACCCTGCAGGCGGTTGTAAGCCCCAGAGGTTACAAGCCGAATCCACCGGTCGTCACGTCCGACACGATAGCCGGCCACCATGTCCACTTCGGCGAGCCTCGGATAGAGCGCCGCAATCTCGCGCAATTCGAACTGGGCGTCAGCGTCCGTATAGAAGATCGCGTCGAATCGGCAGCTGGCAAAACCCCGGATCAGAGCCTGGCTGTACCCCGAATTCTGTTCCTGAGTCACCACGCGAACTCGGCTGTCGTCCTCGGCCCAGCGCCGCAGAATCTCGGCCGTCCCATCGGTGGAGCCGTCGTCGACGACCACCAGCTCCCAGAGCTCACAGATCTCCTCCAGCGCGGCCGTTGCCTCTGCCAGCGCCACGGGTAGCACCTCCTGCTCGTTGTAGGCGGGCATCACTGCGGAGAGCTCTGGGATGGGTTTCGACATGCGCGTCGGCAACCTATCAAATTATCTGCCCGGAGCGTGGAGGGTCTCGATCTTCTGGAGCATCTCTGGGGACTCTTTGGGACCCAACAATCCACCCGCCAGCATGGCGATCGTGCTGGCGACAAGGGCCACCACCACGGGCGCGACACCGACGTTCAGCACCCCGAAATACACCAGAACATAGGTGACCGCACCGGTGACCAACGCCGCCACACCCCCGACCCGATTGGCCTTCTTCCACCACAGACCGGCGATGGTGGGCACGAATAGGCTGGCACTGAGCAGACCCACCCCGGCCGTATAGAACCGGCTGATGAGCTCCGGCGGCGAGAAGGCCCAAAAGAGGGCCAACATGCCGATCACCCATGCCGATCCGACCTGGATGACCGCCAGGGTCCTGTCGCTCGCTCGATCGCGCAGCAGATTCCCCAGAATGTCGTGAGCGATGGCCGAGGAGCAGGCCAGCAACAGAGCATCGGTGGTGGACATGACGGCAGCGAGCACTGCAGCCACGGCGATCCCTCGAATCAGGGGTGAGAACTCCGCCTCCATCACCTTCAAGAAGACCTGATCGGCATCGACGAGACCAGGAAACTGGAGCTTGCCGACGGGGACAATGGCCAGTACCGCAGCCAGGATCATCACGCTATAGGCCAACATAGCTAAATTCAGTGACAACCGCGCACTTTCGGCATCCTTGGCGGTAAACACCCGCATCACAATGTGGGGAATCACCGGAATGGCCGTGGCCCAGATCACGAAGTATCCCAGGTAGCTCGCCACGGACTGATTGGCGACCTGACCCAGCTCGGGTGCCGCACTCGTCGCTTGCTGCATCAGCTCGGCGGGAGAGCCCAGGCGCCACATCATCACCAACGCGGTACCGACCACGACCACCAACATCAACATCCCTTGAATGACATCGGTCCAGGTGATCGCGATCATGCCGCCAAACGAGACGTAGGTGATGAACACCAGGGTGGCGATGGCCAAGGCGATGTTGTAAGGGATGCCGAGCAGAGCATACGCCGTGATCCCGGCCGCCTTGAGCTGCGCCACGATATAGATGGTGAAGGAGATCACGATGACGCTCGGCACCAGATAGCGCACGATGGCATGGGGATAGCGAAAGGCCAGGAAGTCGGTAATGGTGTAGCGGCCGAAATTGCGCAGCTGCCGAGCCACCAGAACCGAAGCCAGGGGAAAGCCGAGAACGGCGCCGGCAAAGAGCGCCAAGGTGGCGGGAATGCCCTGGGAATAGGCCAGACCCATGACCCCGATGATGGAGCCGCCGCTGGCCAAGCTGGCCATGATCGCCATCGAATTGACTGTCGTTCCGATGCGGCGTCCGGCGACCCAATACTCGTCCCTGGACCCCAGGACCCTCTTCGAGGCATAGATGCCGATACCGATACAGCCGGCGAGATAGAGCAATACGAGAACGCGCTCGACGATCATCCCCAGACCTATCTGCGGCGTTTCTTCAGGAACACGATCAGCGCTAGCGCCGGCGAAACCAGCATCAGTGCCGCCATCAGCCAACCAAAGACGGCCATGCCGGCCACTTCGACGGTGCGCCAGAGCGGGAGAAACGAGAACGCGCTGAAAAGGATGAGAAAAACGAGTGTCGCAGCCTCGGCACGTCCCATCCTGAAAAAGGACTTCACAATGGCAGGCAGCGTACCCCAACCCTAAACCGAGGACAACGGCGAGGGTAGGCTGCGCTCAGGGACCGGTAGGTTCGGGCATGCCGCGAGCGATGTTGCGGACCTCGAGGTCGATGTCTTTGACAAAGACGGCCAGCTGGTGGCGGGCCTCCGAGGTGCCCATGGAAGCCAGAGCCCTGGCGAACTCGCGTCGTATCGTGCGGGAGTAGGCGGGCGCCAACCCCATGATCTGCTTCTTGCCCAGCATCTTGCCCAGCAGTGGCACTGCCTCTGCGATCTTCAATCGCGCCGCTGCGGCCACTGCACCGACCACGATCTCAGCGCTCTCGGACTGCTCGATCAGCTCGAGCAACCGGCCCGTCAGCTCGTCAAGGCTCCACTCGCTGAGATAGTAGATGCCCCGGCAGACCAGCTCGGGCGATGCCGACTGCGTCAGCATGCCAATGACCTTGACTTGATCCTCCCGCGTTTGTCGCTGGAGCACCTTGATCGCCTCTCCCATCACCGCTGCACTCCGCACCCTGATGGCCCGCGAGAGGTCGCGGACCGGATCGTCTGAAAGGACGTCGAGCACGCTGATCACCCGCCGAGCCACAGCCGGATTCTCGCCGTGGGTGACGGTCTCGAGGCTCGCCTGCAAGGTTGTTCCACCGATCTCCTTGATCAGCTCTGCGACGATCCTACGGGCCCTCAGATCGTCCGTCTCCCGCAGAAAGGTGACCAGGGGGCGGCTCGCTTCATCTCCCAGCTCGCGCAGCAACGCCAGCGCCTCGGTGTCGGGTTGTTCGGGCCGGGCCAGCAAATCGGCAAGCAGCAGCTGCACCGTCCCCCCCGTCGCCATCCGCGTCAGGGTTGCTGCCGCCTCGGCGGCCAAATCACCGTCGCCATCATCGAAGGTTCGGCACATCAGCGTGAATCGCAGGATCTTTCTGGCAGCAACCAGATCTCTGGACATCACAAAGGCTTCGAACTTCTCCTCGGCCGGTCCCAGAAGCTCCTTCTGCTGTCCAGGATCCCACTCGGTTTCGATCTGATCCAGGTAATTCCGCGGCTCGGAATCCGCCTTCGTTGCCGTGGGTTCTGCCCCGCTCATCTGCTCCAGACCCAGGAGTCGAGTCAGACCTTGGTGCTGCATCTTGGTCGCCTGATCCGCCGCTTCCAACAACTTCTTGAGCAGCTCGGCGACCGTCGGCACCAGGGATTCGATCTCTTCATCGAGGGCAGCGTCCTTGTCGAGACGATCCAATAGCGCCTGTAGATCTTCTGCTGAAACTGCCTCTCCGGAGGCGGCCGCCCCATCGGCTCCTTCGCCCGGGGTCGGGAACTCTGTCACGATTCCGGATCCTGGTTCTCCCGCCTTGCTTCCCGGTGCCATTCGGACCACCTGGGCCTCACGGAGCTGCTCAGCGGACAGCGAGCCCACGGCGCTCGCCACCCCATCTGCGCGGATGTATACCCGGTCACCAAAATCGACATTCTCGATCTGGCGCTGGCGCAGAATTGCCTCCCACGCTTCTGGATCGCGCTCGACCGGTTCATCCGTGGCGAGTTGCTCCACCAAGAAGACCGCCTCTTCCTCGGTCATCCCCTTGCGCAGGGTCACACCACTGAGCTCACGACTTCTGAGCTGCTCCAGCAGACCCTTGACCAGAAACTCCTGCCTCTTGACCGGGTATGGAATCCCATTGACGACCAGGCCCCCTTCGACGTCGGCCAGACTGATCACCTCAGCGTGCTCGAACAGCTTCTCCAGCTGCTCATGAAGATCACAAAAGGCCGCCGTCACGATGGGGCTGCCCTGGGGATACATCCACAGACTCTTGCTCGCATGGGCGATGGCTCGAATCGCGTCATCGAGGGACAGGAGGGAGTCGTCGGGAAGCGGTACCGCGGCTTCCGTGATCCGTCGCCGCCGATGCTTGGGAACCTCCGTCAGGTCTTCGGACTCCGCCACGATGATGGTCGGTGCCGTCAGACGGGCAGATTCGAGGTAGGCTCGCGCCTTCTCATACACCTTGCCCCGCTCGAAGTGATACGCCAGCCGACTGGCCAGGACGCCGACCAGAGAGCCGGCGCGATGCTCTTCGATCTTGCCAATCTCCCGGTGCACCTTGGTGCGGTCGGCGGAGTCCATTCTCCGGTAGGCCAGGTCACGCAACGTGCCACTGGCAAAGCTGAGATTGCTCAGATCGCCCTGCCGTCCGCCTTGGAGAAACCCTTGCTCCCTCGCCTTGTCCAGAAAGTCGAGAATCTCGCCTTCGTTCTGACCGAGAAGTGTCTGCAGGACGTCCGCCGTCAGAGTGTTACCCATGGCCGAGGCCCGAGCGATCCCTTCGCCGATCTCGTCATCGAGAAACGACAATCGCCGTTGAATTGCCTCTTCGAGCGTCTCGGGATAATCCTCGCGCGCCATGGATTGGACAAACCAGTCTTCGCCCCGGCGAGAGATCTTCTCGCTGGCGATTCCGATTCGCAGCACCTCTTCGATAAAGAGAGGGTTGCCACCGGTGAGCTCGTGGAGGGTCGCTTCGAAGTCATCAGGAGCGTGTTTGTTGGGGAGCAGGACCGTGATCAGCACTCTAGTGGCTTCCAGAGACAGCGGCTCGACCACGATCTGATCGAGCCAGGATCGACTCACCAGCGAATGCAGGAACGCAATGCCCGGCTGCTCCTCGTCGTAGTAGTCCTCGCTCCTATGGGTCGAGACGACTCCCAGCGGCAGCTCTTTGTCCTCGATGGCTGCCCGCAGTAGCTCACAGCTGTGCGGATCGAGATACGCGGCGTCGTCGACCAGAAACAGCCAGCGCCTCTCCTCGCACAGCTCCACCAGGCTGGCGAGAATCGCATCGCGGAGGCGGTCGCCGGCAGGGGGCTCCGCGCTCTCGGCAGAGTCGTCGGTCACCGGGACGGCCTCCGGGGCATGTCCGCGCATGAAATGGAGGAAGGCCGGATCCTGCAGCTGGCTGAGCTGCTGAAATACTCTCTGATGCCTGCCGGCGATTTCGGTATACAGCCTACCGATGCCGGCAAACGCCTGGTCTTTCAGATCCTCGGCCAAGCTCACGAGCACGGTCGAGGCACCGGATTCAGGCGCCAGCCTGAGCGCCTCGTACAGTAGCCGGCTCTTGCCGACTCCCGGGGACCCGCTCAGGGCGGTCCAGGTTCCCATCCCGGGACCGACCAGATCGCAGATCTCCGAGAGGGTCTCGATCAGCTCCGTGCGACCCACCAAGGACTTGCTGGGGAAGGTGCGGTAGAGATCGATCTCGTCCTCGAGACCGGCGGGAATCTCACCCGCCAGGGTCACTCGGTTGCGCCCCGCCTTCTTCGAGGCGTAGAGAGCCTTGTCCGCGGCGGCCATCAGCTCTTCGCCAACCGAGCCATCCTCCGGGAAGGTCGCAACGCCGATGCTGAAGGACAAGACGACCTCGAGAGGCTGCTGCTCTTCCTTTGACACGAACTCCTTGTCCGCCATCGCTCGGCGCAGGGCTTCGGCGATCTCTCCCGACTCTCCCTTCGACCGACCGGGCAGCAGCAGGATGAACTCGTCGCCGCCATAGCGAATGGCACGGTCCTCGCCGCTGATCGAGCTCTCGAGCAGGGTCGCGGTCTCCGAGAGGACCAAATCGCCGGTCAGATGTCCGTGGGTATCGTTGACCTGTTTGAAATAGTCGAGATCCACAATCGCCAGCGAGATCTGCTCCGCCCCATCCTTCCACTCGTCCCAGTCTTCTTCGAAGGTCCGATAGAGGAACCGGCGGTTGTGGAGACCGGTCAGATCGTCCTTGAAGACGAGCTCGGCGATCTCGCTTCTGGCAAGTTGCGGTACCGACATAGCGACCCTCTCACCCCCAGCGGGGTGAGGCTCCTGCCGTGCCAGTGTAGAAGCCCCTGACGGGTGCCGCTGTGGACCACGCCACGATCATTTCTTCCAGCCCGATCAAGGCCCGACAAGGCAACCCAATTAGGAGATTCTGCCGCGGCTGTGGGCTAGAATCTCGCCGGCCATGAGACTCCCATTCCCAGGCAGCATCGGCTTCCTCTTTCTCGCTGTGCTTCTCGGTTTCGGCTGCGCAGTTCGCGACGAGTCGGAACCGACCGCTCCCAGGCCACCCTCCGTCGACACCGCGAGATGGGTCACTATCTACGAGCCCGACCACGCCTGGAACGGCTATACGCTGGCCCTCTTCCAGCAGCGCATTCCCGTTCTCCTCGACATGAATGGACGCATTGTCCATGCCTGGCCTCAGGCCCGCGTCAAGTCTCGGATCCGGCTCCTCGAGGACGGGTCGTTGCTGGGCATCGCTCTAGGCAAAGGAGTCGTGCAGTACGACTGGGACGGCAATCTCACTTGGGTGCATGACCTCGAGACGGGCTTCACCCATCATGACGTCATCCGCCTCGGCAATGGCAACACGATGTTGGTGGTCCTGCCAGCGGATCGGCCGAGCGACATCCTCCTCGAGGTCGACCCCAAGGGTGAAGTCGTCTGGCAATGGAGATCCGGGATTCACCTGGCCCGATTCATCGGTGTCAAGCAGCCCAAAGCCGCCGATCCCACCCACATCAACTCGGTTCAGGAGATCCCTCCCAACCCCTGGTTCGAACAGGGGGACATGCGCTTTCGCCCAGGGAATTTCCTGATCAGCTCGCGCAGTCTGAACGCAGCGTTTCTCATCGACCGGCAGACGAAAGAGGTGGTCTGGGACTTCGACCAGGGTCTCGACATGCAGCACGAGGCGCTGATGGCCGGTCCGGGATTCCCAGCACCTGGCAACATCCTGCTGTTCAACAATCGCTACCGGAGCTTCTATGGGGATCGTCAGAGTACGGTCCTGGAAGTCAACCCGCTCAACAACACGATCGTCTGGCAGTACCGCTCAGCAGGCCTCTACAGCCCCACCAGCGGGGCCGAGCAACCGCTTGCCAATGGCAACATCCTGATCAGCTCTTCGCGTGGTCAACGCCTCTTCGAAGTCACCCGGGGTGGCCGGACCGTCTGGGAGTGGGCTCCACCCTTCGAGATCAATCGGCCGCAGCGCTACGCCTACGATCATTCCCCCCAGCTCGCAGAGCTCGCGCCACCCGTAGAGGATCCCGTGCAGCCACCTCCCGACTATCGTCACATCGATGAGGAGTGCTATCGGTTCGCCCGTCGGGGCTCGCGACAAGAAGCGTTGATCGACGGTGTCAAGAGGATAGTGCTCAAGAGCAACCACGACTGTCGTCAGCTCATCGTGCCGGCGACGGCGATGGTGCACATTGCCTACGGCATTGACCAGCATCGTCTCGTGGCTGCGGGCCAGGCCGACTCCGCCGTGCGCTTCGCCCTCCGCCTCCGACCCCAGCGTTCAACGGAAGTCTTCGATCTTCTTACGGATACCGTGGACCCGACCGGCCCTATCTGGAAGGAAGAGACCCTCGACCTCGATCTCTTCGCCAATCAACCGGTCGAGCTTTGTGTGGAAGCGGACAACGATCTGGCCTACTGGGCCCAGCCGACCATCATCTCGAGAGCTCGTCTCGGTTTGCAGCTATCGGAGGATGACGTGCTGTTCCCCGACCTCACCGACGAGGAGCTCGAGGTGCAAAAAGAGCACCTCGAGGCGCTCGGCTATATCAACTAGACCCTAGTGGACTGTAACGCCCACTAGTCCTCTTCCCAGTCCCAGAAGTAGTCCTTGTTGTCGAGCAACTCCTCGGATTCACTCTCGGCCGCCAGCTCCACGGGGTCACTGTGCACCCCGGCAGCCCGCTCCTCGCGCCGGATGATCGCCAGCTGGTCTTCGAGATCCCGGATCTCCCCTTCCCAATACTCGACGGTGCCGAAGTGAGGCCAGCCGGTACGGAAAGCCGGGTCGTGCCAGCGGCGCGCCAGCCAAACCGCGTAGCGCACCAACCGCAGACCTCGCAAGGGCTCGATCAGGCGCAAGCTGGAGCGATCGAAGTCACGGAACTGCTCATATCCCGCGAGAAAAACCTCGCGCAGGCGCAGCGTCTCATCGTCCCGGCCGGGCAGTGCCAGCCACAGATCCTGTACCGCCGGTCCGCTGGTCATGTCATCGAAATCGAGCAGGTTGAAGGAGCCATCTCGTAGCAGCACATTGCCGAGGTGAAGATCGGCATGGATGCGGTGGGTATCGACCTCACGCAGGAGCTGGTCAGCCCGGTCCGCGATGGCCTCCGCCGCCCGCAAGTAGCTGGCCTCGAGTGCCGGCGGGAGAGTCCGGTGTTGCTGGAGCCACTCCAGCGGCACACGGACGAAGTGCTCGCCATCCAAGGGTCTTCGCCCGCTCTCAGGACTCTCGGCGCCGACGTTGTGGATCCGACCCACCAGCATGCCGAGACGCCGAGCGGTGCCGGCGTCGAGCTCGTCGGGAGCCCTGCCGCCGCGCCGATCGGAGAGGCTGTAGTAGATGTTGTCGATCTGCTTCAGGGTCGAACCGTCGGGGAAGGCACGCACCGTGCAGACCGGGATGTCGGCCTCGTCCAATTGACGCAGAAACCGATGCTCCTCCAGTATCTGCTCCGCACTCCAACGCCCCGGGCGGTAGAACTTGGCGACTACGCGGCTGCGATCGGTGAGCTCGACCTCATAAACCCGGTTCTCGAAGGAGTTGAGCGGGTAGCACAGGTTGTTGCACTCGAGGCCGGACACCTCGACTGCATCCAGCACCTTCTCAGGGGTGAGGGCTATGAACAGATCGGTGGGAACCAAAGGACTTCTTAAGGTCATTACAGTTGCAGGATACCGGCTCACTCTTCGGTCTTGACCGGCGTAGAGATCGAGATCTTGAAGCCGTCCTCCTTTCGGCACGATAGTCTCTCATTTTCCAAGCTCAACGTTATGTCATGATTCGCGGCACCATGCTGCTTCGGATTGGCGCACTTCTGACCGCTTGCAGCCTACTGGTACTCGGCTGCGATTCGCGGCCCCGGGACGACACGCACGAGGGCGGCACTGCAGCAGCTGTCGACACCGCTGACCTGCTGATCCACAACGGCACTGTTCTTACACTCGACGACGCAGACACGATCATCGAATCGGGTGCTGTCGCGGTTCAGGACGGTCGCATCGTCGCCGTCGGTGCGGCTGCCGAGCTCGAGCGCGACTATCCCACAGCGCGACGAGTTTCTGCTCACGGCGGCATCATCCTCCCCGGACTCATCAACGCCCATACCCACGCACCGATGGTCCTTTTTCGCGGACTGGCCGACGATCTGGACCTCATGGACTGGCTGGAGGGGACGATCTTCCCGGCCGAGGCCCGTCACGTAGATGAAGAGTTCGTGCGTTGGGGCACACGAATGGCGTGTCTCGAGATGCTGCGCGGCGGCACCACGACTTTCGCCGACATGTACTACTTCGAGGATGTCATCGCCGAGGTCGCTGATGAGTGCGGCATGCGGGCGGTGGTCGGCGAGACGCTGATCGATTTCCCGGCGCCGGACAACAAGAGTTGGGACCAGGCAATGACCTACACCCGTGCATTCGTCGAGAAGTGGCGCGGGCACCCACGGGTGGTCCCAGCGGTGGCGCCTCATTCCGCCTACACCGTGTCGGGCGAGCATCTGGTTCAAGCCCATAACCTGGCCAGCGAGCTAGACGTGCCGCTGTTGACCCATCTCGCCGAAGCGCAGATCGAGATCGAACAGGTGCTCGCAAAGACCGGCCAGACCTCGATCCAGTACCTCGACGATCTCGGCATCCTCGACCAGCGTGTCCTGGCAGCTCATGTCGTCTTGCCGAGTCCGGCGGAGATCGAGCTCTTGGCGCACCGCGGGGTCGGGGTCGCCCACTGCCCACAGTCCAACATGAAAGTCGCCGTAGGAGTTGCACCGGTGCCGGCAATGCTCGCGGCCGGAGTCGCGATCGGTCTCGGTACCGACGGCGCTGCCAGCAACAACGATCTCAATCTGTGGGAGGAGATCGATACCGCGGCCAAGCTCCACAAGGTAATGAGCTCGGATCCGACGGTGCTCAATGCCCGTCAGGCCCTGCGCATGGCCACCATCGAAGGTGCCCGAGCGTTGGGCCTCGAGACCGAGATCGGCTCGGTCGAGGTGGGTAAGAGAGCCGATCTGATCGTCGTTCGCACCGATGCCTATCACCAGCAACCGCACTACAACCTCTATTCGTTGTTGACCTATTCGACCAAGGCCAGCGACGTCGAGACCGTAGTAGTCGAAGGCCGCGTTGTGGTGGAGAACGGTCAGGTTCTCACTCTCGACGCCGACGAGATCCTGGCGCAGGTAGCGGTATATCGCGATCGCCTCCGCAGATAGCGGTGCCAGGCCTGCAAGATGCGAGATGACGTGTCCCACATCATCTTGCATCTTGCAGGCCTGGCACCGTCCATCATGGCACCATCCATCCAGCTATAGCCTATCCGTACAATAGAGGGCGAGCACCCGATAGGAGAACCCATGAGCACGGAGCGTGGCAACCGATCAAAGCGCTACCCGCTGCACGTCACCATTGCGTTTGCCTTCACAGCCGTCCTCTTGCTGGTCGGTTTGGTGCTGATCAGCTTCAACTACAACGAGAGCCGAAAGATCGCGCTGCTATCTGCAGACGACCTGCTCGAGCGCACGAGCGCCCATCTACAGACCAACATCGAGAAACTCTACGGCCCGGTCCAGAACCTGGTCGACGTGGCCTCGCGAGCCCTCTCGCCGGAAGCCGTCACCCTGGCCCAAAGGCTGGATTCGCTGGCGTTTCTGGCCGAGCCCTTTCACCTCAACGACACCGTCTCCTCGGTCTTTATCGGCTACGACAATGGCGACTTCTTCCTGTTGCGACCACTACGAGGTCAGACCCAAGCCAGGCAGGCAGTCGCGGCGCCGGCAGCGGCTGCCTTTGTCGTCCAGAGCATCGAACGGCTGACGGCGGCGGAGACCATAGAGCAGCTCCTATTCTTCAACGAGAGTTTGGAGCTCATCGAGGAGCGCACACTCCAGTGGTCCGGCTTCGATCCTCGTCAGCGGGAGTGGTATGCGAACGCCATGACCAGTACCGAGCTCGTTCCCTCGGGGTTCTACGTCTTTTTCACCACCCGCGAGGTGGGGATCACCTTCGCACGCCAGTTGGCCGGTGGCGGAGCCGTGGTGGGTGCCGATCTGGCCCTGGGCGATCTGGAAGAGGGTCTCGCTCAGCAGCGGGTTACACCGTCGTCGAAGATCGGCATTCTCGATAGCGGTGGCAATGTCATCGCTCTCTCCGACCCGCAGCGGGAGGTGCCCCTCATCGGTGACCCGGACGACGGGCAGGTCCGTATGCCCCACGTCACCGATCTCCAAGACCCGGTCTATCAGCAGCTCGGCGAGCTTTTCGACACCGGCGCCGACTCGGGCCGCTACTCGCTGTCGGTCGATGGCCGCGCGTGGTTGGCCTCTTTCTCTGCGCTGCCGACCCGCTCCGGCAACAAGATCTTCCTGGCAGTGCTGATTCCACGCGACGAGCTCCTGTCCGATGTCGCTCGCGTGCGCAATCACAGCGTGGTGATCTCGCTCGCTCTTCTCATCGCCGCGGTGGCCCTGGTCTTTGCGGTCGCGCGCCACATCTCGGGCTCACTGAACGCGCTGGCGCAAGAGGCCGAGGCGGTCCGCGAGTTCAAGCTCGAGACACCTATCACGGTGCGGTCCCGTATCAGCGAAGTGGACGACCTGGCTGCCACCATGGCGGTCATGAAGTCCTCGCTCCAACAGTTCCTGGCGATCTCGCACGCGCTGTCCGCCGAGAAGGACTATCGCCAATTGCTCGAGATGATCCTGGCCGAGTCCCGCAACGTCTCCAAGGCCGATGGCGGCGCCATCCTGTTGCGATCCGACGACGAGAAGAGCCTGCGGATTGCCATCCTCGAGAACAGCGCCACCGGCGCCGACTACGGTGGTACCGCGGGGCAGGAGGCGCCCTTTGGGCCAGTCGAGCTCGATGTCGACTCCCCCGACAGCTCGCCGGACATCGACTGCCGGGTGGCGCTCGCAGGGACTCTGGCTCGCATCGACGACATCGACGCGGAGCCACGCTACGACTACCAGCACTTGCAAGAGCGATTCGACACCGACGGTTACCAGAC
>Ga0255055_10000749_pt1 | contig 24597 bp, 37 predicted proteins | sample JV7_2_27_MG_FD_188633 | JGI IMG/M metagenome (GOLD analysis project Ga0255055, IMG submission 188633) | Seawater microbial communities from Jervis Inlet, British Columbia, Canada - JV7_2_27 | ecosystem: Environmental > Aquatic > Marine > Inlet | place: Canada: British Columbia | collected...
CGCGGGAACGCCCTTCCCTACGAGATGCTTACCTCCGGCGACTACGCCCGGCGTAATAAACGCACCAGGAGGCGGCTCCAGTCCGAATGATGTTCAGCTACGGGGTTGTGACTGGGGACTCGTCTCTTCCAATCCTCTTTATGCACCAACTCCCATAGTCTCTGGCTCTGGCTCCCAATCCCAATACGCTAATCCCGGCAAATATTGGGGTCCGGCTGCAGGATACAAAGAGCGCTACAACCAGGCGAGCGAAAGGGCTCTCCTACAGGACGGATATTTCCAGCCGAAGGATTCCAATACCCCATGCGTTCCGGGTGGTTCCGGTTCAACTGCCTGTCCCTCCACCTGTCAATGTCCAGACTGTACCTTATCACCTGGATGCCTGGCCGGAGGTGGTCCATGCTGGCCAACACAAATTGGTGGTGGTACAACGCCGGAGCAGGCTGCAGGCCAACCCTCGAACATGACCTACAAACCCGGAACAAATTGTCCTCAGTGCTCAATTTGTGATACGGAATTGGGTAAGACAGAGAATCTAATGAACTCTGGCATAGGCTTTCCGTGGGACGTGAACCCCAATCCCGACGTCAGCGGCAACGCGTGCTCTTCCCAAATGTGCAAGGGCTGCCAACTCGCAGCGTTTAAGCACACAGCAACATGCTCTAGGTACCCAGTCTGGGCCTCATATGTAGGCGAACCGGTGGATGGTGAAGCAATGTGGCCGTCTTCCGCTGCTTGGATGAGGTGCTTCCGATATTCGCTCACTAATGCCGGAGACCAAAAGCGACAGGGGATGAAAAAGTCTATAGTAACTCTTGCAGGAAATCAGCGCGTCCATCAGATGTTCTCGATGGAAAACTACACCGCCGATTGTCTAAATTGGATGGCACGGGCGGCGACAGCAGCACCCGCACCACCACCACCCCAGCTAGGGAAAATCTGTGGTGTCGGGGACTTTCTATCAGCCTTCCCTTGTGTTGAGAATGCTCTGTTCCTCTTAGCATTTGCACAAAAGGCAGACGGCGCCGTACCACCATGTAGTATAAAAGATGGTGATGATTGTTGTTGCGGTAACGGCAACTCACCACAAACATCATCAGGCATATCCTATACAAACTTATTACCCTGTACTGACGGAGAGCCAGTGTACCTCCAAGACATCGACTCCTCTGGCAATCTCATTGGAGGGTACGCTGGGACAACACTCTATGATATAGTCTTCACACCAACAACATGGCTCAATGGAATCGAGCTAGCGGTCCAGAAAAGCACGTCCACGGATCCAGCGACGCCAGATGGTGTTGCTTTCCCACCCGCTGGCGACACAACAGTTGGAGACGCGATCACATGGATCAAAGTTCAAAGCCCTTTCCCGTCATAAAACAACTTTCTTCACCTATACTATATGAAGCCTGCCCTCAGACATGTTCTGAAACTCTTCCTAAGCGCTCTTATCATCGGCTTCCTCGAAGGAATGTACACCAAAGTCCAGCGGGATTCCATCAACGGTCTGGTGACCGCCGTCCAGAAAGACAAACCAAGCTACAGAGCCTTCCCTCTATACGCATCCGTGGTCCTGGAGATCCTGGGATTCTACTACTTCATCGTCTTACAGAAGCGATCCGCGGCAGAAGCAGCCTTTTTAGGACTGCTTATATACGGTATCTTCGCCCTCGTCAACTATGGCATCTTTAGTCATTGGTCATTGATGTGGACCATCAAGGAAATCATCTGGGGTCCTGTCCTATTCGGGACGGCAGCAGCCCTCCTCAAAATGGTATAAGTGTTCTCGGATGGATATACCTTATTGGATAGCGCTGGCTAGCATGAGCACTAGTGGCTACGCAAACAAGCAGGATGGTTAAACACAATCAATATAAACTTCACCAGTAAGTATATATAATGTATATACCTACCGAATTAGAGGAGCATATCCTATCCTATCTCGATGTGAGAAAGTCAGCCCGCTGTCGGGGGACTACGGGTCACGATCGCATCTGTAGACATCGTCGCCATGGATCAGACTTCCTATGCTTACAACACCGCTATAAGGCAAACAGTGACCAGACCAACTTATCACTAAACCAGAGCTTTCGAAATACCTGCCACCTGCTAAGGAATGTGATTTTACAGCGAATCTACGCATTACAGGCTAGAGAAGAATTGGAGGCACACAGAGAGGGAATGGTAATGGCCCTGCCTCTATATAGACATCGACTGGTTGCGCTGCGCTGACCAATCTTATCCTCTACCAGAGTTAATGTTGAGAAAATTGATCCGACTCAGAGCCGGCACCCTCACCGCACAATTACAACAACACACACTTATCACCAGCTTAAGAAAAGAACAACAATAAGATAATAATGCCTCGTCGTCGCAATCGTCATGAATCACTAGCTGACCGTCTAACACGGCTCGTACCTGCAGGAATACGTGAACCGCACGAGATCCCTGGATCCAGAGCATGGGCTGCCGACAGGGCTGCAAAGCACCCACGGGTGTCTTTCGAGAGTAATTACCGCGAAGGGATGAGTGCGGAGGAAATCCGGGAGTTTGAGAATATCATGAATAGCTACCGATGCTTCCCTGATATCGCGATCGCCAAGCAGCAGTACATCATCAATGACATCATCGATAGAACTGATCACAATGATTGGCAGCTGATCAATGGCGGTGAGCTCGACGGTAAGTGGGTCAATGCCGCATACCAAGATAAAGTGTTTAACTCCGGTAAGATCATCGATCGGATGAATGGTGATGAAATCCTCTTCCCTATATCGTCAACAGATGATGATCCCAGAGGGCTTGCATTTCACTTCGAAGCCCGTTGTGGGGGCGCAGACTCAAGCATCGGCACCAATGAGTGGCATCATGTGGAGGATAATCGCTATTACCGAAAAAAGCGCCGCTGGGAGCAGCGCCGCAAGGCCCGGCTTGCCTTCGAGGAAGATGAAGCAGAACTCGCTGCTCTCGATCAACACAACCGGGAGTTGGAAGCCCAACAGAACTGGTAAATAAGACTACCACTCACCCTATCATTTTTTTCATAAAATTGAAATTATGAATACGTTCAAATTGGAAGAAAAAGACTAAAAGAATGACCACTGAAGAATCCAAGATAGATTGCGTAGAGAATACCCTCAACGAACTGCTGAATGTCCAACGTGACATCATCGAAAGAGAACTAAAAACACGATGTGCGGCACGCTTCGCGGCCACTAGGGCGCAGTTGGAAATAGAAAAAAAGGCACTTGAGGAGGAGCGGAAAGAATGGGAGGAAGCTCGAGGCAAGGCTATAGAAGAGATTGATGCGGATAGAGAGAGAATCGAGTCGATTAAGAAAAAAAATAGGGAGGAACTCGAAGCAGTATCTGCTCTGGTAACCAAGAGGGAAGAGGAAGTGAAAGAATATAAGGAAGCGGCGGAGCAGGCGACTCGTGACATGCTTCAAGAATATGTCTGCGTCAATGTGGGGGGAAAGATCTTTGAAACAACTACGCGTACTCTCTCATCTATGAGCCCTTACTTCGCAAGACTTCTCTCGGGAACAATGAAACAACCTATGCAAGATCGACACGGAAATATATTCGTGGACCGCAGTCCGGAAGGATTCGAGACTTTTATTGAGTACGCTCGCCGAGGTTGCCTAACAAGTGTTCTGAAGCAGGAGCTCAATGTTCGCAGGAAGTGCGATCGACAGGCTGTGGTCTCAGCAGATGGGAGTGCCGCTGCGTTTACAGAGGAGATGGAATTTTACGGCATCAGCGAAAACCCCGTAGCTGAAAATGTCTCGCCCCATTTAACGGCCGGAATGGAGTTGTCCATTTGGTGGATGCAGCAACGCCAAATGTTCTCTGGAGAGGTGCTGATGTCCTATAAAACGACAACCGGGTTGTCCATGGTTTGGTTCAAATATGAGGATGGAGAAATCTGGCTCTATGAACTGGACCACCTATGGCATCTCGGTTCCAAGCACTTGGAGAAATTAAAGTCACGTAACTACAGAGCGAAGAATAACCTTCTACACTCTTCGTTAACAGCGACACCCTTCATACATTATGGGACTGCTTCGAGATGGCCCAGCTGCTTTTCGATCAGAAAGGCTGAGAGACTGAAAGCAGAAGGTCATTTACCAGAAGCGGTCGGACCTCATCCGGCATTCACGGCCGTCAATGGCATCACAGCGGATTCCTCCTCCGACGAGTCGCAGGAGGAATGAAGCAGAAAAATTGAACGAATCATATACTTATAACTCCACGCAACAAAACCATGAAAGAGATTTACGATCCCATACACGGATTTATCACAATCACTCCTCTCATGGAGGCTGTGATTGACACGCCAGAATTCCAGCGATTGAGAGAGTTAAAGCAATTGGGAGCAACCCATTATGTATTTCCAAGCGCAACCCATACCCGATTCGAGCATTCTATAGGCGTCAGCCATTTAGCTGGCGTCGTCATGACTCAACTGAGTCAGGCAGCTAAAACAGATGAGGACTTGTTCGTCATAACTCCTCGCCATATTGAACTCGTACGCATCGCAGGTCTTGTCCATGACATTGGCCACGGACCTTACAGTCACCTTTATGATGACTATGTAGTCGGAGACCAGGGGAAGAAACATGAGGAAAGAGGATGCGATATATTTGAGGGGATGGTTCAGCGCTACAATATAAAGCTCAAACCAGAAGAAGTATCTCTGATCAAACGCATGGTCAATCCCACAGACAAGGCGGATATCACACACTGGATGTTCCAAATCGTTTGTAATAAAGCCTGTCAGCTAGATGTAGACAAGATAGACTACATCCAACGAGATTGTTATTATGTGGGACTCAAGTATTCTGGGCAGTATCTGCGGCTCCTTACAGGATGCCGGCGAGCCCACACCCGAGAAGGATATGAAGTTCTCGCCTGGCCTCTGAAGTTGAGACACAAGATATTCACACTTTTCGAGACCCGGTACAGACTACACAAAGAAGTGTACCATCACCCCTCTATTATGGCTCATGAGTACATTATCGCACGCATGCTCCGGACATTAGCGGCCCGAGGAACAGCCTTCCAACTGATGACAGACTCCACTATTATCTGTCCTTTCCACTCAACTCTTAAGGCGGACCAGACTCGCCTTACTCGTAGGATGGTCCCCAAACTGATCGGGGAGCTCTCAATCCATCCCTCAGAGGCAAATAAGGATCCGGAAGGCCTCAGGCAGATTCTTGACATACTTATCCACAAATTTACCATTGGCTTCTCTTCCCATGGCGCCAACCCATTGCGCCAGGTATACTATTTCGACCCAGCCACTAGCGAAGACGGACCTTTGGCGGCTAACAGAATCGACCCATTCGCAGGTTCCTCACTCCTCCCGTTGGGCCACCAAGAGTCTATCATTCGTTTGTATCATATGACTGGGCCCAATGCCGCCACTCGTGCTGAATGGGAGAAGTTGAAAGCGAGGTATCCCGTATCCTCCGGCAAAGCAGCTCAGTACGAAAGCGACTCAGAACCTGACGCCTGATATTACGCAAGTCAGATCTTCTCACAGTTGCCCTACATATATTTCTTATCTTAAGGCCAACCAATGTATATCTTCCATGCCAGTACATGACAATTCATTTACCTCAAGTTCGATAGTATAGAAGCAAGATATACCCAGTAGCGAAGCTAAAAATGGTCTGCGACTTCTTCGAGAGCACCCACTTCGACTTCCCATTGAGTCGCCTTTTCCACTGAAATGGGATAAGTCCGGCATAGCTCTCTCCATCGAATGCGAATTCTTTCCCATTACAGGTCAGGTAGGTTGAAAAGTGGCTCTGTGTAGGATCTCTTAATACGGCGCTGTCCAGCACAAATGTATGACCATGAACTTTCATCCTCGGGCGTATCTTCAGACCAGCTGGACGCTCTTCGTCGTCCACCTCAACAAAAATTAGATAAGAATCTCTGGATCCTTCCCGGATTGCCGCATCTATACCATGTTGTTTTATTGACAACCCAACTGGAATCCACCCCTGTCTATCACCCTTCCGCCGAGGGAGGAGGGCCAGTAAAGCCATATAATATGTAAGAGGGTTCGACGCCTCCCTGGGGCGTGCCAAAGTCCAACCTTCCGTACTATACTTGTGTTTCTCGGCAGCCATCGCCACCGATTTTATAACTGAATTTGTATCCATTAAGTAAGCAAACCCTGACGGATCCTTCTTACCCTGTATGGAAGCATCGATACACTTGTTTAGGAGGAAGAGTGGCCATCGGAGACCTACTGGGACTAGACCGCCATCAGGCATGACACCTGTAATCATAGATTGTCGTAGATACCGGAAGAACTTCCGCCCTTTATCACTTATGAAAAAAGCAACGAAGAACGCATTGAACCAGCAGTTGGCCAATATCTGGCGAGGAGCGACAATGGCCGAACAATCTATAGGCTTTTTAGAGAGCAGATTCCGTAGCATAACATCCCTAGCACGCTTCGACTTCCACCCGACGCATTTACTACCCTTCCCTCGAGAGCTTGGGATAGATATGTGACGTGGTTTCTTACACCGGAACACGGTGGCCACCGGGGAGGCGGTTCGTAGTGACAGGAGCTGTTCATTTATGGTCGGGCTGAATGATCTCCGCTTTCTCGTACTATTATTTCTTTTCCGTCTGCCAGCTTTCCTCCTCCTTGTACCTTTCATCCCTATATTATTCATACCTTAGTATAAATGGCGATTTTTAATCCCGATCCGACGGAAACATTGATCAGAGTTGCCTGGTACGACAGAGTATACCAGAAGTACGATTTCGGAGCATGGAAAGACGATGAAAAGATCGAAACGATGAGACAATGGATAACTCAACAAAATACCGCCTATCCCCATGTTAAATATTGGCTCGAAGAGAAAGATGGTAACTCTCTTAACGCCTTTCCCAAGAATGTTGTACCACACCTACCACCATCTCCCGAACCCCTTATCCCGATGGAAGAATTCGTCCTCATTCGTGTTAAGTCAATGGACCGAAGCAATGAAACCGAGTCCGTGGTAGAGGAGGGTGAATACTGCGAGGGCTCCGAGTAGGGGATAGACAACTGGGTTCACCTTCCCGCGATAGAGAGCTATATATGCAAGAAGAGGAACGATGAAGATGATATGGGAGGCGTAGATCAGGTAGCGGCGAGCCTGTGAGTCAATAGGTTGATCCTTGTGCTCTACCTGTTTCTGAGGACGATGGGCACGGGGTTTGATGTGCTTCTGGAGAGAATATTTTCCTTTCCTTAGTGGGAGGATATCACAGTCAAAGTAGTAGTCATACCAGGCCATTGCGACGTAGGCTATTGTAAAAATTATGAAGAGAGTGAGGTATAAAGCATAGCTCGTCTTAAATGTCGGCTTGTAGAGGAATAGGGCCATACAAATCATCGAAAAAATGATGCATTTGACATTCACTGTGAAGGGTCTTCCAAATAAACCGCCAGCCATCTTTTTACCTTTAGATGAGATAATCCTGGAACTCATCAATTACTCCTGAGTTCATCGTGGCATAGTAGCATGAGCCACAGAGCTGGCCGATACCCTCTACATACCATTGCCTTACATGGATAGAATCTCGTGTGTAGTACCCAGTTTCTTGCTTACAGACGGAACAAGGCTCTGTAGGAGGGTCCTGGGGAGTCCGGACAAGCACGCTGCCAGTTATTTCTCGATGTCGGAGCCTTCTCATGTGTTCTGCATGCGGAAGAGAGTCCCAGGCCCCTAGAAGTCTTCCGCAGGTAACACAGGCTGTCAGGTTCCTTTTCGACATAAACAGCTGATGCCTATCTGAAGTGATTCCTCTGTACCACCGACGGACAGACTCATAGTGGACAACGACGGGAGGAGTGCCCGTGAAAGGTCTTTGACATATATAACAAACAGAGGACATTATAACATCAAGAGTTGTTAGCTTTATTTGGCTTCAAAATTGACTTAATCGCGAATCAAATTACTTTAATTAAAAGCACCAATGGACAACAATCCTGAAGACAGCAATATTTCAGAAGATAATCAATATGAGTTCATGATTTGGGCTCTGTCTCTCCTTCCACCCAGTATGGATCCAGTAGCCTTCCAAATGGTCTTAGGGGCCAATGTACCAAAATGGATTGAGGAAGCAAATAATTCATGGATATTTGCCTATAGCTCCACACTGGATACATTCAAAGGGCAATCAAAGATCGAAAAAGAGGTTCAGGTAGCTAATCTGCGGCCGACTGATCCGGAAGAGAGAAGACGTTTATTTGCATCCCGATTTGATAATAAGTTTGGGAAGAAGAAGCGACCATCTAATAGAAAATTGAGGCCAGTTAGTCCGTTTGACACGAACAGTAAAATCTCAATAAACCCAGTAGTCCATGACACCAGAGGACCAACAACTCGAAGCCATTCGGGCACTGCCTGATGGATTAACCATAATCTTCATACTGATGATCCTGATCATTAGCTACATTGCCAGTCTAGTTGAGGAACGGCGGAACTAAATCCAACTTAGATGTTCTTTACTAAAGTGGTAGTGCGCCCGCCGGTTCGTGGGATGTGTGATTGTCAGAAGTCCCTTGCTGAACCTGTTCCACCTGTGGACCTCGCCCTTCTCTTCGTCAGTAAGCAGCCTAGTTACCTTAACGATACGTTTTAGTAATGACTCTTCACATCCCTGGGGCTTCGGGGCTATGTAGAAGAATGTAACACGGTCTCTGCCGAGCGACAGAGATGGTAAACACGCTGCCTGAAGCTGTGGTAAACTCACCAGAACCCTATTAAATTTATCAATAACAGGATGTTTCCAACAATGCTTGGGAAATATGTAGTTCCAGATCAACATCTGGACCTCGTCTGGAATTCTCTCCATTTCTCTCTTCATGATATCAATGTAAATGTACAACCTGAAAGCAATAACAACTCAATTTTTTCCCAGTACCTTATAATGATACCAAGGGCTCACTCATATATCCTTATCATCGGTATGTTGTTGCTCCTTTTTCTCTTCGTATTCTTGGTAGAAGAACGTAGGAGACTCCTATTCTCTCTGCTACAGAGCAGGACTTGGCAGATCAGCATGCTCCTTATCATTGCTTGGGTTGTCTATATCGAGGCATTCCAGGGAACCGGTCTAGTAAAGACTTCTGATGACTTGGCACGTGCGAGGGAGGCCACAACTCAGGGAATCATGGCATTCTTCATAGCTCTTTGCGCCCATCTTGATACGACAACGGCCCCTTTCTGGTTCACTTGGCTAGTTTCCTATTCTTTTACGTGATGCATCCCATTAATGCCTATGCATGAGTCCCATGACCAAACGGTAACAACAGCAGTAACTGCGGAGGTAGAGATTTCCGGTGGTCTGACAATACACGCACCTAGCAGGCCATTCGCTGTTCTTCTTCTGCCAAGCACGATGACACTTCTCGTGGACTTGAATGCTGCACTGGAAACATATGGCAACGTTATCATACCTCCGAATATCATCAAGACAAATTGGACACTCTTGAGTAGTCATACATAACATGACTATTATAAGCATCCTTCTACTCGTTTCATGATAAACCCTTTCCGAACAACTTAGAATGTAAAATACATGACGTAGCAGAGAAATAGCAGCTATGTCAGCTTTAGAGAACAGGAACATCAAATCTTATGAGAAGCTGGTTACACCAGAGGCATTGAGCAACTCCATACCAACAACGAATGCAGCCGCCGCCTTGGTGCGAAAGACCAGGGAGGAGATAAGGCGCATTATCTGCGGTGATAGCTCTCGTATGCTGCTTGTTGTAGGACCTTGTTCCATCCACAATACGAAGGAAGCGATGGATTATGGGCGCGCCTTAAAAAAGCTGGCTGATGTAGTCGAGAGCCGTATCTTGATAGTTATGCGGGTTTACTTCGAGAAGCCGCGAACAACGGTCGGTTGGAAGGGTCTAATAAACGACCCAGATCTGAATGGAACTTGTCGTGTCAACGAGGGACTCCGTTTAGCCCGCAAACTCCTCCTGGACCTAAACAACATAGGTCTCCCATGCGGCTACGAAGTCCTTGATACCATCACGCCACAGTATATCTCAGATCTGATGTCATGGGGTGCTGTGGGTGCTCGAACAGTGGAGTCACAGGTGCATCGCCAATTAGTTTCGGGACTAAGTATGCCAATCGGGTTCAAGAATGGTACTTCCGGATCGCTAAGTGTCGCCGCAGATGCGATCTTATCGGCTCGGCACCCACACTGCTTCATGGGGATCACTCAGACTGGTGAGCCCGCCATCTGTAATACTGCGGGAAATGAAGCTTGTCATATCATCCTGAGGGGCGGTAGGGATGGACCCAACTATACCAGCCCATATATAGATAAGGCTATGTTGGCTCTAATGACTAGAAGGCTTAATCCTTGTTGTATGATGGTAGACTGTTCCCACGGTAACTCTGGTAAGGACCATAAGAAGCAGCATATAGTGTTCGAGCATGTGATTGCGCAACGGACCGGAGGAAACCATTATATAGTGGGTCTCATGTTAGAGTCGAACATAAACGCCGGTAAACAGGAGTTTACAGAGGATGTTACGAAGAGGCAATCGAATCTAAAGTATGGGTTCAGTATAACAGATGCCTGTATCGACATTGAGGAGACAAACCGGCTGGTACGTTGGGCTTATGGTAGACTAACTTAAAGACAATCCTGGTCAATATTATGAGAAAATTGACTGACAAATCTTCGTCAGGATGAGAAGTGTGTGGAGGCCCTCAAAGGGTCGATTCCGAACAGCAACAAAATCTGCACTATAAGCACGAGGTCGCAGGATCGAAACCTGCCCGGACATGAATGTCCGGTAGCTCAGAGGAAGAGCGCGTAATATGGAATCAGCACAACACACACACTCGATTAGCTCAATTGGCAGAGCGCCGGTCTTATTAACCGTAGGTCAAAGGTTCGAACCCTTTATCGAGTACATTCGTCTTCAGACAGCAAAATTCAACTTAAAGAAAAACAGAAGACAGCACCAGAGGAAACTTACAGCAACAAGATCATAATAAAACTCTCAGTATACCCACATGTAGCATAGGAGTATGGGTGGGATTATATATTGGGTTAACTCTGTTTCCAGCAAGTTCATGGTTAGCAAGGTGCCGCAGTCTGGTCGACCGGAGGAGATTTAAGATCTCTTGAGCCACAATGCTCCGCACGGGATCGAAGCCCGTTCTTGCTAGTCAAACCGCCCTTGTGGCCTAATGGTCAAGGCATCCGGCTTCTAACCGGGGGATTCCAGGTTCGAGTCCTGGCAGGGGTGTAACTTTTTTATTGCCAACTACCATAGTTGACAACAAAATTGAATCTAATCCCAGCTTAAGACCATGTGTCATGTAACTATAAGACTTAACAACATGGAATTTGATGATCCATCCTGGGGACAATTCACCGATATAGAAAACAAACCACCGCTTGAGGTGTTCACAGTCCTCCCATACCACCATGTAGACTCTGACGATGAAGAACAGGGAGGCAAAGGCGAGGGGATGTTGAGACACTGGTCGCTTTATGTGTTCGCTGGTGGAACGCTCGCCAGCATAGTCGGCGCCCTAACCTTTAGGTTCACCTAACACTATGATCCGGTAGAGAGGCATTCCCGACTTCAAACATCCACAAATACTTTTTGCTCCATCCATCAGCGAGTAATAGGAACTTGTATGAAAAAATATGTTCATTTTCTGTGCATCTATGGTACATTTACAGCTTATTTCATCTAATGGAAGTAGTACTGTCGTTCATTTCTATCTTCATCAACATCACCCCAATCATATTCTTCCTCCTCCTCGGAGTCATCAAACCGGACGGTGAGGCTGTCCCCCCACAATTTCCTCGTCTCCTCTGAATTAGATTCATAGACGAGGCCTATAAGTTCGTGTGTCACCTCATCTCTCCATTCCCAAGGTACGACACCGTAGGTTCGTGTGTAGTAGTCACCACTGAAATCTGGAGATGTGATCGCCTCATCGACTGTCTCCAAGATATCATTGAGAATCCATGCCACAACTGACGCGGCGTCTTCTTCGACTTTAAGAGCACCTTGCTGGCATTTTTTCGTGCAGAGGTGGCTGTAGTAGTGATCGCAGCAATCGTTCTTCTCCTCTTCTATCTTCTGCCGGCAAGTCTCGTCGCACAGGTGAGTATAGAAGTGGGGGGAACCATTGAAGGAGTGGCACCATCTGTTCTCCTGCGTATGTTGTTCCATGATTTTAGATAGGTCAATTACGGATGTCTTAGGATATATATAGGACTAATAGTATTGAGATTTATACCAAACTTAATAGTCTCCGAAAATATTTCAATTTTCTCGGCCTGGAAACAAGGGTAAATGTCAAGTTAAAAGAAAAGCCATACAGGAGAGTCGAACTCCAGGTTCGCCCCACAATTAGGGTTACTAACACCGGTTATGGCGGATGCGCGCCCGGCGCAAACTTTTAGTTTTCAGCTCATTAGTCCATGATGCTGAGGTCTGCATAGCAGACCGGCTTCCTGAGATCGTATACGCCTGCTGCGAGGAGTATCTCCTCCTTGCTAGGAATGTAGGCCTCCACTCCACGCTCATAGGTGAGCCAATCCTCGTAGCCGTTGCGCTTCTCCTCCTTGAGAAGAGCATCGATTTGGAGGGCGAGTTCGGCCTCTTTTGCCTCCTCCTTGACTACATTATTACGCTTCGTGGCCGCACGCCCCTTGCGTCGCGACTGTCGAGACTTCTTCCCGCTCGTCCGCTTGGGAGTGGCCTTGGTCTGGCTCTTGCCCTGTTTCTCAAGAGTGGCAATTAGCTTCCGACAGATGGGCGTACCGTTCTTGTCACGGGCCTTATGGCCGGTCTTGTGGCAGTAACGACATGGCGTCTTCCGGCGAGAAGGCTTCTTCTTCTTCTGGTCACCGTAGGGACGGAAACCGTGTTGAGACATGGTATAGGTAGGATTGGGGGGTATGTTGCCCAACCGTACCTGGGCCTAATTCCCTTCAATTTTCTCAAGATCAGGACAAGGAGTCAGGTCATAGGTTAGGGAAATTGAACTTGAATGGATCTTTTAATCTGTTGATAAGTAAACGAAAAAATGAAGTGTGTCATTTGCCATAGTTCTAGATTCTCATATCGTGTCAGCGATTTATCTAAGCCAGAGTCAGAGCGATACCGGCAGTATGGCGACTGTTGTTGTCTCTCTTGTGCTGTCAAAAAACAGTCTATACTTGAAGAGGCCTACCCCGACCTATACAAAGAGGTCATCCTCAAGATGCCAGATGGTGAGGAGTATATTCTGAAGACTTACGTGGGTCCTCCTAACACTGCCCCCCTACTTTCGGGCAGAACACATCAGCCGGTTTGTTTGAGCAAGGGCCATGTGGGGGCCATTGAGCAGTAGACCACATGAACTTTTGTAGTTGTACCCCTTTCATTGCTTTAGATGAACAGTCCGAACAAGGAGGCACCTTATCCGCTCCATCGTAGCACATCCCTATATAACTATGTCCTAATGGATTCCTAAACTGGCAAGTCCCGCTCCCGACCACGGAGGCTGTTGGTACGCCAAGAGTACTCAGATCCGAAATGGACTTGCATTGGCTGGGACTCAGACCTTCCGCATCAATAAGTAGCCCGTCAAAGAGGCCCTTTCGCGGGTCACTGGCTGCTACCCCTGTCCCGCCGGTAAGGCAGTTTTTGACTGCTGGCCAGCTGGGGATGGGGTCACCACCAGTCATATTAACAAGCCCCCAGACGGACATTCCGGTATCTTTCTTTTTTTGTTTCATTATCTTCCAGTAATCAGGGTCTCCACCATTTCCCCAAGGACATGGTTTGTTCCCAACTTTAGCCGCTGTAATATAGGTGCCCTGGACAGGTGCTCCAACACTTGGCTGCTCAAAGCAGTTGCTAACATCCGCACTACCAGTAGGGTAACAGGTCCGCATCGCCACCTGTTTCCCTCCGACTAGCCCCTCTCGAGTCCCCTTACAACCGACTACGGTAAACGCGAGTAGAGCTACAATGCCTATAATCAGCAAAACCCTTGTAAGACTCCTAACCATCTATATAGTTCAGATAGAAATTCTCTCCAGATACTAAGATGAAAGCCTCACTCACAACCAATTATTTCATACCAGCGGCAGTTGCGATGATCATTTTGGCTACAAGTCTAGGTGCCAGCCCCCGCGCAACCTTGCGCGAGGGTCTTCGAGGAGACACCAGAGTCTTCCTCCTTGGGGATAGCGTCTTCGACAATAATATTTACGTTCCGGAGGGTGCATCGGTGGGGGACTTGCTCAGGAGGAAGCAGAAGCAGGTGAGAATACTTGCACGTGATGGAGCAACCCTACCAGATCTCAGGCGCCAGATCCTCCGGATTCCTATTATGGCTGACCGTCGGAGCACATATATATTTGTCTCTGTTGGTGGTAACGATATCCTCCGAGCATACCGTGGATTGCGGAAGACGAATATGGGGCCGCTGAGGCGGATACTCAAGAGTTATAGGCGATTCCTGGAATCACTGATGGAAAAGTTCAAGGATAGCACCATCATTCTTGCGAACCTATACTATCCTACTTCTCCGGCTTATAGGAATTTTTACCCCCTTATTCGAAAATGGAATATTGATCTGGAGAGAATAGCTAGGGATAACTCGTTACAGGTGCTCCATCTGGACAAGGTTCTGGTATCACCTCCCGACTTCACTCATGACATTGAACCATCGCCTCGGGGGAGTAGGAGTATCGTGAAGCACATGCTGAAGTTACTTAGATGATGGATACCATATGTAGTTAGCAGAATGTCACCTCAGTTTGAGTTAGAATTGTTGAGGAAGAAATACAGTGAGTTGGAGAATACGGAGAATCGTATGGTTTATGCTAAGATCGGCGATGAGACATCGCAGGTACGGATTTTCCGTGAACCAGATGGGGGATTTTCATTCGGGTTTCCGATGAAGCAACATCGAATCAGTTATGGACTGAGGTTCCAGACATATCATGAGTTGATGGTTTATGCTTGGAAGATCCTTGGTTGTTACCTATAAAAAAGTTTGGTTAGAGCCGATAACAACGCGGCTATTGAAGTCCAAGAGCAGCTACTTTATGCCGCTTAGCGTCCTGGACAAGTTGACAATACTTGTCAAGTGTGATGCTTCCGGGTGAAATGTCATCCATAACGAAGCGGAATACGTTTACCGCCTCGGTCTGACCGATTCGATGAACACGGGCAATGGCCTGTTCTTCGATGGCTGGATTCCAATGAGGGCTGGTAAAATAGACCTCTTGATAATGTTGCAGATTCAGACCTTCATTACCGGTCTGAATCTGAACGAGTAGAACATCGGGCGCGAGGAACGGTGCGATGAGGTCATAAACAACAGGCTCATCATACCATTTCTTACAAATGGATGAGTATTGGCGGAAGTTCAAGCAGGGTTCGAAAGCGGCCCGCCGCTCTTTAGCGGAAGAGCGCCCATCGATACTGAGTGTCCGAATTCCAACGTTGTGTAAACAAGCTGCCAATATATCAATCTCACCACGAAAGTGACAGAAGACGATCTTTCGGCGGTTATTAGTGGCTCTCTCTCGTAGTAGACCAACAATAGCTTGAACCTTGCTACACGTTGGAGTGGCTCTGAGATGAAGGTGCGCAGGAATACGCCCCCGGCGTTTGAGACGGCCAATATTTGGTTTCATGAGAAGTGGAAAGACACACATCTGCCTTGCTCGCATCATAGCCGGGAGTGGATTGTGGCTGAGGTAGGCAATGATATCGTCTACATTATCGATGTTCACATTGGCAAATCGGACGAGTGAGTGGATCTCCTGAGCAAGACGACGTTCCTGAGGGCCCAACCATGGACATGTTATTACCCTCTCTACAACAGGTGGAAGAACGACAGATGCTTGCTTCTTTGTTCTACGTAGGAGATGATGTTCAAGAACAGTCTCCACATCAGCTAGCTTGACGCGCTGTGCTGGCAGAGAGTTACATCCTAAGAGACGCAATAATGACAGCACATCCATGGTATCATTCTGTAATGGTGTTCCCGTGACCATCCAGGTGATCTGTGACATGAGTTGAACAGCCCCTTTGTAGGTGGAAGTATTCGGATTGCGAAGATGATGAGCCTCGTCGTAGATTGCGCGATCCCAACCGATATCTCGTAGACGACAGGCGCGATTGCCAGCAATCATTCCATATGTCGTGATAACAAGTGGCGTGGAGGCCAAGCGTTCATCGCTGATCTTCTTGACTTTGGCACCGTGGTAAACAAGCGCATTATGATTGAAGAACTGGAGGAAACAAGCACACCATTGTTTCAATAATGCGGGAGGTACGACCACTAGTGTCCGTGGTCGAGGGTTAGCCAAGATGAGTCCACACATAAGAACAGTCTTACCGAGACCCATCTCATCAGCTAGGATGCCACCGCGAATTCCACACAAGCTGCTGCTAGCCAACTCGGCACGGAGGCACCAGTCCATGCCGTCCAATTGGTGGTCTTTCAGTGTAAGAATATCAGAGTGTTCTACCCATTGAGTAAATCGATCCAAAGCGGCGGTAACTATAGGGTTAGGGGAGCCTACCTTGCCTGGTCGTGGCTTTATGGGTTCGTCGAAACCAATTGTAGCTAGAGGCATGATAGTTGTAATGGAGTTGTATGACTTAGATTATTTTCCGAAAGTTAGTATCAATTTTCCGAGAAAGATGTAGTCTATATACCAGGTTATGGGTTTATACTGGAAGTCACTTCTGCCGGATTGACTTCGATTTTCTACTAGACCCTGGTCATATCAAGTACCAGGAAGATTTGAGAAAATTGAAGTGAAACCAGACCCAGGGAGTAGGGATCATATAAAACCAATCTCTCTCTCGTTTCCAGAAAACCAACTAATCTAGCCTAACAAACTCATGTCGTCCCGCCACTCTCGCCACTCTCGCCACTCTCGCCGTCAGGTCATCGATCTCGGTCAGACTACTAAGCGCAAGCCCTTCTGCAAGTTCTGCTTCGACCGCAAGCAGTCTGAGGAGGTGTACACGTCTCACTTCGTCAAGGACCAGGCGGGCCCTAACGGCAAAGTCGTCTGCCCCCTCCTGCTCGCCCAACAGTGTGCAAACTGTGGACAGCATGGTCATGTCACCTCCAGGTGCTCTCAGAACCGCTCATCCAACCACCGTCGCGGCCGCCGCTCTAAACCATCTGGCAACAAGCTAGGTGCCTGGATCAAACCTTCCGACAAGAAGCAGCGCCCTCGCAAACGTCGCCCTCGTGCCAGGATCCACCTGATCCCCTCCACGGTCATTGTAGCCAACAGCTTCGCTCCTCTCACCGAAAAAACCACGCAGACGTTCACTACTCGAAAAGAGAAACCCCGTTTCGACATGGCTCAACCAGCCCTCCAAGGCGCATGGTTGACGATTAATGCTCCACAGAAGGCCGAGTGGACCCGCGAAGAGCTCGACACCCTCGCTGCTGCGCTCACCTTCGATGAAGAAGTCCGCGACTACATGGACTGGTGCGCCCAGGTTCACCAGATCGATACCGCATGGTACCCGGCTGGTGAGGAAGCCTACCTTCACGATCTCCACTTCTTCGAAGAGGACGTGGAATTGGACCTCAAGAACCTTGAGGTGGAGCACTCTCAAAAGTAGGCAGCGTCTCGCCGTCACTAAACTCCACATCTGTACATAACTTCTCTAATCACTTCAATTTAAAAATCAAAAAAGCCGAAAGGCACCAAAAACAAATAAAAAAACCCTCCCCCCCTCCATTTTTATCTTATTCAATCTATCGAATAACGTAGAAAATTGAAAGTAGAATCTCGATGTGAGTGACCACAAAAACCAAACAGTAAAGATGTCCCGACCAATCGATCTTCTCCGCTCAAGAATCATGCCCGGTATGCGTATATCACCAGGTTCGTGTTACACTTGTCGAAGAACTGGCCTCGATCTTCAGACTGCCCTGGAGCGCCGCGAGTATGCTATCAGCGGTATGTGCGGCTCTTGTCAGCGTTCCTTCTTCGACGGTCCAGTAGTGGACAAAGGAGCAGCCGTTGTCAACATCCAGCGGATTTACCGTGGATGGTGTACCAGACGGGAGCTCAAGGTACATCTGACTTGCCGAGCGAGCGAGCGAGCATGCTACGGTATACGACGCCCCGTACTTGGACGCATGGGGTAATTATAGCCTCTTGTGAGGAAAACAACATAAATCTAAGTCCTAATTTCTATCTTAAGTCAAATGTTAAGTCAAGTTGTGGAACATATGCCGTCGAAAAGCCAGGCACCATCATGGCATGAGATTACAGCAACGAAATTCGCAAGTGGGAAGATCAATGTTGTTTGTACATGCGCATGGGGACGATATAATTCTCCAATGACCAAAAAGAACGCATGTTATCATGGTAAGAAAGTCCTCCAGGTATTTGGTCCCCACCTACCACGCAGCCCCCTGTCCACGATAAGTGAAATCAGCGACCCGCCCGAGATGAACCTAGAACCTACTAACCTTGTGCCTACCACATCGGAGAAAGAAGTGGTGGAGGATGAACCGAAACAAGCTGGTGAAACAAACACTTTACCAGATCCTGAAGAAAGCAACGGCTTCCCCCTGACAAAAGTGCTATTTGGTATTGCATCAACGGTAGCAAGCATGGGGATTATTTTCATCCTTAAACGCCGATTCAGATAGTGATGTCGCAACTCATATAAAGCCACACCGAAACATATACAATAGATAAAATGTATCGCCTCATAGCCATGTGTATTATTTTAGGAACGGGTAAAATATTTATTGATCACTACAACAATGTCCAAAGACATATCAAACAGACAAATGAATTATTTAAAATCGTAAAGGAGACCAACACGGTCGTTAAGAAATTGAACGACGGTCGAATTAGATGATCATTTCGGGCGCTATCTCCCTGTTAGTCTAAGTTGGTTCAGGATACCGAGCTTTCACCTCGGAGACCCGGGTTCGATCCCCGGACAGGGAAGGAGTTGGTGGACTCCTCAACACCACACGGGATGAGACGCAGCGATGAAAATAGTAGCAACAAGGTAAGGACATTAAACTTGCTCTTTCGTCTAGCTGGTTAGGACGCAGGACTTTGAATCCTGAAACTGGGGTTCGAATCCCTGAAGAGCAAATTCTCTACGAATCGTAAGGACTAGAGTTTGGTATTTTTATCCAGACTTAGGTATACATATCCTCGGCGGAATCGCACACCACACATCTACAACACCAACAAATAAGGGCTATCTCAATTGCACCTATCACAGGAGCCACCAAGTTCAGCCCGACATCCGTGCCCATCGATAATGTAGGAATAAAAGACCATAAGGTTATGATCCCCATAACGTACGAGGCTAACCCCACTGCAACGATAACCGAGACCCGATCGAGTAGTTCCCTAACAGGAGGTAATATATCGCAGCAGGTCGGGGGGTACCCAGGGTAGGCCAGATGTCCCTCGTCTTGTGGAGGAAGGGGCACCGGCACAACCTTGACAGCATGAACAACCGCTTTAGGCTTCCAAGCTTCCTGCCGACAGACTGGACAGGTTTTACAGAGCCCGTTTTCGCACAACCTGGCGACACAGTTTACACATACTGTCCCATCAGTACAAAGGATACACTGGATCGCGACCCTTTTATTGGTATCCCGGCAGATACAACAATGTTTTCGTTTCCCCGTACAACATAGGAGCCCGGAGGAGCATAGTCTATTCATAGTATGAAATGAGTTGCTGTTCAGACCATGTCTGAGAAGCCCTTCAATTTTGTATGAATATCTCAATAGATATGCTGGTCGCTATCTCTATGGGTGCGGTATGAGAAAATTGAAGGGAAGACGGACCAGGGGTGGTGGTTGTCACAAACCATAACCATACGCAGCAACTGTCAAATCAATTCAACTACTATATTATCATGACCCGTAACAACCGCCGCCAACAAACAAAGAATCGCAATGGTGCCCGCCGTAGCGGCAGCTGCGCCTACTGCCATAAGGATGGTCACTATGCACGCGACAAGCAACGTCAAATTACTTGCCCAGTCCTCTTTGCCGCCGAGGAAAGGAAGAAGCGTCCCGCGCCCTCGAAAATACTAACCGTCCAGCCCCGAAAGGCGCTATCTACGGCGAAACTTACAGAGGCTCTGGACAATGGCACACTAGTGGCCAAATGTACCTACAAGGGAAGAACGAACCGATCCAGGCCACCAGCTATTGTGACTCAGTTCTCAGGGCTCGACTTCTCGTCTGACGATGACTCCCCGTCACCAACCGATCACCCCAATGTCGAGTGGCGATGTAAGTTGACATACGGGAGTGGATCGACAGCTTCGATGAAAGCGGAACTGCTTGAACTGCAAGCAGAGTTGGCGCAGGCTAACGCTAATCCCACCAAATCCTGGGCAGATGCGGGCGACATCCAGGATCTTGAGGAAAAGATCGAAGAGCTCGAGGCACAACTCTCTTAAGCCATCAACTATTCACAAACAAAAAGGCAAAACTGTACATAAAGTCCTTTTTGTTTTCAACTTACAAAATTGACAGAAATGTCTGCTAGTTAGAAGTGGGCAAACAATGGATATTTTGAAATGGCGTAAGCTGGTATCTGACCCATGCGACGAGGTCCTGATTTCAAGCGAAGGTTCTCGAATGGAGTGGCTTTGTAGATCGAGGGACGTACCGGGCTGGATAAACCAACACCCAATGGTTGAGGCATGTCTTGCCTGGTGGAAGGATGACACAACATTGTGTGTAGGGTACTCAACCCCCAATGGGGCCTTCTTACCAATATTCTCATATAAACGCGCGGCGATGCTGAACGCCATGCTTAAAAACATGCCACAACGTGCTGCTAAACTCTGTGCCCTTTGGCGGCGAAAACATTGTGCCAAAATGCTATACAATAGCACCAATTCTCTCTTCTATCTCCTCCCTTCAGAGCTTTGTCATGCCATTGCTTCTTATGTCTGGTAAGATACAACTTAGCTTTATTTAAGGTCGTTTGCCCGAGTGGTCTAAGGGGTCAGGTTTAGGCCCTGATATATTCGTATGCGCGGGTTCAAATCCCGCAGCGACCAAATCGAGGAAAATTGAAGTCAGCAACAAGATCTATAGAGAAAACTATATATACCACACGATCCTTTCTGTCATCAACAATGACGTTCAAAATCAACCCAAAGCTTCTCTTCGTCCTCACTGCACTTTTCCCACTACTCATGGCCGTCGCTGTCCGTGGCGAATCCGACGACGATGACTCAAACCTTCTCGTCGAGGTAATAACTGACATAGTATTCGGCTACATTGCCGGGGTTTGCATGAAGAATAGCACCTGTGCACCGATCCTGGGGGCGGTAGGCTCAATCTGTCTTCTAATAACGCTATTGGCATGGATTGCTGAAGGTTGTCCAAGGCCAAAGTTGACGGGTCGCGATGCTAGGCGGGCGGCCACCTCCTATCTTGGCATGCGTCTGGCCAACTAATGTAAGCTCCATTGTGCTCCCTATATTTTTTAATGGGAGAAAATCGAACGGGACCTGTCCTGTTTTTCAAAAGTAAAAAAATCCAAACCAATATCAATGACGTCTCTCAGTTATCTGGCATACGGTCTGACCCAGCACCAACAGCGTCTACAGAGGATAGACCGCCAAGCGAAGCTAGTAGAAGAGGAATTGTTCCAACAGAAACGTAAGGCCATTCAGGCAGAGCACATCCGATGGACAGCGGAAAGTCGCACCAACGCAGCGACGCTCCTCCAACGTATCTACCGCGGTCGGCTGGCCAGGATCCGTGTCCAAAAGGCGCAGGAATTTCAGCAGCTGCTGCTCGAGGTAGAGGACTATTGGCGAAGTAACTTCTAAGCGAGTACACAGGTCTTCCGTACAAAAGACTTTATGGCTTCGACCCATTCACTGCTACAAATCCATAATATTTGTAGATGAACTAGATGAAAGACAGTTTTAGAAAACAGATTAGAGATTCTTTCTGATGGCTATAGTAGAGATTCAACTATGTCAGCATTACTACGAATTCAGAAAGAACTTGAGAACCTAAAGGATGATCCGCCAGCCAATTGCAGTGCCGGCCCCCTGGAAAACGATCTATATACTTGGCAAGGGACACTTATGGGACCAGAAAGCACACCCTATGAAGGCGGTGTTTTCTTCCTTGATATCCAGTTTCCAAGCGATTATCCTTTCAAGCCTCCTAAGGTTACCTTCACAACGCAGATATTTCATCCGAATATAAATGGTGCTGGTGGAATTTGTCTGGACATTCTGAAGGGGGAATGGAGTCCAGCCCTTACTGTTTCTAAAGTACTGCTCTCTATATGCTCGCTACTAACCGATCCAAATCCCGATGACCCTCTCGTCCCGGCCATAGCGAATCTGTACAAAAATGATAGAGCCCTATATGAGGAGAAGGCTCGCTTTTGGACATTGCGATATGCATCCTAACCCCTTTGTCGTTTAAGCAAGTTGCAGCAAGCAGTGGCGCACGCAATCGCAGTATTCACGTCTATCTGCCCTTGCGTCGCAGCCACAACAAGATCGATTGTATTGTCGAGGATACCATTATCAATCATGTCAAGAAGGAGCTTTTCTTTATCATCCGAGACAGGAGCATCCTCGACGGCCCTCCTCACCAACCGTACGGCAAGACCCCGTTGGGCTTCTCCCTTAAGTTGTGTAAACTCAACGGTTTCCATAGCCACACGCAGTACAGTGATAATGGTCTGTGGTGTGATCTCAACATCTTTAATTCTCCCCTTTAATTGGACGTAGGTTGATTCAAATATTTGTTCTGCCATTTTACTCCATGGTGTGAAATTTTTTTCATTATTAGAGCGCGTTGAAAAGCAGAAAAATTGAACCTTATGATCATCATTTACAATGATGAAAAACCACATAGTTTAAAAATGTCGAACCTTCGATTAAACGTTACCCCGTTCTCTCATGTACAGGCTGAGACCGATGTTCTAGGAATCAGTCGTCCGGAAACCCATCAACCGGAGGGCATCGTATGTTTGGCCGTAACCAAACGTGGGGTCCAGCGATGGCAACCGCTTCATGATGTAAGCGGATCAATCTGGGTCCAGATGCGCGATGTCGTCGAGGAAGAAATGAGACTTCTGCTTCTAGAAGGCCTTAACAGACCCCCACCATTGCCAACTGCTCCGACTATGAAATGTGAACCCGCAAGGACTACTATGAAGGACTTCTATATGGCACTTATTGCGAAAGACCCCAAGAAAGCTAAGATTCTGCTTACGAAACACACTGGAACCAATGGGTTAAACAGGAGGGTTTGCGTAAACTGCTTCCAGTGGAAGGGTCGTGGACAACTCGAGTCTAGGTGTATTCATGCCGACTGTCCGGGGATGTGCGATGAATGCTATGCTTCAAAAGCAGAATCGAAATGTAGTGATACATGTCGGGTCTGCGCTAGAACGAATCGACGAGATTGTCCAGTTTGCCTTGAAAGCAAACCGGCAGAAGAATTCAACCCGTCCGAAACATGCACACATCACGTTTGCTTCAAGTGCTGCTTTCGGGCCGAAAGGTCTGGGAACCCAATCAGGAAGTGCCCACTTTGCCGAGGAGTCTTTACGACCGCCCAAAACTGTGCTCCGGCTTGGCAGAGAAACTCGACCAGTCACCCTCATTCCTTCCTTGATCCATCTGGGAATCTCACAAATTCATCTTATTCATGGACGCCGGGCGACCTGGACACCCATCCCCTCGACTACATGGGAGATGATACCATAAATCAAATAGCTGCCTCTCTATTCCAGTAAAAAAGTTTAGAACTATTTCGCCTCGATATCACGGGGTCTCTATAAATCCAGGCTACAGCATAACCCTATCAGAAAACAATCTCAGGCATGAGCGCATGTAGAGATGCCTGGAAGCATTTGCCGGCGATAGCTCAGTTGGTAGAGCGATCGACTGTAGATCGATTGGTCGGGTGTTCAATTCACCCTCGCCGGATCTATTATTGGGACAGCAATGTCCTTTCTATTTGTCATGGCACCCTTGGTGTAGTGGTAACATTTCTCCCTTCCAAGGAGGAGCCCCGGTTTCGATTACCGGAGGGTGCACAATTTTTACTTTCTACGTGTTCGGCGTTTACGACTCTGGTGGACTCTTGACCTCATAACCTTTCGTGTTCGACGCGAATGACTTCTCTTCTTTTTTCTCAACAGGCTTCTCTTCTTCTTCCTCGTTAAAGACCGAGGTCTAAGGAGATGCCTAAACTCTGACCCTTTGAAAGCTTCTGGGTGTTTATGGACCAAACGCATTGTGATCCGCCTCCCTCTCGACTTTTTGTTCATATAGAACAAATTACCCTTCGCTCGAGGGTATTTGAGCCTTCGCTTGCCGCCTACAAATTCATCCACGCTCGCCTTCGCATCCTCCCACTTCTCATTCAGCTTGTCGATCTTCTGGTGGTACTGTTCTTCGCTGATCTCGTTCTTCCGCCGATCTAGTCCCGCATCGTAAGCGGCGTCTTCCAGAGCCTTACGCAAACCGGGGTATTTCTTTTGAGCAGTCATG
>Ga0255055_10000751_pt1 | contig 24561 bp, 22 predicted proteins | sample JV7_2_27_MG_FD_188633 | JGI IMG/M metagenome (GOLD analysis project Ga0255055, IMG submission 188633) | Seawater microbial communities from Jervis Inlet, British Columbia, Canada - JV7_2_27 | ecosystem: Environmental > Aquatic > Marine > Inlet | place: Canada: British Columbia | collected...
GACGACGACGATCCGGTGACCCCGATCTCGCCGACCTCGACGGACCGGCTACGATTCCAGGCCAACGTGCGCGCGATGAAGGACCTGCTGATCACCTTCAACTTCATCGACAAGTCGTCGGAAAACGGGGACAGCTATCCGCTGGGCATCCCCACGGACGACACACCACCGGCGACGGACATCTTCCTGGCCGAGTTCGACGTCACCAGCTGGTCGGTCTTTTTTAACTGGTCGTACCAGGCTCTGGATGTGGTACTCGGCTATTCCGACGCCGACGTGAACTCGGACGCGCACATCGTCTACGTCACGGGGTCGACCTTCGTCCCCAGCTTCGACATCTTTACCACGCGCCAGCGCACGGATTACAACGCCAACCAAGAAGTGATCAATCTCGATCTGCGCTACGCCCTCGGGTCGGCTTGGAGCTTCGGCTTCAGGACGATCCTCTACGAGAACACCGGCAGCTTCCCGGTGAAGAACGACTACTACCGCGCCGACGCGCGCTACCAGTTCACCAACGGGCTGTTCGCCCGGCTGGCGTTCGATCGCTACGACTACGACGAGAACAACCCGTTCGCCGGGGACTACAACCCCGGGCCCGATCCCTCGGAGCTGACCCTGAACCCGGACGTGAACGACTACGACGCCGACCTCTGGACCCTGTCCGTCGGCTATCGCTTCTGAGGAGCCTGCCATGAGACGCTCCGCAACGATCGCCACCACCACGCTCGCCACAGCGGCATTGACCGCCGGCATGCTCGCCGTCGCGTTGCTCGTTCCCACGCCCGCCGCGGCGTACTCGCAGTACTCGGTGGACAAGGACACGGGCAACTGCGCGGACTGCCACGGCAATTTCACCGACGGCACCTACGTATCGCTCGCCGACGGTCAGACTTGGCCGGATGGACTGCACAACACGCACCGAAGAGACATGCTCGACAGCGATTGCGACACCTGCCACGGGAGCGGTCCTTTCTTTCCGGTGCAACTGGGAAGCTCGGTCGGTGGCACGGACCTCCCACCGATCTCCTGCGTCGGCTGCCACGGACGCCTCCAGGACGGGACGGGCAACGGCACGGAGCGTTACGGCGCGGGGCTGCGCCAGCACCACTTTCGTGCTGGGGTGAGCTGTATCGGCTGTCACCCCGACTCCGATCCCGCCAGCTTCACCACGGTCGGCGAGGACGTGCTGCCGCCGTACTACTTCGATCCGGGCACAGGCCACCCCAACATTCCTGCCGACTCGTGCAATCCGTCACCCGGGTTCACGGAGAACTTCGCCGGGACGACGATCGGTCTGGACAACGACGGCGACGACGACTACGACGAGTTCGATCCCGACTGCGACGTGGGACCCTCGACGTGCGGTGACGGGATCCTCGATCCCGGCGAGGAGTGCGACGACGGCAACACGGTCGATGGCGACTGCTGCTCGTCGACCTGCCAGTTCGAGCCGATGGGCTCGATGTGCGATGACGGAGTGTTCTGCACGGTGAACAACACGTGCGACGGAGCCGGCACGTGCGTCGGCGGCGAGCCCCGCGACTGCGACGATAACGAGATCTGCACCGATGATTCTTGCAACGAAGCGATGATGCGGTGCGACAACATATTCGACGAGACGAACGATCCGTCGTGCCAGATGATGTGTGTAGAGCTCGACGGCGACGGCTGGTTCCCCCAGGGCGGCTCCTGCGGGACGATCGACTGCGACGACACCGATCCGGCGATCAACCCCGGGGCGACCGAGATCTGTGACGACAACGTGGACAACAACTGCAACGGCCTGATCGACGCGGCGGACGACGCGTGCGAGTTCACCGGCGCCCCTGCGGTGTGGAACGGCCCGCTGGACGATTCTAGCTACGCCGGTTCTGCGGTCTGCGCCGACTGCCACGCGAACCAGTTCGGGGCGTGGCAGAGCACTCTGCACTCGAGACTGCTGATCCGGCCCGGCGATGCCCAGGCGGCGGGCTTTCCGCTACCGCCGTTCGATCCTGCGTCGGGCTCCGAGATCCAGTCCTGGAGCGACGTTCTGTTCGTGGTGGGGCAGAAGTGGAAGACGCTCTACGTCGACGACCAGGGCCAGGTCCAGGGACTGCAACGGAACTTCGATCAGGCCACCTGGGACCCGGCCAACGACGACGAGGGCGACTACGACTGCGGGGCTTGCCATACCACGGGCTACGACCCCGACGCGACTTACGAGGACCCACCGGGCAACGTGGTCCCGGGAATCGTGGGGTCGTGGGTCGAGTACAACATCGGCTGCGAGGCCTGCCACGGGCCCGGCGCCGAGCACGCGGCCTCGCCGTCGAACGACAACATCAACCGGATCATCTACGACTGGTACGATCCCGACAATGACGGGACACCCGACCCGGTCGACATCCGTTCGACGGCCGTCTGCGGCAACTGCCACTACCGCAACGATCACGATCAGATCCAGACCGACCTGCTCAACCACGAGCAGCAGAACGACTGGGTAGTCAGCGCCCACTCGTCCACGCTCGAGCCCACGTCGATCAGCACTTACTGCGGCCAGTGCCACTCGCCGGGTAACGCCGACGCCGACGCCGCCGAGCACAACTTCACCTATTTCGACCCTTCCGATGCGACTCACGTGACCTGCATCTCCTGCCACGATCCGCACGCGACCTCCGACGAGCGCTGGGCCACGCTGCAGTGGCCGTCCGGCGGGCAGCAGGACCCCAAGGACTTCCCAGCTGCGATCTCGCGCTATTACGGTACGGATGGGAACATCCGGACCGACGATCACGTTCCGTTCGCGGCCGGCATGACGAACGAGTTGTGCACCGACTGCCACAAGCAACAGCCCGGATTCCGTCGGCACGTCGATGCCAGTCCGGACGAGATCGTCGTTCTGATGCCGCCATTCAACAACGGCGAGCCGTTCCTCGTGCCGCACCGCCAGCACATCGAGGACGACTACGCCGACTGCGTCGATTGTCACATGCACTACTCTCGCGAGTCGGCGAACGAGGGCGACATCCGCAGCCACACGCTGTTGCCCAACGAGGTCGGCTTGGGCGGCTTTGCCCTGCCGCACTACAGCGATACCTGCGGCCAGTGTCACTCGCAGGCGCCGGCCTGCGTGTGGTGTCACGGCGAGTTCGGCGGAAAACGGTTCGAGCGATTGCTCATCGACTCCCCGGCCGACGGGTCGCGGAGAAAACGAACGGGGCGCAGGATCATGCTGCGCGAATGACCGTCGAGGGAGAGAATGCGTAGTACGGGCATGATCATGCTGGGTATGACCCTGTTGATTGCCGGATGTGCTCCCGGTCCCCCCGAGGAAGAGCCCGAAGCGGCGGGTCTCGAGAACGGCTCGTTCACGGCGGAGCTCGACGGCTTCAAGATTCACTACGAGGTGCACGGCCAGGGACCGGTCCTGATGACCGTGCCGAACTCGTGGGGTCTCACGCACGAGGGGCTGCGCGCGCTGTACCGTCCGCTGGAGCAGCACCTGACGATGGTCTACTTCGACCCGCGCGGGATGGGTCAATCCGATTCTGTTCGCCAGGACGCCGACATGGGCACCGCCGCGGTGCGGGCCGACTTCGACGCGTTGCGACGTCACCTCGGTCTGGAGGGTGTCGCCGCGATCGGCTGGTCCAACGGCGCGATGAACCTGACCCTACTGGCCTCGGAGTACCCCGAGACCATCGACGCTGCGATCTTCCTGCACGGTGTCGCGCGATTCTCGGACGAGGACATGCAGACGTTCGCGCAGAAGTACCCGCAGTGGATGAAAGCCTACGTAGCTCTCGACGAGGAGCTCTCGGCCGGCGAGTTGACGCCGGAGGATCGCGACAGGCGCGTGAAGGAGTTCAACCTCGAGACGGCCTTTCCGATGATGCTGGCCGACCCGCAGGCGCATCACGAGCAAATGCGGGAGCTCTATGCCGACGTCGGCTTCAGCTGGCCTCACTCGAAGTACGTCGAGCGCGACATGCCGTCCTTCGACGCGCGGGAGCGGCTCGGGGCGATCACGGCTCGGAGCCTCGTGCTGGCGGGAGCGCACGATACCTTCCCCGTCGAGAGGGGCAAGGAGATCGCCGACGGGATCGAGAGCGCCACTTTTCTGGTCTTCGAGAACAGCGCCCACTTCGCCCCGATCGAGGAGCCGGAGGCCTTCCAGAACGCGGTGCTAGATTTCCTTCGAGAGTAGCCGGAGGCCCGGCGGCCAGGTTCGGCCTCAGGCAGCCTGGCCGTGGATTCCCAAGGTTAATGGCGTAAACCGGTTCCCGGAAGTGCCACTGCGGACCCCGGATCCGCGGTCGTTCCGAAACGCCGAATTTTTGGTGCGACCAATTTGCGGGCCCGTACGTATCTATACGTGAGCGAGCGAACAAGCTCCTTCGCGGCGACCCCGGTTAAGTCAATCCCCCCTCCCCCCCTATGAGGATGCTAGACCGGGGTCGCCTTTTGTTTACGGGAAAGAGGACGTCTCCCAAACCGCTGTTTTGGGGACAGCTCAACTTCGGTTGAGCTGTCCCCAAAACAGCGGTTTGGGAGACGTCCCCTTTCCCCGTAGAGTAGGGAGGATGCATGGCGGGGACCGGATCGCGGAGGTCTTGAAGGGGCGGGGGGTGCCGTTCCTCTTCACGCTGTGCGGCGGCCACATTTCCCCGATTCTCGTCAGCTGCAAGCGGAGCGGGATCCGGATCGTCGACGTGCGACACGAAGCGACCGCCGTCTTCGCTGCCGACGCGGTGGCCCGTCTGACCGGTCGGCCAGGCGTCGCGGCGGTGACCGCGGGGCCCGGCGCGACGAACACGATCACTGCCGTCAAGAATGCCCAGCTCGCCCAGTCGCCCGTGGTGCTGCTGGTCGGAGCCACGGCGACCGCGCTCAAGGGCCGTGGGGCTCTGCAGGACATCGATCAGCTCGCCCTGCTCGCGCCTCACGTCAAATCGGTGACCGCCGTCAAACGGGTGCGGAATCTCGGCGCGGCCGTGGATCGGGCGTTCGAGATCGCCCGCGGTGGGATTCCCGGGCCGGTTGCCGTCGAATGCCCGGTTGACCTGCTCTACCCCGAATCGGTTGTGCGCGACTGGTACGGCTCCAAATCGAAGAGCGGCGGCAGGCTCGGGGATCGCCTGCTGCGCCGGTATCTCGATTTTCACCTCAACCGCCTCTTTGCGACGAGCGCCGAGGCGCAGCCTCCCCCGGCGTCCGAGCGGCGACGCGATGCCCCCGATGACGATGCGGTGCGACGGGCCGCGGAGCGCCTGCGCCGCGCCGAGCGCCCGCTGCTCGTCGTGGGCAGCCAGGCCCTGCTCGAAGCGTCCGAGGTTACCGGGCTCGCCGAGGCCGCCGGGCGCCTCGGTCTCCCGGTCTACCTCTCGGGCATGGCCCGCGGACTCCTCGGGCACGACCACCCGCTGCAGATGCGGCACAAGAGACGCGACGCGCTGAAAGAGGCCGACCTCGTCGTGCTCGCCGGCGTGCCCTGCGATTTTCGACTCGACTACGGCAGGCAGATTCGCCGGGGCACTGCTCTCGTCTCGGCCAACCTCAGCCGAGACGATCTGAGGAAGAATCGGCGTCCCGATGTGGGCCTGCGCTGCGATCCGGGCCGCTTCTTGCTTCGTCTGGCCGAGCGTGTCTGTCCCACGCCACCCGACCGAAACGATTGGCTGGAGCGACTACGCGAGCGGGATGACCGGCGCGAGCAGGAAATCCTGGAACAGGCCGGGCAGTCCACCGAGGCGTTGAACCCGGTCCGGCTCTGCCTGGACGTCGAGGAGGCTCTCGATGCCGACAGCGTCGTCGTCGCCGACGGCGGGGACTTCGTGGCCACGGCCTCCTACACCGTGCGCCCGCGCTCTCCCCTCTCCTGGCTCGACCCGGGCGCCTTCGGAACGCTCGGTGTGGGCGCCGGCTTCGCGCTGGGCGCCAAGCTCTGCCGGCCCGAAGCCGAGGTGTGGATTCTGTACGGGGACGGCTCGGCCGGCTACAGCCTCGCCGAATTCGACACCTTCGTCCGCCACGATCTTCCGCTCATCGCCGTCGTCGGCAACGACGCCTGCTGGACCCAGATCGCACGCGAGCAAGTCGTGATTCTCGAGGACGACGTCGGCTGCGCCCTGCGTCGCACAGATTACCACGTCGCGGCGGAGGGCTTCGGCGGCCGAGGTCTGCTGCTCGCCGACCCCGCTCGGACGGCCGAGATCCTCGACGAGGCCAAGCGGATCGCGCGCTCGGGAAGTCCAGTGCTGGTCAACGCGCACATCGGCAAGACCGAATTCCGCAAGGGGTCGATCTCGATGTGAAACGGGTTGAAACGGAGGCCCGCGGGTGTATCTTGTCCGGTAACCGCCCTCCGGTGGATCGAGTCTTAGGCGTGTAGCTCAGTGGCAGAGCACTACCTTCACATGGTAGGGGTCGGCGGTTCGATTCCTCCCGCGCCTACCAATTGACTGATGGACACTTAGGCCGCCCACTCGGGCGGTCTGTTTCTTTGCGTGCGGGCCTGGGTCGCCACCTAGGTCGCCACTTCCGCCTCGGAAAGAGCTGTGAGGCTTCGCGCCAGGCGTTGGATGCCGCTTCCGCTGTCGCGACTCCCCCCAGGTCTCGCGACGGGAGATCGTCGCTTCTCGGTCAGCGCTGGCGTGAAGAGCTTGGACGCATAGACGCGCCCCGAAACGCCCATGGGCCGCAATCTGAGGGGCCAAGAACGGGCGCAGCCTCACCGCTTCTACGGGCTCAACTGGCCCACCGAGGGTAGTCCCCGCAGCCCCTGATCAGAAGCGCCTTTATATAGCGCCTTTATATAGGTTGTAAGCTACCCCGGCACGCGGTTCTGCGAACCAGTCTCACGGGGTTCCAAGATGAGTCGGTGGGCTACCTCGCCCGTGCTTTAGATACGGCACACTCCGCACGAACAGCTTGTCGATGGAGACCGTGTCGTCACGGCGATTCGTGGCCCGGATTGTCCCAACCGACGCGTAGGACACTTCCTGGTCCGAAGGGCTTGCCTTCGTTCCTCGATGCCGGTAAACAAACGACATAGCGTGTTCCAAAAGGGGCGGGGCCCCGAGTGGTGATCGTGGTGAGCACACGTGCCGGAGTATCGGTCTGCTGGCTGCTGGTCGTTCTCGCGATGCCCCCTGCGCAAGCGCAAGGTTTCGTCTGGGCGAAGCAATTGAGCGCGTCGACAGAGGACGCTGCTTGGCCCAGAGGGGTGGCGGTGGACGCCAACGGTCATGTTTACACCGTGGGCCGATTCCATGGATCTGTCGACTTCGATCCCGGTCCGGGCACGTTCAACCTCGCCGCTGTGGACTCCTGGGACGTGTTCATCTCCAAACTCGACAGTGCCGGGAACTTCGTCTGGGCGAAGCGGCTGGGCGGTTCTTTGGTGGAGTCGGCCTCCGGTGTGGCCGTGGACGCCAGCGGGAACGTATACACCGTGGGCGTCTTTGAAGAAACTGCCGACTTCGATCCGGGCCCCGGGAGGTTCCCCCTCACCTCCCTGGGCCAGTCCGATGTCTTCATTTCCAACCTCGACGGCGATGGCAACTTCGTCTGGGCCAAGCAGTTCGGCGGCCTTGAGTCAGTTGGCGCTAGCCACCTAGCCTTGGACGCCGACGGCAATATCTACACTGTGGGTAGTTTCGAGAACACGGCCGACTTCGATCCGGGCCCGGGTTTCTTCCTTCTCACACCTTTAGGAAGCTGGGACGCCTTTATCTCCAAACTCGACAGTGCGGGCAATTTCGTGTGGGCGAGGCAGTTGGGTGGAACGGGTCTTAGCTCGGCCAGTTGCGTGGCCGTGGACCCAGGCGGCGACATATACACCGTGGGTCGGTTCCAGCAAAGGATCGACCTCGACCCGGGCCCGGGTTACTTCGTCCTCGTTTCTGGGGGGATCGACGACATATTCATCTCGAAGCTCGACAGCGAGGGCGATTTCGTCTGGGCGAAGCAAATGGGTGGATGGTCCCAGGAGACCCCATCGGCCGTGGCCCTCGACCCGGGCGGGAATATCTACACCGTGGGCGTCTTTGAGGGAACTGCCGACTTCGATCCCGGCCCCGGTACGTTCAACCTCACCCCCCAGGGCCGGCAGGATGTCTTCATTTCCAAGCTCCACACTGCCGGAAACTTCGTCTGGGCGAAGCAGTTGAGCGGTTCTTCATCGGAGTGGGCCTTCGATATGGCCGTGGACGTTAGCGGGAACGTTTACACCGTGGGACAGTTCCGGGAGACCACTGACTTCGATCCGGGGCCCGGTACATTCGACCTCACCGCCGCGGGCTTTGACGACGGGTACATTTCCAAGCTCGACAGTGCCGGGAACTTCGTTTGGGCCGGGAGGCTGGGCGGAACAGGGAACGACGAAGTTAATCGTGTGGTGCTGCACAACGGCAGTATCTATGCCGTGGGCTCGTTCCGTGGTAGCGCCGACCTCGATCCGGGACCAGGCACCTACGTCCTGGACTCGGGGACCTGGACGCAGACCTACGTCCTGAAGCTCAGCGCCTGTGGTGGTTTCATCGACACACGCGCTTACGGTCGGCTTCTGTTTCCACCGCTCTGCACCAGAGACGCGAGCGAGCTACCGGGTGGTCCTGGCGAGCCTCAGATCTATGACAGCACCACGGCGAGAATGCACCGGGGCGTCGCTGACACCTTCTACCTCTCGTCCCACGGCACGAGCTTCCGTCCACTCGTGGTGGATGAGGAGGTAAACGTCAATGGCGTCGACTCGGGTCTGGGTCCCTACGACTACCAGCCGGGAGTGCCGCCGTTTGTCCACGGTACCCCCATCGAGAACAATCTCGCACCACTGCCCGCGTACGACATCACCAGCCTGATCCCGCTCGGTCCCAGCCCGGTCCTGTTCGAGTTCGTGGATACCCAACGCGAAATCTACGGCAATACGGCGGTCTATCTGGTCCGCGATTGCGGTATTTATCTCGACGCGACGGCGATCAACTGGGTCTCGCACGACGTCGACGTGGTCGGGCTCCAAAGCAACCTTGATGTCGTGAGCGGATTGATCTCTGAATTGCGTGCCGACCAAGATTTCTCACGGGCTTGTGGTCTGGGGTCGTTCATTGACACCACGCAAGCGGTGGACCAGCGACCGGACCCGTCCCCGGGAGACGGCTACTACTACCTGGTCAGCGGAACGTGCGCGTCTGACATCGGCTTCGGAGATTCGTCACTCGTACCTGACCCACGGGACGCGCTGGTAGCTCCTCCCACCTGCCCGTGAGCCACGCTCGGCGGCACGAGGCCAGCGCGACCTCGCGTCGCCTGAAGCTTTTCTCCTTCTGGGCTACTTTCCTGCCACTTCCCCGTACTAACCAGTGCGTCTCTTGACCTGGGGAACTGCTGCCGGTATGTAGTACCCAACCACAGCAGCCGCAACGGCCGAACTGCGGGGGGCAAGATCATGTTGCGGAAGACCTGGATCGTTCTTGGCGCGGTCGCGCTGGTCACTGTTGCTTACATCACAGCCTTCGCCGTCGAGGAGGTGCAGCAGCCCATTGTCACGGATGACACTTCGGGAGGTGCCGCAGCGGCCACCACCTGGACTGTCTGCTCTAGCGGCTGCGACTTTACGTCAATCCAGTCGGCGGTGGATGCGGCTAGCGGTGGGGACACCATCGAGTTGGGCCCCGAGACGTTTGAGGAGCACGTGGTCGTAGCGAACGCATTGACGATCCGTGGCGCCGGCCCCGACAGCACCGTCGTGGACGGCAATGGTTCGGGAACGGTCTTTCACACTGACCTGCCGGGGCCGATCCTCCTGGCCGACATGAGCATTCAAAATGGCGCGACGGGAGTCGCGGCTCGGCAAGTTCAAATCGACAACTGCATCATCCGCGGCAACACCGCCAGCGGTGTTTACTTATGGGGGAGTGGGGGCACGATCACCGATTCGCTGATTACCCAAAACACGGGTACGAGCGGTGGCGGCGTGCACTTCCGTAGCGTGAACGAAGGCAGCCTGACGATCACCCGCAGTATTATCTCGCGCAATTCGGCAAGCGGATTCGGTGGCGGTGTGTCTAGCTACCTCGGACCAGGCAACTGGGGGCCCGAGCTCGTCATTGACTCGACTCTGATCACGGGCAACTCGGCGGCCGAGGGCGGGGGAATCTCGTGCGAGCTGTGCACCGCCGTGATATCCAACAGCACGGTCAGCGGGAATACGGCCGCCCGCAGCGGCGGGGGCATATTTGCCGTCACGACTGGCCTGACCGTCTACAACAGCACCATCGCAGGTAACCAGGGCGAGGGGATCGGAGTTGGCCGCCCGTGGAAAACTGTCTTCAAAGGGAGCATCGTTGCGGGCAACAGCCCCGTTGATTGCTATGTTCCTTCGTACCTCCTGACGTCGGCAGGCGACAACCTGTCGAGCGATGCGACCTGCAACTTCGATGCGCCGGGAGACATGGAGAACACGGATCCGTTGCTCGTGCCGCTTGCGGACAACGGAGGACCCACCGCAACCCATGCGCTCGCCCCCGGAAGCCCAGCCATCGATGCCGCGGGCGATGATTGCCTGCCGACCGACCAACGAGGTGTAATGCGACCACAAGACGGCGACGGTGACGGTGTCGCGAAGTGTGACATCGGGGCGTATGAACTCGACGTCAGGCAGGTGGCGATCGATATCAAGCCCCAAAGTATCCCCAACGCCATCAACCCCTACAGCCGCGGCGTGATCCCGGTTGCCATCCTCGGCAGCGACACCTTCGACGTGGCCGACGTCGACGTGACGAAGCTCGCGTTCGGTTTAGACGCAGCATCTCCTGCCCACAACCTGACCGATTCCTTCACCTACAACGACCACCTGCAGGACGTGAACCTGGACGGCTACACCGACCTAGTCACCCATTACCGCACAGGGGAAACCGGAATTATCTGCGGCGACATGTCGGCGACCCTGACTGGAGTTATGACCACCCAGATCCCGTGCATCGACTTCACACCATCAACGACACCGGTCCCCGGAACGGTGGTTGCTAAGGGAAGCTCGACCACCAACTGTGACACCGAGGTGATCGATCTGATCGTAAGCGACGTGCCCGAACTCTTTGGAGCCGCTTTCGATATGACCTACGCCGCGGATCTGGCGTCGTTCCGCCGGGTCTCCATCGATGGCTCTGTCCTCTCGTCCGACGGCGCAGAGGTCGCAGTGCTGGCCAAAGAATTGCAGCCCGGAAGGGTAACCGTGGGGATCTCCCGGCTAGCCGCGCAGGGCGTCGATGTTGTTGGCGACCAGCTGCTGATCCACGTCACTCTCAACAGGTTCGGTACGGAGGGGACGGGCGAACTCAGCTTCACGAACTCCAACCTACTTGATTCGGGCAGCCCTCCTCAGCCCATCCCAGGCATCGCTTGGTTCGGCGGAATCCTCAGCGTCGCGAAGGTGACCGGTAGTAGAACGATTGAGGGAACTGACTCAATCGTAACCGTCGGATGCAGATCGCCCCGCCGGCCCGGGTTTTGGTACGACGAGGAGCGGGACGCCCGGCCGCGCAGTGACGGTGTAGTGAACATCGAGAAGAAATAGACGGCACACAGTCAAGCGGCGGCGCGAGGCCAACAGGAGATTGCGGTGAAGCCATCTTCGAGCGCCCCCAGTTTCTTCGAGGGTATCTATCGCTGGGCTGGGAACAGCCTCATCGCGACGACTCACTTTCTGGCAGTACTGGTCGTCGCTCCGTTCTCGAGGCGAATGACCTACCAAATCGGCGCGGTGTGGGCGCGGCGGGCGATGGCCTGGTTCGGTGTCGAAATCAAAATGAGGGACCCGAACAATGGTAACTGGGGTCCGCCTCCGTACGTCTTTGTTAACCTAAACCAGAACAGCCTTGTGGAAGGGGGTGTGTTTCTTCAATTCCTTCCACTTCACCGAACCATCGTCAACGTCGAGTACGCGGCCATTCCGTTCATTGGCTGGGCGTACGTCCTGCTCGGTTCCATCGTCATTGTCCGGCAGTGGAAAACGCAGGCCAAGCGAGGCATTGAACGGGCGATCCGCTTGCTCAAGCGCGGCGAGAATATTGGCATCTCTATCGAAGGTCGCCGCAGCCCCGATGGAAGGATCAGCCGCTACAAGTGCCCACAAGATCTGAAACTCGCGCCAAACGCCCACGATCGGCGACAACCAGATCAGGATGCTCGAGATCGCCACGGAGAAGTCGATCGGCAATGCGTCGGGATCACCCGGTCCCGGGTTCGACACGAAACCGTTTTCGCCCGGAGATGCGGTAGATGCCGAACCCACGACGATCGGTAGTCAGGACCAGATTGGTAGCGACGTCCTCGGCCAGAGCCACCAACGTCGCGTCCGCGTAATCCATCGGCAGATCGGCGTACTTGCGAACGAGCGCTCGACAGCGGCGAAGGGACGCGGGCGAAGACGGAACAAGAACCGCGCCACCGGCGAGGAAGAAGTCCAAGCAGGCTTCTCGTCCACCGTGGACACGCCCCAACAGGTGCGAGGCCTCGGTCAGCACGGCTTCGGTGCTCAACACCTGGCCCTCCCAGTCTTCGAAGAACTCTCTGAACTTCCGGTGGTACTTCTGGCTCCGATCGAGGAGAGAGACGAGGGCGCCGGTGTCCAGCAGCAGCTCACCGGCCATGTTTCAGAGACTCGATGACGTATTCGCGGTGTCGGTGTGCCAGATCGGGCACACCGGATCTGAGGGATCCCAGCAATCGTCGCACCTTTTCTGTCGGTCTTCCCGCAGGGGCGTTGGAGCTTGCGATGAAGGTGCGCAGCGCCATGCGAACGACCTCCGATCTCTTCCGTCGCATTCGCCGTGACATCTCATCCAGGGCCCGCTTCAGATCCTCCGGCAACCGAATCGTCAACTGGTCTTCCATCTACTCACCTCTGCAGTGCATTGTAATGCGTTATAGTGCAACTTGCAATCGGACCCGTCGGAATGACGCCGAGACCTTCAGGTTCGCGCGCCCGGTTCGTGAATCGACGGTCAATAGGCGGTCTCGAGTTGCGCGAACGCAACGCGGGAGCGAAAAGGCGGGACAGGGACAGGCAGATGGGGGCGCCCTCCGCGGTCCAAGCCGTCAACGACAGCGAACTGCCTCCACAGGCGATACTCATCTTGGAGACCCGACAGTGAGCGATCAAGTCCATGTGACCGTCCAGATTCATGTCCGTCATGTCGTAGATGCGAACGAAGCCGCCGGTCCCTTTAGGAGGCCCACCTCTCCCAGTTTCGATACTGACGTCGGATCAGCTCCAGGAAGACGGATTCGTAGTCGATCACGTTCAGGTTGGTCACCAGGTAGATATCGCCCCACCCCGGGTTTTGCAGGTAGAGGTCCGCAGTACCGTCGGGCCGCTGCAGGATGACTTCGGGTGGATCTCGTATGCCGTCGTTATCGCCGTCGTCGTCGCCCTGACTCTCCAGGATCTCGAGCTTGCGGATGCAATCGTTGACGATCCCGTCGCCGGGCGCGGGGTCCGGGTCGTAGACTTCGTCACTGGGGTCCATCTCCGCGACGGTCACATAGGGGTTGGCCAGCGTGGCCGTGACGCAGTCGACTTCCCCCATTTTCGTGGGCACCTGGCGAGTGGTCAGGAACCGGCCGTCCCCGGTGAGTCAGTGCACAGCTCGAACCCTTCCGCCGGAGTGTCCGAGAGGAAGAGAATTCGAGTCGATTTATGGACCTTGGCCGGGAGACCGTGGTCGCCGCCACTGCTCTGGAAGGCGTCCGCCGGCTGGTCGCCGACTGCCACATCCCACGCTCCCGAGAGAACCTCGTCCTGGGCGATCTCAGCCAATGTCGCGAACCGCATGTAGGAGTACCCTTCACCGAGACAGAGTCCGTGAGACTTCTTGTCGAGCTTCCTGACGGCCTTGGCGGCAGTGTCGAGGACGGTCCCGGTGGTCCAGCGACCCCGCTCGTAAGAGACGAAGTAGACTCCTTCCTCGATCTTCTCCGCCCGGAATCCGGCGTAAGCCGGAGCGACGAGACAGACCAGCAACAAGAACAGCACTGCGCGATTCATGGCAACCTCCCTTCGGGCGGGTAACCCCTCGATTCGACCCCGTCCTAACCGCAGGTAAGCCACAGGCGTGCCAGGGAAATTCGCGCCCATAAGCAAGCCGTGAGAGCTCCGAATCGGGGGAGAGTGTCCTCCGGTGAGTGCGATGGTGTCACCGGTGTGGGACGCAGGTGCCGTGCGTTTTCCAGGATCCTGTCACTTGAAACGGCGTCACGTTTGGCGAAGGCGTGCCCTGAGCCGGACTTGAGGTAGCGTCCGAAGCAACGCGCTAGTTCCGTCTCTTGCTCAGAGTCCGCAGGAGGGCGAGGTCTCCTCGGATCAATGCCTCCTTCTTTGCTCGGGTCCAGCGTTTGAGTTGACGCTCGGGGCGGACGGCGTCCTTCATCGTATCGTGGGGTTCCATGTAGACAAGCGTGACGGGGCGTCGTTGGAACGTGCAGGTGGCTCCGAGACCGGCGTTGTGGGCTTCGACGCGTCTCTCGATGTTGTGTGTCGAGCCTACGTAGAGAGATTGGTCGGAGCAGCGGAGGATGTAGACGTGGTACACGGGTCCTGGGGGGAGAGGCTGTGGGACCGATTGGAAGTACAGCCCTTCGACTCGCTCTTGCGCCCCGATTCGAGTGGCCTGCCATGAGCGAGTGAGTGCCGCGCTCCAGCGCGGCGCGAGCGAGTCGAATGGTGGAGCTGAGGGGGATCGAACCCCTGACCTCGTGACTGCCAGGGAGAACAAAGGGGCAGCCGCTTCGCTCTTTTATTGTAACTACAGTCTTTTTCCTTCTCTGCTTTGCCCTGCTTCACCCCCGTTTACCCCCCTCTGACGTAACAATCGGCGTAACAATTCTTCCGGGCTGTGCGGTCGAATGCTTGCGCTCGTTTCCATACGGAAGCCCATCTGCCGCCCTGCCCGTCAGCTTCGCAGAATCCTCTACGAATGACCCCGCCCCAATGCCGACCGCTTGTGTCTTAATTGGTCCCGTTCGGAACTTCCAACCCGCCGTATATAGACCCCGACGCTTTCTGCCAACCAAGAGGAGCGTCAAGGGGGGACAACATGAGAAAGATAGCCATCGCGGCAGTGGTGGTGCTGCTGTGTGGATATGTGTACGGGCAGACACCGGATGGGGAGACGCCGGCGAATGAGGGAGTGTGTGACGATCTCATGTTTGCCTCACCGGGTCTCTACGGCTTGTGTGTCGCGTTCTGCGAAGCGCAAGACTGCGTACCCGACCCCGCCGCAGCGGACCCGTTTGCCAATTGCCGACCTTCTAGTCCGAAACTGCTCGAAATCTACAACAGAAAAAAGCAGCCGAGCGACCCATCGATGCCGTGCTATTACGAGGAAGAATGTCCGTGTTGGTCGCCCGAAGAGTTGGCGGGGCTGCGGTATCCGAGCGGGACCGACTTTCGTACCGACGCACTGAAAGATCAAACTACCCCGGACCAACAGAATCATGACTTGTGGCTCATATTTAATGGCACTCCCTATTACGCCACAATTGTGGAAACGAAAGAGTGGGATTGGATGGCCGATGGGCCGACTTGCGCTTTGATAGACGTCTGTGGCGATTTTAATTGCCTCTGGGTTAACCGGTACTTTGGGGTCACCGATTCGCAGTTCGCGGTGTGCGAGGCCCAGCTCAACCAATCGGGCCTGGCCCGGGGCTTCGAGATATTCGCGAATCCGTAAGATAGGCATCTCAACGATCATCTCTAGCCCGGCCACTGCGCCGGTTTGTTTTGGTACGGCCTCGTAACCCAGCCACCGCCCCGTTCGTCAGGGTCGCGGTATGCTCTCCCCATGCCCCGCCCACATGGACCGCATCCTTGACGTGCTGACACGCGAGGAAGTACAAGACGCCCCGGAACGTCCATTTCCAGCGGCGTACTGAATCCTCATCGAGCCGCATTTGTGGAGTACAGGGGATTGGCTTGAGACCAAGTTGTGCCGCTGGACCCAAACTCGCGGCGCCTTGATCTTAGAAATCTATGTCCTGCAGTTCCGAATCGCTCGGGGCCTCGAACTCTTCCTGGAAGACGACGTGTTCTTTGCCGCCTTTGTTGCATTCGATGAATTCTTGACCTGCATGGCTGTTCGGGTTGGCCCGCGGGTTGAAGTGTGCGTTCCTGCACAATCCGGCGTGCGTCCCGTAGCGATACGCGACCATCGTATAGTCGGTCTGTGCCCATGCGGGCGTGGCGTGGAGGGTCACGATGGTGGGGACGAGCACCGCCCCGGCTTTGAGGGCTCGGCGTCGACCCTGACGAAACTGGTCTCTGGTGGCTGCTGCTTCGCAGTCTACTTCCTCGATGCTGGGACTCTTATCGTCTTTGCTTTTCATGACCTTAACCACCATCGCCGAACAAGCTCTCTAAAGAAGCCCTGGGTCGGCGTTTACTGGGAACCCACTACTATCCGTATACCCTTGTCCTCTCTATACTCTCCAATCGATTGGACGCAACAATAAAAATGCGCGGCCCAGCAACATGTTGAAAAACACGCACTTAGCGCCCATAGGCTCTTTATCCCCGAATCGGGGAAGGTGCCGGTAATCGTCGAGATTTCCTCAGCAGGTCCCTTGTCTCTTCGTCGGTCATTGTTCCCCCCTCTCTAGTTCAGCCCCTTCCCCGGATCTACGGGGTCAGGATCGTCAACAATCACGTCCGCGTCGTCCCGCTCCTCGTCGGCTTCTGCGATTTCTAGCGCCCTACGGAGAACCGAAGAAGCAGGCTCCTCGCCGTCAACCCCGGACACTGCTGCAGTCAGGTAGCGCATCGCGTCTGATACTGCTTGAGCCGTGCCGTCGCCCCCGGCGTGCCGGTCCGCTGGGCAGATTCACACTTCGCTCTAGACAACAACCCCGCCCACATGGACAGCATTCTCGAGCTGCTGAAGCGCGAGGACGCGCAGGACGCCCTTTGGTTCGTCGACGTATGCGAGCGCAACGGCAACATGAACCAGCCCGAAGGCGACGAGTGGCGGCGGCGAATCTTGGCGAGGCAGAGGTTTCTGAAACTCGAGGATTCGCAGCCGCTTTCCTGACCTAGCGACAATTTCGGTTTACCCCTCTTGCCTCTTTTCGTCGCTTGTCGTTTCCTGGCCGCTCCACTTTCCAGGCGAGAATTGTCCAGTTGAAAGCTTTCCTCTACTGCCGGATTGTGCTCACCTATCGGCAACACTGTAGCGATCCTCGGCAGCGACACCTTCGACGTTGCCGACATCGACGTGACGACACTGACGTTCGGTTCAGGTGGAGCCACACCTGCCCACAACCTGACTGACTCCTTCACGTACAACGACCACCTGCAGGACGTAAATCTGGACGGGTACATGGATCTGATGACGCACTACCGCAACCGCGACACGGGAATCTTCTGCGGCGACGAGTCGGCGACGTTGACGGGAGAGACCATCGACGGTCAGCCCATCCAAGGGTCGGATTCCGTTAACACCGTGGGATGTCGTGCATCGAGGTGGCCAGCCATCTGGAGGAACGACGAAGAGCAAGATGCGCAGCCGCGCAGTGATGGTGTAGTGAACATCGAGAGGAAGTAGACCGCACACAGTCAAGCGGCGGCGCGTGGCCAGCGCGACCCCGCGCTTGCTGGCGCCCTCCATGGTGCCCCAGTGGGTGACCTCGTCGCTTTTTCTGCGTGCACCGAATGAAGCAAGCGGTTGAAATGCCCGTCACACCGCCGTGGTGAGAAGTCGAGGCCGGGCACGATGCGGCCAATCCCTAGAATCCTCACCGGCTTGGTCCTCTTTCGTTCCTTGCGCGAGCGAGGGGGTTTGCGTATCTCATGGCAAAATTCATCTGTAGAGCCCCAGTTAGCAGCGGGGTCGGCAGAAGATGCGTCACCCGGGGAGGGGGGACGGGTTTCGCTGGCCCCGCTTTCCTTTGTGGATTGATATTCGCCCCGACGATTCGTACTAGGAATGGTTGTGGCCCGGACATGCCCCTTGGCACTTCGGGCTCCGAGACCAGCCGGGTTCGACGTAGGAGGATTGACTCCGGCATGGGATGGGACTCGGTTGGTCTCGTTCTGTCTCGCGGCTGTGCCTGCCCACCGCGTACACGCCAAGTCCAACAGGCAAGGCGTACCTCTCGATACTCGAGACGAAGAACAACGAACCGTTGTGCTGGCCTCTCGAGGGCGAAACCCTCGCACTGGTCAAGCGCCAACTCGAGAGCGCTCCGTTCGCCGGAAGCTACATCTTTCCCGGACCACGGGGCGGTAACGCTCGATCGTCGATTCGGCGACACTTCAAGGAAGTGATCAAGGCCGCCGGCCTGGAGTGGGGCCACAACCGCACGGGGATCACGTTCCACACGCTGCGGCACACGATGGCCAGCCTGGCCAGGAACAACGGACTACCGAAGGATGAGATCCAGGTGTTGGGGAACTGGAAACACCACCGGATGGTCGACGTATACGCGAAGTTCTCCGATGAGACCTTGCGGAAGGCCGCTGCGAAGATGGATCGGGTCGCCGGCGGAGGTCTGTCACAATGTGTCACAGTGACGCCTTCCGAAGACCCGAACGCAAAAACGCCGCAGCGAAAAACTGCGACGTCTTAACCCTTCTTGGTGGAGCTGAGGGGGATCGAACCCCTGACCTCGTGACTGCCAGTCACGCGCTCTCCCAGCTGAGCTACAGCCCCACGCGCGGCGCCCGCTAAAATAGCACAGGCACCGAGAAAGGACAGGATTTAGCCGCAATCAAGCCAGGTTGACGCGAATTCCGCGGGCGCCTAGCATGCGTGGCGACACCAACGGAAGCGCATGGGGCCCGGTGGCTCCCCCGGTCTTCAAAACCGCGTGTCGGGCGGTCTAAGCCGTCCGGGGTGGGTTCGACTCCCACACGCTTCCGCCACCGCGGGCGGCAATCCTCTCAATTCTTTCGCTTCCGTGCGGCTCGTTTCTTTGGTGCTGCGACGGGGCCGAGCGCACTGCCGACCTGGTGCACCTTGATCACGTTCGTCGTGCCGGGCAGCCCGACGGGCGAGCCGCCGATGACGACCACGGTCTCCCCCGCCCTGGCCAGCGAACGATCGAGTAGGGCGCGGTCGAGCGCCTCCATCAATTTCTCGATCGTTTTGAACATCGGCACGCCCAACGGCTGCACGCCCCACTGCGCGTGGAGCGAGCGCTCGACCGCGGGCGATGGCGTGACGGCGAGAATCGGCACGGCCGGACGGAAACGCGCGACCTGGTAAGCGGTCGAGCCGGTGCAGGTGAAGGCGACGAGATACCTGGCGCCGACGTCGATCGCGGCCCGACATGCCGCGTGTGTGGTCGCCAGCGACACGGAGAGCTCGCCGCGAGGCTCCGGGGCGGGACGGGTCCGGCGCGAGCTTTCCGCCCGGACGATGATCCGATCCATCGTTCGTACGGCGTCCACGGGGTACTTGCCGGCGGCGGTTTCTGCCGTCAGCAGCAGGCTGCTGCTGCCGTCCAGCACGGCGTTGGCCACGTCGGACGCCTCGGCGCGCGTCGGTCGCCGCGCGTAACGCATGCTCTCCAGCATCTGGGTCGCCGTCATCGCCGGCTTACCCAGAGCGCTGGCCGCGTCGATGATCTGCTTCTGGAGCATCGGTACTTCTTCGGTGGGCAGCTCGACACCCAGGTCGCCTCGTGCCACCAGCGCACCGTCGGCTTCGTTCAGGATCTCATCGAGCCTGTCGATCGCCTCGGGCCGCTCGATCTTGGCCATCACGGGCAGGTCGGCACCGGCCCGTTTCAACAAACGTCGTGCGTGGCGGATGTCGTCGCCGCTCCGCACGAACGAGATCGCCAACCAGTCCGCTCCCAATCCGACGGCGACGCGCAGATCGTTGCGGTCCTTGGGCGTGATTGTCGGCACGGAGACGTCGACACCCGGAAGGTTGATGCCCTTGCGGTCGGTGACCAGCCCACCGCGCGCGACGACGCATCGGACGACGCTGCCCCTCACGCGCTCGACCTTCAACTCGACCTTGCCGTCGTCGATCAGGATCGTGTTCCCGCGTCGGACGTCCTCGGCGAGCGCGGCGTAGCTCACGGGCAGCTTTCCCGCAGGTGCCTCGGTCTTTCCGGCGACCAGTTCGACCGATGATCCTTCGACCAGCTCGAGCTCGCCGCCCTTCAGCCGCCCGATGCGAAAGCGCGGGCCCTGCAGATCGGCCATCAGGGCCACGCTGCGACCGGCCTTGCGCGAGGCCTTGCGCAGGCGTCGCACGCGACACTCGTGCTCGGCGGCTTCACCGTGAGAGAAGTTGAGACGGGCGACGTCGAGGCCCGCCCGGACCAACCGCCCCAAGGTCCGCTCGTCATCGCACGCGGGGCCGAGAGTGCCCGCGATCTTAGCCCGGCGCCTCATATCGGTTCTTCCTTTCGGCCCGGCGTGACCGGTGGTGCCTGCGCCGGGTGTTCGATCCGTACTGGTCGATATACTAACGGTTCGTATCTTAGCGGGAAGGAGCGGGACATTGGCAATCGCACTGGTAGTTCACGGGGGCGCGTGGAACATTCCGGACCCGGCCGTCGAGCCGTCGCGCGAGGGGGTGCGCGCCGCCCTCACGTTGGGCTGGCACGCCCTGGTCGAAGGAGCCGCGGCCCTCGATGTCGTGGAGATGGCGATTCGCGCCCTCGAGGACGATCCGCACTTCGACGCGGGCCGCGGCTCGCGCCTCAACCGCGAGGGCAAGGTCGAGCTCGACGCGTCGATCATGCTCGGCAGCAATCTGGAGGCCGGTGCCGTCGCCGCGATCCAGAAGGTGCTTCATCCGATCACGGTCGCCCGCCGCGTGATGGAACGTTCGCCCCACGTCATGCTCGTCGGCGAGGGCGCTCGCAAGTTCGCCGAGGAGGTGGGTGCCGACCTCTGCCGCACGCGCGACCTTCTCGTCGGGCGCGAGCACGAGCGCTACATGCGCGTGCTCGCCGGAGAGCAACACCTGGTGGATCAGGAGTTCGACCCGGGCTGGCCGGAGACCGGTCCCGAGGGCACGGTCGGAGCCGTGGCGCTCGACACCCAGGGACGCATCACCGCCGGAACATCGACGGGAGGCACGCAGAACAAGCACGCGGGGCGCGTGGGCGACACGCCGATCATCGGCGCCGGCACCTACGCGGACGACAGAGTGGGCGGCTCATCGGCGACGGGATGGGGCGAGGGCATCCTGCGCGTCGCGCTGACCAAGGCCGCGGTCGATCACATGGCCTCGGGCCTCAATCCACGACAGGCCGGTGAGAAGGCGCTCGCCTCGCTCGGGCGCGTTCGCGGACGGGCCGGGCTGATCCTGCTCGATCGACAGGGACGCGTGGCGAGCGTCTTCAACACGCCGCGCATGGCCCGGGGCTGGGCCACCGAGGCCGAGGGACTGCGGGTCGCCGTGGAACCCGGGGAAGACTGACCTTGAGAATTCCCGTCTCGCTCGCCTGGCTGCTGCTGCTGCTGGCCTTCTTCACGGCCGGGCTGCTGAGACAGTTCCACGACGAGACGCCGCGGTCGCCCTACGTGAACCCGGTCGTGGGCAGCCTGCTCTTCCTGGCTTGCCTGTTCCTGCTGTTGGTCAGCGCGCGAGAGTGGCGCCGCGGCGCGGTTCCGGGGACGGGGGTTCGTCTGGGGAGCATCACACCGATCATGCTCATGCTGCTGGCCGAGAAGTGGATCTCGCTGGCACTCTACGAGCCGCTGTTCGGATGGCTGGCTCCCCTGACCGACCCGCTGCCCCTGCTCGACGCCAAGTTCAGGGCCTTCGCCGGCGTCGGATTGATCCTGGTCTGCCTTCTGGTTGCGCGTTTCTCGATACCGACCGCGCGCAAGACGTGGCGTCGCGCGCGGCCATCGCGGTGGCCGACGGCTGCCGTGCAGACATTGCTGGTGGTCGTCTCGACCTACGCGATTCTCGGCGCGATGTCTTTTTTGCTCGGCGGCTCTCTGGCCTTGCGCTGGCCAGAGCCCACCGAGTTGCTGCTGTGGATCGTCGGGGGTCAGGTGGTGCTCGCCTTCGCCGAGGAGGCCTACTACCGCGGTTTGTTGATGTCGGAGATGGAACGCCTGACTCCGCGTCTGGGAGTGCGAAGCGCGATGGCGCGGCGCTGGGTGGCACTGCTGGCAACCTCGATCCTGTTCAGCATGGAGCACATCCGCCTGATCGGCTCCGGAGATCAGGCGCTGAGGCAGCTCGTCTTCGCGGTCTCGCTCGGATTGCTACTCGGTCTATTGATCATGGTCTCGGCCAACCTGCACCTAGCGGCGGGAATCCACGCCTGGATCAACTGGCTCCTGCTCGGCGCCGCGCCTCACTACGTGGACCAAACGGGGCAGCCCGCGCTGCCGGCCGGCACCTATATCGGGCTCACGTTGATCATGGCCTTCGTGCTGGTTTACGTGCACCAGCGCCGGCGCCATCGAAAGCACGGCTGAAACGGCCCACGGGCTGGAACTTCGTGCCGCAGTCGCCGAGCGCCTGGAGAAACGACGGGACGGTGTAGTGCGCCACCGACTTTGTTCCCTATGCTCGCTTACGGATTTGAAGTCGGAGTCTGCGATTGCAGACTGATCGGTTCATTTGCATCGCTGCTTCCCACGGGGTTGGATTCGCCGGATCGACGCTGTGGGGATCTGTCGTCCCGACCCGTCCACGAGCAGGGAAGATAGGCCCACCAACAGGGAAAAAAAGCACCCCGAACGGGGAACTTTCGACCACGAACGGGGAAAGTCGAAAATCTGAATCCCGTGCTCTCGCGGGCACGGCTGAAACGGCTTACGGGTTGGAAGGACCGGCTTCGGAGGCTCGGGATGTGGACCGGGGAACCAGCTGCGCGCTGTCCTCGCGCCGTTCCTTGACGACCGCCGTCAACTCGCGGACATAGTTGGCGATGCGTTTGGACGATTCCTCGATCACCTCGGCGGCGCGACGAACGTAGGGATCGGTATCGTCGCGCTGGCGCAGCAGCTGGGCTCTGCCGATCAGCGACGTCAACGGATTGTTGATCTTGTGGCTGAGCTTGGCCAGCTTTGCCCACGAGCGCTCCTGCTCGGCCAAAGTCTCTTGAATTGCCTCATCCAGCTTCTCGATCTCGCGCTGTTGTGCGGTCGCCGCCTCGACCGCGATCTCGTCGTTCGGGCTCGATTGACTCATGCACCTTCTCTCGGGTTCTTCTTCGCGTGGCTGAGGTGAGATACGGTCGAGATCAGTTGTGAACGATGAAGCGTTTCATCCGTTGCACGAGCTCCTCCGCGGTAATCCAGCGCGGTTCCAGCGAGTCCTCGCCCCTCGGCGATGCGATTTCGCCCGCCAGGTGTTGGATGCGATGGTCGAGCTCCTGTCGTGTGAGCGGTTTCAGAATCATCTCTTCAATCCGGTTCTTGTGATCGGTAGCCATCCGTGAGTCCCCCTCGATGGAGCCAGTGTGAGGTCGTTCGCGTGCACTCCGGTAATCGGGGCCGGGACTGCCGGCGGCTCGGTTCGTAATCCGGAGAGCACAAGCCCGAAATATGCAAAAAGCCTCTATTAGCAATACGTGAGCCATCTTCCGGGTATGGGGAAACTCCTCTGAAACGGCCCTTATCCCGCGATTCCTGAAGGGAGACTCGATTTCCGAAGCGAGTGTACCGGGGGCTGTGCGACAAAAATTGACCAGTCGCGAGACGGCTCGTGACAATTTTTCTTGGCCGGGGCGCAGGGCTGCGCCGATTGCGGGAGCGCGACTACAATTTTCCCGGGCGCCCGTTCGTCTTCCGGGCCCGCTCGCGCGTTTAACGAGTGGAGGCAAACGTTCCCGTGATCAGGGTTTCCGACGAGGACCTGGTAGTGGCGGTGCAGTCCGGCGACACCGATTCGCTGGGTGTCCTGGTCGCGCGCTGGGAGCAGCCGCTGTTTCGCTTCGTCTACCGGCACCTCCCGCGCCAGGAAGACGCACACGACGTTTGCCAGGAAACCTTCCTCCGCATTCTCAAGAAGTCGCACCGCTACCGGCAGGGATCGAGGTTCTCGACCTGGATGTACCAGATCGCTCTCAATCTTTGCCGGGACCAGGCGCGACGGAAAAAGCGGTGGGGCCTGATCATGGCCGAGGGCCGGGCCTTCGACGAGCAGGTGCAGCCTGCCGAGCCGGAGACTCCGGCCGCGCCCGATCCGGCGCGTAACGCCGAGCAGAACGAGCTTTCCCAGGCCGTCTACCAGGCCATGGAACAGATCCCGCGAGAGCAACGCGAGGTCTTGATTCTCAAGGAATTCGAGGGACTGAAATTCAAAGAGATCGCCGAGATCCTCGGCTGCCCGGAGAGCACCGTCAAGTCGAGGATGTACTACGGTCTGAGCGGGATGCGCTCGGCGCTGGTCCGCCAGGGGATCCGACACCCCTGAAAAAGGAAAGGAGCACGCCATGACTTGCAAACGATGGAACGACGAGTGGGTTGCCAAGCTCTACGACGAGTTGGACCCGGAAGAGGCTCAGCGGCTCGCCGGCCATCTCGACGAATGCGACGAGTGCCGCCAAACGCTCGACGAGCTCGACCAGTCGCGGCAGATGCTCCAGGCCTCC
>Ga0255055_10000752_pt1 | contig 24546 bp, 32 predicted proteins | sample JV7_2_27_MG_FD_188633 | JGI IMG/M metagenome (GOLD analysis project Ga0255055, IMG submission 188633) | Seawater microbial communities from Jervis Inlet, British Columbia, Canada - JV7_2_27 | ecosystem: Environmental > Aquatic > Marine > Inlet | place: Canada: British Columbia | collected...
TACACTTTTTGCTTACCAAAACACGACAATGCTCTTTAACTCAACAATGAAATGTGATCTTATAATAACCGCTGAAGCTACAGCTAACCAAAAAATATTTGCACTATCAATAGACCCCAACCAAACAATGACATTAACCATGAACCTTGGTAGTTCTCCACTTCAAAGTGAACAGGATAGAGACAAAAATCTAAACTTCTTTGCAAGTATAGAGCCTAACGCAACAGTGGAATTAACTGCTCAATTAAGACTTTATATTAACCGAACAGACCTTAATCAAGAATTGGATTGGGAAGTAAATGCTTCTAAACTAACTTGGATGTATTGGAATGGTACTCAAAATGAGTGGGTGAAAGTTCCAAGTTTTGTTGATCCGGATGGGTATTTGGTGTGTAATACTGATCACTTTTCACTATGGACTGTGGGAGAAAAAGCGGATGTAACTGAGCAAATACAAGCCATTGCCGATATGACCTTGATTTATGGTGGTATTGGCGCAGCAATAATCGCAGTTGTTGTCCTTGGAATAGTATATAGCAAACGAAGCTAGAATTAATCCCCCAATATTTTTCTTTCTTATTTATCCAAGTTTTCTTGGTAGAGCTCACCGGTAAACATCAAGTTGTCCCACGCTGAGAGGTCAGCATAAACGTTAGAAAATTCAGGTACAGGGTTCGAAGGCACCCACAACTGAATTAACACTGGGATGTGTAATCAAAGCAACTTGAGTTAGTTTTTGGCATTTACCTTATGCAAATAGACTATCTTGGCGAAAGAGATAGAATAGTTGCAGTTGCAAAAAAACTCTATTCAATGGGACTAATTAAAAAAGAAGATACAATCCTGTTTACAGCAGCTTTTAGAACTGCAAAGAAGCATGCGAGTAACATAATTGAGATCCATAATATCGAAGAAATTTTGGATTTTGGAAAAATAAATTATTAACCTTTAAAGTCAATTAATAATTGATACACGTGATTAAGTTATGAAACTCCACATTTACCTTTTTAGACATGGTGAAACCCATTTTAATAGAAGCAAAAGATTCACAGGTAGGATTAATTCAAGATTGAATCCTAAAGGAGTAGAACAGACTAATTTGATAGCTGAGAAATTAAAAGAGAAGAAATTTCAAATAGCTTTTAAGACGAGTTTGTCTCGTTCCTCTGATAGTTTGGAAATAGTCCTCAGATATCATCCTGAGTGTAAAAGTGTGATTGTTGATGATAGAATGATCGAAAGGTCTTATGGAGATCTTGAGAGGAGTCTTCACAAAACTGTAATCAAGAATATGGGAAAAAACAATTTGATCTTTGGCATAGATCCTATAGGGTTCCTCCTCCTTCTGGTGAATCAATACAAATGGTTGAAAAGAGGGTTTTGTCTTTTGTGAAAGATTTGCTTATTTTGATAAAGAGCGAGAAAATTAATGTTGCGATTTCTGCTCATAATAATTCTATGAGGCCATTTAGGAGATATTTTGAAAATTTAACTATTAAGCAAATGATGGTGTTGGAAAATCCATACGAAAAATATTTCGATTACACTATAAAGTGTTAATCCGTATCTCTTAAAAAATAGGGATGTCACGGGTGACATCTCCTCTGTGGTTGGGGTTCAAATCTTTGCTTGAACAGATTTGAATCGGCTGGACTTCTAAAATTGGCAAATGGCAGTCGTGTTAATATAAAAAATAATTGTGTCTTTCTATCATTTTCTGAATTTTTTATCCAACCTCATGCCTAAGAAAAGGAAAGCTGCTGTGAATAATACGAGAACAATCGAGTCTACAATTGGACCATAGAGAGTTTTTCCTTCAAGGGCATATCTAACCAAATCATTAACATAAGTGAGGGGAGAAAATGCTGCAGCAATCTGTCCCCACCCAGGCAGACTTTCAACAGGTATATAGATACCACTTATGAATGTCAGAGGCAGACGAACAAAATTTAGTATCATCATTATGTTACCAGGGTTATCTGTAGGGAAAGAAGCAAACATAATTCCGAGCGTTGCAAAACAATAGGAACCAAGCGACAATCCCGCTATCAAAGCTATAATGCTAACTATTTGAGTTCCAAACCACAGGAGTCCAATGAACAACGGAATTACACCTATAGCCAAGCTGAACAAAAACCCGCCTAAGGTCTTACCTAAGATAATGGAATAGAAGGATATAGGCGCTGATAACAATCTTTCAAAAGTTTTAACCTTTCTCTCTATTGGTATAACCATTGGTCCAATCGAGGAAGCGCTGAACAATATGGTTATGGATATAAGTCCTGGAACAAGAGTTGCAGCTGGCACATTTTTTCCCACAGCAAATGAAAGGAACATAAAAAGAGGAAACAGTACGCCGAACATGAGAGTTCCGGGTTTAATGTAGTATATACGCATGTCCTTCTTTGCGATTGCCCAAGAAGCGCTCAAATCAGTTTTCATTTGTCCTATGGATAGCCGTTTACTCATTGTTTTTCCTCTTTTTTGGTTTTTACTTCTATTTCGGTGAGCCTAACAAACACGTCTTCAAGACTTGGACCTAACGTGTTCAAGCTTAATGGTTTAAGATTGTTTGCTTTCGCGTAATCCCATAAACCTGAAAGCGCGTTTGATGGGTCATGAGTATATAGCTTAAACTTGTCGCCTTCTTTGCGAACTTCATTGACAGACTGGATTTTATCCAGGTCCTTCAAGGTTTTTAATTTGGTATCGGTAAAGGCAACTTCTATTGATTGGACACTTTGTATGGTTTTCTTCAGTTTTTCTGGAGAGTCAATTGCCGCTATCTTTCCTTTATGGATAATTGCCACTCTGTCACATGTTAGGTTAGCTTCTTCAATCGCATGTGTAGTCAGGAAAATAGTTACCCCTTTCTGGTTAAGTTCTCTAATCACATCTTTGATAATCAAGGAGCTTTGCACATCCAGTCCCGAGGTTGGTTCATCTAAAAAGAGCAAGTGAGGTGTATTGATTAAACCCATTGAAAGCGTAAGGCGTCGTTTCATTCCCTTTGAAAAGCTTTTAGCCTTCTCGTTTCTTCGATCGATAAGTCTAAACATTTCTAACAACTCTTCGGCTCTCTTTTCTCTTTCAGGCTTGCTAATTTGGTAGAGCTCACCGGTAAACATCAAGTTGTCCCACGCTGAGAGGTCAGCATAAATGTTAGAAAATTCAGGTACAATACCCACATACCTTTTAGCAGCAATAGTTTGCTTTTGAATGTCATATCCAAAGATTTTTGCTGTTCCATCACTTGGTTTGGTTAAGCCTGTGAGCATTCTTATTGTAGTGCTTTTTCCTGCACCGTTTGGTCCCAAGAACCCAAAGATTTCGCCTTTTTTCACTTCAAAATCTATGTGGTCTACAGCCAAAAACTCGTCAAAATATTTTGTTAGATTTTTCGCTTCAACTGCATTATCCAAACTAAATCACCTTCAACGCTCTTAAAATCCATATTTAATGTGGGTCATGAATACCTAACAATGTTAGTCTTTCAATGCTGAGTATGCCTCTAACCTCATTAGCTGGAGCAAATATCATTTTGTTATTGGATAACTCAAATTGTTCTTTTCCTATTGTAAATATGCCTTTTCCGCTTATGACATAGAAACATGCACCATAGGGTTCGGGGTGTAATGGAATTTCTTGTCCTTTTTCGAGACAGATTAACGCAACATTAAAATTTTTAGTAGCAACCAAATCCTTCTTTATAGGCAACAAATCTTCTGGAATATTGAGTATTCCTTTCTTCTGAGAGAACGTAGCTAGCTTAGTTAAATCAATTACTTTAGTCATAACTCAAACCTCAGCTCCATCTTGTGAGTGTTTTCCTTTGATTTTAGTGCCTTCTTCTAATTTGTGAGTTATACTGTGATTGCATTGGCACTCTTGATCAGAGTTTTTGTCGCAACAACCATGTTTTTCTATCATCTTTAATCCCTAACCAATTAGTAACCAAAGGTAAGTATTTAAACTATCAAGTATATAGTAAGATACTTACTTCCCCATAGTAAACCGTGATCAGTTTGATTGAGAAAATAAATTCGCCTCAACCATGTCCTTTAGATGGAGTTATTGATGTAATAAGCAGAAAATGGAGCCTACTAGTAATCAATGCTCTAGGTAACTGCAAAAAAATACGTTTCAATGAACTATTAGAACAATTGCAAATAGTAAGTCCAAAAACGCTTTCTGAAACACTCAAAAAACTATCCAAAGAAAAATTAGTGATCCGAAAAGCATTTGCTGAAATTCCGCCCAGAGTGGAATATTCTCTTACAGAGCAGGGAGTTGGTTTATGGAAAGCTATAATTCCTTTGCTAAATTGGACTGCTAAAAGAGGTAATTCACCCGGTAGAGAATGTTCACCAAAAACATGTAAACTGCCTGAAGAACAAAAGATAAAAATCCTGAAAGATAAAATCTAAAACAATTTAAAAACAAAATCCTGAGTTTACCACATGCGCCTATTCTATACCCTACTCAATACAGGCGCTATTGGCGTGCCATAAACGTCATTTTTTTTATTAAAAGTTAATCCAAGTAACCTGAATCAGCTAGATAACTTACTTGATAAACAGAGGTAACAACCAGGCTTATCTGTGATCGTAATTCTAAAGAACCCCATTTTTTTTAAAAGTCGCCTCATTTCTGAACTTTTTGGAAGCATATCTTGAGCAACTACCGATGACGAGTTTTGATGGTGTGCTTTTATTTCTTCACTACTAAGTGCATGAGCTATAATTAATCTGCCTTCTGGTTTCAAAACACGATTGATCTGACGTAAAGCAGCTACTCTACTTTCCAAATGAGGAAATACTCCAAAACAAACAACAGCATCAAACGATTCAGAAGGATAATCAATTTGTTCGATCTTTTGAACCGCAAAACTAACATTAGAAAAATCATGTTTTGATCTACACTCTTTAATCATTTTCTCAGCAAAATCAATGGCTACTACTTGACCACATGGATCTACCTCATGTAATAAGAAAGGAATTAAAATTCCAGTACCTGTACCTACATCTAAAATTTTCTGCCCATTTCTAAAACCAAACATTGGTACGAGTTTTTCTAAGAAAGCCATGAGGTCTTTAGTATGAAAACGTTTTTCCCACGTTTCAGCAAGTTCATTAAAAAATAATTGACGATTTGTCATTTCTATAACCTCAAAAACGTTATACTACTTCCTTTTGTTATTAGATATTTGACTCATTTCCCAATATTTGTCTTGAATTCAGAGATATTATCAAAAATGTTCCAATTCCCCCGCCGATTACTCCACCGATAGTGTGCAATCCTGCCCAACCAAGTACTCCGCCCCAATTTGCTAGTGCAGGACCAGCCATGAAGAATAAGCCGATGATGTATCCTGCTAAAGCCGCTGAAACAGTCGAGACTGTCATCATGCTTAGGATTGTGAAGGTTAATTTTTTGAAAGATTTGTTATATCCTATGAGTCGGGTTGCAAAATCGAATAAAATACTTGCTGCAGTGAAGCCTATGAACTGAATGCCACCACCTAGTGTAAGAGTTATTACTGTGGTTATAAGACCGATTATTGTTATTGCTCCGAACTTTCTTATCCACCAAGCAGCGAGGATAAGTATTGAAAAACCAATCAAGTCACATAAGAAGGGAAGACCAAACATACGAAAGAAAATGGGTGCAAAAATTTTGTTTAATACAGCCCATAAAGTTGCGCAAAGGGATATAGCTGCTATTTCTTTAGTTTTAAAATATCCCATTTTTATACCTTCGGTAACACGATTTTCAAAAAAGGTAACACCTTTAGCTTATTTAAGTATATCTTTGAGAAAATAAAAAGGAGACATCATACATACCTCTGATATGCACAATAACTAATAGAGGAAAAGAATTATAACCAGTATCATTTTCTTTTTTTTGAATGAAGTATTTTTGTCGTCCTGTTGGTTTTCATTCGTGACTTACTTTCAACCAATGATAATTCTTTCAATTTAAATGTCGACATATTTTGTTTTGGCAGTCAACGCAGATTTTTTGTCTTCCATATCTGTACTTTTTGTATTCAAAGGCTTTACCACAACTATTGCAGTTAGCTATTTTCTTTGCCTTAGGAGTTAGTAACTTTAGGCGTTTTGATATTTCCTTTCTTATTTCCTGATCATCAACAGTTTCTAGTGCAGTGGTTAATAATTCCTTAGCCAGTTTCGGGCTTTTAGCTCCAAACTTTTTTGAGAACCCACTTATCGCCTTCAGCTTTGGACCCAAATACCTGGGTAAGATACACAAAAAATTTAATGGGTATTCTTCCGACTCATTTAGGTCTATTACGACAAATCTTATGTAATTGGCATTATGGTAGTTTTTGCTGTTAAGATTTTTTGTAATGTGTAGGCCCAGATTATTAGATTTCATTTTTTTCTCCTTAATGTATTACTGGTAATTTTTTACAAAGTATTTTTGCTCATTTTTATTGTATTAGCATTTTTGTGACCGTTTCTAACTCTCTCTGATCTGGGGGTGTAATCACATAATTTCTTGAAAGACTGAATATAATATTTCTCATAAATCTTGGTCAAGCTAATATTCTTCTTTCCTTTTTTACACTTATTTACTCAAACCTGCAACAATTATTAGTCTATATGGATTTCTGGGATCTAAAGTTTAGATGCGGGTATATTAAGAAGGCAATGAAGAGTGAAAACTTCTCCAACATATCTTTAAATCTTTCCAGTCAACTACACATAGTTTAACATATAAACATTATTAAATATGTTTGTTTAATAAATAAACCTGTGGTTTTTGTTTTTGTTTTAAACATCCAAGAATATTGGAGAGTTGAACTAAATCTAGAATATGTGGTCATTAAAAATGAAAAATGAGTTGGAAATTAGAAAAGAACTGGCAAATATTGAGAAAAAATCCTATGAGAGAGAACCTTACTCTGAAATAAAGAGAGTCACTATGCAAGCAGCAAAGGGAGCTCTTGAATGGGTTATTGAAGAAAAAGAGTCGCCGCTTACTGGTTAAAAACCAAAACACAAGTCACAGATGAAACACAGTTATTGATGTTTTTCTAATAAGGAAAAAATAAAAAATGATTTATAATTGAAATACAGAAAAAAAGCGAAATTTTGAATTTTTCTTTAGCAAGATTAATTCTCACAAAACCTCTTTTTTCTAGCTAAATAATTTTCTACTATTGTTTCTTGTTGCCAATTAAGGTTTATTCCTTTGCACATTCGATCCAATATTGCTCTGAATATTTCAACTTCCGCAAATGGAATATCACATAAGAGTTCACATTTTTTGCAAGCCAACAATAAGGATGACAAACGGTCAATTATTTTTCTATTTTTTATAATAAGTTCCCGTTTTTTTCTGTAATTTCTAAACCATTTTGATACATCCATATTTGTCAAGCGATCAATACAACCGCTTCTTAAATTCAATCTTTTTCCATCTTCATTCTCAATTATGAAAACATCAGGATTTGATCTATTGCCACATATTTTGCACTTCATTTTTTGGGATGTGTGAAAAATCATGATTAAATGATATGTTTTATTTTTATATTGTATGGGTAAAACCTTTCCTAAGTAAGTAGCGTATTCTCTTGATAAGTTTAATAAAACAGTATCTGTTTTATGCAAAACCTTTTCTAAATCAGCTGCGTATTCTCGGTTTAACTTACTCAAAGCATTATCTGTTTTAGCCATTTTTATCATCCTAACTTCGTTATTTTTGAATAATGTGCAATTAGATTCATTGATTTTGAATTAGTTAAATTTACTCGCTTTTTTTAATGGCAAGAGCCTGTTCGGAACATGCTCCAATTAAGTTTTCTTGATATAATTGTAACTGTTATTACCAAATACTTCTATTAACAGTGACTTACACAATTTTCTGTTATTTCATAACAAACTAGTTTAATAAATAAATATTATTAGTATCTTTTATTTAATAATTAAACCTATGGTTTTAACAGGAAGATTCATGGAGATTAAACCTCGAAACAATCCCAATTTTTCAGTATTTTTAAGGAGATTTCATAGTCTAAAAGGTGGTAGAGTCTAAGATATGAGCTGGGAAATAATTTGGTTGGGGGTTATTGCTAGTTTAATAGCAGGCTTTGCTACTGGAGCAGGAGCTTTGCCAATATTTTTAGTGCGAAAAGTTTCGGACAAAGTATTGGATGTGAGTCTAGGATTTTCAGCAAAGAGTTAATGAATATCTAAATAACAGAAATTTCTTTATTAAATATTTCTTGTTTATATATAGTAAAGAAGACACATAATATAATAAAATGGAGCTAGACTAAAAACCCATTACTTAATCATTTTTTAAAAAATTGAAACTATTTTCGAAGCTAAACCAGCAACAATAAGACCATAAACTATTGATGTAATTGTCAAAAGTACTGCTTTTTTAAATCCAAATTCTTTAACGAGCATTCCTAGTGCAATTATACATGGGATCCCAATTGTAGTTGCTACCCCGAAGGTGTAAAGTTGGAGAGGAGTTAAAACAAAAGATATTTCATTCCCTAAAACGGATAAAAGCATTGCTCCAGTTAAGTCCTTTTGCAAAAATCCAAATATTATCGGAATAATAGTTTCACTAGGCAATCCCAACCAATTAGTGATTAGTGAAAAAGGCTCAATAATAATATTGGTAAGACTTAACATATCCAAAAATCCATAGACTACTCCCCCAAGCGCTAATAACGGGATAACAATGTAAACAAAATCTTTCATCCTAAGCCAGCTTTTCACAAAAACATTTTTAATCAAAGGCCTTCTATAAGGTGGCAGTTCCAGAAGCAACGGTTCACTCTTAATCCGAATAATTCTTTTAATTCCAAAAGCCCAGATCAAACCAGCTACAAACGAAGTGACAAAAACAGATACAGCCAACGTTATACCTCCATAAAATCCGACTATCCCCATGATTATAGCAATCCTACTGGAACAAGGCACAAAAGCAAATAATGAAGCGGTTGTAAATTGTTCTTCCTTAGATGCCAAAACTCTTGTAGCACTAGTTGCTGGTGCGGTGCAACCAAGACCTAATGCTAAAGGAATAAATGATTTTCCAGGAAGACCCAATTTATTCAAAAAGAGTTCTGCATTAACAGTAAATCTGGAAAGAAACCCAATATCTTCTAATAACCCCAAGAACAAATAAAAAAGGAAAACATACGGCAAAGCAATAGAAACACCAATTGCAATTCCAGTTAAACCATCAACTAATACCACAGTAAGAAGAGAGTTTTCTGCTATTGCAACGAAAGATAATAGGTTTTCCGTTAAACCCACAAGAAAACCCTGTATCAGATTACCCAAATATAATAGTACTCCAAACATTACAAGAAGAAATAACCCTGAAGTAAATGGACCACCAATTTTATGTAAGAGGACGCGGTCAATGTCTTCCTGAAATTTCTTTCTTCCGTGTAAAATAGGAGTTATTTGAGTAACTTTTTGTGCTATAAACGATGCTGTGCCGTATCTGAATATCGTAATATCTTCTTCAACTTTGGGATGATCTCTCAATCTTTCTTTAGTTTCGTGAATAACACTGTCATTCTTCAAAAATTTGAAGAAATCTTCGTCTCCTTCCAAAGTTCTTAATGATATAAACCTCTTAGGTAGGGTGGTCTCTTTTATTTGGGAGGATATTTTGTCTATAGCAGTTTCTATATGATCATCGTACTCAACATTGAAGTTACTGTTAGGTATTTTTTTAATTCTTGAGATTGTATCTACAAGTCTATCAATTCCCTTTTTTGTTAATGGGTTTACTGAAACAATTGGAATTTGAAGAACCTCTTCAAGTTTATCATAATCAATTTTTATTCCTTTCTTTTCAGCGTCTTCGACGAAATTCAAGGCTAGAATAGTTGGAATTTTAGCTTCTAATATCTGCAATACTAAATATAGGCTTCTTCCAAGAGAGGTCGTATCAGCAATTACAATTACGCCATCGGTGTCTTCAAATAGAGCCCTTTCAGTAATTTTTTCTTCTTCACTTCTATCAGAAATGGAGTATATTCCTGGAGTATCTACAAACTCGATTTCTGTTTTGTTAAACTTTTTCTTGGCTTTTGTTATTTCAACAGTGGTCCCAGGATAATTGGATACAACAACTCTTGGGCCAACTATCGCGTTAAGTAACGAAGACTTTCCCACATTTGGTTGACCAATCAAAAGTACTTTAAAACTTTCCATGTTCCAACGCTTTTATCCTTTCTGCTATACTTCTATCCAAAGCAAATTTTTTTTCTCTTACTTTTATAATCATCCGATGAAGAACCTTACTTATCACCATTATTTTTTCTCCCGGGAATAATCCCATACTCACAAGTCTCTCAAATAATTTGTAATCGGAAAAAGTGATCTCGACGATTAAACCTTCTTTGTTATGTTCAAATTTTGTAAGAGGAACTCCTTTTTTTCTTAGAGTTGAAATTTTTTTCAAGTTGTTGATAACTTCTATAGAGACGTAGTGTTCAATAACGTTAGCTGCAATATGTGGCTCTATTGTGCTTCTTGTCTTTTTAAAATGCTCCTCGAGAACTAAATGTTTTCTTAGAATAGTTTTTGCGTTTTCTTGTCCTAACTTGGTTAATAAGATAGACTTTTCTTGGATTGTTATTAATTTGTTTCTTTCCAGTTCTTTAACTGCTTTCGATATAAAGGGATTAGCGACCTTAATTTCATCTTTAATAATTTCTAATGAAGTACTCTCCCTTCTTTCACTTAATATTCTCAGAATATCCTCTTTCACTATTTTTAAAACATCTGTGTTCTCGGTTGTATCGTTTTTAAGACTTGCAGAATTTGATCTCAATTTGCTTCAGTCCATGGGTCTTGAAGCGTTATATTGTAAAACCATATCTTTGATTCTAACATTTAGATGGTTAGCAATTATTGGACATTTTGCCATTAACATAAAAAATATGTCTTCTTGTTCGCTTAGATCTTCATAATTGCCTTGCCCTTTAGAAATAACAAGATCATGACTCTTTACCCATTTTTTTACGATTGAGGAGTTTCTCTTAGGCGCTGTTATATTTTCACCATTGCTTACTATCCAAAATTCTATATTAGGGATTGAATCTAAACCCAGATAGTTGACATCTTCAAGCGTTGCATCATTTATGATGGGGCCACTTTTTACTACCAACCTAATTTTATCCAATTTAGTCTCTTTTAGCATGGTTTCGATAAGTATTTTATCAAATCCTATCTCCCCTGCATTATCAGCAAAAAATAATAAAGATTTTGAAACTTTTAGTTTCTTTTTGAAAGTTTCATAATCGCTTAAATCAATTTTCTTTTTGAAGGTTTCTTTTAATGATTTTTTCAGATTAACTTTTTCCAGTGCACCATAGTCAATAATGTTTCCTACTATTGAAAATAAAATGGCTGTTTTTAAAGGATCATCGCTTTCTTCTACTTTTCTTTTAATCTCAGGATAAATCTTTAAGACCGAATCGTTACTTTTCTTTTTTATTTTTTTATAGGGATCTTTTTCTTTTGTAAGATTTCTTACTATTTTATGGACTCTATGAGCCATTTCTGGTGGAGTTTTATGCCAGTCTAATTCAAGAAGTTCTTTCATGACTTCTCTTAAAATGTGTTCAGTTAATTTTTCATCATCTGTTACAAACCTTGCAGCTTGTAATGCTTGTCTTTGAAAACATAGAACACAGTCAAGATTAATTTTCATACAAAACCTATTCCTTTATCATCTGCAAAATTTGTACAATAATCTCATTTTTCAATTATCTTTAACCGACATCATTAACAAAAAAGTCGATCGACCGTTTTAAAATCTCTTCATTGTCTTTCTTAGTTTTAAAAGATCCAGATAACATGATTATGACACCCCTATTATTAAGATAACGGAGTTGCTGCTTCTTCCAAAACCCACAAAAGAGCTTGTTTAGTCCCATGCCAAGCAATATTATTTCGTTCCGTATATGGTCCTTCAGATAACCTGTTATGCTTAAGAAGTTTAAGTCGATTTCTTATTTCACTCTCGGATTTCACAAATAATATCCTCCTTTTTAATAGTACAAATTATTAATTCAACCTTTTTTTGATACCGCTTTCTTAGCGATTTCAACGGCTTCTTCTTTATTTCTACCAAAAATTGCTCCTATAGCTTCACCGTCCGCTTTCTTAACAGCTGCACCGCCAATCATAACTGTAACTTTTCCTTCTAAATCAGCATTCCTTAATGCTTCACCAAGTTTTGGAATATTTCTTTTTGCTGGTTGGGTATTAACTGAAACAGCTATTATTGTAGCGTTATTTTCTTTTGCTTTGGAAATAAATACAGACGCTGGAACATTTTTACCGAGATCCACAACTTTGAATCCGTTTCTTTTCAGCGCTTTTCTAACCATATTTCTAGGGTTATCGTGCGCTCGATCACCTTCAAGATTACCTATAACTACAATTCCTATGGGCTTTTCTGGTTCAGTCGGCTCTTTTTCCAGCATAGCTTTTAACCAAGACATCTACACGCCTCCAAAAAAACAAAATAGGGTCTTTGTATTCTCAATTATTTTTTTGCAAAAATGTTTCCTAATTAGACGTATATTTTTTATGGCAAACATATTTGTTTTTTAATCTCCTATAATTTATTTTATTGTTTTTTAAAACGAAAAATAGATAATAAATATGTAAACTAAACTAATTATAAACTTTTTGATTAAAAAGTAAACAAATGATTGATTATGAGTTTACTTTCTTCAATTTAAAATCAGTACTAATATTGAAACTTATTAAGGAATTTTTAAACACAAAATAAATAGAGTGTTCCTTTTCTACCCATAGTTACAGTCCGCATTATTGTTTCGTATAGCTTTCAATAGTTTTTCTAAGGGCGTCTACAGCTAGGCGGGCGCAGTGGATTTTAGCTCCTGGAAGATCTCCTAAATCTTTTATGACATCTTGCTCTGTTATCTTCTCGGCTTCTTTTAGGGTCTTTCCCCTAACCATCTCTGTGAGGGCTGATCCCGATGCAAAGGCTCCAGCACATCCTATGGCTTGAAATTTAGCATTTCTTATTACCCCATCTTTAACCTTCAAGTATACTTTCATGCTATCTCCGCAGAAACCCATATGAGACTCTGCGGCTTCAGCGCCTTCGATAATACCGACATTTAACTTCCTTATGTAGTAATCAATGGCCTTTTCTGAATATCCTGCCTTTGTTAATAATTTCATTAGCCCTTTTTCACTAGACATAGGTTAAGGGTCCTCCTAGTTCACTCAATTTTTCGCGCTCACCTTAGTTTTGGATGCTCCATAACCAAATATAATTTTGTATTTGCTTAAGTAAAGTTTTTGGTGTTTTAGTATGTCATTTACTAAGAGAAGGATACACTAAACCTAGAGCTCTATATGGTATGCAACGCTAACTGGATTGATTGAACCAGTTGGTGGTTTATTGGGTGTTGCATTAGTGACTATTTTTCAACCGATTCTCCCTTGGGGATTAGCTTTCGCTGCAGGGCCATGTTATTTATAATAAGCGATGAGATAATACCAGAAAGCCACAGAAAAGGATTTGAAAGAGAAGCAACCTTCGGATTAATAATTGGATTCGTAGTAATGATGCTGCTAGATTGTCTGTTTTCTTAAAAGTTCTACCCAAAATTCCATTACTTTATTGAGTCAACACTAAGTCATACAAATCTATCACATAGGAATATTGATGAGAATATTTAGCGGTATGTTCCTTATTTCTTCCTTAAGCGAATTTATAAATCGTAAAGGATTGATAAGGAAGAAAAGTGAATGATTTCACTAATCGGAAACCTGTTTCTCTCATTTCTTTCACAAGAATCTTTTTTGGAACATAATGACCAAAAACGCAAGGAAAATTACAGCCAACATCTTTTTCATTTTCAATTATCGCTACTATTCCATCACATCTAAGCATCTTATTAAAGTCCATAAAATACTCCAATCGATTCTTCAAATGATGACAAACATTTCTCATCAGAATCAAATCAACCTTTTCAGGCAAAACAAAAAAATCTTCTTCTGCTAAAATCGTGTGAATATTGCATAATTCTTTGTTTTTAGCTTTTTCCTCAACATACTTCAAAACATTTAACTTTGTATCAACAGCATAAACGCGCCCCTTTTCACCCACAATCTCTGCCATTCTAAGAGTAAAATAGCCACCACCCACACCAACATTAACTGCAACTTTATCTTGGCTTAAATTCAAACTTTCTAAAACCGCATCCGGCATATTATTCAAAATAGAGGTTTTTTGGTTAAACAATTCTGTTTTCAGACTTGTCAAAGTTTTGCATCCTTTGGCTGATTGCAACTACTATTTTTAATTTTTTTTATTTGGAGAGAAATTTTTCAATTTTTTCCACAATTTTAGCAAATTCTTTTGATGCAGTAGAATTAGGATGTGCTACAATGAATGAAACGCCCTTATCAGAATCCTGACAAATTTCAGGATCAATAGGAATTTTACCTAAAAAAGGAACTGACAAGTCTTTAGATATTTTCTCCCCTCCACCTACACTAAAAATAGCAGTTTGCTCTCCACAGTGAGGACAAACAAACCCACTCATATTCTCCAAGATACCTATTATCGGGATTTTTAATTGACGAGAAAAAGTAACCGCTTTTTTAACAACCATTTGGGAAACTTCAGAAGGAATCGTAACAATAATAACACCATCAAGTTCAGGCAACAACTGCATAACACTAAGCGGTTCATCACCAGTTCCAGGCGGAAGATCAATAAAGAGAAAATCCAAATTACCCCAAACAATATCTGAAAGGAATTGTTGGATTGCCCTCATTTTAAGAGGACCTCGCCAAATAACAGGTGACTCATCAGTTGGAAGCAAATAATCCATAGAAGCCACCTTCATTCCATATGGACCAGTTGCTGGAAATAGACCAGGTGGACCACCCAGAAGTTTTTGGTTTCTTACACCTAATATTTTAGGAATACAAGGCCCAGTAATATCTGCATCTAAAATACCTACCTTATTTTCATAACCCTTAGCCGCAAAAGCCATCGCAAGATTCGCTGCAATTGTGCTTTTCCCTACACCACCTTTACCACTTATTATTGCTATTTTGTGTTTGATTTTTTTCATTCGCCTACTTAATTTTTGATTTTGTTGTTCTCTTTGAGTTAATTGACATTGGTTTTTTTGTTGGGAAGTATTTGATTCAATAGTTGCCATTTTTGGTTTAAAATTTTTTTGATCTTTCTTTTCAATCATTTATAGTCACCAATAATCTTTTTAGGAAATTCTTGTTCTTCATATTCTTGAATTGTTTTTTTTAGCGTTCTAATTGATAATTTGACGCAATCATGTTTAGATTGTGGTAAGGCTCCTAGTTCTTGCATTATGTCGTTTTCTGTCATTTTTTTTGCTTCATCTAAAGTTTTTCCCTTCAGAAGTGTGGTCATAGCAGAAGCAGCTGCAGCTGAACCAGGACACCCTAAATAATAGAATTTAGCGTCCTCTATGATATTCAGTTTAATTTTTAGATATAGTCTTATTAGATCTCCACAAGGACCAAGATAAGTTGAAACGACCTCGGGATGAATAAATTTTCCAACGTTAATCTGATTTATAAATAATTTAATTGCTTTGTTGGAATATCCTGCTTCCTTCATCAAAGTTAATTCTTCCTCTGAAAGTTCTAATTCAATTTTACCCATATTTTTCAACCTCTTTGATCTTGTATCATTTTTTCCGTTTTTTATTCAAGTCTTAAAATAACTTGCTGCCACATTTGCTCAACAGATTTTGACACTTTACTCTCAGGCAAATATTCTATCACTGGAGTTTCAGCAACCATTGCCTTAGTCACAATTGGATCAAAAATGATTTTTCCTATGATATCAACATTTTTTTTAGAACAAAACTTTTCTATTTTCTCAGTGTTTTTTAGATTTAGATCATATTTGTTTATGCACACTAACGAGGGTACATTAAAATGTGATAGTAGTTGCATTGCTCTTTTCAGATCATGAATACCCGAGAGCGTCGGCTCTGTAATTATTAAAGCCAAATTTACACCAGCTATTGAGGCAATTACAGGACACCCAATACCAGGTGAACCATCAATTAAAATTAAATCACAATTATTGTTCTTTGCTAACATTTGAGCGTTATTTCTAACCAAAGTAACTAGTTTACCCGAATTTGCTCCACCCGGAGATAGAAGTGCATGAGACATAAAGCCGAATCTAGTTTTAGATAAAAATGCCTGTCCTGAAATCCGATCGTGAAGTGATATGGCTTTTTCTGGACAAACAACCTCACAAACTCCACAACCTTCACAATGAATTGGATCAATTTGAAAATCTTTAATGGCATCAAACTGACATGCTTTTTGGCAAAGTCCACAATTAACGCAGACATTTTTGTCAATTTTAGCTAGTTTTGGACCAATAAAATCTTGTGTTTTGAAAGGGGTGGGATGAAGAAGCATATGTAAATCAGGGGCATCAACATCACAATCAGCTGTTACTGCATTTTGTGCTAAAACAGCAAAAGAACCTGCTATTGTTGTCTTTCCAGTACCACCCTTTCCACTCAAAATTGTTATCTCTTTCATGATACCATCTTCTCTATTGTTTTCAAAAGATCTTTGAATTTTTGGTTCCACTCTGGCATCTCTAAAACAAAAGGTTTCCCAACTGAGTAAAGCTCAGCAATTTTCCTACTATAAGGAATTTCTAAAAGAATAGGTATAAAATTCTTATTACAGAAATTATGAACCCTTAAATCACCTATATCTGATTGATTAATAATCACCCCAAACGGAATCTTAAGTTTTCTAAGTACATCTACCGCAATTTTAAGATCGTATAATCCAAAAGGGGTTGGTTCAGTCACTAAAATAGTAAAATCAGTCCCATGAACAGTATCAATCACAGGACAAGAGGTTCCTGGAGGAGAATCAACTATAATCACTCGTTTTTCTAAGGGACTTATATGCTTTTTTACTGCTCTTATAATCGGAATTGCCATCGGTTCTCCTATACTAAGTTCACCATATACTAGTTCGATTCCATTTACTAGTCCTTGTTTTGTTTTTCCTATCATTCGTTTCTTTTCAGTAATTACATGTTGGGGACAAACAATTTTGCAGCCTCCACAACTAGTACATATTTGTGGAAAAAACAGTATCTTCTTATTGGTTACAAATAGCGCATTATTTTTACAGAATTTTGCACATACTCCACAATAATCACACATATCTTCTTGAATGGATGGAATTTTTACGTAGACAGACTTTGTTTTTGTGATTATTGGATTTAAAAGTAGATGGTCATTAGGTTCTTCTACATCACAATCTAACAATAGCACATTGGTTAAGGATAATGCAAAGTTAACAGCTACAGTTGTTTTTCCAGTACCACCCTTCCCGCTAGCTACTGAAATAATCACAGATTTGACTCCAACTGTTTTTTTACTTATGACAGCCTTCAGTTAATTCTTCAAGATTGCCTTCTATGTATTGTTGGATAGCATCTTTTACTATATTAGCACTTGTTTTAAGGATTGCAATCCTTGCTTTTTCGAAGTTTTGAATAACTCCTTGACCCATTCCATGTGCAATCATAATATCTGGTTTGAGATTTAAGAGAAAACCAAGTCCTTGACAGAAATGTTCCCCTGAGCTTGAAACGCTACTTTGTTTTAGTATCTGGCCATTTTCATCTAAATCAATAACTGCGAAATAGGGGGTTCTTCCAAAGTGACTACAAATTTGAGCATCCAAACCAGATTCATCATAAACAGGGATTATTATTTTCAAACATTTTCACCTCCACTAAGAAGTACTTTAAATATTCTTGTCAAGTTGTTATTTAAAAAATTATTTTTTTTCATTAGTCACACTTCCTTAAAATCACTGTGTTCCAAAATGGCTTTTCACATTTGAAGATTCAGTTTTTTTAAGTTCGCCAAGGTTAAATTTTTGGAGAATATCCTCAATCTTTCCAGAAGCACCAATGTATATATCAATATTAGCAGCTGAAAGTGTATCAAACGCATTTGGACCAATATTACCACTTATGACAGCTTTAACTCCCTTTTCAGCCAATGTTTGGCCTGCTTTTATTCCTGCACCGCTTGATGCCATGATCCCTTGGTTTGATAATGCCTCAAAAGTCAGAGTATCTGAATCTACTACTATAAAATATTTGCATCTTCCAAATCTTTGATCAACATGATCTTCTAAGGTTGTTCCAGTTGCTGAAACTGCTATTAACAATTTTCATACCTTCCTAAATTTTCGAATTTTTGTTTATTTTTTTCAGTAACAAATTCTATATGGAAGAAAAACTAACTTAAATCTAAAGAGTCTTTTTGTATTAAGATCTAAGGTAGACAGTTTCTTGACATAGTTATTTGTTAACACATTCCACTAAAAAAGTATGTTTAACATATAAACCTTTTTAACATAAATCGTTTATAAATACAACAAACATTAAAATTAAATAAGATTGATAATAAAACAATATTAGCATAAATCGTTTATAAATACAACAAACATTAAAATTGAGTGAAATTAAATACAATAGGCGTTAGAAATGGATAAAGTTGATAATAAAATAATTACAAACCTCCAAAAAAATGGAAGAATGACAGCAGCAGAAATTGCCGAAAAAGTAGGCTTTTCAAGCATGGGCGTACATAAGAGAATAAAAAAATTAATTGCAAAAGAAGCAATGAAAATCTCAGCAGATCTAAATCCCTTCTACTTCAAACTTTCACCAGCAATCGTCATGCTAGAAATGGAAAATGCCGATGCAATGAACAACCTGCTAAACAGATTCAAAGAATGCCCAAGAGTAGTTAAAATCTTCAAAACAGTTGGCGGTTTCAATCTTGTAGCTCTCGTTATTGCGGAAAACAGGGATACTCTTGAAAGTATTTCAATTGAAAAATGCTCACTAAGAAGCAATATTGGAGTACGAAGATCAGAATTCTACCCAATTAGCGACATATTTTTCTCTCCATTCATACCTATTAGAGAAAACTTAACACACAAAGATAAAGAGAGGGCACCATGCAATGTTGACTGCATTAGCTGTAAAAGGTTTACCGAAGAAAAATGTGTTGGATGCCCAGCAACATGCCATTATAGAGGACCACTTTAACAACTCCATAATAAAACCTCAATATATTGGAGAAAAGAAGCAAAAAAAAGAAATAAAACAAAAATAATTTTTGAAAATATACAGGTACTATCGATCGTACAAAAACCAACCTACTATAACCCCTAAGATACTCAAACTACCTATCAGGTTTGTGATTATTAGTGGAAAACTCTGTATGTTAAAACCATAAAGTACCCAGATTATTCCTGCTATGAAAAGAAATGAATAGGTTATTATTGAAATGTCTTTAGCACTTTTTCTTTTGAATATTCTGTATACTTAAGGGAGCATTGCGATAGAAGCAACGATACCAACCAAAGTAGCCAGTATCTCCAATAATACGTCTGGAACCGTCTCGGCTTTCCTCCAACTGTTCCTTTATTGATTCATTATTCATATATGCTTTCTTGATGACCATTTTTTTATGTTCATTAAGAAGCTAAATATTTATTAAAAAAAATTAGTTTTAGAAATTTTATTAGGTTTTAACTGTATCATCTGATTTGGATGTGACTATAATTGACCTTCCCTCAATTAGTGCACGGGCTATTTTCTCTCTTGCACTTTGGAGAAATCTCCAGATAGTTCCCCTCGATACTCCCATTTGTTCTCCTGCCTGTTCTTGTGACATCCCTTCGAGATCAACTAATCTTAAAGCTTCAATCTCAGCTTGTTCGATTATAATCTCTTTATCACCTATTTTTGGATAAGGAGTAAAGGAATTAATCTTTGCTGGAATTGGTATGTTTACTGGTTTGGGGAATCTTCCTCGACAACCTCGTCTGCGTCTTCTTCTTCGCATCATAGCAATCACTAATTTTATTTGCTTCGTAACTCTTATATATTTGTGTGCATTATCTAATAAATGTAAATTGTGCATAGGCACAAAAATAGAGGTGAAAAAATGCCAAGAGGAGACAAAACAGGTCCAAACAGTCAAGGACCAATGACAGGAAGAGCAGCAGGATACTGTACGGGATATTCAGTTCCAGGATTTATGAATCCAAATAGAGGATTCGGAAGAGGATTAGCTAGAAGGCGAGGTAGAGGATGGGGCAGAGGCTTTGGTGGAAGATGGAATGTTCCAGTATATCAACCAATAGCACAACCAGTACTAACCCCTTCTCCAGAACAAGAGGTTGCAGCTTTAGAAAACTATCAAAAACAGCTAGAAGCAGAAAAAGAAGAAATCAAACAAGAAGCTAACAATGTCAAAACTAGAATTGAAGAATTAAAAACCAAATATAAAAAATAAAACTCCAATAAACTAAAGTCCATGACTGTCAAAGATTAAAGCATTGCAAGGATTATAGTAAAATAACCAATTCCCTTTTTTATTATCTATAGATAGGAAGTTACTTCATGAGTATTGCTAGAGCTATGCACAACAAGATTATAACCGTTGATAGTTTGCAAATTCTGAGTTTAATAGATAATTCTGTGGATTTTCTCTCAACAACGAGACGAAAAGATACACAAACCTTCAGACAATGGACAAAAAAGCAATATGGTCAAAAGTGGATAAAAACACACCATTTGCTGCCTATTGCAGAACATGGATTTTCTTTGCTTATTCGCATATTAAAGGATGGAAAATCGAACACTATCTTATTTGACACAGGTTGTAGCACCAATGGAGTTATATTAAACGCCAAACGGATGGGAATAGACCTAAGTGAAGTAGATTGTATTGTTCTTTCTCACGGACACTATGACCATTTTGGTGGTTTACTCTCTTCAATTAAAGCCATTAAAAGACGAAATCTTCCAATAATACTTCATGAAGACGTTTTCAAAAACAGAGGCACAACAAATCCCGACGGCACAATTAGAAAATATCCAAAATTTCCCTCAACAGAACAAATGAAACATACTAAAAAAATCACAACAAAAAAACCACTCCTAATTAGTAATAATAAAGCTCTTGTAACTGGCGAAGTTCCCCGTAAAACAAGTTTTGAAAAAGGATATCTCAAACATAGAGCGTTTATCAAAGGTTCATGGATTCCTGACCCGTGGATTTGGGATGACCAAGCACTAATAATTAAGCTAAAAGGAAAAGGTTTAGTCGTTGTTTCTGGATGTTCTCACGCAGGAATAATTAACATATTAAATTACGCTCAACAAATCACTGATTCTAATGATATCTTTGCCGTAATCGGAGGTTTTCATCTTACAGGAAAACAAGGTGAAAAAATAATCAAACAAACTGTAGAGGAACTTAAACGAATAAATCCAGAAATAATCATTTCAGCTCATTGCACCGGATGGAGGGCAAAATGTGCATTAGCAAAAACATTGCCAAACAAGTTTGTTTGGAACAGTGTAGGAAATTTCTACAGTTTATAAAAGCCAGTAATGAAATATCATAAACAGAATGTGGTTTTGTTTAAGGTTAAATTAATAAAACTAGCAGCAACAAGGGTAACACAACATAGTTGCACACATTTTTTTCACACAAAGTAAAGCTTGTAAAGTATCCTCTCAATATATCAAACACGTTTTTTTAAAACATGAATTTGTTTGATTCATAAACAATAAATTTAAATATTGTTTAATTAGTAAACACATCGTTATTAATTAGTGGGGCAAATAAATGCACAAATCGGAAATAGTAATAATTGGAGGAAGTGCAGCAGGCATTGTTGCAGGAATAACTGCAAGAAGAAGTGATAAAAACGCTAAAATTACTCTTCTCAGAAAAGAAAAAAAGGTTTGTGTTCCTTGCGCAATCCCGTACATCTTTGGAACCTTAGGTTCAACAGATAAAGACATTATTCCTGATGCACTTCTTTCAAAAAATGACATAAAACTCGTTATAGATGAAGTCATATCAATAGATAGAAAAAAGAAGGCAGTGCAACTAAAAAGTGGCGAGAGTCTGAATTATGAAAAATTAATATTAGCAACAGGCGCCCTCCCTATTATTCCTGCAATACCAGGAGCCGACCTAGAAAATGTCTTTTTCATAAAAAAAGATGTTGACTATATCAACAAAATTCTAAATTCACTTAAAAAAACAAAAAATGTAGTTATTATCGGAGGTGGATTTATTGGGGTTGAATTTGCTGATGAATTTAAAAAATTAGGTTTAAACGTTACTATTGTTGAAATGCTTCCCCACTGTCTGCAATTGGTTTTTGATTCTGATTTTTGTATTCAAGCTGAAAAAAAACTCTCTGAATTAGCGGTTAACACAGTTACAAATACCAAAGTTATAAAAATCTTTGGCGAACAAACCGTCCAAGGTGTAGAACTCTCAGATGGAAAACAGATTCTTTGTGATATGGTATTGATGGGTATCGGAGTTGCCCCTAATGTTAAACTTGCAAGAGATGCAGGACTAAGAATTGGACAAACTGGTTCAGTTTGGGTAGATGAATATATGAGAACTAATGACGAGAACATATTTGCAGTTGGAGATTGTGCTGAAAAGACCTCGTTCTTTACGAATAAACCAACAAAGTTAAGATTAGCATCTATTGCAACTTGGGAAGCAAGGATTGCTGGTTCAAATTTGAAAAAACTAGAAACTAAACAAAACGGTGTTATTGGCGTATTCGCAACAGTTATCAGAGACCTGGCTCTTTGTGGAGTGGGACTAAATGAAGAAGAGGCTACAGAGCTTGGATTAGATTTGATAATTGGGAACTCCACGACTATGGATAGACATCCAGGATGTATGCCAGGAGCAACTAAAACGAATTTAAAGCTTATTTTTGACAAAGAAACCCAAGTTCTAATAGGTGGAGAAGTCTCAGGTGGATTGACGATGGGTGAGATAACAAATGTTCTATCTTCTTTTATATCCACTAAAGCAACCATCTCTAAACTGGTGACTTTCCAAATGGGCACTCATCCAGCTCTTACAGCATCTCCAATAGCATATCCTATAGTAAAAGCCGCTGAAGACGCTTTAAGTAAACTAAAAAATTCAGTTCGAATATAATATAAATATGATGTTTAAGTAAAAAAATTGATTAATTGGTTGTTAGCTATAGGTTCTGTTGTAATTGTTAGTCTAATTTCATTAATTGGAATTGCAGCTTTATGGTTAAAGGATCAACATTTAAAGAAAATACTCCTATACTTGGTTAGTTTTTCAGTGGGAGCACTTTTTGGAGACGCTTTTATCCATCTAATACCTGAAGCTATTGAAGAAACTGGTTTTGGACTATCTATATCATTGTTTATTCTTTTTGGAATTTTTTTCTCGTTTATTGTAGAAAAATTTCTCCGATGGAGACATTGCCACATACCAACATCCGCTGAACATCCACATTCATTTGCTTACATGAACCTTCTTGGAGATGCAATTCACAACCTCATAGACGGACTAATAATCGGAGGAAGTTATGTTGTTAATATTCCAGTAGGAATTGCCACAACACTCGCTGTGATTTTCCATGAAATTCCACAAGAACTAGGAGATTTCGGTGTACTAGTTCATGGAGGCTTTAGTAAGAAAAAGGCACTTTGTCTTAATCTATTAACTGCTCTTACAGCAATAATAGGAACGATATTAGCTCTGATGTTTGGATCAAACTTGGAAGAATTTACCCCATTATTACTATCTTTTGCCGCTGGAAACTTTATCTATATAGCTGGTTCAGATTTGATACCTGAAATTAGAAAAGATGAAGCTAACCTAAAAAAATCAACTATACAAACTATATTTATTATTCTCGGAGTTTGTATGATGCTAATACTCGTTTTAGCAGAATAAGTAGGTAAGGAGCTTTGGGCCTATTTTTGCAGAAAATAATTCAACTTTTGAAGTTAAGACTTTAAAATTCTCAACCCAAACATTAACTCCTTCATTAGGAAAAGATCAACTTGTATACACGTTTGAGGTTCGACATAGAGAGAATCAATACATTGTATAACAAAAAAGAACACACCAAACAAAATTAAGGTACAGAAATAAAAGCAAATATTTTATTTAATAATTTAAAAATTTAGTTCTAATTAAAAAAAAAGAATAAAAAACAAAAAAGAATAAAAAATAGAAAGTGACAAAGTGTTAAGGCTGCCATTTCTCTTGAAGATACTTTGGAATCTCAGAAGAATCACGCGGCCCAACCCTAACCTTCCAACCACTAAGCTCCTCAATCTCACCACTAATTCTCGACGCTTTACCAGGAATAATAAGAATTTTATGCACAACCTTCGCTTCCATATCTGCTTCTTTTAGAGCTTCTGCAACAGTTTCAGCAGTCAATTTTCTCCCAGCAACACCACTATCTACAGCCGAACCTTCAGTATCAACAACAATCAAATAAGCATCAAGCTTAGAATTTTCAATATCCGAAGCAACAGTATAATACGTCAACGCAAAATTTGTAGTAAAAAACACAGGCGAATTTTCGTTTGGTGTTC
>Ga0255055_10000753_pt1 | contig 24526 bp, 23 predicted proteins | sample JV7_2_27_MG_FD_188633 | JGI IMG/M metagenome (GOLD analysis project Ga0255055, IMG submission 188633) | Seawater microbial communities from Jervis Inlet, British Columbia, Canada - JV7_2_27 | ecosystem: Environmental > Aquatic > Marine > Inlet | place: Canada: British Columbia | collected...
TCAACGTACAATTAAGCGTAAGCCAAGTAGCATTTTCTGACGAATTGAAAAAAGTGACTCAAGGCGTCGATTCTGAATTAATAACAAAGTTAAAAGAATCTTTGAAGAGCACCATCGAAAATATTGACGGTCTTAGCACACAGGCACAAGAAGATAAAGAGCAGATATATTCAGAGATAACGGAAAACTTTAATAAAGCCGTACAAATGGCAGAAGATAAAATTGAAGGCATTTCTGGTACTACTTTTGAATCCCTAGGCACTTTAAAAGATGTATTTTCTAGCCAAATTGTTGCAACTTTAGATAATACACTTGATGACATATTAAAGAAACTCGAAACATCAGAAAAAGTCACGAGTGAGTTCTGGGAGCAAGCTAAAACGGGGAGATCAATTACAATGAAAGACATCTGGTTTATAAGATCCCCTGAAGCAGCAAAAGCACACATTAATGACGAAATCTCAAAAGCTAAAATGAGGATATTAGTTGTGGCTCCTCAAATAAACGATGTCGATATTAAAGCCATAATGGATCGCCCTGCAAGAATAAATTTCAGAATTGCTGCGAACATTGACTTCTCAAACCCTGAACACGCAGAAATTATTGAACAATTGGATAAGATGGATAATGTGGACTATAGACACCGCGCTTTACAAAATCTATGGGGCGTAAATAGGGATTACGAGGAGGTAATTGTCTGCGTTCTATCAAAAGCAGAGGTACGTGGGGAAAGTATAACTGAAATTGCAGGTATAGGAAGTATAATAGAAGAACATATCAAGATTTTTGTTCCGATACTCGAGGAATCATGGATGGGCGCGAGAAAAGAGGTTGTGCATGATGTTAAATCATCGATTAAAAAAGAAACAAAAGAACCTGTTAAATTAAAACCAGAAGTTGAAATACCGAAAACGATTACACCTCCCGAAAAAGAAGTACCTGCTGGAGAAGAATCATTGTTAACAAAGCAATTTAACTTAATCTTTGAAAATATAGATTCATTGATGGGACTAGAAATCTCTTCGGCCCTTGAGAAGCTTCAAAGTGAATACATTAAAGAACAGGGATATAACAGCGTATTAAAGAACATGCATAACACAAGTGCAGCTTTAAAGAGCAAAACTTACGTACTCAGTCAATCAGAAAAAGAAGATCTCAAAATGAAGATGAGTTTCTGGAGACAAAAATTAAATCTCTAATTTATTTTTAATTTCTCTTTTATTTTATTTTATTTCTATTATTTTGGAATTTGTTAATTTACTAAATAAAATACTTATTATTCTATTTTTTATTATCTTTTTTATGGTAAAGGACTTTATAACTATTGAGACTAAGAAACTTAACGAATATTTATACCACATAGATGCTCGAGCTTATGGAGCACCACGAATGCTTTCTATTTTCGTTGCTAAATTTGACAACTCATCTCTATTAATTGACTGTGGGTCGTCACTAGATACGAAAAAATTGGTGAGGTGCTTGAAAAAGCTAAAGATTGATTTATCTTCTTTTAAATACCTGATTACCACTCACCACCATTTTGATCACAACGGTGGTTTATGGCAGCTTTATGAAGTTTTAAAGGAACACAATTCTGAAGTAAAGATCGCAACCAACGAGAAGACTAAAGACTTGCTTAATGATTTCAAAGATCATCTGGCTCGTGGTAAGCGAACATATGGAAATTTAATCGGTATTATGAAACCTATTGAAGAAAACGCTTTCAAAATTATCGCACCTAGTACCAACTTTAATAGCAATCCAAAGGATCTCGATTTTATAGAATCTTTTCCAATCAGCGATTCAGAAGTAAAACTTGGAATTTTAAAAACTCCCGGACATACTCCTGATCATCAAAGTCCTGTATTTGTTAAGGAGAATAACCTCGACTTTATCCATCTTGGAGAAAGCGTTGGAACCATTTACCATTCTTCAGAATTAGTCACAATACCTACATCAATGCCCACTTATTATAATCACAAGCAATATATGAACACTTTACAAAACTATAAGAATCTTTCTCCTTCTGAAGCCGGTTTTGGTCATTTTGGAGTTGTTAGCGGTAAAGAAAATTTCCGTACTCTCCTTTTAGAACACGAATCTTTCATGAGGACGTTTAGAGAAGCGATTATCAAGTTCTATGGTGAGAAACCAGAAACTAGGTATGTGTTCGAGCATGTCATCCCAATGTTAACCCCCAGAACCGATTTATCATTTGGGAAAGATTCAATATTCAATGAAATTGCATTAGGTATAGTATATGGCATGATGATGGATCTAGGTTATCGTAAGGATTGATTTTTTATTTTTCACAAACTTCTAATTTATTATAATCATTCCATCTTATAATGGAAGAGAGAAGTTTCGAACATTTTGATGTTTGTATTGTTGGCGCCAGTATTGCAGGAAATTACTTGACTTTTTTATTATCTAATTCAAACCTAAGCATTGCAGTTCTTGAAGACCATAAAGAGATCGGTTTACCCTTTCAATGTGCAGGAATTGTCTCTCAGAAATTGAGTCAGTTAATTGAGCTACCAAAGGAAATTATTTTAAACCGAGTTACAACAGCAAAAATAATAAGCCCATCAGGTAAATTTATCAACCTATCAGGAGACGAGCATCCTTACATTATTGATAGAATTGCTCTAGACCGCTTTTTTTACAATAAAATTAAGGATGATCAAAATATCACTTACTTTTTCGGCGAAAAATATAAATCGTTTGAATATCGCATCGAAGACGGCAAAAACTGCCTATTAATTGAGACTTCTAATCGAAAATTTAAAGCAAAGATGCTAATTGGGTGTGACGGACCACTATCGTCAGTAGGAAAGCAATTAAATGTGGGAAATAATGTGCTTTACGCTTCCCAAATTAGAATTAAAGCTAACTTTAACGAAGACGAAGCAGCTATGTATTTTGATCCTCAATGGAAGCAATTATTTGGATGGATTGTACCTGAAAGTAAGCTCGTCTTTCGTATTGGTATTGCTGCTACTAAAGATGTGAATAAGTGCTTCAAACATTACTTAGAAAGATTAGACGTCGATATCAAAGATAAGATAGACCAACAAGGAGGCATTATTCCTTACGGAATTATGGGTGAAATCGCATTTGATAATATTTTATTATTAGGAGACTCAGCTGGTCAAGTTAAAGCAACAACAGGGGGAGGTATTATCATGTTGTTGACTGCTGCGAGGTACGCTTCTAATTGTGTTAATCTCTGCTTTAAAAATAGAGATTTCTCAAGAGGATTCATTAAAAAATATTACGAAAAGCCTTGTTCTCAAACAATTGGTAGAGAGTTAAAGCTCCATTACATTATTCGACTTATTTTAGAGAAATTTAAGGACAAAGATTTTGAAATTTTCTTTAAAATAATAAAAGAGAACGAAATCGAGCATTTAATCACATTTTATGGAGATATGGATTTTCCAAAAGCATTAATAATTAAACTACTGCGAAAACGAACTGTATTAAGTTTCATTATCAAATTTCTCATAAAAAATCCAGTAATAATCTTTAAAATTTTAAAATTATTTTTCTAAAACTAATATTTAAGTATCTTCTGCTAAACTAAAATATGTGAAAATAAAATGGATTGTAGAGAAAGAGTTCTAACGGCCTTAAATCTGGAAGAACCAGATAGAGTGCCATGCCATGCTATTCTAATTGATGCTAATAATGTAGATGTAATACTAGGAAAGCCAAAAATTACCGATTTTGATACAATAGAGCAGTTACAAAGGGATAATCCTGAGGGGTGGGCAGAAAAGTTAAGTAACCTTATAGAAGGTATAGAGACAAGCGTATTTTCACGGTGTACGGAAGCCGCTGCTGCAATTGGGCTTGATTGTATGCAGGTGGGGATATTACCTTTTTATATTTATGAAGATCCAAACGATCCTCGACTGCTTATGAAAGATATTTTTGGACGCGTGTGGGAAGCTCGAAATAACGATGGGAATATCAACCCCTATTACTTATATGGGACAATGAATTCGCCTGAGAAATGGAAAGAGACTAAAGAGAAGATTGAAGGACCTATGACGGAAAAATACGTTAAAATGGCTAAAAAATTCTTCCGTCGGATAAACAAGAAACATAAAGATAAAATATTTGTCGCAGTTACCAACGATTTAGCGGGCGTATTTGAAAGCGCTTCACAAGGTATGGGTATGACTTACTTTTCACGAATGCTTCATAAAAACCCTCGTTTTATTAAAGAAGTTCACGAAGTAATAGCTGAATTTACAGCTGCTTGTTATAACGCGTATATGGATTCAGGTGCCGAATTATTTGTAGAATCAGGTGACCTAGCCTATAAAACTGGTCCGATGATGAGTCCGAAAAAGTTTACTGAGGTATTGCTACCCGCTTATAAAATAATTACTGATGCTGTGCACGAGCGAGGGAAAAAAATAGTGTTGCATACTGATGGTCAAATTACACCCTTGCTAGATTTCGTTATTAATTGTGGTTTCGACGGATTACATAGTTTGGAACCCACGGCTGGTGTTGATTTAGCTCTCGTGAAAAAGAAAGTCGGTGATAAATTATGCCTTATGGGAAATATCGATATTGCTCACGACCTTACTTATGGAACCCGAGATGAGGTATTTGATGGTGTTAAATATGCAATTAAAACCGCTGGTCCAGGGGGAGGATACATAGTGAGTGCGGCGAATATGCATCCGACTGTAAAAGTAGATAATTTGCGCTGGATGGTAGAAGCTACAAAAGAATTTGGAGATTATCCAATTAATCTGAAATAGAACCAATTCAAAATTAAACTTCTATTTCTGTAACTTCTTTTTATGGAGGTAACATTGAGAAAAATGCTATCTTATTAGTAAGTATATACCAAGTTATCATAAAAGCCACAATACCGACACTAGAAACTACTCCAAAGCGAAAAATTCCTTTAGGGATGCCTGATTCCTCGCTTTTTCTCTGAACAATTGCGCGAATCGCGGCTACAATATAAATTAACGTAATTAGTAAGGATACAATCCATAAAAATAATACGAATAACAAGAGAGTATAAACAGGTTCATTATCAAACCTCAGTGTGTTCAACCACGCCCAATAGTTAAATATTAAATGTGTTGGGATTGAACTATAAATCGCAGCAGTTAACAAAAAAACAAAGGACCATGCGAACCTTTTAGTAGACGACATCTAGCTCATTAAGGTATTATTTTGTTAATACAAATATATATACGATAATTTATAAGATTTTTAGCTTTTTTTTCATTTTAAACTAAAAGCTAGAATTTGTTGATAAATTGCACTCTTTGTCTAAAATAAAGGAGTCAATAAATTTTTTAGGAATATTTCTCAATATTAAAAAAAAAGAAAAGATTTGAAATGATCTTAAAAAATAAAACTCGTTATAAATGAAAGCCCGTCTTGTGGTGTGGACATGGTGACAACCAGAAATGTCAATAATATTGCGTTAACAATAGCACCTGTAATTATATTTCCCGTTTTTCTATAAGTTAATACAGAAACACCTGATGTTAAAGTAAACATAAGTATTGAAATAGGAATAAAAGCACCAAAGAAATATAAGCTTCTCATGAGAACGCTGACGAGTAACAAATAAACTATAAAGTATGAAAGTGGAAATAGAGCCCCTAAAAAAAGAGCTTTCATATTGTTTTTAATGGTATCAGCGAATTTGTTTTGAATAATTGCTTGAGTGAACAGATTCAGAATTAAAATTACGAAAAAACTAATAACGAAGTATATTGGTACAGTCCAAAGCTTAGTTATCGAAGGAAGCATTCCTAAATAATTCAAACCAATTGATAGGTATACAATAAGGTATAGCATACCAGCTAAAATTACTCCAAGAATTGCTTGTCTGAGAAAGGTATTTCTACCTTTAAATGGTCTTGATAATATCGTTCTTAAAGATAAATCGGATTTCTTTCCGATTCTCCAGAGTAAAATTATTAATCCAAAGGCTTCACCAAAAAGCAAAGCTAATACAAAAGCAGCAACTGCTAAAGGTAATATTAGTAATAACGGTACAAATATTAATATACCTGGGATACCAAGCACGACTGAATATAGTATCGCTTTAATCGAAATACTTTTAATAGACATATCTGGTGCTTCAATAGTATAATATTCTATCTCCTTATCTCTTTCGCTTTTTGATTTTAGTATTAATTTTGATAATGGTTCAATAGCTAAAAAGAAAAATCCAATCCCTCCAATCACTTGCATTAATAATATCAAACCTCTAATATTTACGTAGAAGGTTTCATCTACTACTTCGATATCAAACGAATTTATGGCCCAATCTCTTGCTTCACGAATAAAATCGTCGTCCCATGCGACCGTGAGGTGATTACTATTATCGTCTAAATAAATCATAGACGCGTTTCCTTGTTGGAATGATCCGTATAACTTGTTTGAATCTATATTTGAAACAGGATTTCCTGTTCTATTAGCTAAACTTTCTTTAAGACCTGATAATTCAATAATTTCGTCAAACTGTGCTTTAATCATAAGTACATTTAATGGATTGGCCAAACTGCCATTCCTGAGATTGGGATATAGCCATGTACCAATTCCTATAAAGCATTTAAATGATAGATCGTAATGAATAAGCTCTTGTCCTAAGCCACCCATACTGTACCCAATATAACCCGTCGAGTTTATATCAATATCGCCCCTTGTGCTAAGATATTGTTTAATCGCAATTATATCTTTTGTTTTATTATCAGGTTCGACCATAGTGCTTTGTCCATGTCCTCTGAAATCGAATGGTACGGCAACAAACCCCGCCGCTGCTAGTTCTAATGCGTATCCTTTTAACATTTCTTTGTTGGTCATAGCACCATGCCCAATTATGATAGCTGGTTTGTTCAATCCTCCACTTGACGGTTCAAAAACATTGAAAGAAATTGTAACGCCATCGCTCGTTTGAGCTGATAATCCATAAGTGCTTTTTACGCTAAGAGGTGTAATAAAAATTAAAATCGTTCCGACCGCAAAAATAGCGAGAAATATGCAAATTAATATTATTCTTTTTTTTGATAAATTTAATGTATTCATAGTTTATTATTCAGATTTCACATTATATAAAAATTCTTTTTTTAGACGAATACTATTTTTCTATATTATTTATTTTACTCGTCACTTCTATATCGTTACCTTCAGTATCTTTGAATTCTAAAACCCAATTATCGAGTATTTTTGTAAGTGGAAATACTATTTCTCTTTCTAATTTCTTGAGCTTTTCAACAATTTTATTTATATCATTAACCTTAAAGCTCGGTAAACAATTATCTCCCCAAGTAACATTTTCATTCACTTCACTGTTATTAAAGAGGCCAAATCTAAAACCTTTTATAATAAAAATGCTGTAAATTTTATCCTTTTTAAATACGGGTTGTTCTAAAAAATTTTCATAAAATTTGATTGCACGGTCCATATTCTTAACACAAATATATAAAGAATTTAGAGTTATATCTTGGGTCATCCCACCCACCTTTTTTTTAAAACTAAATTATCTCATATTAATAAGCATGTTATAAGGATATTTAATGTTTATTTCAATCCTGTAATTTCCGTGTAAAATCCTCAATAATTTATTAATGAAATGTTTTTATCCTTCACATAACTTCTTGACATAATAAAATACATATCTTGATAGAAAATGTCGACTGAACAAAAAGTTAGAAATCGATGGATCATTGTAATCGGGGCAATTCTTATACAATTAGCGCTGGGAACAATCTACTCTTGGGGGACAATTACGATTTTTGTCTCTCCTTACTTGAACGAATTAAGAGAAGTTACCGTATATATTTTCGGAGTTGGATTGCTATCATTTGCGGTTACTATGATTTTTGCCGGTAAATTACAGCAAAAATATGGTCCAAAGAAGATCGCAATCTTAGGTGGGGTTTTAATAGGGATTGGTCTAATTTCATCTGCGTTTATGAACAATTTTGTAGGACTTTTAATTACTTATGGTATAATTTTTGGAGCAGGTATAGGGTTTGGGTACGTATGTCCCATCGCTTCTGCGGGTAAATGGTTTCCCGATAAAAAAGGCTTTATAAATGGGATTGCTGTAGCCGGTTTTGGAGCAGGAGCGTTTGTTTTTAATTATGTAATAAAAGCGTTAGTAAATCCAACGAACCTTGAGACAACAGATCCAAGTTTCGTTTCAACAATTTCGCAAAATATCCCCGTAATGTTTATTGTTCTAGGAATTATTTACCTCGTACTTATCGTAGTTGGTGCTTTCACTCTTAGCAATCCCCCTGAGGGATGGAAACCTGATGGTTGGACACCTCCACCACCTTCTGTTGAAAGCGGAATATCCGGTTTAGAATTTGAAAGAGGTCAAACAGTCAAACTACCACAATTTTGGATGCTTTGGACAGCTTTTGCGTTAAGCGCGATGTCTGGTTTAATGGTAATAGGGTCGTACGCTGCATTTGCTAAATCTGTAGATGCTGGAGACAATTTTCTTTATACTATAGGGACCAGTGATTTTGTTTTAATTGGTAGCTTAGCTGCTTTACTTAACGGATTAGGTAGAATTGTTTGGGGTAAACTAGCAGATATGATAACCTACAAGAAGTCTATGCTGATTATGTTCTCTATCCAAGCGATATTGATGTTTATATATTTCACAACAAATATGAACTCATTATATTTCCTATTAGTCACATGTGCCATCTACTTTTGTTTTGGGGGGAATTTCAGCTTGTTTCCAACGGCCACAGCTGATTTATTTGGTTCAAAAAATCTAGGACCCAACTATGGAATCGTTTTTACAGCTTACGGAGTCGCAGGATTTATTGGTGCTGTTGGTGTAAACTTATTCGTAAGCATTTTTGGAAGCTATCTAATACTTTTTATAGTTATGGGAATAATGTCAGTTGGATCTGCAATTTTGGCATATATAATTAAACCACCAAAACAAAGATAAAAATTAAAATTATTATTTTTATTATAATTAACAAAAGTGAAACATATTAGTAGTTTTGTTTCACATTTTTTTCTATTTTTTTATAATATACAATAATAAACAATAATAAACAATTGTATTTTTAAAATAAACAAAAATAAACTTTTTTCTTACACAAAAGTAAACGAATTAAATATCAGTAGAACATATCTTAATTAATAAAAAAAACTCTAATTGCTTTAGTTAAAAAAATAGAGGTAATTAAAATGGTAAGATTTTTTAGATCAAGAAAGATTAAGGTTTTAAAAGGAGATGAGTTAGAAAAAATCATAAAGTCTCGTAAGAGAATCTTAAGTTTTCAAAGTCATTTAAAATATCCAGATTACGTACGTGAGCCGATTAAAAATGACATTGATGAGAAATTGGCAAAATCCTATGAATTGCTTGGGTACCGAGAATTAACGGCAGAAGATATGAGACTTATGAAAATTGAATTAGACAAAATAATATTAGAGAAAAGAAAAAGAGAAAAAAGGAAGAACAAAATAGAAGAAAGAAATGATTTTAAATGAAAAATAAAGAAAAAGATAAAAAAGAAAATAATATTCATCTAGGTTTTCAAGATTTTGGGTCTAGACAAGATCTTGAAAATATGAAAAAAAACAGGTTTAATAAGGAAACTACGATAGATCGGGATCGGGAAGAATTAATAAATAATGTAAAAAAACTACTGGAAGAATCAAAGAAAAGAATAAAAAAGTATGAAGAACGAACTATACAAGCTAACTCACTACGAAAAAAAGGGATGATATTACATGATCAAAAAGATTTTAAAGGAGCAACTGAACTTTATCTCGAAGGATTACAATTATGTCAAGAAATAGGAAATATTGTTGGAATTGTTACTTTTCTAGATGATTTAGGAACAATCGACTTATATTCTAAGAACTATACAGCAGCTTTACAAAAATATAATGAAGCCTATAGTCTTTTGAGTCAAGAAGGTCTAGAAGATATTTCTCTTGCTCAGACAATTTTAAGAAACATCCAACATATAAATGAAATCAAATAATTTTTTTTGAAGCTGATACTTTAATTAATAAAAAGAAATTTTTATTTCTTTTTCCTTAAATGTTAGCTTTATTTCGAACGAACGCGTCAATGAAATGAACTGTGTTAAGAATATCGTCTAATTTTAGAAGTGATGTTGGAGAATGGATATATCTACAAGGCACTGAAACTACTGAACTAGGCACACCTTCACGAGAAATATGAATTTTACCTGCATCAGTTCCTCCATACATAGGTTTCTTAAATTGATATGGAATTTTTTCAAGTTCAGCATTTTTTACAAGTCTTTCATTAATTTTTGGACTAGATATCATTGATTTGTCGGCGATTGTAATAGCGGGCCCCCTTCCTATATATACTGGGATCTCTGCTTCTCTAATGCCGGGAACATCGGCAGCTGTGGTATTCTCTATAGCAAGGGCAATTGTTGGTTTAAGATTAAAAGCTCCAGTAATCGCACCTCTCCCTCCTATTTCTTCTTGAACTGCAAAATTAAATAATACTGTATCTTTAAACGATGAATTTTCCTTTAGTAATCTTAAGATTTGAATGAGGACATTACAACCAGTACGATCGTCAAAAGCTTTACCACGAACCATATTATTTGGAAAATCCACAAACTGAGAATCAAGTGTGCCAGTGACTCCTATGACAACATGATTATTCGTAACCTCCTCTATTGAATTCATCCCTATGTCAATATACATATTTGAGATTTCCACAAGTTTCTTTCTATCGTTTGCTGTTGTAAGATGTATAGGTTTTGAGCCAATTAAACCATGAAATCTATCTCCCATTTTAGTGCGTATCACTACAGATTGACCTAATAATATCCTTTGATCCCAACCTCCAATTGGAACAAATCTTAAAAATCCATTCTTCTCAATATGTGAAACCATAAACCCAATTTCATCTATGTGAGCATCTAATAAAATTCTATTTTTCCCATTTGTCCCTTTTTTTATTGCAAGAACATTTCCTAGAGGATCAATCCAAGCTTTATCAGCTAGATTCTCTCTTTCAATCAATTTCAAAATGAAGTTGCTAACATCGTCCTCATGACCAGAAACTCCGATAAGAGTAGATAATTCTTCTTGTAGAGATTTAATGCTTTTAATATTCATAATAACACTTGTTTTTCATTCGATACAATAACAATAAATAATAATTTGAGGTATTTAAATTAAAATTAATGATTTCTTAATCGATCTGAATAATTTAAGTTCAAATAAGATAATAAAAAAGAAATGTAGTGTTTTAATCATAAAATAGGAACTAGGTTAAAGCTACTATTTTTGTCGCCTTTTTAATTCACCAATTGCCTTTTCTGCTAAGAGAAGCGCATCAGTGTATTGAGACTTATATTTTTTTACTTGAGCGTCTAATTCAATTGATCGGTTTTGAAGCTTGAGAATCATTTCACTATTCCCTTCTCCTGTAGACAATGCAGACTCTGGGTTATCCATATTTTCTTTAAGATAATTATATTTTTCCCTCCACACTTTTAATTCCGTTTGTAGGTCCTCAATGGCATCGTCACCAGTGATATTCTCTAATGATAATGGAACTCCCTCTCCTCTCTCAACATCAATTATCCTCCCTTTTAATATTCCTACTTCGTCTTCCAACTCCTTTATTCTAACTTTTAAGTAAGCAATCTGGTCTAAGTATTCTGCAGAAGTCTTAGGTGCCATAATTTCTTCAAAAATAGTCTTACCAGTTTCTAATTCGTTAGCAGTTTTCTCTCCTAAAATTTTTTGTTTACGCTTCTGTAATTCTTCCACAGTGTGATCTGAAAGGTAATCAAGTGGATTAAAACCTACTCCACCATGAGCTGTTGTTCTTTTGCGAACTTTTACAAAAAGAGGTATGCCTTTAATAGCTTCCCCACATAAGATTCCTTCTCCTTTATCTAACCCTTGAATATCTGTTTTGTTGCTCCGGGTTAAATCTTCTGCGCTTGAAATGGTAACATCAATATCTCGAATATCGGTTAAGTTATGGACAACCCAACTTCCTGCTTGTGCCCGTATAGTTGTGTCCAATAACTGAGGTCTTTGGGTGCCGATAATTAAATTAGCACCGAACTTGCGTCCCTCTTGTGAGAATAATTTTACAATTTCACAAGTCTCGGTTTGTTTCTTTCCAGCAAATAAATGAGCTTCATCAAGCAATAAGTAAAAAGGAGCTATTCTTCGTCCGGTGCTCGCCTGATATAACTTCCTCAGAAGCTTCCCAGCAATCATTTCCTGTACGTTTAAATCCATGCCTCTCATGTTTACAATTGAACATAAATTTGGAGCAACAATATCGGTAGCGTCTAGCGAAAACAAGTATTCTACATCGATATCGCCTCCTTTATTTACGCTTAAATCAGAATATTCAATAATACTGTTCACATATTCGCTTTCTTCTTTAACTCCTTCTGCTCCTTCATCTTCTCCTGCTTTTACTTTTAAACTACCGTACTCACCATGTCTGTCAAGGATTACAAGAGGAATGCCTTTTTTCATAAATTCTTCGCAGAGTACACCCATCGTGTAACTCTTTCCTGATCCGGATTTTCCGGTAATAAAAATTCTCCCAAAGTTCTTAACTAATAAATTAACATCGAAATTATAACCAATTAATTTACCAATAGAAACAGATTCTTCAGGTGGATTGTATATTCCTAATAATGTGGTAATTTGGACTTCGCTTGCTCGGTAAACTTCCGCGCCTATATCGAACGGTCTTTTTGGTCTCTCTCCACAAACTTGTAGATCTGCAAGCATCCCTTTCGCTTCACTCCACATCGCTTTAATATTTAACATGTAGTTAATTCTGTTTCCTTCTTCGTCCTTTTCTCCGTAGATTACAAAATACGCACTTCGTTCTATTGAAGTGTCAGAAAATTGAACTTGAACTGTGTGAGTAGTAGTTTTTCCAATTAAATTTCCTACCTTGTTCTTCTTTACTTGTTTATCATAATTTTCTTCATCTGACATAATAACTCACATTAATTTCGATTTTTTTTAGTATTATATGTAAATTCAAATATATTAATTATTTCTACTTAATCTCACCAATTTAAAAAAGGTATTTAAAGTTTCATGAAACCAATTATTAGTTTCTATGTTTTTCGATAAATTATGCTCTTTTTTTCCATCCGAATAGGCTTATACGATTCTTTTGCCCTTCTTAGGCCGGGAACACCTAAATCTTGTTCTCGGTTAATGTAAATAATGTTTTCAAAACTATTTTTCAAAAATAAGTTGTTTATTGCTTGATAGGCTCCTTCGTAATCCATGTGCGCTTTCTCTACGTGAATTACCATAGTTTCTGGGTTTAGCATTTCTCCAAATGTATAAGCAGCGCATTTATCATCAACACAGATTAATGCCCCTTGAAAACCTAAAGCTAAAAAATTATCTAAGGCGTCGTATATTGCTAGTTCTTCTTCTTTTAGCTCTTCGTCATCTTCACACTGTCGCAGAATACACCACTCGAGTTGAAGTTTTTTACACAACTCTACTTCGTTCTCAGTTAAAATCTTGAAGTCATAGTTGTAGTTTTCTAAAAATTTGTTTAACCATCTCCTATTTTGGCGGTATCGATTTCCAGGTAAGTTTCTGAGGCTCTCTGCCTCGTAAACATAGTCCCAATTGTCTCGATCTTCCAAAATGTCAATATCTAAAGAAGAAAACTTATTATGATTCCTTATGTCCTCAGATATTCGTTCGGGGACCCTATGGAATTCTACCTCTTTAAAATTTTCAAAGAGAGATACTATAATTTCTGCTGGATTAGGTCCTATCGGAGGGAAAAAATATAAAGCTTTTTTGTTTCCCGATGCAGGGATTTTCTTTGCTTCAAAAATGTCGCGAGAAAAGAGTAAGAGATGATCTTTCCACTCCATAAAGTTAAAACCGTAGAAATTTCTCCACATATACAGGTTAGTAAAAGTAAATTCAGATGTTTGAGGAGGGTATTTGTGAAAATAACTGTTAAATAACGCTTTATCCTCAAGTTTTATTTCTTTGGCAATGTGTAAATCCATGAATATAAATAACTAGAATTTGTTAAATTTTTTTCTTTTTTACATTAAATTTTCTAAAAAATCAGAATTAAAATGCAAATTTCTCTATTCCCATTCTTTCATTTCTCAACCTATCTATAGCCGTTTCTAAAATTTTAATAACACGTTCTTTATAGGATTCTTGTTCAGGATATTGGTAGCTAAACTTCTTCCAATTTGGTCTTTTATGACCAATCTTAAATTTAATACCCTTCATGTTAGTTATATATGAGTTGGAATCAAGTTTTGAAGCAATTTGATCTGCTATTATATACCAGTGATATTTTGTATTTAGCTTAGCACCAGAATTCATAGGTGCTGAGTGAAATCGAGTTTTTGTACTTTGAAAATTGAAAGTCCATTGACTTGGAGCAACCTTTGTTTCAAACCATTTACCATTATTATAATGCCATTTATGCGACCCTCCTATTTTCATACCTGTATAAATCTGACCGTTGTAATCTTTTAATTTATCATAAATCTTAATCTTACCTTCATTTGACTGCAATCAAACTCAACCCTTAAAACTCCAAATGATTCAAACTTAAAAAGCAACAAGGATTTAAATATTCTTAAAGGCACCAGGTTTTCCGTAAAAGAAGAAGAACAACAATTTACTGTTTATAGAAACTAAAAAAAAAAAATCAAGTCGTTAATTTTTTTCATTATGAGAAATTTTAATAAGCTCTCCCCTTTTTCTACTGTAAAAGGAAATGTAAAATGTGGGCTAAAGGTTTAAAAATACACCGAGTAACTTCGTGGTTAATAACTCTTTTGGCATTCATAACAATCTTCTTAGGCTATGCCGCAGCAAGGCGTTGGTTTCCAGATTACAACTTATTTCTTCTACTTCACTTAATAACTGGTTGGGTTTTTCCTGGAACATTAGTCGTGCATTTTGTGTTTTCCATTCTATATGTGAACCTCAAATGGAGTCGAATTAGAGCTGCGTTTAAAAAAGATAAAATCTCTAATACTATCCTTTTACGGACATTTCAAAAAATAACTAAATGGACTATTATTGTCATGGCGACTCTAATAAGTCTTTCTGGACTGTCGTATTACCCTCTATTTTATCCCATTTTTGGCAATTTTTTACCTTTTTCAATCCATTTAGATTTTGATGTAATTCTTTCGATTCTTATGATCTTACACGTTGCTATAGGCGCGAGATTTTATTTTACCAGAAAACGGATAAAACACTGGAGTGCTAACCTCTCTTTTGGATTGCTTATTCTTTCTATAACTCTCGTGGTGATCTTTGTAGATCTTCCCCCTGGATTAGGAGCTTCTAATTTTAAAATTGGAGAAACTAGCTATGACTTTGATCCATATGAGATTGACAGCATTCGTCCGGATCTCTTTCAAAATGGATCGTTTTCCGTGTTTGACATTCTTGTGCACCTTAATTCAACGGGCCAAATAAGTTTAAATTCCCACTTCAATGTTAGCATGGATACTTATGTAATTGATTCCATAAATGGAGATACTGGTTATTGGTGGTATCAAATACATTATAGTGGAGGGAGTCCGGAAAAAAATATAGTTAGAATGGATCATTACCCATGGAAACCGGGATCGGTCATTGCAATATACCACGAAAGCGAAACCTATATTGATAGTGTTTACTCGCGTTTTGAAGAAGAAGTTGCTCGATTTGCTTACAACAGTAATTCAATAATTATTCCTGTTGTTACTATAGATGGAGACACTTTTTTCGAAGAATTTTATAATGTAACCATTGTTCCATTTAATATGAGAAATGATACGTTCAAGAACGATGTAATTACAGCATTGGATGTCATTATGACTTTGGGAGACCTAGGGTATATTAACTATACACTTGCGTGGATTCAAAGTTTCAGAAATGCTCGTTTTGTCCACAGTTATTTTGTTCGCAGTATAAATAACGATGCTACATCCGGGAGATGTGGTTTTCTTCACGTTGTTAGCGGTTCCTTTGATTGGCTATCTGCAGATGAAAGAATTCTTACCTCTCCAGAATCTGTTTTGTGGTACTATGATTGTATATAATATTATTATCTAAGAAAAGAAATTAAAAAAAATAAAAAATTTTAGAATCTATAATTTTTTAGCAATCAAATCGGCTATACGGTTAGAGTAGCCCATTTCATTATCGTACCACGATACGACAGCTACTAAATCTCCGATTACTTTTGTCCATAAGGAACAATAAATTGAACTTGCAGGGTTTCCAATGATATCACTACTTACTATGGGGTCATCGGTATACTCTAAAATCCCTTTTAGGTAAGTTTCAGAAGCAGCTTTCATTTTAGCGTGTATGTCTTCAACTGTTGGTGGATTTTCTACTATACATTTCAAATCTACGCAACTTCCGTCAGGAACAGGAACTCTCATAGCAATTCCGTCTATTTTTCCATTTAATTCAGGAAAAACCACACCTATAGCTTTTGCTGCGCCTGTAGAAGTTGGAATAATGTTTTGTGCTGCCGCTCGACCCCTAATCATCTTAATTGGGGCTCCCGCTACGGCAGTATCGACAGTTTTTTGTGGACCTGTATAGCCATGTATTGTAGTCATAATCCCCTTGGATATCTTGTAGTTATCGTTTAAGACTTTTACGATTGGTGCGAGACAGTTGGTTGTGCATGAAGCGTTTGAGATAATTTTATGTTCCTCAGTAAGTTTATCGTCATTACACCCAAGAACAACAGTAATATCTGGATTAGTTGCTGGAGCACTAATCACGACTTTCTTTGCTCCCGCGTCTAAATGTTTTTGAGCTCCTTCTCGTTTTATAAAAAATCCTGTGGATTCAACAACTACATCTATATTGTTGCTTGCGTGTGGTAATTTCGCTGGATCTCTCTCTGCTGTTACTGGAATTCTCTTCCCATCTACGATTAAAGCTTTTTCTTCTGAATCAACTGTTCCTGGCCATTTTCCTTGGACTGTATCGTATTTCAATACATATGCTAGATATTTAGGCTCAAAAAGATCGTTAATTGAAACAATCTCGATCTCAGGGTTTCCCCACGCAGCTCTAAAGAACAATCTACCAATCCGGCCAAATCCGTTAATTGCAACTCGTTTTACCATTTATTTTCACTTTCGTTATTAATTTACGTTCTTTTTAATTATAAAGATAAGTAATTATGTGATAGTTAGTTTTTTAATTTTTTAGTTTTATTTTTACTTATCTCAAATTACACTTCGCTTTAATTAAGGCATAAACAACTTTTTATGAAAAATATGGTCTTCTCTGATTTCTCATATAAATTTTAATTATTCAAGATAAATTTGTATACATCAAAGATTTGTTTGACGCAATTAGAATTTACGCACTAACGGCTTTAAATTATCTGAAGTAAATGATTTTCTATTTCTTTTTCTAACTTCTGCATGATACAAAAAACTGATTGAAAGCTTTTCGGACTAACCTTGACAATATCTACCTCGTTTTGATGTATTTCTAACACCTTAAGAGCTGCTTGATTATTTGCATATTTTTTAAATAATTCTTGGAGTCTAATCTCTAGTGGCTGGTAATATTCTTCCCACCAAGCTTCTTCTGGCAAAGAAAAGTGTTCAATGAATTTATATCCGCATCTATCAACTCTATGGCGATGTTTGAAAAAATGTTTAATTTCGTCGTGGACAACTAAAAAGCCCTCAGGCTTAAGAAGTCTATTCCATGTTTTCAGACTTTTTTCAACACCTAGAATTGTCAACGTACCCTCCGCCCATATTATATCGAAACTATTGTCTGGAAATTTAATGTTTAAAAACGAGCATTTAATAGCCTTTACTCGATTTGTTAAGCCTTCTTTTTCAATTTTTTTATTTAATCTGTCTAAACTTTCTTGATTAATATCGATGCCTATTATTTCACCATCGCTTAATCTAGCTAATTCCATGGTGGGAACCCCTGAACCACAACCAATATCTAATATCCGTGGATTATCTAATTTAGGTAGTTTCCGAAAAGCTTCTATAGTGTATTTACTGAAAGCACTTCTAAAGTTATCTATATCAAGTTCATTTAACATTTGGTCAGACATAAGTTTTCAACCTAATGAAATTATAAGTAAACTCCTAATTTAAATGTCAACGATAGAAGAAACTTTAAATTTAAAATTAAAATAGATACTTATTCAAGTGGTTTAAGTGCTGAGTTTTTCTCGTAAATTAGTTAAGGCACCTGACCACGCTTTTTCAAAATAGTCACGAGCCTCACGCCACCCAGGATCATCTCTCCAACCAGAATGGAAGAAATAAATTTTAGTTTTTTTCGGATCATCAGAGCTAGAGGAAAAAACGACTACAACATGCGTTAAAGGGTCACAGAAATTCATAAAAGATTGAAACATCTCTGGACCTTTCCATTCGAACGATATAAATTTATCTTTTTCAATGCTGGTAATCTTGCATCCTATTGTACTATTTATTTCTCGATTTTGGGAGTCCCAAAATAGTTCATACTTACCCCCTACTTTAGGTTCAATTTCCGCCTTCTCAGGTAGCCAAGATTCTAATTTCTCGTTTACTGTGAAAAAATCAAAAGCCTGACTGACATTACAGTTCAATTCTATTTCAATTTGAATAATTTTTTGCATAATTGATCCTCTGAAAATTAGTTAAAAAATGCATATTAATTATAAAATAAGATAAAAATAATTATAAAGTTATTAAATCTCCTCACTAGATTCCTTGCCTAACAAACGCATTACGGAATCTGCAAGCTTATTTTGACTTCGACTCATAATTCCTTTAATTTTCCCTTCTTTTCCGAGCACGCGGAGCATGATACCGTTCCAAACTGATGATGGATTGCCTTTTACTTTCTTGAATTTATCTCTGTGAACATCTACGCTAATATTGTCGTAATCTTTTGAAGCCTCTGTACATTTAAAACATAAAATACACTTATCTATGTCGACTGCTATGTCATTACCCTCACGTGACATAGCATCTACAGCACACTCTTCAGTAAACGCGTCAATTACTTTAGTATCTTTTTCAGTGCAATTAAATTTAATTGAGCCATCTACTACCTTTCGTACTTTTTGACCGTTTTCTAAAGTGCGAACCTCTTCATCGAATTCTGCTAGAGATCCATTCTCTACCAATAAAATCTGTTTTTCTCCGTTAATTAGTAATTCTAGTGTATATCCTGGACAAATCCATGAACAACTACCACACCATATGCATTTTTCCGTATCTACGACAATTTTTTTATCTGATTCGACTTTCATCTCTTCTGGAGTTCCTATAGCAGTTTTTTTTAATGGTTCGTCGTAAATAGAAATGGTTACAGGACAAACTCTATGGCAAAAACCACACTCAACGCATTTGCTTTCGTCGTATTTTAATATACTTTCGTGTGAAAGCATCTTATAAACATAATGAGTAACATTTTCATCAATTTCGATCGCTTTCTTAGCTGGTAACGACATAATCCTTCACTTTTATTTTTCCTTCTTTAATTACAAATATTTTTTTGTATTTTTAAGAACTTATATCCAAACTTTTTGACCAAATTAGAATTAAGTTTTTTCTAATTCCATTTGGCTAATCGCTTTACCAGACCTAAACGGTACATCATCTATACTTTCACCAGAGCTATAACCAAATTTTTCCTTAAAGGAGTCGTTTAACGATTGGAAGTATAGCGATAGTGGAAGATGTTGTGGGCAATTATTATCGCAATTTCCACATTCGACACAGCGATCTGCTACATGAGCAATTCTTGTTAATTGGTATGATTCCTTGTTAATGATCTTTTCTTTCCGTTTTTTCATTAAAATACAATCAACACAGTAACACACAGGACATCCTCTAATACATATGTTGCACATTGTACATTTCTCGAATCTTTCTAATTTTTCTTCTTGAGAAAGTTTGTCCCACTCTTCTAAATCTTTTGCTCTCTTTGCTAAAGCTGCATCTTTTATAGCTTTAAGTACTTCTGTATGCTTTGTTTTCATATCATCAGGTAATGGTTTTTTATTGATCTTTGACTTTTCTACGAGCTCTGCGCCTTTATCTGAATACACTTTAAGAACTATTTCGTCCGAATCAATAGGTAATACAAGATCGCTAACTGCGATATCTGCTACAACAGGAACCTTCCTAATGCATCGCGAACAGTTTTCTGCTATATCTAATCCAACTTCCTTAGTGCTGCCATCCTCAAATTTAAGAATTAATCCTTTATCGCCAACTTTTTCCTTAACCACTTTAGTTAAATCGAGTCCTTCTATTTTCTTCAATTCTTTTGAAGCGTTTATTACCATCCCTCTGTCCTCAAAACCAACAATGAAAAGGTTATCCATGTTAATCTGTCTAATCTTTGCTAACTCAATTATTCCTCGGGTATCACAGGGACGAGCAATAACTCCTACTTTTTCATTCTTAGCCCCATCAACTGATTTATGTAGGAATTTCGCAGCAGTATCCGTTCTAGCATACCCATAGGCAATTAAGTTCGTTAAGGGAAATGTGACAACATCTTCTGGTTTTTCGACGAGTACCGGAGATACAGTAAACCTATCTATAGCCCCAGACTTCTTATCTACTTTCAATTTTGCTCCAATAATCTTATCCACGACTTTTTCTTGCAAGAGCGTAGCTAATAACTTAGGAAAATCTTCAATTTTAATTAAATATTCATCTAACGCATCCATGTTATTCCAACTCAAACTAATAATAACTTTTTTTTAATTTTTTTTTTTAATTTTTTTTTATTTATTATAAATTACTATAATTTTCTAAATTTTATGTGTTGTACGGTGCTCCCATCTCTTCAACTGAGTTCTCGCTTTTTTAACTCAGCTTCATCAGTTAACACATTTATTTTTAATTAAGCTTTCGCTTTTTTTGTTGGTGTATCGTCTTTAATTTTTAATGGACTAGGTCCTAATTCGCGTATAATCTTATCGAATTTTATCGCTTCTTGTTGAAACTTTTGACCCTCGGCTGCTGTACAATACCCAAACATTATTCGGTCTTCACTGAGTCCCATCGCTTTTAGAACTTCTTTTAGGTACTCAACCTGTCGGTAAGCAACATAGTTTCCCGTCTCGTAATCGCATTCTTTAGGGTATCAACCAACAATCATTACACCATCAGCGCCTCTCCCGAACGATCGCATAACCATATCTGAACCAATTCTACCAGTGCAAGGAACTAAAACTACTCTAATAGACAATGGATATTGGGCGCGAATCGTTCCAGCCATATCAGCGGAACCATAACCTCATTTCCAACACAGAAATGCTACAATTTTAACATCTTGTTCTTCTGTCATTTCTATTGCCTCTCTATTCCTCCATTGGAAGTAATTCGTCAATTAATGCCATATACTGATCATCTCTAAAGTAAGTAAGTTCAATTGCTTTTGATGGACAAATTGCAGTACAAGATCCACAACCGCGACATTTAATAATATCAACTTCTAAGTGTCCTTCGTCGTTTACAGAAATTGCGTAATATGGACAGATCTCAATACACTTATAACATTTCGCACATCTCTCGTCTATTGGAGTAGCACGTATTAATTCCATCGTATGCTCGCCCCTGCCCATAGGAATACTGGCAGCAGACGCAGCTCCTCTTGCTTGACTTACGGCTTTATCGATTTCCTTTTGTCCTTGAGCTGAACCCGCGATGTATATACCCATGGTCTTTGTGCTAATCGGGTCTAATCGAGCGTGAAACTCCTTTAAAAATCCATCAGGGCTTTTCTCCATGTTAATGACTTTTGCAATTTCTACGGTCCCTTTAGATGGGAGCGATGCAGGTGATAAAACAACCAATTGCACTTCCATCGTTATTACAGTATCAGTGCCAACAGGTTCAAATTGTACGGTTAAATTTTTTGTTAATGGATCTTCTTGGATATCTCCAACCAATCCTTTAGCAAAAACTACTCCTGCGTCTCTTGAACGTCTGTAGTATTCTTCATAATCTTTTCCAGCACATCTCATATCTATATACGTACACAAAATATCTGAATCCGGATACTCCGATTTAATTAATTTAGAGTTCTTCAGAGAGAGGTTGCAGCAAATAACCGAACACCATGGGTTTTTCTTTTCATCCCTACTACCTACACAATTAATAAATAATATTTTTGTAGGGCGTTTTCCATCAGATGGTCGTTTTAAGTGTCCAAATGTAGGTCCATTAGGAGCCAATATTCTTTCCAGTTGGATTTGGTTGATCACGTTTTCGTACGTTCCATAACCATAATCTGGTCCTTCGTATAGGTCCCAACCCGTTGCTACTATTATAGTTCCTATTTCAAGATCTATGTATTCGTCTTGTATGCTAAAATCGATTGCATCTTCTTCACACGAATCAACGCAAGCAAAACATTCCACACAAGTTTCTCGATTTATGTCATAAATTGCGGGAACTGCTTGAGCAAAAGCAATGTCAATACATTTTCTAGCAGATAATCCTTCGTCAAAGTAGTTCGGGATGAAAATTGGGCATACTTCAGTACATGAACCACATCCCGTGCATGTAGTCTCACTTACGAACCGGGAGTTCCTTTTAACTTTAGCTCTGAAGTTTCCTATGTATCCATCGACCTCAACGACTTCTGAATAAGATAAGATCTCTATATTTGGATGACGATTTGCCTCCAACATTTTAGGACCGAGAATTCATATTGAACAATCGTCTGTTGGGAAAGTTCTATCTAGCTGACTCATCCTTCCGCCAATAGTCGTATTTTTTTCAACTAAGTACACCTTAAATCCCTTGTCTCCTAAATCTATAGCAGTTGACAACCCCGCAATACCTCCACCTACTACTAAAGCGGCGGGTGTAACAGGAACGGTTTTCGTGGGAACATTTTCTAATAATCTTGATCGCGCTATTCCAGCTCTAATAAGTTCAATAGCTTTCTTAACGGCCTTTTCCCTTACCTCTAGAGCTTGGTGAACAAAACTACAGTGTTCTCTGATATTCACAAATTCTAAATATCTTGGAGGGATATTTGCTTCGGTTAAAATTGCGTGAAAGACGGGTTGATGCGTCTTTGGAGTACAAGCAGCAACAACGATTCTTTCGAGTTTAAATTCCTCTACCTGCTCCTTGATGTACTCTGATCCACCCTCGGTTCACATAGACATATACTCGAAAGCCTTAACACCTTCTAATTTATTGAGTTCTTCGACGATTCCCGGCACATCTAGTATTCCAGCAATATTAATACCTCAGCGACACACAAATACACCAACAACTGATTTCTCAGCGTTTTCATTATCCTTGGTCTGATTTTCAGACAAATTTTACACCTTTACTGATATATCCTCCTAATTATTCAAGAATATATACTTTATTAATAGCTTCTTTATTGTTCGTAATACAATTTATTATGTGATGTAAAATAGTTCTTATTATTAAAATTCAATTGTTATTAGTTTTAAAACGACTTTTTTCTGATTTTAAGACTTTCTTCATCGCTGTCAAAGTTGATAATAACCGAATCAGATTTAAATGGAATAAAGATTATAACTAATGATTGTAACATTTACTATTAAGTTAAAAAAAATCATATATTCTCAAGAGATGAATATTTATGATAGAATCTCAAAAGCCTGAAAAGAAATCAAAATACAGAATTAATTCAATTCAAAGAAAAGCAATAATTAACAAAATATACCCTCTCCTCTTTCTGGGGTCATTAGTCTGGTTATCGGGAGAATACCTGTTTAGTTATCTATTCTCAGGTTTGGATTTAACAGGACTAAATTTAGTGTACTATATTATAATTGTGATAGTAGAAGCTAATTTATTTATCTCATTTTTCTTTGCCTCTAAATACAATAAAACACTATTAAGCATCTTATTCTTCATAACGCTCTGCTTTCTTTTAGGAATTTTAAGTTTACCTATAGTGATCTTTACAGAATTTCTACCCCAAGTTCATATGTTTGTCAGTCTTTCAGTCGGTGCAAATATCATAGTTAACTTTATAACTCTCATTTTAAGAGATAAGTACTTCTCTAAAGGGTATATTTGGGCGCATATTCTATTGTTTTTAGTTGGATGTGCTATAATAGAAATCGTATTTATTGTTATTTTTAACATCCACAACTTTTTGTTAACTATACCTATCTCACTTGCGTATATTTTGATTGTCTCCTTAATTTTAATCTTTTATGGGGTCCGAACCGTTAGTAAAGTTGAAGACGACAATTGGATATATGCATTATTTAAAATTCTTGGAATTTTATTATTAGCCCTTGTCTTAGCTATTGTTGTAGTAGTTATCGTACTTTTAATTATAGCATTGGCAATTGCTACTGATGGTGCCGTGGATTTTGGAGGGCTAGGTGGCGGAGGGGGCGGAAAGAAAAAGAAGCAAAAATAGAATATTTAATAGGAAGTTGTATAATTAGTTTTTTAATCAAATTCATAATGAATGATAAGAAGATAGAAGAAGAGGAAAA
>Ga0255055_10000754_pt1 | contig 24526 bp, 12 predicted proteins | sample JV7_2_27_MG_FD_188633 | JGI IMG/M metagenome (GOLD analysis project Ga0255055, IMG submission 188633) | Seawater microbial communities from Jervis Inlet, British Columbia, Canada - JV7_2_27 | ecosystem: Environmental > Aquatic > Marine > Inlet | place: Canada: British Columbia | collected...
CCGGGGGGCGGTAACTTCGCCGTCACCGGGCAGCAAAGCGACTCCTGCTTCAATGAGCCCACCGACCTGCCGTCGAGCACCGTTCACGAGGGAACTTGCGGAACATCGTTCTCGAGCGCCTACCTGGCCGGTGCTGCCGCGCTGGTGAGGGACTACTACAGGCAGGGGTTCCACGAGGGGTGTGCCGATCCGACGGCTGGAACTTGCGGGCAGCCAAACGCCGCCGCCGGACTTTCCCCTTCCGGCGCCCTGGTAAAGGCCACCTTGCTCAACAGCGGTGAGTACATAACTCCCGACGATTGCCCCGATTGCGGCGGAATCCTCGGCGGGCAGGGTCTTGGCAGGGTCAACCTGTCACGCACCCTACCGTTGAGCTCCTACCCGGAAACGCCCGAATCCATGGATCTGTTTGATTCGATCCAGGATGGGAGCATCGCTCCAGGGCTGCCGGACGGGTATAGGCTGGGCAGTACCTACCATGTCAGTGACGCCAGTCAGGAACTTCGCGTCACCGTCGTCTGGATGGACCGGGGCGCCTTCGGGGACACACTGCACAACCGGATCCGGGTACGCCTGGAAGGCCCCACTCAGACCTACTACGGCAACAATTTCGGCGGGTATTGCTCTATCAGCACCCGAGCCTGCGCCAGGGACGCGGACTGCACCGCCACCGGCGAGACCTGCCTGGCGCCGCAGGACACCACCCTGCCCGTCAGTGCCGGTGGGATTCTGAGCGATGTCCACAACACATTCTCGACGATCCGGATCGCCCCCGAGGAGCTGGTTGTCGGAACCTGGGAGGTGTGGGTCGACGGTGTGACCATTCCGCTTCCCGACGATGACTATATCTGTCCGGCGAGCGCGTGCGGCTTCGATCTACCGACTCTCCCCTTTGCAATGGTAATCACCGGAGGCGGGTTCGAAGTATCGTCGTCGGTTGATGACGACGATGGTGACGGCGAGCCGAACTTCGGCGACAACTGTCCCAACGTCGCCAACGGGGCGCTGGAAGACTCGCAGGCGGATGACGACGGCGACGGGGTGGGGAATGCTTGCGACAACTGCGACCAGCTGTCCAATCCCAATCAAATCGACTCCGACAACGATGGGATCGGGGATGCTTGTGACAACTGTGCCTTCACTCCGGGCCAGAGCCAGGAGGACAGTGACAGCGACGGCGCGGGGAACATTTGCGATTGCGCGCCCGACGACGCCACGACCTGGGAGCCGGCGACCCGAGTGACGGGCCTGGGTCTCGCCAAGGTGGCGGGCTCGACCGAGTTGAGCTGGACAGGCCAGAGCGGCACGGGATCGGGGGCCCTGGTCTATGACGTCCTGCGCTCCTCTATGCCCTCCTTCGAGTCGGGTTCTCTCTGTGTCGAGGCCGATGGCGCGGATACAACGGCCATCGATTCCACGAACCTGGCCCCAGGCGAGATCGCCTTCTACGTGGTGCGCCCCGAGAACTCCTGTGGCCCCGGTTCCCTCGGTACCACGTCGGAGGGCGTTGAGCGTGTCCTGCTATCCGGCGGTTGCGGCCCCTGACGACCGATTGGATGGGCCCACCATGCGCACGAGAGCTCAACGAATCGCACCACTCGTCGTGAGTGTGCTGCTCGGTCTGGCCGGTTCCTCACTGGCTGGCGCGCAGGCGACCGTCGGACTGATCCTCCACGACGAAGCCTCTTACGACGGGTACACCCTGTTCGCCCCGATACCCTCCCTGAACACCTATCTGATCGACAACGAGGGAAAGCTCGTCCACTCGTGGGTCAGCACGTTCCGGCCCGGACTGTCCGTCTACCTGACCGAGACCGGCAACCTTCTTCGCACGGCGCAGTACGCACCGGGCGGCTCCTCGAGATTTACCGCGGGAGGCCAGGGCGGACGGGTCGAGGAGTACACGTGGGACGGCACACTGATCTGGGACTTCATCTATTCCGACAACCAGCACCGGCAGCATCACGACATCGAGAGGTTGCCCAACGGCAACGTCCTGGTGATCGCGTGGGAATACAAGTCGCAGACCGAGGCGATCGCCGCCGGCAGGGACCCCGCTCGCCTGAACGACGGTGAGCTGTGGCCCGACCACATCGTCGAGATCGAGCCGGACGGCCCAACGGGCGGCAACATCGTCTGGGAGTGGCACGTCTGGGATCATCTCGTCCAGGAGTACGACCCGACCAAGGACAACTACGGCATCGTCGCGGACCACCCCGAGCTGGTCGACCTCAACTACCACGTCGCGACAGGCCCGAACGCCGGCAAAGCGGACTGGAACCACGCCAACGGGGTGGACTACAACGAGACCCTCGACCAGATCATCCTCAGCGTCCACGGGTTCAGCGAGATCTGGATCATCGACCACAGCACCACGACCGCGGAAGCGGCGGGGTACACGGGCGGCAATTCCGGCCGGGGAGGCGACCTGCTGTACCGATGGGGCAATCCGGAGGCCTACGACCGGGGCACCGTGGCCGACCGACGGCTATTCCGCCAGCACGATGCGCGTTGGATCGAGACCGGATTCCCCGGCGCGGGCAACATCCTGATCTTCAACAACGGAAAGAACCGCCCCGACGGCAACTACTCCTCGGTGGACGAGATCGTGCCGCCCGTCGATGAGCTCGGGGATTACTACCTCGAGCCAGACTCGGCCCACGGGCCCGACGACGCTTCGTGGAGCTTCTCGGCCGAACCCCCGGAGAGCTTCTACGCCGCGTCCACCTCCGGCGCGCACCGCCTTCCCGACGGCAACACGCTCATCAGTCACGGTCCGCAAGGCACCTTTACGGAGGTGACACCGGCGAAAGCGGCGGTGTGGACCTACGTCAATCCGATCAGTGAAAGCGGGCCCCTCACCCAGGGACAGCCCGGGCTGTTCAACGCCGTCTTCCGGGCCCATCGCTACGGGCCCGATTATCCCGCCTTCGTGGGCAAGGACCTGACGCCGGGTGACCCGCTCGAGCTGTTCACGCGGCCGATCCCCGTTCCGGGCGGGGAGTGGACCACCGAACCGATGACCGCCTCGAGAGTGACCCCCGCGGGGGACCGGATCCAGGTGGACTGGGACGCGAGTTCCTGTATGGCGGACGAGTACAACCTGATCTTCGGGCCGCTCGCCGATCTGTCCGCCTACACCTTGGATGGGGCGGAGTGCGCGATCGGGGTTGCCGGGAGCCATGACTGGGTCGACGTGCCCGCGGGCGACCTGTTCTTCGTGATCGTCGGGGTGGATGACACGGGAGTTTACGAGAGCAGTTGGGGCGCGGACGGGTTTGGTGCGCAGCGGGCCGGCACGTCGGCCTCTTGGATGTGCGGTGTTACCACCAAGGATGCGACGGAGGGGTGCCCGTAGCCGGCAGGCTCACGGACAGGGATTGTCGCGCGAATTGTCTGAATTCGCCGGCATCCATTCCGGCCTGCCAGCACAAACTTTTCCCCGATCATCCAAGATCGCCCGCCTGTCACTTTGGCTGTGGATAGCCATCTCAATCGCACTTGTCTTGTGTGTTGTGTTGCTGGTGATGGCATTGTGAGTCGATTCAGAATGGACTCTTTCTGGACACTTTCTCTTTTCAGAGCCCCCACAACGAGTCTCCACCCAACTTCATAACTCAAACTGTATCTGTGATTTCAGCGGAGTGGGCCCACCAGGACTCGAACCTGGGACCAGCGGATTATGAGGGCTTCGCGTGGGGGCGGCGTTTCAGGCTTTTTTGAAACGTCGCCCCAATTTGTTGTCCATGGCTTCCGCCAGTGTCCAGGCATCGTAAGAGGGTGGCGTCGACGAGGCAATACCGTAGTTCCGCTGCCATCTCGGGATGGCGCCCTCCGCGCTTTCCGGCGATCGTTGAACCGTTCATCCCAACGACGCTAGAAGCGGAGGAGGACGCCAGTGGAAAGATACATCGGACTGGACCCGCACGGGACGAGTTGCACCTTCGGCGTGATCGGGCCGAGTGGCCGGAAGTTACGCAACGACGTGGTGGAGACCAACGGCAAGGCGCTGGTGAGTTACCTGCGTGGCATCCCGGGCAGGAAGCATCTGTGCCTGGAGGAAGGGACGCAGAGCGCCTGGCTGTACGAGATCCTCTCACCGCACGTCGAGGAGATCGTGGTCGCCGGCATCGGCGAGAGCCGGGGTCAGAAGAGCGATGTGCTCGATGCGTTTCGACGTGCGGAGGAGCTGCGGACAGGAACGATCAAGAAGCCGGTGTTCAAGGCGCCGCGGATGTACAGTCGGTTGCGCGAGCTCGGGCGCGTGCACTCGATGCTGGTGCGGGACGTGGTGCGAGTGCAGGGGCGAGTGAAGGCGATGTATCGGGCGCGGGGTGTCGGGACACCGGGCAAGAGTGTGTACGGTCCGAAAGAGCGAGAGCGGTGGTTGAGGCAACTGCCGGTGTCATCGCGCTGGGCGACGGAGAAACTGCACGAACAGTACGACCTGTTGCTGGAGCTCAAGCACGAGGCGGAGCAGGAGCTGGTCGCCGAGGCCCGCAAGCATCGGATCTCGAAGGTTTTGGCCACGGCCCCGGGGTTGGGTCCGATCCGGGTGGCCCGACTCTTGCCGATCGTGGTCACGCCACACCGCTTCCGCACGCGCAGTCAGTTCTGGGCCTACTGCGGCCTGGGGATTGTCATGCGCTCCTCTTCGGACTGGATCCAGTCTCCGAACGGAGGGTGGATGCGGGCCCAGGTCCAGCAGACTCGCGGGCTGAATCGCCAACACAACTCGAGTCTCAAGAACATCTTCAAGGGCGCAGCCACGACGGTCGTGATGAGACTGCACACCGATCCCTTGTACGAGCACTACATACAACTGACTTCGGCGGGAACGAAGCCCAATCTGGCCCAGCTGACGATCGCCCGACGGATCGCCGCGATCGTCCTGCGGATGTGGAAAGACGAACAGGAGTACGATCCAGGCAAGCTGAAGCAAAAGGTCGCTCCGGCAGCGCACTGATCGATCGACTCACACGCGAGTGCGGTCAGCTCAACAGCCCAAGGCGACACAAGGTCGGAGGTCAGCATCCGGGAATCCCTTGGTCTGGCCCGAAGCGGGTGCAGTCCCCTTGTCCAGGCTATGCGCCTCCACAGTACCAAACGAAGCAATGGCCCGAAGAGGCCCTGATGGAAGGATGGTCCCGGTCTCGGACCGGAGCACGTACATGCTTGCCGATCGCCGAAGCTGCTGAACGTCTCGCGCGCAGAGACGAACGATCCATACTACGAGGAATGCGGGGGAAACCAAGCCCACGCAGCGCACTGCCGATTGCGAGTGTCGACGCCGGATGCAAGAACACCCCGGTGGAGGGGGAAGTGTCTCTTGACATCCTCCTCTATGGAAGGGATTCCATGGCGTTGCGTAGGATTTGCGTAGACCTACTGCTCCTCGAGGCGAGCGACTGCTTCTCGGCTCCAGTTGAGCACGACTTTCATACGCGGTCGGCCGGCTTCTTCTTCGAGCAGCGTGACCAGGAAACGGCGTCGGTCGAGAACGACCAGGGGTTTCCCCTGTTTCTGCGCCAGCAGGGGCGATTCGAAAACAACCTCTTCCTTGCCCGATTGAAAGCGACCGTCCTTCACGCTGTAAGGCACGGCCACGATGAAAGTGTCCCGCCTGTAGTACAGCTCGTCTTCATCCGGCGACCAGGCGACCTGTCGGCCACCGGCGGGAGACACTCGCAGCTCCACGCCCGGTCCGGGGTACGGTCTCACGTACACGTTGCTCTTCCCACGCCGCTGCGAGGCGTAGGCCAGCCAGTCACCGTCGGGCGAAATCGCCGCGGCGGTGACGTTGACCTGTGCGATGCGCGTGTCCTCGCCCGTCCCGTCCACGGGAACAGCCTTGAGCACGCGCTCGCCGTCTACCAAACTCTCTTCCACGATGATATGGCGACCATCGACGGACCACCCGAGGACCTCTTCGTCGGTCGGTCCGTCCAGGAGCGGCTGCTCGGGCCCGCCCAGCTTGACGTCCTTGAAGTAAACGTCGAAGTCGCCTTTGGTCATACTCTGGAAGGCGAAACCGCTCCCGTCGGGTTTCCAGGACACATCCCAACTGCACCCGCTGAGGTCCAGGCGCTGTTCCGTTCCGGACTGTAGGTCTATCAAGTGGGTAACGTACAGACCGGACTCCACGCTACTGGCGGCGATTGTCCGGCTGTCCGGAGAGAGCGCGAGGCTCAGGATCGCGCGTGCCGGAACCGGCAAGATCTCCGGTGCGGCGGCCGGGGCCACGAGGGCGAGCCGCACCGGTGGATGGATCTGGTGCGTTGAGTAGAACAACGTGCCCTGCCTCGAGATCGACAGGCCGATCTCCCGGGTCCCCTGCGCCAGAGGCTCGGTCGCATCGCCGAGTATCGGGACGGGATCACCCGTGACCGCAAGCGTGTCGGGGTCGAAGGCGATCACGTGGTAGCTGCCGGCGTGAAAATAGACGATGTGCCCCGGTAGCAGGAACCAGGCGTCGGCGCCACGCATCAGCTTTCGGTACGTCCCCGTCTCGACGTCGAGCAGCGCAACGTCGGCGTCGATCAGCCCCGCCCCGGCGTTCCAGATCGTGAACAGTGCGTGCCGCCCGTCCGGTAGGAACCTCGGCCACCAGTGGCCCTTCTCACCGGCGTCGACGTTCACCGTCGTGACCGGGACCGGCTTCCCGCCCTCGACCGAGATACGCCACAGACCCTGCAACCACCCCGGCGGATAGAGAATCGTGCCGTCCGGTCCCCAGCTGGCGCCGGGAAAGTCGACCCCCACTTCACCGATCTTGATCGCATCACCACCTGCCAGGCGGAGCTTCATCAGGTCTCCGCCTCGGGTGAAGCCGATCCACCGTCCGTCGGGAGACAGAAACGGTTGGTGCCCACCATCCGTCGCTGCGAGCGGCCGGGTCTTGCCCGACTCGAAATCGTGCAGGTAGAGACGGTGCACGCCATCGACCATACCCCGGTACACCACGTAGCTGTCGTCCGGTGCCGGGGCGGGATTAATGATCTTCTCGAGGCCGTCGGGCGCCTGAACGGCGAAACGGATGAGGGTTCCGGTTTCCGGTTGCGGCGAGCCGCGAAGCGCGAGTGCTGCCCAGCCCACGGCGAGACCCAGAAGAACGCCCAGGCCCAGCCACGGCAATACGTTCCGACTCCAGCTCGAAGAGGGCCCGACCCTGTCGGCTTCCAGGGCGTTCATGTCCCCGGCGAGCATCTCCTGCAGGGAGATCCGTGCCTCACCGATGTCCTGGAGCCGGTTCTTCGGATCGCGAGTGAGGCATCGCCGCAACAGGCGATGCGCTTTGGCCGGTATGTTGGAGGGTAACGCACTCCAGTCCGGATCCTTCATGAGCACGGCGGCCAGTGTCTCCGAGACCGACTCGCCGTCGAACACCCGATGCCCCGACAGGAGTTCGAACAGCACCACGCCGAACGACCAGATGTCGGCGCGTCGGTCGACCGGTTTACCCTTAGCCTGCTCCGGGCTCATGTACGAGGCCGTACCGAGAATCACGCCTGCAACCGTCCCGACCGAGGTCAGCGTCGGAGACATCGAAGGTGCTCCCGAAGTGGGATCGGCGTCGGGCGTCATCGCCTTGGCCAGGCCGAAGTCGAGCACCTTCACTCCGCCCTCCTGCGAGAGCTTGACGTTGGCCGGCTTGAGATCCCGATGGATGACTCCCTGGCCGTGGGCCGCCTCGAATCCCTGCGCGATCTCGAGCGCGATGTGCAGGGCTTCCTCGATCGGCAGCGCGCCGCGGGTCATACGCTGTTGCAGATCCTCGCCGTCGATCAACTCCAGCGCCAGGAAGTGCGTCCCGGCCGCGTCCGGGCCCCGCGGCACCTTGTGGATACCGTAGATCGCCGCGACGTTCGGATGATTCAGTGATGCCAGCAACTTGGCTTCACGCGTGAAGCGCGCCACCCGCTCGGCATCTTCGACGAAACTCTCGGGGAGGAACTTGATCGCGACTTCGCGGTCGAGCGTCGTGTCGGCTGCCTTCCAGACGATGCCCATCCCGCCTTCGGCGATCTTCTCGATCAGGCGGTAATGAAGCAGCTGTTGTCCGGACTCGATGGTCACGCTTGGGTTCCGTCTCAAGATCGAAGTCCTGGGTCTTCAGCGACGCAGGCTCGACCAGAGTACTCGGAAAATACGCGTAGGCCGCGCCCTGATCGACAGCACCCAAGCGGCCTGTTGTGGGGGCTTCGGGGAATTGCGACGTGGTGACTAGCGGAGTGAAATCCGATGGTCACCATGCGACGCGTTCAAGGCGCCCCTGTAAGTGATTGACTGCGAGAGATTTGCACTGGTGGGCCCACCAGGACTCGAACCTGGGACCAGCGGATTATGAGTCCGCTCGTGGGGTTCGTGGTTGCTGGGATTTGCCGGAATTCCTTTATTTTTGGTGTCCGTGGAGTCCGCTGAGGTGCGGGTTTTCCGTGCTCGATGTCACTTTTTGGACACCGACCGGTGGGGCCACAAGCTCGTGAGTAGGGCACCGGTTGCACAACCGACCGCCTTGCCCCATGTTTGTCCCAAGAATCTACGTGGAGCCCCACGCTCCCCTCACGGCGATCCTGCCAGAAGCTGATCGAAGTCTTTGGTTAACCATGATCTCGAAGGAATCCCGGTTGCCATCCACAAGCGCTTACAGGATCGTCGCGATCTTGTCCGTCATCCTGTCTTTTCTCACGGCGTCCCCGGCAACGGCGGAGCCGGTTCGACGGGGCGCCGAATTGCGGTTCGCCACGGGGACGTTCCGGCCCGAACGTCCCTCCCCCGCGACCCCGGAGTGGTACCGCAACCTGGCCGAGGAACGGAGCGTGCGGGGCCGTCGCTACCTGGTCGTCATCGTGTCGGAAACGCTCGATGCCGCTCAGCGTCGCCAGCTGAAGCATGCAGGCGCCTCGGTGCTGGGGTACCTGCCGGACAATGGCTACCGCGTGCGGCTCGATCCGGCCGCGTACGATTCCGTTCGCGCCCTTCCGTTCGTGGTCTGGCTCGGCGAGCCGCCTCCGTATTTCAAAGTGCAGGCGCAGCTGGCCGCGCGCGCGACCCGTCCCGTGAGCCCGGTTCCGATTCGGGTGATCCTCGAAGCGGACGAGGTACCGGAGCGTGCCCGCGTGGCCCTGGCCGGTCTCGATATCCAGTCCGCGCCCTCCGGTAAGGACGGAGCGTGGCGCCTGCAGGCCACCGTCCCGCCCGCACGGTTGAGCGCGGTGCTCTCTCGTCTGGCGGGGCTTCCGGAAGTGGAAGCGATCGAGTTGGCACGCGAATTCCGCACGATGAACGCGGACGCCACCTGGGTCCATCAATCGTTCGTGGCGCAGGCAACGCCGATATTCGATCAGGGCATCTACGGTTGCGGCCAGATCGTCGGGGTCGCGGACACGGGGCAAGACTTCGACCTCTGCTTTTTCAGCGACTCGGTCAACGGACCACCCCCGATCGCGTCGTGCGATCAGGCACCCTGCCCCGCGGCGCCACCGGCGCTCGACCGGCGCAAGGACATCCTTTATTACAACTGGTCGGGTCAACCCTATTTGGGAGACGACGACACCTGCCCGGCGACGCTCCTCGGTAGCGGCCACGGGACGCACGTTTCGGGTTCCATGGCGGGAGACCAGAGCCCCTACGCCGATTGCACGGCTTTCACCACGGCAGGTCAGGATGCGGGCGACGGACAAGCGACGGGCGTAAAGATCGTCGTGCAGGAAATGGGCGACCTGCTGGAGTATCTGAACTACGGCAAGGGAACGGTCTGGAACCTCGCCGACGTCGCCTATCAGAACGGCGTGCGCATCCACAACAACTCCTGGGGTTCGGCTTGCTACGATGCCTTGGGGGTGTGCGACACTGGGTGTTCGATCTCCTACGACTCGTACGCCCGGGACGCCGACCTGGCGATGTGGACCTATCCGGACCTCCTGCTTGTCACCTCGGCGGGGAACGCCGGACAGCTGTGTCCGGCGCCGAATTCGATCTCATCGCCGGCAAATGCGAAGAGCTTGATCTCCGTCGGATCGGTCGGGCACGGCACGAACGCAAACACGCCGTCGATTTTTTCCAGTCCGGGACCGGTGCACGATGGACGGATGAAGCCGACGCTCGCGGCGCAGGGTGAGCAGGTCGTGTCCGCCGCGTCGGATGGCAACCCGACCACCAACAACTGCGCAACTTGCGTGCTGGACGGCACCTCGATGGCCTCGCCGACCGTGGCGGGGCTTGCCGCACTGGTACGCGAGTATTACACGGCCGGGTACTACGCTACCGGCGCACGCGATGCCGGTTCCGGCTTGACGCCGTCCGGGGCGCTCGTGAAAGCCACGATGATCGACGGCGCCGTGGATCCGGGCAACATCTCGCCCTCCCCCGACTTCGAGTCGGGATTCGGTAGGGTCCTGCTGAACTCCACGCTCGCGTTTACAGGAAGCCCGTTCGAGCTGCGCGCCTACGATCACCGCGCCGGTGTGACGACGGGGAGTGTCGTCACGCATGCCTACGACGTCGCGGGAAGTGAACCGTTCCGGGCCACGCTGGTCTGGTCCGACTATCCCGCGGCGATCAATGCTGCCGTCGCCCGGGTGAACGAGCTGAAGCTGGAAGTGATCGACCCGAACGGTTTCGTCTGGTTTCAGACCATCGACGGAGCGACGGGCCTTCCCGTGCAGACCAGCAACGGTTCGAACGCGCATGACACGCTGAACGTCGAGGAACGGCTGGTCTTCAACAACCCGGCTCCCGGACGGTGGGTCGTGCGAGTGACGGGCGTCAACGTCCCGATGGCACCGCAGCCGTTCGCCCTGGTGGTGCGAGGCGGCTTCACCAACTGTCCGGCCCCTGGGTCACCTGCCGCCCCTTCCCTCGACACGCCGGCCGAGCATCAGGTCGAGGTCACGTGGAGCGACGTAACGGGCGCGCCGGCTTACAACGTCTATCGCAGTCTGGGATCCTGCCCGGGCGGACCCTGGGTGCAGGTGGCCTCGGCCCTGACCGGAAACTCCTATGTCGATGGTCCGGTGTCGGGGGGCACGCCCTACAGCTACTACGTCACGGCCGGCTCGGACACCGGAGCGTTCTGCGAATCAGACCCATCGTCTTGCACCGAGATCTCGCCGACGGGTGACTGCTACCTGTTGCCGGATTTCGGCGGCGTGCAGGCGGCGTCCAGTGCGAGCACGGCGACCTGCGGTGTCACACTCGACTGGAACCCCGCGACCTCCCCCTGCAGCGCGGACGTCCGTTACAACGTCTACCGAAGCACCTCGGCTGGTTTCACACCCGGGCCGTCCAACCGGATCGCACAGTGTGTGGCCTCGACCTCCTACACGGATACGGCGGACCTGGCGTACGGGACGCCCTACTACTACGTCGTGCGTGTGGAGGACGCGACCAGCGGCCACGGCGGTCCGTGTCGCGGAGGCAACGAGGATGACAATACAGCCGTTGCGTTCACGCACCCCGACGGCCCTCCCACTGTCGGAACGTTGACCGACGACGCGGGCGACACCGGAGGAACCGTGTTCGCCCCGGCCGCTCCCTGGACCGTCGCATCCACCGGGGGCGACGCGGGGCCGAAGGTCTACCGCGGCGACAGCTCGCTGGGTGTCTGCACGGACCTGGTCAGCCCCGTCTTTTCGCTCGACGCCTCGCCCGCGACGCCACAGCTCTCGTTCTCCACGATTCACACGCTCGAGTGGGTGCCCGTGGGGGTCTTCGGGTTTTCCGAAGGCTCGGTCGGCCAGGTGGAGATCGCGACCGGTTCCGGCTTTAGCGATTGGGCGCGCCTCCCGCTCATCCCGGACTATCCGCAGCAGGTGGATCTCACCGGCACCACCTGCGACACGATTACCGATGACGCCACCTACTTCAGCGGCAGCAACACCGTCTATTCGACCTACACCGCCGACCTCGCCGGGATGGCGGGAGAAGACGTCCAGATCCGATTCCGTCTGTCGGGGGACTTCTTCTATTCGTCAGGCTCTTGGTGGATCGACGACATCCAGGTGACCCAGACGCTCGTGCCCACCAGTTGTACGACGCAGGCCGTCGGCCCACCGCCGATGCCGGACGGCGCTTCGGTGGCGGGAGAACCGCTCATCGTCTCGCTCAGCGGGGAAAACCTGGTCTTGAACTGGGACGCGACGGAATGTCCGCCGGCAGCTGTGAACGTCTACTGGGGAAATTTCGGCAACTTCACAGACTTCGCGGGAGGCTTCTGCGGACTGGCGCCGAGCGGGACGGCGGCCATCTCCCTGCCCGACGACGTTTGGTTCCTGGTTGCCGGCACCGACGGCGTCTCCACCGACGGCAGCTGGTCCCGGGACGCCCTCGGAAACGAGTTGAACTATTCCGGCGCCACGATGGCCTGCCCCGCCATCACCCAGCACGTCACCAGCGGCAATTGTCCGTAGGTCAACGCCCCAGAGCGGCGAACATCTGCGACTTTTCCAGCTCGTTTCGGACCCAGTATTGTCCGGATACTCGACCGAACCGATTCTTGGGAAGAATAGCCAGATCGATAGTCCGCCAGCGAATTCCCCCCGAGGCGCTCGCCGTCTCATAAGCGTGGACTCGGTCGCCCCGACCCCGGCAACGACCGTCCGTAGGACAATCCCCAGCGCCGAAAAGAGATAAACTCCAGGCTGCCGGGCCCAGGCATCGGATCATCGGACGTCTTCACACCCGCGACGAGATGGCTTCCGCTCAGTCTCCCCGGCGCACGAAGAAGTCTCCGGGTCTCTCCGCCGCGACGATCGTCCAACCGTCGTTCAACTCGAGAATCCAACCCTGCCCCTCGAGCATGTCGGGCGCGGCGCCGTTCAGCGAGACGTATGCGCGTCCGCCGGTGTCGTCTTCCAGGATCGCGCCGTCCGACACGGTCAACACGCCCCAGTCTCCGATCAACCCGCGAGTGGTGTAGACAGTCCGAGTTTCGTCGAACGGGAAGACACGGCCGGGGTCGAACGTTCCCGAGCTGACCGCGGTCAGGTCGACGATCAGGACCGGGCCGTCGATCAACGACGTGCGCCATGCGGCGAGCTGTTGCTTGCGCTTGCGTTCGCGTTCGCTCTCGGCCGACAGCAGGGCCTGGCCGCCGTAGGCTTCCGCGCGCATTGATGCCTCGTCGGTCGACGCCGCCGAGACGTCCAGCAATTCGGCGACCAGCGCTCCCAGATCGGTGTCGGGGCCGATCCGGTCACGCCAGGAAACTCCCGAACCGTCCAGCAGAAAGCCGTAGAGCGGCCCGCTGACGTAGGCGAACGATCGCACCAACCCAGTTTCGCCCTCACGCTTCGCCGTGACGGCCTCCACGACGCCCGCATCGGAGTACCCCGCGAGGCGCATGCCGGAGTACTCCGCCAGTCCTTCGAAGATCTCGAGTGGGGTCTCACGCTCGGCGGCATTGGGAAACAGAGCACGACGCGAGGCACGGAACGTCATTGCATCGATCAGCGCCTCGCGGCGGGCCACCCCTTCGACCGACAGTGCTTTCTGCAAGGCGTTCCACTCCATCTGAATCCAGAACCGGCCGTCGGCGGTGTCCAAGTGAGCGTTGATCTCACCGAACGGCGCCAGGTTCAGCTCGGGCTGTATACGGTGGAACGCCTCGTGGGCCATCAGTCTCAGTCGTCGTTTCGGATCGTCACTGAGCGACCACCACATGATCATGGTCCAGCGGCCGCCGCTCCACTCCGTGGCCGTGTTGGCGATGCCAACCTCTGCCGGCAGCTCACCGGCAAACAGTCCGAGACGCGGCGCCAGAACGCCGCCCGCGTCGGCCCGGTTGGCGACGGCCGTTCGCGTCGACGGATCGACGAGCAGGATCGGGCCGCAGAACGACACGCCCCACAGCTTGCCGTCGTCCCCGTTACACAGCGTTTCGAACTCTTCGAAATACTGTGCCGCACTCGTCAGATCGATGTTTCCGGCCGTCTGCGGTTGCGTCTGCGGCTCGCCTCCGCACGCGGCGATCGTCAGCAGCAAGCAACCCATGGCCGCGGCTCGACACATCATCCGGCACCTCCGCCCATGATTCGTGTATCTCATGCGCTTCCGCTCGCTCCTGTGTTCCGCGACCGAGACCGATGTTGAACCCGTCGGGTTGCGGGTGTTCCGCGGGATCACGCCCTCAGCCTTTTGATCTGGACGGAACCGGGGACGTTTTCCAAACTCGAGTATAGGGGACAGCCATACAGGAAGGACCACGTGCATACCGTCCCCGAAACTGGGCTTTGGTACACGTCCCCGCTTTCCCCGCCCGGAGCTCTGACTAGCGGACTGGAATCCTATGGTCAGCGATCACGCGGCAACCGATGGTTAGACAAGTTATTTAAAGTCAATGACTTGCGCTGGTGGGCCCACCAGGACTCGAACCTGGGACCAGCGGATTATGAGTCCGCCGCTCTTACCGACTGAGCCATGGGTCCGAAGGATGGACATCCGGTGCCGCAAGAGTAGCTGCCGCCGGCACCCGAAGCCGCCCACCTCACGGGCGACCATCATCTATATATAGGGCCCACCCACCGAATCCGACACCTACTTGCCGGTGTTCCTGGAACTCGGAGGCGCCCGCGGCGATACCGCCGGGCGGGGCGTGCTCAATCGGGGTCGAGCACGATTTCCACCGTGCCATACAGAGTGCCGGTCCGTTCTGCCAGTTCGAGGATCAGGTTGCCGAGTCTCCCGGCCCACTTGTGCCAGTCCGCATTCACGCTCGGGTCGTCGTCGAGCACCAACAGCGATGCCTGTTTTGAGTATCCGGCGACCTCGATGTCGAGGTGGATGTGCTGGGGAATGAATCGCAACGGATGGGTCTCATCGACATCGGCACGCGGATCAGGGTATCCCCCCCGGGCGGATCGTACGGAAACGGAAGCGGCACTGGTGGTCCGTGCGCAAGTAGGCGAACAGACGCGAGTTCGGTTCGTCCATCCTGCCGGTCTGCTCTTCCCGTGAAGTGTAGAAACCACGGGCGTCGGTCTGGTAGACGCTAACCAGCGCATCGGACAACGGTTTACCGCCCGGGTCGGTGACCACCCCGTCGACAATCCGCGTCCTGAACTCGTTGGCTCAGTACACCCGCTCTACTTGCAGGGCAGGAAGCGGACCGTCTCCTCCATCTCCTTCAGGACGCGGTCGAACGTCGCCGCCGTCTCGTCGATGTCTTCCTCCGTGGTGTCGCTGGACAGCGAGAAGCGCAACGAGCAATGCGCCTCCTCCGCCGTCTTGCCCATCGCGGTCAGCACGTGCGTCGGCTGGGGCGATCCCGCCTTGCAGGCCGATCCCGACGAGAGCAAGATGCCGTGCTGGTCGAGGGCGACGACGAGCGATTCACCACGCAGGTTGGGCAGGGTCAAGTTGAGGGTGTTGGGCAGCCGCCGCTCGCGATGGCCGTTCAGGCAGGCTCCCGGCACGAGCTTCCGGATCCTGGCCTCCAGATCGTCGCGCAGCCCCCGGACTTCGTTGGAGTGGAGCAGGCCGTTCCGCGCGGTCTCGGCGGCCCTGCCCATGCCGACGATGGCGGCGACGTTTTCCGTGCCTCCGCGCAAGCCGCCTTCCTGCTTGCCGCCGTGGATCAGCGCGTCCAGCTTGACACCCTTCCTCACGTAGAGCGCACCGACGCCCTTCGGCCCGTGGAACTTGTGAGCGGAGAGGGTCAGCAGGTCGACGCCGAGTCGCTCGACGTCGATCTCGATCTTTCCCGCCGCCTGCACTGCGTCGGTATGGAACAGCACGCCCCGTTCGTGTGCGATCGCGCACTGCTCTTCGATCGGTTGGATCGTGCCGACCTCGTTGTTGGCCATCATGATCGAGACGAGGATCGTCTCGTCGTCGAGCGCTCGACGCAGCGCCCGCGACCCGACCATGCCCCGGGAATCCACGTCGAGGTAGGTCACGCGGTAGCCGACCCGCTCCAGGAACTCGGCGCTCCGTAGCACCGCCGGGTGTTCGACCGAGGTGGTGATGATGTGATTGCCCTCGTCGCGCCTGGCGAAGGCGATCCCCTTCAGCGCCAGGTTGTCCGCCTCCGAGCCGCCGCCCGTGAAGACGATGCGCCGCGGTCGGGCGTTGATCATTCGGGCGACCTGCCGGCGGGCCGTCTCCAGTCCCTCGCGGGCGTCGCGGCCCATGCCGTGGATGCTGGACGGATTTCCGTGGGTCGTCTCGAAGTACTGCGCCATCGCCTCGCGCACCGTCTCGGCCACGGGCGTCGTGGCGTTGTTGTCCAGGTAGATGCGCCGTTTCGGCTCGGCCCGCCGCTCTTCGGCGCGGATCGGGACCGGGCCGCAGACCGCCGCCTGCCTGCCTGCGGTCCGGCGGGTCGCGGCGGTTCCTTGTTCGATCCGGGCCACCTCGCAGAGGAGCGACTTGTAGACCGGGAAGCCCGAGATCTCGTCGTAGTTGCCCAAGTCGGTCAGCTCGTTGACGTTCCACTCCTGCCAGGCCTTGGGGCCGACCGCCGTGCCTCCGCCCATGTTGCACTCGATCGCTCCCGCGACAATGTCCGGGGTGACCCGCGCGCGGAAGGGGACCGCGCCTCGCCGCGTTCGCACCTCGACGAGGTCGCCGGTTTCGATGCCGCGCCGCCGCGCGTCCTCGAAGTGGATCTCGACCACCGGCTCCGGGTTGTCCTCGACGAGCCCCTTGACGCCGTGGTGCTGCGAGCGGAAATCGGTGTGCGGTCGCGCGCCGGAGTTGAACACCAGCGGATAGTCCCGGGCAAGCGCCGGGTTGCCCAGCGGCCCCTCGGCCGGCTCGACGTACTTCGGCAGCGGCTCGTAGCCGTACTCGTCGAGCACGGTCGACCGGATCTCGAACTTGCCCGTCGGCGTGTCGAAGCCCGGCCGGCCGTCGGCGCGCAGCCCCCCCTTCTCCCACTTCTTGTACTCCATCATCGGCGTCGGGATCTTGACCCAGCCCCCGGCGCGGCGCACGTCCTCGAGCGGGTGGCCCGAGCCCTCGAGCACGTGGCGCAGCAGCTCGTCCTCGCTTTGCGGGAAGCGGTCGCCGTAGCCGAGCCGCCGGGCCAACTCGGCCATGATCAGGTAGTCGTTGCGCGCCTCGCCGACCGGCTCGATCAACTTCTCGCGAACGCGGAAGATGGGCCCGTAGGTCATGTAGGACTGATTCTCGAACATCGTCGTCGCCGGCAGGACGACGTCGGCGAAGGCCGCGTCCGCGGTCATCTGGCGGTCGATGCAGACGAGGAAGTCGATCCTGGAGAGCGTGTCGCGCCACACATCGGTCTGCGGCCACGAGGTGAGGATCGACGCGCCGTGGACGATCAGGCCGCGGATGCGGTAGGGATCCCCATCCAGGACCGAGCGGACGAGACCGCTGGCATGCGCTTCCCCGCGGTAGTTGCTGTAGACAGGGAACTTGTCCCTCGCCACCGCGATGCCGAGGTTCGGGTTCTCCTGGTTGCAGGAGCGGTTGATCGGAAAGTGCGTGTCGCGCATGGCCAGGCCGATGCCGCCGGGGACGTCGAGCTGGCCGGCCAAGGCGAACAGCGTGAGCACCGCCCGAATCGCCTGGACGCCGCTGTCCGAGTACTCCAGGCCCGTGTACATCACCGGACACGCCGCGGTCGCGCTGCAGATGCGCTTCGCCAGGTCCCGGGTCGTACCGGCCGGCACGCCGGTGATCGTCTCCACCACCTCGGGCGTGAAGTGCTGGACGTACGTTCTCAGCTCCTCGAACCCGTCGCACCAGTCCTCCGCGAAACGCTCGTCGTGGAGGTCCTCCTCGATCATCGTCTGGAGCATGCCCAGAGCGAGCGCGCCGTCCGTACCCGGCCGGATCGGCACCCACTGCGCGCCGGTGCGCCACACGGTCTCGGTCTTCCGCGGGTCGATGACGATAAGGTCGGCACCGCGGCGGGCGGCGGCCTCCAGCCGGTGCATGTCGAGCGGCGGCGAATCGGTCGTCGGGTTGGCGCCCCATACCACGAGGAGTTCGGCGTTTTCCATGTCCGTGAACATGTCGACCAGCATGCGGCCCATCGTCACGTGGGGCGCGATCATCGCGAACGACACGTAGCACAAGGCGCCGACGCCCATCGTGTTCGGCGAGCCGAGGGGGAACAGCACGCTGGACGCCGAGGACACCGCGACGCCCTTGGGCTGGAAAATGTCGCAGAGCGACATCTCGAACGCCCCGCGCCCGGTGTAGATCGACAGGGCCTGCGGCCCGGATTCGTCTTTGATCGAGTTCAAGTTCGAGACGATCAGCTCGTAGGCTTCGTCCCATGAGATCTGTTCGAACTCGTACGTGCCCTTGGGACCCTTGCGCCTCATCGGGTAGCGCAGGCGATTCTCGGAGTAGACGATCTCGGGGGCGTGCCGGCCTCGGCGGCAGATCATCCCCAGGGCGTGCGTCCGGTCCGGTTCGATCGTCTCGATCTTGCCGTCACGGAGGCCAACCTCGACCCAGCAACCGGCCGGGCAGATCCCGCAGATACCCTTCTTCGTTACGAGGTCGTCCTTCATCGGGGACTCCGTCTCGACCGCGAATTATACGGGAGTGCCGCAAGTCGGGCACCGGGCTACTTCGTTCCGAGGTTCCCGAGCACGCCGATGCCGAGCACCCCGCGGACCCTGTTGGTCACCGGGCCCCCTGTTTGTCCGCCCGCTGGACGATTGGCTGCTCGCAACATTGGGCAGGACCGTGGGCCGCGACGCGCTCGACGGACTTGTATTCCATTGGCTCGTCGCTCCGCGCTTCCGCCACGCCGTGAGTGACCCGGCGGAAGGCTACGCGAATCCTACGCGTGGAACCCGTGCGTGACGTTCCCTGAAAGTGCCTCGATTCGTTAATCGAGGTCTGAAACACGAAGGAATACGACAAGCTAGATGCCATCATATCCGCCGATTTCCGGCGCCGGGCTCCCGACCAGGACGCCGATGGCCTGGCCGCCATGAGGGAATTCATGGGCCAAGTCCACACAACCTACCCCGACTTCCACATCGTGGTCGACGAGGCCTACTACCAGGAGAATCTGGCCATCGTGGTCTGGACGGTCACTGGGACGAACACCGGCGAGGGCGCCTTCCCGCCGACCGGGAAGAGCGTCGACGTGCAGGGCACGACGATGCTGCGGTTCGCGGACGGCAAGATTGTCGAAGAAGTCGTTTTCTACGACACCACGACCACGGCGGAGCAACTCGGACTCGCGACGGTTCCAACTCTGCGTGGAGGTAGGATCATCCGCCAAAGTCCGATATAACGACCCTGCCAACCTCGAGAGGTCCCCAGAAGGCCGAACCGGTCCTCCATGGCTCCGGAGGAGGCGGCTGGCGCGAGAGCCGGGCGGGTGCTACGTTCTAGGCGGCACACCGATACGCCGGAATCGACCGGCACGCGGCGCACAACAGGATCCGCTGCCAGGATCACGCCGCCAAGCAACCCAACCTCCCTGACACTGTTGTTTTAGGTAGGCGAGCGACGGACCCGCCATGTCCGAGTGTGGACGAGCGCGGTCCGCCGATAGGTAGAACCGTATGTCGAACTCCCGAACAGAACCCGCACCCGGGTTCGCCGGCTTCAAGCTGGGCCCCATGGTCCGCCGCGGCATCGCCGCTGCCGGCTTCGTCGAACCGCGTCCCATCCAGGTGCGCACCATTCCCGCGGCCCTCGATGGCCGCGACATCCTCGGCCTGGCGCAGACGGGAACGGGCAAGACCGCCGCATTCGCGCTGCCCGTCCTGGAGCGCATCCTGGCCACGAGCGGGGAGGGGCCGCAAGCGCTGGTCGTCGCCCCGACGCGCGAGCTGGCCAGCCAGATCAGCGAAGAGATCCGCCTGCTGGCAAGCCACACGAGCATCGAGGTCGCGACCCTGTTCGGAGGTGTTTCGACAGCCGCGCAGCTTGCCGCTCTCCGCAAGCGCCCCGAGATCATCGTCGCCTGCCCCGGACGCCTGCTCGACCTGTGGCGGCAGGGTGCGGTCCGCCTGGACCGGATCGCCACGCTCGTGCTCGACGAGGCAGACCACATGTTCGACATGGGGTTCCTGCCGGACATCCGCCGGATCCTCGCCGCACTGCCGGCCCGGCGCCAGAACCTGTTGTTCTCGGCAACGATGCCGCCGGAGATCCGACGGTTGGCCGACGGTCTGCTGCGCGACCCGCACGTCGTCGAGTTGAACCACTCCAGGCCCGTCGCCACCGTCGAGCACGCCTTGTTTCCGGTGGACGGCACTCGCAAGTTCGAACTGCTGGAGCGCGTTCTCGCGGAGGACGGGTTCGTTTCCGCGATCGTGTTCACGCGCACGAAGCATCGTGCCAAGAAGTTGGCCAGGCAACTGGACAACTCGGGGCATCGCGCCGTGGCTCTGCAGGGCAACATGTCGCAGAACCAGCGCAATCGCGCCATGGAGGGCTTTCGCACCCGGCGCTTCCACGTTCTCGTCGCCACGGACATCGCGGCTCGAGGCATCGACGTCGATCAAGTCTCCCACGTGGTGAACTTCGACATGCCGACCACGCCGGATGGCTACACCCACCGCATCGGCCGAACGGGTAGGTCGGAACGGCAGGGCCGGGCGTACACGTTCGTCACCCCCGAGGACCGCGAACTGGTGCGTGCGGTCGAGCGACGGATCGGCGCCGCGATCCCGCGACAGGTGTTCGACGGATTCGGCGGCGCCCCCGTTCGGAAAGAAGCCTGTTCCGAGCGGCGGCCGACGCCCCCGCAGCGACAGGGCAAGGGCCCGGCACGCTGGAGTCGCAGGCGAACCGGCGTCCGACGCAACCGCAAGCCCGCGTCGGAGGCTGGCGAGGTTCGAGCGAACTCTGTAAGGTAGCTTTCCTCGACCGTTAATCCTTGCGTCACGGCGCCAATCAGGGGCACGCGCCCGGGGGACCGGATGGCCGACGATCGACCGGATGTCGGTCCACTTCAACCGGAAAGCGCCGGCGACAACCTGCGAGTCTATCTCAGGGAGATGGGCTCGGTTCCGCTGCTGACACGGCAAGCGGAGATCGTTCTCGCCCGCAAGATGGAACGCGGCCAGCGCCGCGTCGTCGGATCGCTGGCCCAGTGTCCCGTCGTCGAGGAAGAACTTCGACTGTTGGACGACCAGATCCGCCAGCGGACTCTCTCTCCCGAGTGCTTCTTCGAATACGAAGGCGATCTGTCGCGGCGGCGTCTGCGCGCCGTGTGTCTGGCGATCGAACGCATCCAGGCGAGCCTGGCCGAGGTCAAGAGACTCGAAACCCGGCTGCAACGTCTCAAGCCCGGCGGGCGGGCCCACCGGCGGACGGCGTGGGACGGCGCTCGCCGGCGCGTGGTCGCCTCGCGTGAGTTGCGCAAACTGCAATTCAACGCGGGCACCATCGACCGGCTCGCGCGCGCGGCGTTGCGGTGCGAGGACCAGCCGAGATGGCCGGCTCGGATTCGTCGCGGGATGCTCGAGGTCGAGCACGCGAAGAACACGCTCATCCGCAGCAACCTCCGCCTGGTCGTGTCGATCGCCAAGAAGTACGCTCACCGCGGCGTGCATTTCCTCGACCTGATCCAGGAAGGCAACATCGGCTTGATGCGCGCGGTGGAAAAGTTCGACTACCGTCGGGGCTACAAGTTCTCGACCTACGCGACGTGGTGGGTGCGCCAGGCCGTGAGCCGCGCGATCGCCGACCAGTCCCGCACGATCCGCGTGCCGATCCACATGAACGAGGTGATCGCCAAGGTCACCCGTGTCCGGCCGGTACTGGTCCAGCGCTACGGGCGGGAGCCGACCCACGACGAAATCGCCACGGAACTCGGGATCCCCGCGGGCAAGGTGCGCCAGGGACTGCGTGTCGGCCGCGCCGCGATCTCGCTCGATAAGCCGATCGGCAGCGACGACGGCAAGTCGATCGCGGACCTGATCGAGGACGACTCCGAGATCTCGCCGTTCCAGCAGGCCGTCTGGGCCAACCTGCAGCGGCGAACCCAGTCGGCTCTCGAGTGCTTGACGCCGCGAGAGGCGAGGATCATCAAGATGCGCTTCGGCGTCGGGGGAGGGCGCCGGCACACCCTCGACGAAATCGGCAACGTGTTCACGCTCACGCGCGAGCGCATCCGTCAGATCGAGTCGAAGGCCTTGGTCAAGCTGCGCCGCAACTCCACGACCGAGGCGCTCCGCACCTTCATCGCCGACTGAGCGGACCTCGCGCCCTCGTGTGTGTCAACACAAAGTAGAAATGTCGGGTTGACAGCTTGGCCTCGGGGTGGCCCTCGACCTGGGATATCTACTCCACGAGCAAGTCGACAAGTCTTCCACGAGTTTTTCTGGTTGAATTCGGTGGTGGACTACCGTATTTTCTTCGGCAACTCAGGTGTCTCCTCTCGCGACCGGATCTGTGCCGCCCGGTGCCACATTGCCTTTCCGCGGCGCGCGATATGTAAACGTCGAGGAAACGGAATCGGAGACAAGCCATGACCAAGCCAAGATCCTTGGCCCCACGATCTTTGCGGCGCGCGTGCGCGCTCCTTCTTGTGGCGCTGGGATCAGGAGCCGCTCCGGTCCTCGCCGACTGCGACGTCTCCCCTCCTCAGTTGATCGACTTCGACTTCTCGCCGGCGGTGATCGACGTCAGCGCCGGGCCCGCTGGCGTGACCTGCGAGATGTCCTTCACCGACGCGCTCTCCGGCGTGGCCGAGGCGACCTGCTCGTTCCGGGCGCCCGGTTTCCTGCAGGTGCGGAGTTGCACCGCCACGGCACCTTCCGTGGGCGACCGCAACAACGGGACCTTCTCTTGCACCGTGGACGTCCCGCGCTACTCGGAGTCGGGCACGTGGCGGGCCTCGGTGGTGGCAGTGGACGTGACCGGCAACGCGTTGGTGGTCTCCGACTTCGAGTTGGAGTTCGTGCTCTTCCTGCCGGCCAACCTCACCGTGGCCTCGACATCCGACGTGACGCCTCCGGCGCTGACCAGCTTCGATTTCAACCCCAAGACGCCCGACGTCTCCGGCGGCCCCTTGGGCGTCACCTGTTCGGCCGGCGTGACCGACGCCCTGGCCGGCGTCAATCGGATCACTTGCTTCTTCCAGCGCCCCTCGGACGATTTCGGCTACGCCTGCCTGGCCTTCGCGCCCAGCGCGGGGAATCGCAACAACGGCACCTTCAGCTGCGACGTCACGGTCCAGCAGTACTCCGAGCCGGGCGACTGGACGGCGACGGTGCTGCTCTACGACGAGGTCGAGAACACCGCATTCTTCGACGGCGCGACCCTGCAGGGCCTGGGTCATCCCTCCACACTGGCCGTAACGTCGACTCCGACCGACGGCGCCGCGCCGGTGCTGACCGGCTTCGACTTCAACCCCAAGGACCTCGACGTCGCCTCGTCGTCGGGCGTGGTGATGTGCAGCGTGGACGTCACCGACAACCTGGCCGGAGTGGACTTCGTCACCTGCGTCTTCGAGTCCCCCAGCCTGCTGCATCAGGCCGAGTGCATTTCCACGGCCCCGGCGGCCGGGAGCGACACCAACGGCACCTTCAACTGCAACTTCGTGATGCCGCAGTACTCCGAGGGCGGCGCCTGGAAGGCCTCGGTGGAGATCTACGACCGGGTCGGCAACCTGCTGGCGGAAGACGCCACGACACTGGCGGCGGCGGGCCACCCGACCGACCTCAACGTGGATTGCGGTGGCACCTCCACGACCTTCACGATCCGCTTCACCTCCAAGACCACGATCATCTGGGACCCGGTGGCCGACGTGTTCTTGTACAACGTCTACCGCGGCGACCTTGCCAGTCTGGACGTCACCTACGGCACCTGCCAGAATGCCAACGACCCCAACCCCACCGACACGATGTACGACGATTCCGAGACGCCGCTACCCGGCGAGGGGTTCGCCTACCTGGTCAGCTACCGGCTGATCTCGGGCGAGGCCGGCCTGGGCACGCGCAGCGACGGCACTCCGAGGGTCGTCTCCCCGCCGTGTCCTTGACCGCGCCGCACCGTCATGGCGACCGGATCGGTCACTCTTGACTCAGCCGTTGAGTCTCGCTGGATACCTTCACCCGCTCGTGTAGAATCCGTGCCATGTTGCACTTCGACGAGACGAGCCACACCTACACCTACGACGGGCGGAAGCTGGTCTCTGTAACCCAGTTCCTGGGGCGCTTCTTCGAAACCTTCGACGGGCCGAAGATCGCACGTCGCGTGGTGACCAATCCCAACAGTAAGTACCACGGTCGCGATCCCGACGAGTTGGTCGCGGAGTGGGAGGCCAATAGCCGTCAGGCCCGGGAGTTGGGCACCCTGTTGCATCACAACATCCAGCAGCAGCTCGTTGACGGCGAGGTGCGCGGCGAGCGGAGCGACGAGTTCCGCCACTTCGAGGCTTTCATCGCCGGCAAGGACTGGCGTCCGTTGATGGTGGAAGAGCAGGTTTGCTGCACGGAGGTGGGCATCGCCGGCACCGTCGATGCAGTCTTCGAGGATCCCCGCGGCGATGTCGTCATCTGTGACTGGAAGCGAGCGAAGAAGATGAAGTTCGACAACCGCTGGCAGAAGGCGAAGCCGCCGATCCAGCACCTCG
>Ga0255055_10000755_pt1 | contig 24523 bp, 67 predicted proteins | sample JV7_2_27_MG_FD_188633 | JGI IMG/M metagenome (GOLD analysis project Ga0255055, IMG submission 188633) | Seawater microbial communities from Jervis Inlet, British Columbia, Canada - JV7_2_27 | ecosystem: Environmental > Aquatic > Marine > Inlet | place: Canada: British Columbia | collected...
GCAAATCAACAAGATGTATTTCACCACCTGCTGATATAGAAAGTATAATTATAAATGAAAAAGAAACAAGACATAATAGTATTAGTCTCAACAAATTATCGTCTTTATCTTTTCCGTGATACTCTGACATCCCAACCCCTTGAGATTATATTTTGCGAAAGATATATATAAATGTTTCTGTTCACTTCTTAGATATGCCCATCCAATACTCAAGAGTGGATATAAATTACAAAAGAAAAGGCAAAAAGAGAGAGACTTTCAGAAAAAAAGAGAAAAAGACAGATTGGGTAAATATCTTGCTTTGTGTTGGTCTTATTATTATTATGATTATCTTCTTATTAATCAGATAAAAACGAAACATTTATAAAGATTAACTACTGTATAGTAGTTATAATGACATATAGTAATAAGTTAGTTGGAAAAGGGAAAGAAATTAAGTCACTTTATGATAGAGGAATCTCTGATTCTAAGATTGCAGAACAGATGAATGTGACAAGACAAGCAATACAGAAACATAGAAAAAAGCATGGTCTTATCTTGAAAAAGGAAAATAAGTATTTCAATGGAAATAATTATAAACTTAGTGGAAAAGAAATTTTGATTAGGAAATGGAATGCACAGAAAATCTCAGATGCTGAAATCTCAAGAAGATTGGGTGTTCAGCAAACTGCTGTGTGGAGAGTCAGAAATATACTTAATCTTCCTGCAATAAAACAAACTAATTTTGGTCAGAATGAAGACCCTGACTTTTCTTTTGATGTTTATAATCCAAAAGAACTTATGGCAACAGAGTTCGGTCAGGTTCTTATAGGCACTTTAATGGGTGATGGGTGTATAACTAAACAAGGGTATTTAAAGTTAGCACATAGTGAAAAGCAGGAAAAGTATCTTGATTATAAAGTTAAGAAATTAAAATATTTTGAGTTCAATAGGAAAAAAACAGGGAAGAGATATTCTGGTTTTAGTAATGGTGGAAAGCAAGTAATTGCAAGGACAGGCAGGTGTCCTTTTTTAAAACATATTAGGAAAGAATTTTATCCGAATGGAAAAAAGATAATAAATTTTGATTATGTGAAACATTTAGATATTCGTGGTCTTTTGACTTGGCTTTGGGATGATGGTAGCATAGTATTCAATTTGAAAAATTATAATTATTTTTGTATACGATTATGTGTGAAGGGATTTAAGAAAGAAGAGATTAAAAAAACTATAAACATCTTCAAACGAAAATTTAATCTTGACCTTGTGACTTTAACAAAAGCAAAAAATATAAGATTTTCAAAAGAAGATAGTAGAAGACTTGCAAGATTGTCTTTAAAATATCTACCAGAAGGATTAAAATATAAAAAAGAAAGAATAAAAATTATTTTGAAAACTAAATAAAAAAAATAAAAAAAATATTCAAGTTTTCTTTAATTATGTGTTTGGAAACTCTTATTAAGTTAAAGAGTTTTTTGCCCATACTCCAAGTGTTACAAGTGCGATTAATCCAGCAAATGCAAGGATTTGGACACCGTATTCAACTATAAAGTCAATTACAACGGCACTCAAATCTCCACTATCGTGAGTTGGTGTGTATGCAGTCATTTTCGTTTCACCTTTTGGTTTGTTTATTTAATTCTAATGTGTTGTAAATAATCTGTTCAGTGTCATCTCTATTATGTTATCCCTTGTTATCAAAAGTTGCCTTTAACCCATACAGCAAGAGTTATCAGTGCGATTAATCCAGCAAATGCTAAGATTTGCACTCCATACTCAACCAAAAAGTCAATTACGACATTTGGTATATCGGCTGATGTGTGGTTTGGCACATATGCAGTTACCATTTATTATCACCAGATACTATTTTAGCAGGTTTATTTAAAAACCCTTCTGTAATTTTTCTAAGAAAACATATCAAAATATTTTATAACCATGTGTTTGTCTAAGAAATTTCAATATAAATATAAATATCAAAATAATAGTATTTTGCAAGGGTGATTAAAATAGCCAAGAAGGAGTATACTAACATTTATGTCAGCCTTTCAAGGGAAGATGATGGTTTCATTGATAATTTGAGGGTAGAAAAGATAAAATCTGATAAAAAACATTATACAAAGACTGACATTGTTCGTTATCTTATAGGACAAGGTATGGATGTGGAGAACGGTAAATTTCTTAAACTTGACCCAAGCATTGATGAGTTCGTGTCAAAATTACAGAATATGGTCATAGAGATGGAAGGACAAAAGGTAACTATAAAAAAATCTAAGGAACAAGTTTATACAATGCTCATCCAAAAAGGTTTGCAACATCTGAATGATTGAAAATGGCAAAAAGCAAAAAGTATCTAAAATATTTTGAATTTGCAGTAGAAAAGGCAAAGGACTGGGACTGGAAAGATTATGTCTTGTTTGTCATTGAATCTTTGTATCAGACAGTTTTTCCATTCGTTGCAGGTGCAGTTATGGTTCAGAGACAGGAACTTATATGGTTCTTTATGTTAATCTTACCTATATATTTTAGGTTAAACATCCAAAAAAAAGAAACACGGTCAAGGAAGAAAAAGATATTTGTAAAAGATTAGGTGATAAAGATTCGCACACAAAGAAGTCCTGCTGAGACTGAACAGATTAGACAACTTCTTATGACAGAAAATACTTTCAAGAATGTCTTTGCAAAGAACTGGACAGATAATGTTATGAATGATTTGAGGAAAAGGTTGTTCGGCAGGATTCCAAGAAATTTTGTGGTAAACATATCTGGTTTGATAGGCACACCGACTGGAATTTTTAAGAGTAGTATGGGTTTGCAGATTGCACTTGCACTTGACCCAACCTTCAACATAAAACATAGGGTTGCTTTTTCTGTGAATGAACTTCTTGACAAGATAAGATACTATTCAGAATATAAATTATGCAACAGGTGTTTTTTGAAATTCATAAATTCATATTATGGGACATATGAGACATACGATTTCAGGAAAGATGAGAAATGTGACAACTGTGATAATATTGCAAACAAACAACTCCTTCTTACTAAATTAATATTTTTTCTTGATGAGCAGACCAAGACATTGAAGACAGGTGGTCTTATCAGACTGATGAACATTGTTGATACTGCAAGGCAGAGGCAATTATGTTTCATAACTTGTGGTGTTGAAGGTTATGATTTGAGTTTCACAACTTATAACCTGAAAAGGATTCAGGAAAGTAATGATGATTATCTCCCTAAGAAAATAGTCAGGTATTCTGTCCGTGATGAGGCAAGAAGGATGTTTTATGGTTTTTTCAGATGGAACATAACTCCTTTGACAGACCCATTCTGGAAAAGGATTTGGAATGAATATTCTGTTGTAAAGACAGATTTCCAAAGGATAGCAATGGCACAACAGACAACCCAGATGAATCTTGAAGATTATGCACAGGAGATTATTGACAGTGATGATTTTCTTAAATGTTTCAAGACATTAAGAGATAATAGAAAAGTATTCCAGCCAAGTCTGGCAAGGAATCTGATATATCAGAGGTATGCTGACTTCACCAGAGAAGAAAAAGATATGATACTATCCCAGATAAAGATGAACCTGTATGATGATGAAGAAAATGGTGAAGAATAAGGATAAGTATTTAAATAATCTTTTTTCTCTGATTTAACTATGGATAGGATTTGTATTTTATGTGATAAAAAGGCTTTTGCAAAAGCAATGTGTAAATTTTGTTATAATGAAGAATACAAAAAGAAGAATTATAAAAAACTCCTTAAACAAAATAGAGAAAGAAAGAGAGAAATAAGAAAAACTGAAAGTGGAAAAGAACATATGAGGAAGATTCATAAGAAATGGTATGAAAAAAATAAAGAATCATATAATTTTATTAGAAAAGAAAAATATAAAAATCTTGATAAAAATGATTTAGATAAAATAAAGGAAAAAAACAAAGAATATAGGAAAAAAAACGAAGATAGGGAAAGAAAAAGAAGAAAATCATATTATAAAGATAATAGAAAAGTAATATTAGAAAAAAAAAGACAATATCATAAATCTGCTCACGGAAAATTAATTAGAAAATTAAATGATTTTAAAAGAGACTGTAAATTAAGAAATAGTAAATTCAAATTAAATAAAGAAGAAGTAAAAGAAATTTATGAAAGAGATAAAGTTTGTGTTTATTGTGGTTCTTCTGAAAAATTAACTTTTGACCACATTATTCCTGTTAATAAAGATGGCAAAACAATAATAGGCAACATTGTTGTTGCTTGTCAGCCTTGTAACAGTTCAAAATATAACCATAATGTTTTTGATTGGTGTGATAAAAATAATATTAATATTCCAAAAATAATAACTGAGTGTCTATGAAGACGAAAACTAAAAAAAATAATAGAGACACCTTAATTCAAGGCTTTGGAATAGCCTTTATTGTTTTTATTTTATGTTTGTTTGTTTTGAATGCTTGGATGCAACCAAAGTTCCAGAATGCATATGATAGTGGATATGAACAAGGTCAGAAAGATTGTGAACTATTGTTATTTAACACAACAGACCAGCCAGATGGTGTTCATCATACTGATATAAAATTCAACTTTTCTTTGAACCTTTCAACTTGATTCTTTTCCTGTATTCTTTATTAATCTGCCTTCTCAATTTCAACTTATCTTGATTTCTTTTTAATCTAATCCAATCATAATATCTCTGCAAGAGTTTAGCCCTCTCAAACTTATTTTTACAGGTTCTGACTTCTTCCCAAGTCAAAGGGATTTCTTCCATATAGTTTAATTTAGGCTGTTTTGCCTGTGTTACAGTCTGTTTAATGTCAGAAACAGGAAGGTGTGCTATGCAATATCCAGAGATTTGTGCTGGTCGTCTGCAAGGTTTACCTGCCAATGTCACTCCGTTACATCTCATAATTTCCTTGATATGATTCTTAAATATATAATTATTACTATTAATAATATGAAGGTTGCCTCTTCCAACCCAATAGCATTCTTAATTTTTGTGAACAGCCAGAACATGAATACAGCAGACAGGATTGGTTTGACCCAATTATTATATCCAGTCATTATGAATGACCTGACTTTCAATGCGAACTTCTGTTCCTTCTCATCAAGTTTATTAACTTGCTTGTCAAAAATCTCTTCCATCTTATCCATTAATGCCAATCTAAATCACCTTTCCTATATTTTTCAATAGCCTCTTTCAGATGTCCGTTCTCAGCCATCCATTGCAGACTTTTTTTCCTTGAGAATACAATGCATTCTCCCACAGCACACATTTTCGGTCTGTTCCTGTAAACCTTGCACAGGTTATTTGGTTTCAACTGTATGCATCTGTCTTCAACATAAAGGAAATCAGAATTCACAAACGGATTCCATTGAATCTTATAATCTTTTGTTCTCAAGGTTATCTTCCTATCCCCCTTGTCTAATTTATCAATTTTGAACTGCTTGTGGTAGCCCAGCCAACGAAAGTCAGTGTAATCGTGTTTTGCAACGAAATATCCTTTATTTTTTAATGAAACCCTTTGCTCTGGACTAATCTTCAACCATACAGAAGAACAGCAGTTATTTTTGCATTGGTTCTTACAGTCCCATACTTTTCCTTCTACTTTGAGTGTCATTGTGGAATCCTAATCCTATTTTTCAAAACCAAAACATACAATCTATGAAAAAGTGTGCAAGTATAGATGATGAGACTGACAGCCACAAAGAACATTGGAATATTATATCTTCTATGGTTCTCTTCTCCAAGTGAGAGAGGTATTTTTTTAAGAAGATACGGTTCAATATATGGTGTGTCAATAAGAACACCGATAAAGCCACCAATCCAGAAGATAAGAAATGCCCAAGCAATGCTTTTCTTACATAAGGTTCTCTTACGATGAAATCTATTATCTCTTTCAATAGTTATCACCGTTCTTTACTGAATCAATATATTTTCTATAATGATATTCATTGACATCAAATAATGTTGCTTTCTTCCAAGACTTTCCTCTAAAAGTAACTATCATCTGGAAAGTCATGAGGTCTTGCTGAATTCCTAATGCATATATAATAGCAAGTGTAATTACTATCAGGCTTGGCAAAAACATTTTATAAAACAAAAATGGTAATGCACCCATAAAAATTCCAGAGAATATACTTATTACTGAAATAATTAGATTTGCCTTATCGTGGACATTCCTTCCTATCTCAAAATCTCCAGTTAGATTTATCTTAAACTTTGCTTTATGCCCAGTAAATCTGAAAACAATCCAGTGACCAAATTCGTGCAATATTAAGATAGGTATATATAATACAATCATCACAAGAATGGCTAATATGCTTTCAAAAACTCCTTTTAATATCGTCATTTCTTTTTCATCCGTTTATATTTGAAATGATTTACATCTCTTTTATAAGATTGCGAACCACATTTAATTTTCTTCACTGTTGTATGAACTTGTTTATATTTCACTAACTGGTTCAACTGTTTGTTCAATGATGCCTGTGTGCATTTTAATATTTTTGCAATCTGTGTTGCCGACATAAGTTTCTTTTTTCTTTTCAATAATTTTAAGACTTCTTCCTGTCCCATATTCTTGTTCCTCAATTAAGTTTCGTCATCTATGACAATCTCTTCTCTTGCCATTGTTTTCAATACCCTTCCAAGCACAGATTTAATCTCAAGACTAATCTCATTAATCTGTTTCTCAAGGTCAGGATTAAAAAGGAAAGGGTCATCTTCTGTATAATCCCTTCCAAAATATTCAGATGCATAATTTTTTACAAGAGAATCTCTGTGTTTAACTTTCCTCATAAAATCAATATCTAAAGTGAAATCTTCAAACTTCTTTATTTCTGGTTCAAACAATGTTTGTGTCTCTCCATCAAGTGAATAAAGCAAGACTAAAATGAAATTCAGTTGGTCAGAAAGAGAATCCATGCCTTTGAACTGTGACATAAGATTTATGAACTGCCAGTTATCATCACCATTCATTGTTCACTCAACTCTTCATATAATCTATCAAGCCTGTCTCCTTGCTCATCCAAGTCTTTACCTTCACAATCAGTGCAAACTTTTTTATCTGTCAGCAAATAAAAGTCTAAATCAATCCTATCCAACTTCTTTCTGCATCTAACACATTTAATCTGTCCGTCTTCCATTCTCTTCAACACATTCATAACAATAAGTCATACAACCCCATTCCATACAATCACAAGTCACTTGCTTTATGACAGTGCCTTCTGGACACAATTTAAAAGATTCATTTTTAATGAAAGCATCTGCCTCTCCAACTTTCTGTTGCCATAGATTATTTTCAATAGGTTGGTGACTATTAACCAAATCACGATAATAAAAAGATGTATCTGGACAAGTGCAGTTTTCATAAGTATTTACAACTAAAAAACCATAATCATCTTTGTAAACAAGAATGGTGATAATTATCATAATGAACAGGACAAAAAGATGCCAGAATGTGCTTTGATGCATCTTGATGTCAATTTCAAATCTCATTTTACCCCACTAATATAATATTTGTATCAATACAAAATTCCAAGTATGAAAAAATAAAACTGTTGAATATAATGCTGTCAATATAAAAGTAACTCCAAAGACAATTTCTTTGTGCCACTTTATTTCAAAGACATTCTTTTTGAGCCACCATCTGAAAGTATAAGCCATAACTATCACAGACCCAAGTTTAAAAATAGTAAGTATCAAAAATGGGTTGCTATAATTATCCATTATGTTTTTTGCAATAGGATTTTTTTCAATTATCCCATACTGCATAGCATACTGTGTTGCAACCAAATCAATGATTTGAAAAAGAAAAATAAAAGCAATCATCGTATAGATGACTGTTGCATATTTATGCTTATTCTCAAACACTGAACGAAGTCTCTTCATCTTTTGGTTCTTCTGGAATCGGATACTCTGGTTGCTTTGGTGGTGGTGGTGTTGGATATTTAGGTGCATCAGGTAACTGTTGTGGTAAATCATCGTATCCATCAGGGAAAGGTAAATCAACACCTTCTTCATCATCTCTTACTTCTGGTTCTACCTCTTCACTTAAAGTAAGGAAGGCTCTTAAACCTTCTCTGGAAAGTTTGTTCAAATCTATTTGTAAGGTTTTCATTGTTCGTTCCTCTCCACAATTATCCTATACATATCTACAACCAATCTTCTTAACTGACCGACCATTTCTGTGTAGTCATTATATTCAACTGGTGTCTGTTGTAAGAACTCAACTGCACATTTCAATGCAACTTGTTTAATAATCAACCTATCCTTGCCTTGCAGGTCATCTAATGGTAACATCTGTTTTTCTTCTGTAACAGACTGTTTGTCATCCACAATATCAATCATTTCTGGTTGTGGTTGTGTTTCAGGTGTTGCAGTTTCCTGAACAGGTTTCGGCTGTTCAACTGGTTGAACAGGTTGTTGTGCCTCTGGTTGTTGTATTGCTGACTGTTGTTTCTGCTGTTGCACTTGTGCATAGTGCTTTGGACAGTATTGTTGCCAGTCTGCAATCTCTTCGTTGCAATCTTGTATATCACATACTTTTGCCATTGTTTTTTCACCTTTGTTTCGTTTATACTTATCAAGGAAGATGATACTTACACTGATAATTAGTAAGATAAGCCAAAAAATTATCAGCCAATCCATCAACCCCATAAGAGTGGTCTAACACATCTCATATTTAAATTTTTTTATTTAACTTGCTATTGCAGTTATTACTGTAATGATTATCAAAACTATTCCCATCAACAATATGAAACTAAGATACACCCAAGTCGGAAACCACATTACCCAAGTCGGCAAGTTCATCTTGAATCCGTAATGTATCACAAACATTGCACATTGTATGAAAATATAATTTGGACTGAACATTCCCATTAAAACATCTGTCCATTCAGTTTTCTTTTTTTCAGCCATTTTTTTTCCTCACTTCTTTTCCAAAATTAATAGCATCGTTGAACATAATAGAGTTCAGTTCTTTTTGTGTTTTTCCAACAATCTCTCTTCTCTTCTTTGTTTTTTTATGGATGACATACACTTCATTATTCATCCAATAAAGAGATTCTGTTTTTATATTGACTCCAAGCAAATTATACAAAGGCTTTAAACTTTCGTGAACTTCCTCACTAATGTTCTTATATTCTTTTTTTGATTTTTCTGACATTGAACACCAAGAACATTCTATCTTTTCTTCTCTCTTATCACCTATATAAGATATTATTTTTACTTTGTCCCTTCCACATTTACACTTTGTCATTTTAATTCACAATAGGTATTATAAAATTACCAACTTTCATATCAACACAATGGTCTTCCCTTGTTTTTGCTTTATATTTTCTTTCACTTGTATAAATAAGATTCCAAAGTTTCTCAATATCTTCTGGTAAAAGTTTTCTCAATGATTCTGCCAAGACTTTTTCCCTATCAAGATTTAGATGGATAGCCTCAACAATCTCTTTATTTTTCTTATCTAATTTATTTATGTCTTTCTTTTGGATTTGTTCCCAGAACATCCTTCCGTCTTGTTCCAGTTCCTTATAATATTTTCCATCAACAATAAGATAATCGTATGCTCTCTTGATTTCTATGACTTTTGCACCTTTTTTTGTTGTATATGAAGGTATACTGCTTTCTCCAACAAACTCTCTCTCACTTTCCTTTTTTGGCATTTTCTTCACTCCATTTTTTCCACAGTTCATTTCTTTTGTTATAAAAATCATCACCATCTAAAATAATACATTCTCTGCATTCCCAAGATGCCTCAACACTATTTTCTAACTGGTCTCTAAAGAAATAACTTTCAAGGTCTTTTTTTCCATATTTCTTAATGAATTTCTTTTCATCAAGATGGTTGAAACTTGTATAATGTTTTTTTTCCAATACTTTAAATCTCTTCTGCTCTGTTTTTGAAAGAAGTTTTATATTTATAGTATGACAACCTTCTATAATTTCTTTTTTCCAGTTTAACTCTGGAACTTTTTGTTTATCTCCAAGAATTTCATATTCTTTCTTTTCTGTTTTCGTCAATTTTTTTCCTTTAATCCACATACCTTTCGTATCCCAAATCTCATTAATTTTTTGATTTGCCATTGCCCTGAATGTCTTAATTAGTAAAGAGCCATTGAAATCTCCAACCAAAGGGTCTCCTGCTTTCCCAAACGGTTTCAATTTAGAAATATGTTCTCCACAGCACTCACATTTCCTGTCTTGTGGTGGTGGGTTGATATGTAATACAGGTTTTTTCTTCTTAGCCATTTGGTTTACCTCTTGGCTCAATATATTTCCTTGTTGAATGCAGAAAAATCTCACAGGCTTTTACAACTTCTTCACCTTCTTCTGTGAAAGTATATTTGTTTTTCCTTCCAATCTTTTCTTTGATGACCCAGCCAAACTCTTCAAAGTTTTTTGCAATGTGATGTATGTGTGAATATGTTGCCCACATAATCTTGCTTGTCTCAAGTAGACCGTGACCTTGTTTCATTAATATCATTGTCTCAACCCACATTGGAATATAGATTGGATTTTTTGGTTTAGTCATTTTTTACAACACCTTCCGAATATATAAAAAGGAAATACAGAACTAAGGTTAGAACTAACCAAAATATGCTCTGTGTATTTCCATAATCTGTTGATAGGAATCCCCATACAACAAGTATGCTCAAGAATATGACAAATTTCCAGAACCACTTATCTTTTCTTAATTTCATTTCTTAACCTCTTAAAATCTTTTTTTGTTTTTTGAATATGCTCTGCAAACTCTTTTCCAGCATCATCAAGCCACCAATCTATATCTGATTTACCTTGTTTATACATCAATTCAAACCTTTGCCTGAGATTCATTCCATCATTCCAAGTATGTAATGTATCAGCCCAGAGAAAATCATATCTTCCTAATTCTGATTCATAAGAATTTACAAATGAAACTATCTTTTTCATTGAATTTGGATATTCAAGCACAGCATACATACCTCTGTGATTTCCCATCCTAAAAAAAGAATGTGTTTTTTTATGAGGGTGCAGGATTTTTTCACCAAGAACATAATATCTCATAACTTTAATTTTGAAATGCAGTCCTCTGTGTCTGAATGTTTTTTTCCAGACTGAGAACATTCCATCTCTACCAAACTTCTTGAAATCTCTTTTCTTGCCTTCTTCAATGATTTTCTTCTGGAAATCTAAATCAGACACTTCATCATCAAGAGTATCGTCATCAACCCAATTTACACCTTTTATCTTCATTTAATCAACCCTCTCAAACAACAATAATATGAATGTGTCTTTCAACTTGAACTTCTTGAACAAGTCATTATAGTTTAATTCACCTGTATCAATCACGAACAGTTCAGGTGTCTTGACATCTTCAAACTTCACAACTGTTGCATCGTGAAGGATTGCCTTACAATATTCTTTTTTATTTATCAAGACAGTAAACTTTTCTTTCACTCTCAACATATAATAATTTGAATAATCAGCATTCCGTATCGTAGTAAAAAACTTACAATCAATTTTGTTGTTCCAGTTCTTAGAAAAATTAATCTTATTTTCTTTGACTTTTCCTTTGAACCGTCTGATGTCGGTTTGTCTAATCATTCTTTTCTTTTTCAAGTGCTGTCAATCTTTCATCAAATTTAGCCATATCTTCTTTAACTCTATTAAAAGATTTCTTGACTATTTCAAGTAATTTTTTTTCATCTTTTTCATCCATTATTTTTCAACTCCTTCTTGTTTTCAAATCAACTAATTCTTTAATTAAATTATCTATATTATCCCTTTCAAGTAAACTTATTAATTCATTTATTAAAGCACTTTCAACATAATCTCCTTTTCTAAAATAATGATTTTTATACAAATCCAAAAACTTCAATAACTTTGTTTTCTTCATTCAAACTCTTTATTTAAAACTTCACTGAATCTTTCAGCATCTGCTTGTGTTTTAATATATTTTGACCCAAATTGGCAAGAGATACATTCTGTGTTAAACTCTGATTTACATTCTGGGAACTTTTCATCTGCCAGTTGAAGACATCCATCTTTTTCCATCTTCTGTATTATTTTTATTATTTTTTTATTGGACATCTTTTTCTTTGATTCAAAATATCCAGCAAATGCCTTCATCCTCTCTATATCATTCTTCCATTGTTTTTTATGGTCAATTTTTTGCCATTTAAGATATTCACCTTGAAGTGTTCTTCCCATAGTTGATATAACAAAACTTCCTTTTTCTCTTTCAATACCTAATATTTCCATTACTTCATCATTCTTCTTGTCAAGATTTGATAATATTAAAAAAATATTTCTTGCTGTTTTAGGTATAGGTTCACCCCTTTCTCTTCTTTGTAATATAGGATAGTCTGAGAATTCATAATCAACTCTATCAATTTCAACACCTTTTCCAATAGAATTTAATGCATCAACAATATCATCTACATCCCCTTCATCAAACCAGCCATCAAATCCAACATTACCATTTACATCTATAATTAATTTCATTTTATTTTTCACCTTATACTAAATACAAACTGTTCTAAGTTTAGTTCTTCAAAACTTCCTGTAAAACAAGTGCAGTCTAAATTTCTGCCAAAATTTATATATCCAAAATCATCATTTGCATAACATTCTATTCCTTCTGGAGAGCCTAATGACTTTTCACAAGTCTTCACATCAAAATGGTGGTCAATCATTGCCGAAACACAATAGATTAGTCCGACTACATTTATAACTAACCAAACAACCAATAATCTTAATTTCCATTTATTACTTACCATCTTCTAAAACTTCTTGAAAAAACCATTATAAGAGGTATTGCAAGACCAATCCCTATACCCATCAAAAATAATGTCGGAAACCTATCAAACAAATATCCAATCGTGCCTGATGGTGAATAATAATCTCTTGTCTGGTTACTTATTGGGTCTACTTCTTTTTCTTGATAAAGGCTTGGGTCTTGAATATTATTTCCTTTATCATCAATGGTTGTCATATAATCAGGCATATCATCAGTCCCTCTAAAAATGCCACCGAATAGTGCAAAGATTATCCATCCTGCAACCAACCACCAAAACTTTGGCAGTTTAATCCTTATCTTAAACTTCTCTTTCTTTCCGTAAGGTTCAACTTTATTTTTTCTTTCTTCTTTTATCAACAGACCCACCTAATATCTTATCAATCTTTTTGGATGTTCGTTCAACATCATCTATCTTGAACCTTAATGCTTTCGCAAGAGGTATCAATAGCCTATGTCCTAACAGCCAGTCAATCAACAAGAATACTACAATAAGTGCTGTTGCATAAAAAATAAAAAAAATAAAAAGCCTGATTAATGTCAGCATCTTTATTCACCTGAGATTAAATCTGGACTTGGCAAAAACATACTCATTGTTTCTGGATTGGAAATCATATATATAGGTAATTTTCCATCCCAAGTCTCAAGATATTTCTGTCTCAAAGTCAATTCTGTCAATGCTTGAGATTGCAACTTAATCTTTTCTGCATCAGCCTTGAATTTTTCAATCTCTTGTTTTTGCTGGAAGATAACAACTTGCAACTTATTCTCTTCTTCTAATGCTCTCTGTTCTGCAATCTTTTTATCTTCAATGGCTTTCTTAAATCCTTGTGAGAAATCAATATTTGTAACAACTATATTTTCAATCTCAAAGTATTCAGACGGAAAGTTTGACCTGATATTTTCTTTGGCTAACTCCTTGACTTCTTGCCTTTTATCTATGATTTCCAAAGCATCATACTTGACTGTTGCCTGTTTGAAACCTTCTCTGATTATAGCATCAATGTTCAATCTATCTGCTATAACATTATCTCTTCCAATATTTGTGTATAAACTCAAGATAGTTTCTTTATCTCTTCTTACACGGTAATTAACATTTATTGTGGATGAGATATACTGTCCAGTCTTATCAACTGCACTATTGTCACCAATTAATTCAATGACTACTTTTCTTGTTCGTAAGTCATACTTATGAACTGTTGTAAATAATCCTGTCCAACGGAAACCGTTTTCCATTACTCCTTTGATTTCACCAAACCTAACCTTAACACCTAAGTGGCTTGGCTCAACCATATCATAACCCAGCATCAGAACAAGAACTGTTCCTAACAGTAAAAGAATTACAACAACTGCTGTGACACCAAGTTCAACTGATTGTCCTTTTTTTTTCATTTTTTATCACCTATTAACATTACATCCGACAAGGTTGCCAGTAATATCTCCTTTGACTTTCAAATCACAATCACCAACAACATTGCCAGTAATATCTCCTTCAACTATGAGAGAGATATTTTCTCCAGTAACTTCTACATTACCGACTAAATCTCCTTTAACAATATAAGTAGAACCATCACGGTGCATAACAAAGTCTTTTTCTCTTTTGCCTTTGCCTTTGACTTTATCAAGTCCTTCAATAGTTAGTTTGCCATCTGAATACTTTATTGACATTCCGTTTATATTTATTAGGCTGACCATTGTTACCTATCCACAGTAATATATTTGTTTAGAAAGATATGTTATATTTAAATCTTGCTCTAATTTAGTCCCAAATCTTTTGCTTTTGCTTTCTGCTCTTCACGAGTTTTTGCTCTTGGGTCATCCCAACCAGCATCAATAGTCTCAATAATCTTTGCAACATATTCTTCTTTTTTCTTTTCAAGCAGAACTTTTGTTTTGGTGTTTGGATTCACATTCCTATAATTCATATATTTTTTATGCAGTTTATTGAAACTTTTTTTCTTAGAAATTATTTGTTTTGAAAGTGTTTTCACATCATTGATGTCTTTATCTTTCATCTTTTTGATTTTCTTATGCAGGTCAATTTCAAGGCTGGTTATCTCTGTTTGCATCTGTTTCCGTTCTGTTGAATGTGGATTTGCCTGTAAATACCTTATATATTTAGTTCTGATAGGTTTCAAGTCATCAACAACTCCCTGCAAAAGATTTCTCCAATGTTTCAGTTCGTCATTATATTTATGCCATTTAAGATAATCACTCATTTTCTAATAACCTCAATGTTGTATTTAGTAGCACCGTCTGTTACTTCCAACTTTTTTACTTCTATGTCTCTTTTCTTAAAACAGTTCATCAAATCTTCTTCAAGTGTTGTGTAACTCACTTTTCATCAACTAAATCCCAGTAGTGTCCAATTACATTTCCTTTTTTATCAAATTTTTCTTTACAAGTTATTTCTTTCATTTTTTCTTCTCAGGCAGATGATGTATCATTGCATTTTTGTTTTTGATGGGTTCTTGAAACCATTTTTTTATTCCCAGTTCTTCAAATATTTTCTTAACTTCTTTGTCTTTGCTGTAATTTTTTATCCAGTCTTGGTTCTTTTCGCAATATTCAACCCATTCTTCTGGTGCTTTTCTCATTTTTTACTTTTGCCTGTGCCTGTCCATAATTCTAATATTCTAAAATACCATTTAACTTTTTTCATCTTGTTCCGTGCTTATAATCAAATACAGTTCCATAAGCAAAAATCTCTTTTGGCTCTTCCCAACTTTCAACCAGTTCAAAGATTCCTTTGACTGTCAAAGGCAGTGCTTGTTTCTTCAACTCTGTTTTATATACATCAATGATTAACTTCCATAACTTTTCCCCTTTGAACTCATCAACATCATTACTTCCATAAGCAAATTGGCATTTAGGACAGGCATCAAACTGCAACCAGCCTCTGCTACCGTATCTTATGAGCATCCGTTCATATCCACAGATTCCACAGATTCCATTATAATCTTCTGTTAGCATTTATCACTTGGTGGTGGGACTTTATTTTTAAAGTTATGTGCATTTTGATACCAGCCATAACATAAGCAGAGCCAACATAATGACTACTGCTTTCTGAAAATAACTTTTAATATCTGGCATTCCTTCCATTCTAATCAACCTCTAAAATTGGATATATGACAGTAATTTTATTTTCTGGAAATCCTAATCTTATCATATTATCTTTTACTTGATTACTTAATGCGATATATTCATCAAACCTCTTTAACAGGTTAAAATAATATTTATGTCTCAGCCTGAGACCAATTTTGAAAAACAGATTATTTATCTTTTTCTTTGGAACATTCTTGTTACCGACTTGTTCACTGTCAGACATACAAATATTATAATTAATCCAGTTGCATTCGTGTTTACATTCTCTTCTCCTATTCATATCCCTGTCCCTGTAAACCATAGTCCCTTTCGGACAGAGCAAGACATAACTATTTATATGTATGACAAACTTTGCATTAATCTTTTTCTTTAATCCAACAACACAGGCACTGCTTGAATTTTTACAATGGATGACATCAAAGTTTAATATATTATTTAGATAAGTAGTAAAATCTGTAACACTATTTTCAAACCTGTTTAGCCTTTTAAGATTTTCAATCATTGAGCCACTTGCATCCTGCAATGAAGGTTCAAGAAATCTCCAGACATTCATTCCGTCAAGATTCTCTCTGACTTTTATTCCTTTAAAATATGATGTCAAGATATGGACTTCAACACCTTTCTTGACCAGAGCCTTGCCTAACTTGTAAGCACTTCTCTCTCCACCACCGATTCCTTTCGGATGGAAATATTCCGATACGAATAAAACTTTCATTTTGGTTTCTTGCATTTACCGAACTCCTTACAATCTCCACAAGTGATGCACATCCCACATCTTTCACAGAACATACATTTGAAGAGACCCTTCTTTTTTGCCTCTGCTTTTGTAAAGTCATCTTTGAAATACATTTCATATTCTGATTTCATTTTATTTAGTTAAGCCTTTCTCATCTAATATAATTAATGGCAATCCTCTGTCTTTCAATAACTTGACCAATCTTTTCCGTTCTTCTTTATCTAAATCAATTATTGGTGTATGTAAGATTTCTTCATCTGTTTTGATTTTCATTAAAGTTCATACTCTTCATCATCTGGTTCAAGAGAATATGATAATTCCTCTTCCAGATTTTCAAGATATATTTTCAGGAAACCATATAATTCAAAAGTCTGTGCATCCCTTGAATGATTTATCCCTATCTTTCCATCTTTTTTAGATATTTCTGCAAGGACAACCTTTTCTTTTGCATCTTTATTCACTTCTTCATATGTTTTGAAAAAGATTGTTCTTCCACAAGGATAGACTTCTCCTTGTATTCCTTCAATCAGGAACTCACCTTTTTTTCCATAAAGAGTCCCTTCTCTGGTCTTGATAGCAACTTTCTCTTTCAATTCAACTGCTCTGACTTCAACAGGTCTTTTCCTGTAAACCTTGACCTGTCCTTTGACATCTTCTAATTTCTTAACTATCTTTTCATTTTTTTCCAAGTGCAACACCCCTCAATTCTTTTCTTCTTTCTTCCCTCATCACTGTTGATTTGCCAATGATTGGCTTTGTATCAACAACAGGTATCTTCTGCAATAGATATGCAATGCATCCACTGTGCTTTTTTATTTCTTCAACAGTCAATGCTGATATGACTTCGTGGAATGCATATGCTGATGTAACAAGTCCTTCTCCTTCATCTATCATTTTTTTAACTATATCATCATCTCCAATAATATAAGTCAAGATGACATCTGGTGCTATGTAAAAAGTTTTCATTTTAGTTTATTTTTCTTACCGTGCCTGAATCCACGAAGGAACTCTTTTTTCAGGAGTTCTCTTAATTCTTTTTTAGTTATGTTCAACGGTGTTTCTTTTGGCATTCCTTCATCGTCTGCAATGAATTCAACTTTAAGCCTAACTCTTTTTCCAGCAAACTCTTTTGGAAAGACAATACTTCCATTACCTATACTTATAAAACAAGATGAATCATTATATTTTACAATCCATACACATTGACCTTCTTTAAGATATTTTTTTGAGACTCTTCCTCTTCCCTTAATACCTGCAAAAATATATCCTCTTCTTACATATGCCATTTTATTTTTCGTTCAAAAACTTCTTCAACTTTTCTTCATCTTCTTTTTCCAGCCAGAATGTCAGTTCTTTCAAATGTGATTTCAACTGCTTTGCAACATTCATATATTCTTTTTCTTCAAGTTTGAACCACATTGCAAATCTCTGGTTCTGTGCTTTTTTATGATAATCTTTAGGTGGTTTCATATCTAAAAGGATTGTTGGAACATTAGAATATCTTATGCAATGCTCTCCATTAAGTATCTGGATTTGTGTATTGATTTTCAATGAATTTCTTATCTCAGCCTTGCTTTTGAGTTTGCCACCATCTCCTTCCTTTCTTTTGTTCTCAGGAATTGATGGTTGATTAGTTCTGTTTTCTTCTGTTTTTGGCTGTTTAAAGAAATCAACCAGAGCAACTTTCTTACCTTTTCTTTGTTCCAATTCTGCTTTTTTGTCTGAACTCATATACTGTTTTTGTTTTTTCGTGTATCTAATAACCATTTTTCATATCCTTCTTTAGTAGAGCCTTATATTCTTCTTTTAATTTCCGTATCTCTGAGCCTATCCTTTCCATCCGTCTTCTTCTATTATACTGTTTCAATCGGATGTTGCTTTCTTCAATAAGATTCATTACTTTTTTAAAAATATTATTATTTCCCATTATTGATATGCCTGTGGCAAAAATCTCCAATTATGACTGGCAACCTGCACTGTTCTCCTTTCTTATTTTTCCATTTAGATTTTATGATATGTTGGCATCTTCTATATTTTTTTGTTGCACCTAATTTATAGTTCTTGACAACAAATTTTTTTAAGTTCATTGCCACACCACCTTTGCTCTGAATCCTGCTTTGGTAAGTGCATCTTTCACAGATTCAAGAGCCTCAAGACCTCTAATTGATTTTCCGTTCTTCTTTTTAAGATATGTTATAGTTATCATCTTGTAGACACTCCTTGCAATATATATATCCACCTATGACCCAGACTGCTGGTTGTTCACCGTGATGTTTACAATCTATGGTCAGCCTTGTTTTTTTACTCATCTTTCCAACCCCCAATCAAATATCTAAACATAATTCCGATTGCAAATCCTATGAATAAAAAAATATATTTAACTTCTTCACAACCAATATCATAAGTATAGCAGACCATTCAACTCACCCTGAATCTACATACAAATCCAACTGCTGTTGCATTGCTTTGCACACATTCAATGAAAACTTCCATCAATATAGTAAATAGATATGCAATCAACCCAAAATATAATATTAATGCTATGACTCCAAGTATTGGAATAATCCTGTCACAGTGTTCATCCCAGAACCTGTCAAATGCATCTATTATATCGTGTATTGGATTCATTTTTTTTGTTTCATCAACTTTTCATAATGCCATTTCATTCCATAACTGCCAAACACAATTCCAACAAAATAACATAACATATATGGAAACATTATTCTTGCCCAACCCCACATAAAGTTTAGTATGTTCATTTTCTTTTACCTCTCCGTTTAAAAAATAAAGTTATGTCATCAACATCTTCCTGAGATTGTTTTCGTATTTCAGGGTCAAGTTCAGGAAAGTTCAAATCAACTTTATCTGTCTTTGTTTTCTTAAAGTGTCTATACTTATCTTCCTTTTTTTGTTTGGTTTTTTTCTTTTTCTTACCCATCTTCAAGCCCTTTGCTGATATTCAGGCAACTGAGATTCTTGTCCACATTCTGTGCAAAAAAACTCATCCTTATTTATCAAAGGTTCTTTTTCTCTTGTAAGGATTATTATGAAAGTCTTGTTGCCACAGTTCCAGCATTCCATCATATTACTCATTCTAAATCCAACTCCTCTATTAAATTAGTAATGTTTTCTGGTTTGATTTTATTGAATAGTGCTTTGTCTAATGATAGATGTTTCATTATAGCATCTTTCACTTTTTGCCTATAATCTGCCATATCTTTTGCACAACCAAGTATTGCATCTTTATATAGTAGTTTTCTCATAAAGTGCTTGTCAAGGATTTGTTCCACATCTACTTTTTGTATATGTTCATCATCTCTATCTTTTGGAATTTCCTCTGTATGAAATACTTTGTCTGTAAATTCAGGATACTTTTCTATAAATGATTCAGCCATTCTTCTTCACCACTTTATATTTTCTTGATATTAACAGATGCATCAACCACAGTGTAAAAAATAATATTGGGAATATTAATCTTGATTGGAACAGGTTTATGACTTTGTATTGTATAGCCATCTCACCTGTTGTAAAAAACATCAAGTCAATTATCTGGATGCTGTATGTTAATGATATTACAAACAAACCAGCCAGTATTCCGTTGATGAACCATCTCCAATTAATGTTCAAATCATTCTTCTTTCGTTTTTTTAACATTTTTATCAAGCCTCTTGACATAACAATCAAAACATATCATCTCTTTTTCATATCTATTAGTTCCGTGATTTGGTGCTACATATTTTTTGCCACATTTTTCACATTTCATTGTTCATACCCACATATAGGACATATTGCTATAAGCCTGTTTCTTCTCAACACAAACCAAAAAATCTTTATTTGAGGGATAAGGAATGTGTCCATCATCATCCCATCTTCTGGACATATCATTTTAACTTCTCCTTTATTTCTTTAATATCTCTCTTGATTTCCATCAAGATAGGATTTCTTACTGCTGAAAACCTTGACTCTTCTTCAAACAGACCGAACAACTTATCTTCAACAAATCCAGCAATGACCAGACCAGATAAAGTTCCGATTATTATGAACAGACCAAATCTTTTGACATCAATCTGGATGCCTCTGCTCTCTAAAAATAATATTCCTATCATCAGTGAATTTGCAATTCCTATGTAACTCAATGACCGTTGTATGTATTTCTTTCCAGCCATCAAATATATTTTCCAGTTTCTCATTCTTCTTTTAAATCTTGAAATGCCTCATCAAATTTCTCACTATATTGCTTATGTGATACTAAACCATTATTATTTAACCCAACCAAGAACAGTTCGTTCTTGAGCCATTCAACTGCTGAATTTACATCTTTATAATTAAAATAGTCTGCTGGTGTTTGCCATAATTCCACTGCTTTTATCTTGACTCTTTTATCTTTCAACGGTTCTGGTTTCATTTTTATCCCCCTATTTTCAACTTTTTAGTGTGCAACCTGCATTATCACAATAATATTTATCTCCTTTCTGTAATCCAATATTTTGTTTAGTTAATAAAACACCACAAGAACCACACTTCTTGTTTTGTTCATCAAACTCACAAGTAAGTTTTAATCTATCTTTTAACCTCAATAATTCTTTTAATCCCTTGTCTTTAATTTCCATTTTAATTCAGACTTTTTGTTTCAATAAACGAATCTAAAGTATTTTCTTCTATTTTCTAAAATAATTTCTGTAAATCGTTTATTTATTTCTTCATCTCCCAACTTAATCACCTTTTCTTTAACAACTTATTAATTTCCTTCATCCCATCTTCATCTAAAGGGATGATTATCTGGCAATCTTTTATTCCTTTTTCATTCTTCATACATTCTTCAAGACATTCACTGCAAGTAACCATAATACAAGGTTTCCCTTTATGATGACAGCCACATTCATTACTGTCAAAACTTATAGGTAATATGTGACCGTTCTTACATTCTAAAATTTTTATTCCGTGAACCATTTTCATTTATCTCCTTTGTTTAATAGTTTGGCATATCAACTTTTTTAAGTCGCATTTCTAATTCCAAAACTTCATTATTTAATATCTTGATTTTCTTTTTCTGTTTATCAGCATATGCTTTTCCACTTTGTAACCAAACTATTCTCTCATCAATAATTTCAACTAATTCTTTACAATTATCACAACCATTCTTCCTCATATTTTCTATAAAATTAATTTGCTTTGCTAATTTTTCACTCAACTTCATCACCTTTTATCTTCAATATCAACCTGCCTATAAACCTTCCAACATAGATAGGGAAAGTTATCCATATCCAAACACAACATATAATAAATAATATTTCTTGTATCATTTTAGTGACCTTTTTTTAACAGGATATAATCTGTCTTTATAATATCTAAATGCTTTTGGAAATTTGTCTTGTAACATCACTAACAATTTTTCAAACTCTCTTTCAACATTTTCACAACCTTTATTATTGCATTTTGGATATTTTCTTTTCATTTGTCCCCTTTGGTTTTATCAAAATCTTTCAAGGTTGTTAGTTGCAGAGCATTTTTATGTTCATTGAATATAACTTCAATCATCATTTCATCATTTGGAATTTTAAACATCTTCCTTAACTCAGATGTTGAATACAATCTTCTGACCAATCTTCTTTGTTCTTTCATTTTTTTCCCTGTTGTTCTATATCTTTATATATTGCATCTATAATCTCAAAATATCTGCTTGGATATGCTTTGCTTAAAAAATCAAACCATTTTGGTTGTCGTTCTATTAAACTTTCTTTGTATTTTTGAAGGTTGCTTTTCATTTTTTCTCCGTTGCTACTGCTGGTAAAAAGCCTAATAATAATATTCCAGTTATAAAAGCAATCATAAAACTTATCATCAAGACTGTTGCATCCATAAAATAACCACCTGCACAGACCAATCCAAAGAAGGTGCAAGTATAACTATTTTCTGGCATACAGGCAGTGAAATAATAATGGAAATTAATTCCAACCAAAAAAATATGAACTATTGCAACCCAGAATAATGTAAATAGAACACCCAGTATGTCCCTTCCATATTTTTTAATCTTTTTTTTGAAACCAGCCATTTTTTCTTTTTTTTTAATATACGAAGTATATTACTTTTTTCGGTTTCACCCTTTTTTGCTGTTTTTGACAATTTAATGCTGTTTTGTTCTGTTACAGCACTTTTATGAATCCATTTCGTGGTGAGAACACTTCACCTTCTGTGAGCATATGATTGATTAAATCATCAAACTCAGTCCTTGACATCTGCAAATTTTCATTTGCCCACTTCTGTAACCAGTTCAGTTCTGTCATCCCATTCTTTTCTTGGTCATCCCTAATCATATCCATCACTGTCTCTCTCCTGCCTTTTTTTGTTTCTCTGGTCTCATCAATCTTGATTTCCCATTTAGTGTCAGCCAGTTTTTGTTCAACTGTCTCTTCAATCTCTTTAATAGTCATTCCCATCTCAATCTCTTTCATATTCAGCAGTTTAGGTCTATCAACAAACTCTTTCCAGAAACTGCTCATCAACTGGAAAGCCTCTTCCATATCATCTTTTGTTGGGACAGGATGCAGATGCCACATAGCAACTGCTTTTATGACTTTAAGCAATGAATGTCTATGTCTTGGAGTAATGTTTGAATAAAAATCTTGGTCAGCACCGAAAGTTTGTTTTGCCAGAGAAAATGCAAGTTTAGTAAAATTATTCAGGTAGACCTTGACATCTTCTGTATTGATTGTCGGCTCTTGTTCACTTGCGACCTTGATGCATTTCTTGATGAACTGAGCATTCTCATAATCTGTCTTATACACTTCTTCTTCTGTCCGTTCCAGCATTATCGTATTTATTGAAAGTTCATCTTGTATATCTTTCGGACTCAATATACAGGAGATGACATCAAACCTTGACAGCAAATCCCCAGTTATATTAATCTGAGGTATCAATGAAATAGTTTCATCAAAGATTTTCTTTTCAGGGTTTGCTATGACTATGACATTAGTATGGCTCTTAAACTTTCTTTGCTTTCCACCTTTTGTGACAGTATATTCAAATTTGCTCATTGCCTCATTCAGCACTCCAAACTCAGCCTTATCTTTTTGCTTATCAAACTCTTCAACAATAAGTGTATCACCAGATGCTCTTGCAAGGACACCTGCTTGTATTCCAAACTGACCAGTCAATTCATCCCTGATAGTTATCCCTGTAAGACCAACACCTGTTGTTGCAGAACCGATGACATAATATGGATTATCACATATTTCTTGCATAATCTCAGCCAGTTCAGACTTACCTCTGGCATAATTACCGACCACAAGACTGTGCATCATATATTCTTTCGGCTTTCTTTTGTTTGTATTATTGAACCGTTCTTGGTTAAGTTTAGTGAGGATGAAGAACTTTTTTTCTCTTTTATATCCCACAACTCTTGTTCCCAGCATTTCGGTTGCTTTCTGTAATGAGTCCTTTTCAGCCAAAAATTTCAGTATCTCTTCTCTTTCTTCTTTTTTTATTTCTTGTTCAAACCGTTTTTCACTGATTTCGTCAAAGTGCATCACTTCCATATAAGGAATATGTCGTGGAGTTCCGTCTCTGCTTGAGACATCTCTCATCTTGATTATTCCTGTAAATCTGTATGGAGTTCCCAGAGCAATCTGGTTCAGGAATATTTCTTGGCACAAGTTATCAACCAGTTCCATATGAAATATATTTGGTTCTAACTTATTAGGAGTCTCTTCAACCAGAGCCTCAACCTGTATATTAAACATATTCTGATACTTCCTGATTCCTCTTCTGGTGTATGTCCTTGACCTGCAATAGAAAGATTTGCCAGATGTATCATTAGTATCTCCAATCATTGTCATACACGGTTTCTTATACTTCATTGCTTTCTGACCTTTTTTTAACAAAACAATCTTGACAGTTCCACATTCGTTGCATTCATATTCAATCT
>Ga0255055_10000757_pt1 | contig 24496 bp, 23 predicted proteins | sample JV7_2_27_MG_FD_188633 | JGI IMG/M metagenome (GOLD analysis project Ga0255055, IMG submission 188633) | Seawater microbial communities from Jervis Inlet, British Columbia, Canada - JV7_2_27 | ecosystem: Environmental > Aquatic > Marine > Inlet | place: Canada: British Columbia | collected...
TCCCTGGTGTCTCAGTTCCAAAAGATTTCTTGAAAGCTTTAAAGACTGCAAAGAAAGAATATAAAGAAGATAAAAAAAAGCGGAACGAAGTTATCGATAAGATTAATATTGACTTTTTTGAACCATTTATCAAGGAAATTCAGAAAACTACCAAGGCTGCAGGTATACATTGCATGGCTGTGCATTACGAAAGATTATTTGAGCCTTTATTAAAGAACTTCTAACGATAAATGATGAGTAAATCAAAAATGTGATAAAATTATTTAAAAATTGTATCCATAAAAAAAGGTGAAGTGTATATGAAAAATTTGGATGAAAAAGATAAATGTATATTAGAAATGCTTATAGCGGATTCACGACGTCCATACAGAGAGATAGCCGACGAAGTAGGGTTGTCCGAATCAACTGTAAGAAAGCGAGTAATTAAATTACAAGAAGAAAAAGTAATTGAAAAATTCACGATTAAAGTATGTAGAGAGGACGAGCGTTGTATTATTGCATTTATCACGTTAATCCCGAGAAGTCAATCCGAATTAAAATTATTATTACGCGAAACTCAAGTTCTTCCTCAATGTGAAGAAGTATATTTCCTAGCAGGAGAATGTGGCATTCTCGTCAAAGTTAATGTTCCTGAAATAAATGAACTGGATGCGGTTATTGAAAGTTTTAGAGGTAGAAGTGATGTTAAAGGCGTAGAGCGAGTTTGTGTTGTGTTAAAACCAATTAAGACCGTCTCTCAAGATGGAAAGCTTCTTATATAGGTAATTGGTAGATACTTATTTGCTTCAGTAAATCTTATTAAAATTCTTTAGTTTTGGATATACGGAGGAATGTTATTGTTTTTAACTTTTATAATAAAACTTGCCGTTTTTTTCAAATTTCTCAATTTCTCCGAGGTCATCAAGGTAAAAGAGGTGTCCTAAAACTTCACTTAAAGCCATAAACGAGTTAATTTCGTCTAAATCTTCACCGAAGTGAATTTGAGATATTCTTCTTGGGGTTAGTGGATTGTTTTTTATTACATTGGATATATCAATAAGTCTATTCGCATGGTGTTCTTTAATTGCACTAATTCTCTCATGTGGATTATAGATTATTTCTTGATGACCTGGAAAAATAATTTTAGGATTTAATTTGTCAATTCTATCTAATGATTTAAGGTATTGATCAAGTACATTCATGAAATTATAGTCAACATATTCATTAGCGAGAAAGTTAGGTATTATGAAATTGCCTATATGAGGTGTAATGCGACTTAAAATATGATCCCCGCTGAAAAGATATTTCCTTTTAGCGTCAAAAATACAAACATGCCCAAAGCTATGTCCGGGGGTCCAAATTATCTCTAAATCATTAAAAAGCGTATCACCATCGTATACAATTTTATCTGGTGGCTGGTAATTTCTTAATTTTGGCCAGTAAGTAAAAAATTGTACAATTCTTAACCTTTCCTCTTCACTCAATCCATAATTCTTCATTTCAATAGAAATCCTAGTTGCTTCTTTTTCAATTTCCTCCTTATTTGCCTTATCGGTTTCCCATTCTAAGATTTTATTAGTTATATTATGCATAACGATCTTTAACTTTGGATTCTTCTGTTTAAATTCTCGAATTAGTCCAATATGGTCTAAATGGTTATGAGTTATTATACAAACATCAATATCCTTAATACTTAATCCAATAGAGCTAATCTTTTGTAGAAATTTCTTCTTCCATACTGGACTATTGAAACCTGCATCAATTAGAATATTTTGATCTTCTAACTTGAAAAGGTAAAGACATACGAATTTCACTTGAAACGGGACATCAATTTTAATTTGATAAACATCGTTAATTTTGTCGATTGAAGATTTAAATTTATCCATAAATAGTACCTAACCACCAAAATTTGCTATATACTTGAAAAAATAAAGAAAGCAATTATTAATTTACCCTTTACAACAAAAAAGAAAAAAAAAGATTTGAAAAATAATTCTAATCTTTTAGACCGTAATACATCAGCCAAAAACTAATTAGATAACCGATCCTAACAAAAATCACCATCACTCCTGGAGCAGTTAACCCCTCAAGTAATCCAAATATACAAAAACATATAGCTCCCATTGATAAGAACAAGAATTTTTTCCTTAACACTCCTGTAGACTGAATACCCTTTATTAAAAAACCAAACCCAAGAATAAGTAAGACCATGAGCAATAATAGTGCCATTATAATTCCCGCTGGCGTAAAAATATTGACATTATAATCAATTAATGATTCTCCTGGAACTAATGGAGGGACAAAATTAAAAGTGCCCATAGGATCCATTAAGAAAAGAATTACAAATACAACGCAAATAACAATGCTTATAGCCATAAGATACCACTTTCTCTTAGGTAATAAGAGTTCAGCACCGATATATAGAGCAAGTATCATTACTGGAGCGAACCAAATGTAACTTAAGATTCCAACTAAACCGTAAGTATTATCCAGATTAGTTTCTGTTGCAAGGACCACTAAAAAATCTGAAAAAACCCCTAAATACATTAGCCCCGCTAAAATATTTACTATTCCTAAAATAGTTAAAATCTTAGCACTGGATTTACGCGCTTTATATAAGAAGAAAAATCCAAAAATGAAGCCAAATATAACCACTATAGAGGTAGAGATTCCATCAATCCAACCTAAACCAGTTAACATAACATAATCACTCTTCGTTTTTAGTTTTCATAAACTAATAATAAAACTAATAATAAAACTAATAACAAAACTCTAATATAAATTAACTCAATCCTTTTTTAAAAGAAAATGATATTTGTTTGTCAAGCTAATAAAATTAATGAATAACTAATCAGAATTTATGTCTGTTTCTCCTTCTTCTCAAAAAAAAGCGTCTTTTTCATGTCAAACTCGAGCTCGCGCATTTTAATTTTGATTTCGGTCGGATTATAATCCTTTTTTAGCAAATCAATTATTGTATCTTTTAAAGTCTCGAGATTATCAACCGCGCATTGGTAAAATATATTCTCTTCATCCAAATTCATATTCAAAATTTCATACAATCCAGTGAGAGAATCACGGATTTTTTCGTAATGCGTCCATGCTTTCTCTAAATCAGAGTTAGAATCTTGATTAGCCATTACTATAATAAAAATAGAAGTAAAATAAAACTTTTTCCTTATAAAATAGATTTAATTCTTTCAACTAATGCTCGGACATCTGAAGTACCAGATTCGAGTACTTTAAACGCTTCTTTAACACTCACTCTTAAGGACCCATGTAATAGTTTTTCAAATCCAATTCTGGTATTCAATCTTTCTGTTTTTTGTAAATGAAAGATAACTTGCCCTAACTGATTTTTTAAAATGCCAGATTCCGCCTCTAAACAAATATCTAGCAAACTCGGAGTTAACTCATCAATACTTTCTTGAGTTACTCTACTTGCGTAAGAGTAAATAGTGCTCAATCTATCATCTGATAAGCTTAACATTTTTTCTTGAAGTTCTAATATTTCCATATTTTTTATCACTCTCTTTTTTTTATTAATTTGTTTTTATAACTAAATACATTTTAACCAATTTTAGTATTTAAATGCATTGGGAGTTTTTCCTTTACCCAATTTACGAGATTGGGCGAAATTTTAAGATTCTTACTAATTCTGGCAATATTTTGATTGAAAAAGGAATTTGTCATTTTTGGGGAAAATAAACCCTCTAAAATTCGTTATACGCAAAAAAAAGATCGAAAAATGAAGAAAATCATACTTTTTTTGACTTTTTTCTCACTTTTTTTGAAAAAATGTAAGAAAAAAGGAATTATACTCTCCAAAAATGTAAGGGAAAATCTAATAACAACTCATAAAATATTGAGCTAAATTAAATCAACTCAGTGAATGTTTTCGTTCCAATTTTAAACTTTTCTTGGGGGATGTTATCTCTGACTTTTATTAATTTTATTGCACCATTAGGGCAATTAACTGCGCAAACTCCGCACCCCAAACAATAATCTTCGTTTATGAACATGTGTTCATCAGAAGAATCTGGTTCGTTAGGAAGTCTATGATAAATAACACCCATTGGGCATTTATTTAGGCAAATTTCGCATTTTGTGCAAAGATCATCGTTGATTTTAGGAATATAGTTGGATGCTAAAGTGGCATAATATTTATGTTCTTTTGCAGCAACAAGAGCTCCACAATGGCAGCTACAACAATTACATACAAATAAAGTAGATTCGATGCTACTATCAGCAACACAATGGTGAATTAATCCTGCTTTTTCTGTTTTCTTAAGATATTCAACTGCCTCTTCCTTATTAAGTTTAGGTGCTCCTTTTTCTATGGAGGATAGAGCTCCTTCTCCTGCTAAAAAGCAACCCATCTCTGCTGGTGCTACCTGACATGGGTCTCCCGTGTATTCTGCAATAAGGCGGCATTGACAAGGAATAACAGTGAAGACTTCGTAGTTATCAATTAATTGAGACACTAATTCATACGGAAGAATTTGAGACTCGACATCAAGAGACTCGTCAATTTCAATTAATTTTTCCTTAGCATCGATTGGTAATCGCGGTCTAAAAAATTTCAAGTTAGTATCAACTAAGAAAGGAGGTAGAAAGCTTTTAAAAAACCAACGATATAATTCTGCTACTTTAACTAAATTTTCTTCAGAGTCGTTCCTTCTAATAAAGTACTTTTCAAAAATACCTGGAAGAAGCGGAACAAGTCCATACATGTTCTCTACTTTGGCAATGGTACCTTTTTCGTACAATCGATCCAATATTGCCAATAATTTTTTTTTGGGAATGCCAGTCGACTTTTCTAATGCTTCTACTGAAGTATATTTATCTGCTCCTTCAAACTTGGAAAGGATTTCAATTTCCTTTTCATTCCATAAGATTTTCATCAACTCAAAGATTTTCTTATGTTTGGGGGCGTATAACGAGTCCAGACTCAGTTTTTGCCGAACAATTTCATAATTATCAATTTCCGACATGAAGTTATTAAAGGTTTTCTTGTTTAATATTTTAAGGTTTTCTTGTTTAGCATAATAAAAAGGAGCGTTTTCATTAAAATTTTAAATCACGATTTCTATTATTCTAACTATATCTTTATTAAATTTTACAGAAAATAAACGGATGAATTATAAAATGGAAAGAGAATTAGATAAGGATTTATCTAAAATAATGAAAAAGGAACGGTTTCAAGGCAAAATGGTCAAATATGTCTCTGGAATTGGTAAAATTCTATTATTCGTACTTCCTATTCTTCTATTAATAGTAACTATCCTAGCTTTTATATCAGTACTGGACTTCACATTAAAAATTGTATTCTTTGTAATCTTAGGACTATATGCCTTCAATTCAATAATGCTATTTCTAGGAGCAAATTCTACAAATTCTTCTCTTAAATTACGATTGAAAGTTGAAAGAAAAAGAGGGAGACCAATAGACAGCCTTGATGGTTTTGAAATGCTGTTTTCTAGCGTGAAAAGAGTTGTTAACTTGCTAAAAATTATTGCCACAATATGTTTTGTAGCACTTATTTTGTTCTTAGTAATGCTGTTACTTGGAGATCTGAACTTAGGATTCGCAGCAGCTGGATTTGCTCTAATAGGGTTAGGATTAGCGATTATCATTCGTAGTTTAAATCTCAATATCCATGATGTAAACGGACTACAAGATTTCTATAAACCCACTACACATCAAATTTTCTTAGACAACTTTTTTGGAGAAATTTTTTCTGATCATTTAGATCCTATTACATTCCTAAAATGGGACGAATATTTAGCAGGGATAGATAAACTTTTAACGCCAATCTTCATTCAAAAGGTTAAAGAAGCCGAGGAAGATGAATTACCAATAACTTTTGGAATTGAAACAATATTATTCTTGTACTACCTCCAATATCAAGGCGTTTTAACTGATGAACAATTTACACGTGAATTAAGAGAAGTAATTAATGTAGATTCTGCTTCTTTTGATATAAAAAGGGGGTTGTTAATTGATGGTATGTGGTATTTCTCTACTTCTGATATCTATAAATTATTCAATTACATTAAAAAATACAATCCTGGCTTTTTTAACATCATTGATAGGCTTCAACTAGAATTAGCTGACAATATTGAAAGGTTATCAAAAGATCCAATATATATGGATTCCTCAGCCCAAGAAGTAGTATTTTTGAATGCGGAACTCAATATTTTGATCTTTCTCTATAATAATGCCCCAGATGATAAAAACTACACTATAAAAGTAGTTGCCCCCGGATTTGAACCTAGCAAATTGAAGTTAGATATTAAAGTCGAGGGAAGAGGAAGCTTTTTAATTCCGAATAAACCAATTCCCCTAATTTCTTCTGAAGGTACTGATATTGCAGGTGTATTATCAAGTATGTTAGAAAACGGAGATACAACTTGGTTAACTTTAGAACCAAGAGAGACGGGAGAACAGACGATTCAAATTTTCTTAATGTCCTCTGATGGAACTATTATAGAAGGGAAAACAAGAACGATAAAAGTTACCAAAGACATGAAGACTTATCTTAAAAAATTGACTTCTATTGGCTCCTTACTTGGTGGGCTGGCCGTTCCATTAGCAAAAATCCTTCCCACATTATTGCAATAATCTTTTATTTCTTTTTTTTTTAAATTATTTGTGTTTTAAAAGTTAAACGTGTTAGATTGCTCGTTTTATTGATACTGAGGCAAATACTACCGAATATTAGTATAGTTGTAAATATAAATCTCATATTGAGACTTTTACTTTTTATACTTTTTCGATCAGAGATTTTATGTTTTTGATCTCGCTTTTGTTTTGAAACAATTAATTTTAATTTATTTCCATAATTCTAATATCTATGACTACAATAACCACGAAAAAACCTTTTGAAGAAGTTTTGAGTGCTTTAAAAAATGTAAACAAAATCGCAATAGTTTCTTGTGGTTCATGTGCTGCTTTGTGTCAAACTGGAGGTACAGAGGGCGCTAAAGAAATGACTGAAAAGTTAGAAAAGGAAGGATTTACGGTTACAGCCGCTTATACATCGGACGAAGCATGTGATAATCGATTGATGATGAAGGATCTTCGAAAAATTGATGCAGAGCTTCAAGAATCTGACGCGGTCTTAAATCTTTCTTGTGGTAATGGCGCTCAATCAATCCTTAAGATTTTATCGCGAAAATATCCTCTGATGCCAGTATTTTCAGCAAATAATACTCAATTCATTGGAATGACCGAAAGAATTGGAAGGTTTTATCAGCGATGCTTAGGATGTGGAGACTGTTTATTAAACGAAACTGGCGGAATATGTCCCGTTACAACTTGTGCTAAGGCGTTAATGAACGGACCATGTGGAGGTATGGTTGATGGTAAATGTGAAGTCGGAAATTACGAGAAAGATTGTGGATGGGTATTAATCTACAATCGACTGAAAGAGTTAGGGCAACTAGAGAACTTTTCGAAATTGAGAGAACCAAGAGATTGGACTGAATCTGGTCATCAACGAGAAGTAGTGTGGAGGTAAGGATGAAAATGACACAAATAAAAACATATTCCAAATTAGGAGAAGCCATCGCAAAGGGTGAATTTGTACTAACGGGAGAACTCGAGCCTGAAAAGACAACGGATCTTTCACACACCATCCATGAAGCTGAAGAGATGGCTCCATATGTTATTGCTGCAAATGTTACAGATAGTCCCTTAGGAATTGTAACAATAAACTCTATGGCTGCTACGCATTTAATCCAAAAAGCAACCGGTTTAGAATGCGTTTGGCAAATGACTGTGAGGGATGTTAATAAGTTAGGAATTGCTGGAATGATAATGGGTGCACACGCTCTAGGGATACGCAATGTACTTGCTCTTACGGGAGACCACACTGCCTTAGGCGATATGCCCGAATCAAAACCTGTTTTTGACCTTGACTCCGCAACACTGATAAAGTTAGTAAGAGATATGGTTGATAGTGGCACTATTAACGGAAATGAAATTGAAGCACCTCCAACTTTACATGTCGGCGGGGCCGCTAATCCTAATGCTGAACCAATGGGTGCAGAAATATTAAAAATCGGTAGAAAGGCAGAAGCGGGTTGTGAATTTATACAAACTCAAGTTGTTTACGACCTCGATCGCACTATAGAGTTTTTAACAGAAATTAGGAAGTATAAAGTGCCAATATTTCTTGGTATCTTTCCTATGAAGTCTTACGGGATTGCCAAAGGTTTTGACACATTTGTGCCTGGCGTAAGCGTCCCTAAGGAAATCTTAGCTAAGTGGAAGAGCGTAAAAACAGAGGCTAGAGATAAAAAGCATAAGAAAGAATTATACGATCAATATAATTATGATTTCTTTAAACCCTTCATAACAGAATTGCGTAAAAAGAACCTTCTTGACGGAATCCATTGTATGGCAGTCCATTATCCTCGAATCTTTCCAAAATTAGACAGCATTATTAACGGATAAATTTAAAGAATACACACATTTTTATTCTTTTTTTTTTAAACAAAAATATTGCCAGCTTTAATGTTTTTAACTTAATGATTATAGTAAAGATATAATTCACAAAAGATATATTTCAAATAAGCGAAATATTCTCAATGAATTAATTAATTTTTAAGAGTTTGTATACAAAATGGTGGATATTAGTAAGATTAGAAACATTACAGTCGTAGGAGCAGGAGTTATGGGGTATGGAATTGCTCAAGTTGCTTTAATGGCGGGATTTAATGTGATGTTAGTAGATGTTAAAGAAAATATTGTTAACAATGGTTTGGCTAAAATTGAGGAAGGTTTAAAAAAAGCTCAGATAAAAGGTAAGATAGACGAAGGAATATCCATTTCTAATATCATGTCAAGATGCAGAAAATCAATTGATTTATCATCTGCAGTTAAAGAGAGTGATTTCGTTATTGAAGCTGTTGTTGAAAAATTAGACATTAAAAAACAAGTATGTAATTTAGTTATGGAAAATTCACCCCTTCACTGCATTTTTGCTTCAAATACTTCGACATTTCGAATAACAGACATCGCTGAAGATTCAAGTAGGCCAGAAAATGTTATTGGAATGCATTTTTTTCTCCCCGTTGTTCTTCAATGCTGTGTTGAAGTAATGAAGGGTGAAAAAACAACAGATAACGCCTTAGACCTTGGTGTCGAAATTGGAAAAACGCTACCCTGTCTTAAAGGAAAACGAATTTCCGTTCGAATTGAGAAAGAAAGCCCTGGCTTCATTGCAAATAGGCTACTTATACCTCCCCTTATTTATCTTAGCTGGATTTTTGATATAGCTTTCGAGAAGGGCATTCCTTGGGAACAAATTGATGCCGATGCCGAAGCAAGAAAATTAATTCCAATGGGACCTTGCGAATTAACTGACTATCTTGGAGTAGATACTTCTTATAATGTTTTGAAAAGTTATGAAAAGAGGTTTTCTCTTGATTTTGCTCCAGGTAAAGTTCTTACGAATCTTGTGACGAAAGGATATTTAGGAAGAAAAACAGGACGAGGTTTTTACGATTGGAAGACAGGAAGACCAAAAATAAATTTAAATATAAAAGCGGGAATTTTAAATCCGGAAATGACAATAGCTATTATGTTAAATGAGGGTTGTAAGTTGTTAGAAGAGAAAATAGTTTCGGGATATAAAATTATTGATGACGTGATGCTGGCTGGAACGAGTATGCCTGGACCTTTTGGCCCTGGTAAAAGAAATTACGAAAAATGGTCAAAAATGTTAGAAGACTTCGTGGAAATAAGCGATAAAAAATACCTTAAACCCTGTAATTTAATGAAATCTGGTGGTTTTATAGATATGCGAAAGTAGCTTATTAGAACTTTTAAGGCGTATTAATTAATTGATGAATCTTCAAATGGAAGGTAATATCTCAATCGATCTCATTTATCTATAATCTTTAACTCATTAGTAAAAACTTTAAAAATGATAGATGTAGAATTGAATTTATGGAGAAATTTGATTTAGTAGTTGTTGGATCTGGAGCGGGGTTAAATATCCTTAATTATGGACTTCAAATGGGATTAAAATGCGCTCTAGTTGAAAACGCGAAACTTGGAGCGACATGTTTAACTCGTGGTTGTATTCCATCAAAAGTATTGGTTCACCCCGCAGACTTAATAAGAGAAGCAGAGCATGCCGCTAAGGTAGGTATAAAATTTAGCATCGAAGGCATTGATTGGGACTTAATCGGTAAAAGAATGTGGAGTCAAATTGATGAAAGTAAAGAAATGGAAGAGGGGCTATCGCACGTACCAAATTTGAAACTTTATAAGGGTGTAGGTGAATTTATTGGAGATTATGAAATGCAGGTTAAATCTGTAGGGTCTGATAACATTATCGCTCACTTTAAGGGAACGAAATTTATCTTAGCGTCTGGTGCACGTTCTTTTATTCCTCCTATACAAGGATTAGACGAGATCGAATACATAACAAGCGAGAATTTCTTTGGTGATAAATTTCCTAAGAAGCCGTGGGAGAGTCTAATTATTATTGGAGGTGGGGTTATTGCTGCTGAATTTGCCCATATCTTTTCTGCTTTTGGCACGAAAGTAACTATTGTAGAGATGTTACCTCGCCTAGTTATGACTGAGGAACCAGAAATAAGTGAATTTCTAGAACGTAATTTTAAGAAACATATGACTGTGTTAGTAAACCATAAGGCGATTAAAGTAGGTACCAAAGAGAAACTAAAAATAGTTATAGTTCAAGATGTTGATAGTGGAAAAGAAATTGAATTACAAGCCGAAGAAATTTTAGTTGCTGCGGGGCGTCGTTCTAATGCTGATCTGTTAGCAGTTGAGAAGACAGGTGTTGAAACTGACGAGAGAGGTTGGATTAAAACCAACAAATACTTAGAAACTGCAAAACCAAATATCTGGTGCTTTGGCGATGCTAATGGTCTTTATCAATTTAGACACAAAGCTAACTACGAAGCGGATCTTTGTGCTAATAACATTTTCGGTCCTGAAAGCGATAAAAAGGAAGCAGATTATTCAGTAATACCTTGGGCTATTTTTACATCACCTCAAATAGGACATGTTGGTATGACCCAAAAAGAAGCTATAGAAAAGGGTCATGAAATATTCGTTGCTGTAAATCATTACTCTGGAGTAGCGAAAGGATTTGCAATGGGCTATGAAAGTGACAATGTAGATGATGGTTTTGTTAAACTGGTCATCGATAAATCGTATAAATTACTAGGAGCACATGTGGTCGGACCTCACGCTGCGATACTTGTTCAACCCTTTGTATATTTAATGAATGCTGGATACACTTGTGATTCGCCCGATTTTCCCGGAAGAACGGGCCCTAATAAGCTAGGTAGAGCTTGTCCTGAAGCTGGTTCTTTTATGCCGGTTTATAAATCAATGGTAATTCATCCATCTCTTAATGAGGTAGCTGGTTGGGCAATAGGTAAAATGCAACCCGTAAATATTAAATCTCACGGCCACGAACATCAACACAAGCATTAAAAAAAAACTCTTTTTTTTGTTATCATTCCTTTTATGACGAAAATTAAATCTAAGTAAAAACTTCAAATATTTAGCTACTTTCAACAATCTAGACCATAATGGATTTGAATAAAAATCGATTAAGCCAAATATTTACACCTGATTATATAGCAGAGTTCATGGTTAAAAACATTAAAAACCATTATTTATCCACACATAATGAGCCTTCCATTGATAAGGTTAAAATTCTCGAACCTAGCGCAGGTAGAGGAATCTTTCTTAAACACATCTTAGGTGAAGGATTTATTGATATTACTGCCTATGAATTAGATCAAAATTTAAAAGCCCCTCTTTTAAAAAATTATCCGAATGTAAAGTTTAGATTTGAGAATTTCTTAGGATCAGACGCTAACGAAAAATTCGATATTATTATAGGAAATCCACCTTATTTAGGACAAAACTATAACGCTATTATTTTTCAAGAGCTCGTAAGGAATTATTCTATTTGCGAAAAATATTTCGTTGGAAATATGGATTTATTTTATTATTTCATTCATATGGGAATAAACAAATTAAAACCGGGCGGGCTATTGTCTTATATTACAACTAATTACTGGTTAACTAAATCTAAGAAGACAGGGATAAAGTATCTTAAACCACACATTACAAACGATTGCTTCATGCTACATTATATTGATTTATCAAGAATTAAAGTTTTTAAGGATGCTAAAGGTCAACATAATTGTATTTTTGTGCTACAAAAAAAGAATGAGGAAGAAAAACAAAAAAAACATGATAAGAAAATTGATGTAATTCAAATTAAACCAAGTAATAACCAATTTAATGAAAAACCACCTGAAAAGATCTTTACAGATATATTAAATAAGGAAAAGCCCCCATATTTGTTAAAATATCAATCAGCAATGACAAATAAAGACCTATCTAGAGACAAAGGCTGGATTTTAAAGTATCCCCATGAAGTGAAGAATGTTGTTGAAAAGATTGAGAGACACTGTATGTTTAATGGGATTAAATTTCATTTAAATGATTTTTTTGTTATTAGAAATGGGTTAATCTTGATTAAAGATGATGTTTTTGTATTAAAAGAGAATCAAAACCTCAAAATCGTAGATTCAGACACATTTATCAAAGTTGGTGATGATTTCGTAAAACTAAACGATGATGAAAAACAAAGATTAAAAAAGTTATACAAGAGTAAAGTCATACAACCTTTCAATTATGATAAAAATGATTTTTCGGGGTATTTAATTTATTTTAATAAGAAAGAAATTATAAATCAAAACTTAACAATACGAAATGAACTTATAGAGAAGAAATATCCTAATCTAACAGCATATATAAACCAATACAAAGAAGAACTTGAAAATATACTTAGAAATGCCAAAGAAAATATTAAAAACATCTATTTTCCAAGAAGAGGGAGTTTTATTACTCAGTATGATACTAGACATAAAAGAAAATTAATTAATCTCGAACCTTACTATGATAAGGAACCTAAAATATTTTTTAGTTATATATCCAAGTCAAATGTGTTTGGATATTCATCAAATTCATATTTTGCCACCTCTGATTCGTATTTCTTATGGTTAAAGGAAGGGAAGAACAACATTGATTACTTATTTCTTCTTGCTTATCTTAATTCAAAGATTGTGAAATTTTTATTTAAAGCAAAAAATATTACGATAAAGAGAAGCAAGACTAAATTAGAAGAAGAAATACCAATCCCTAATATTACACTCTTTCAATCTAAATATCAATTAATAATAATTGATTTAATTCGATATTTCACTTCAACTATAATTCACAATATTGTTTCCGTAGATAAATCCAAATTCGATAAATTAAGGGAAATATCCCCCAATACTCATTCTCAAATGCGAAATGAGAAAAATCCACGAAAAATAATAGATTTATTATTTTTTAAACTATTTGAACTCGCTGAGGAGGATATAGATTTTTTGATAGAGAAATACTACTAGACGAGATAATAAAAAACTAACCAAATGAAATGCCTCCTGATTTTGTTAACAAACTCATATCATCCCATAAATAACTTGTGTCGATCATTGTAGGAGAATTACAGCTATAACACTTTTCGCTTTTTTTAGTAAATTTAACAAATTTAGGAAGTTGTAACACTTCACTAACAGATGTTTGTCGTAAATTAGCTATAGGTTTATCAAGTTGAAGGCAATTTTCAATGTCTCCGTTATAGTTTACAAACATGAAAACCTTTTTTGTATGACATATGTATTGTTTTTTGCCCCCAATAAAATGGTTTAGATACATTTCTGAATTTAGCACTTTCGAACCGTTCTTCTTAGCTTCTAAAATTCTTTCAAATGCTCTACTAACATTTTTTTCATTAGCAGAATGCATGCCTTTCTCATCTACATCACCATGTGAATAATGACGAACAGTATTTATTACATTAAAAGCTACGGGAATTCCAATTTTATCTGATAAAATTATCATTTCCTCAACACGTTTTATATTATATTTACTAATGGAAAAGCTAAATTGCAGTGATATCAATGGATAGCTTTCTTTAACAATAGCAACAGAATCCATTATTTTGTCATACAATCCAGGCAACTCTCTAATCTGATCATGTTCTTCCGGCCTAGGGGAGTCTAGAGATATAAGAATAAAATCAATGTTGTCTCCAAATTCTTTGATTTTATCTGGAAGGAACCAACCATTCGTCACTATCCCAACAGTTGTAAATTTTAGCTCTGTTTTAACAAAGTTGATAATTTTAGTAATATCTTTTCTAATGAGAGGCTCTCCACCCCATAAAATAGTAACTACAAATCCAGCTTCTTTTGCTTCCGAATAAATTCGCTTGATTTCCTTGAGATTTAGCTCATCTTTTTTCGTATTATTTTTCCAAAGACAAGTTTGGCAATCGCAATTACATTTTAAAGTTGTTAGAAAGTGAAATATAAATGGCTTACCATCATTCTCCTTAGCATTTTTCGCCGCTAACGCTAAATTAGCAATTTGTTGTTTTTTCTTTCTTTTGATTTGCTTCTTAATTAACTCTTGTTCCATACATATATCTGTTACAAAGGATTATTTATGATTAACGAAATTACTGTTTTAGGTTGATTGATTTTTCATGGATGATATAAGCAGTTTTCCACTCTATGACGACATAGGCAGTTTTCCTTTGCCAGACTATATCGACTTTGACAAGTTCAACCAATTCTATTGGGCAGCATACAAAGGAATTATTAATAACGCAGATATTTTTGAGAATAGAGGGGTTTATAATTTTTTCATCCATCCGTTTCTCCAATCATTTCAGTTAAAATTAAACGCAGGAGTAGAAGTAATCAATTATCCCCAACATATGGATATGTATAACCAGTTTTTAAAACCTATCGAAGACTATGCAATAGAGCCCTCTCTGATTGACTCTAAAAAAGGAGTTATTCCAGAACTCTTTATATTAGACTCTTTTGCGAAAGATTATTATGAAAGAACTGGAAATGCCCTCAAGATTAAAGTATGTATTACTGGACCCATAGAATTATACATAAAAAAGCATGGATTTACTTTATATCCCGATATTGTGTTAAATTTTGCACAGTCGTTAAACAGAATATTGAAAAATTCAATAAAGAATACGAAATATCTTCAAAATTCCATCATCTCGATTGATGAACCGTCATTTGGGTATGTTGACATGTTTAATGTCGAAGATGACGATTTGATTAAAGCTTTTGATAAAACGGTTGAAGGGATAGATGGTCTTATTCAAATCCACCTTCATACTTTAAAAAAATACACAATTCCTATTCAAACAAAAAATATTGACATACTCACTTGTGAATACGCCTCTGATCATTCTAATATCATTCCAAAAAATGACTTAGAAAAGTATGATAAATTCATACGCGTCGGCATCACGAGAACGAATATAAACAGTATCATGGCTGAGAAATTGGATGCAGGTGCCTCGCTTGATGAATTTAAAACGTTTGAAGGCACTATGAGCTTAATTGATTCAGAAAAATTCATTAAGAAAAATCTTCTTTTTGCTCTTAAGCATTACGAAGATAGAGTTAAATTTATAGGTCCCGATTGTGGACTCAAAGGATGGAACCCTCCTCAAGTTGCTTACGAATTACTAAGAAGAACTTATAATGTTATTAAGGATGTTAGAAACGCGATATAAGTTGATTCAACTTCTTTAATTTCGATTTTTATGTTGTAAATTAGACCCAATCTAACTTACGATGTAAACTTCGGCTATACTTAATTCCTTGAGTATCCTTCTTCTTCTTATTATTATAACTTTTTTGGAAGAAAAATAATAGAAATTAATATACTTCTAATCAAAATATAAGACAAAAACCACTGCAATATAATAAAAAATGATAATAGATCATTTGAACCAAACTATTCAATTAAAAATTTGCTATTTTGGACCAGCGTTATCTGGGAAAACAACAACTCTTAAATCCTTATTCAAACACTTTGGAAAAGAGGACAGCGTATTAAGTATTGAAAGCAGCATTAGAAGAACTCTATTCTTTGACTATGGTACAATTTCATTCGAAAATAAGCAATGGCGGCTTAAAATTCATATCTATTCCACAACAGGTCAAGATTTCTACATTATCACCCGACCTGTAACGTTACAAGGGATAGATGGAATCGTATTCGTTGCTGATTCTCAGCAATCCGCTTACTATCGTAATTTAACATCGTGGAATGAATTGTGCAACTATTTCGAAGAATATTTCGTAAAATTACCAAAAATTTTAGCTTTTAATAAACAGGATTTGCATGAAAAGTTTAATTCAACCGATTTCTTAGAAAATATCAATTCTTTCAAATTTAAGAACTTTAAAACAAAAAAGACCGTAGCAACTCACGGATATGGCGTTATAGAATCTTTTGAAGAGCTTATCGAACTTATGTTAAAAAAGATATACACATCGCAAATTGTATCAATTTTAGATTAATTAGTTAATCAGTCGTAAACCATATCCATGTTACTAATCTAAGAATTATTTATTTCAGAATCTTATATCTGATTTAAAAATTATTACGGGATAAACAAAATGACTGAAATTCAATTTTTAAGTGTACACAGCTTATTTTTAAAAATCAATAAGTTTTTATAGCTTTTTTGCCATATTACTTATGTCAATTGTCAATTGACAATTTACAAAAATAATAAAGGTGATATTCGTGTCAGATGAGTATGATGACGATTATAATGATTTTATAGAACGGATCAAAGAATATGTTAATTTAGACGAAGGTGTTTTTGATGTTGATTTCCTATTTCTACCTGAACCGAATTTTGGTCCAAAACCAATTCGCAACGACGATAAATTTAAAGGTTTTAAAGTAACTTATCATTTTGAATCTGGAATGGATAAACCAGAAATAAAAGTTGAAGGTAATTTTGACGAAAAAAAGCTTCAGGAATATTTTAGGAAATTTAACTTATCTAAACATCCACATATTAAGAGGTTAAAACCTTCAAGGGATAGGCAGCTTATAGATGTAGGTTCGCTTTCATTACATCCTAATAACGAAAAAAAAGATTCATTAACAAAAGATCCCTATTTTGAGATAAATTTTCATGAAAATTCTGCTGAAATCATCAGCGAAGCACCAGGAATTGAAAAAGGGCATATTTTATTAAGTTTAAGTAAAGATGGGAGAACTCTTAGAGTATCAATTGAAATCAATTTTAATAATTATAAAAGAGAGATCCTCCTACCTTTTGAGTCTACAATGGACGATCATATTTTAGAAGTTAATAACGGAATAGTAACAATTATAATGCAAAAGAAGATTATTTAGTGTGATTACAAAATGAGTGAAATTTCAAGTGGTATAGAAGGAAAAGGTAATAGACTTAGAGTAAAAGACGCTTTCAAGGACGATTCTGGGCAAGGCAGAATTAGGATGGACGGTGATTTCGTAAAAAAAATGGAGCTAAAAAATGGTGATGCGATAGAGATAACTAACTCTATTTCAAAATTAAAAACTGCTGCATTATTATTTCCAAGTAAACCTGAAGACACTGGGACTGGTGTAATTCGTCTAGATCCATTTTTGAGACGAAATATAGATGCAACAATTGATGATTTTGTAGTAATTCGTAAAATTAAAGCTGAAAAAGCAGAAAAAGTTGTCTTTGCGAGTTTATCAGAATCAGTTGTATTCAATCCTGCACAATTAAATACAGAACTAGAAAACAGAGTCGTTACCAAAGACGACATTATGAGTTTTTATTCTACCAATAATTATGGCAAAAAAGTTATTAAAATGATTGTTGTTGATTTTCAACCAAAAACGGATGCAGTGAGAATCTCTCTAGAAACTGAAATAAAATTAAGCGATAAAACTTACAAAGAATTAATAGAGAGAGAAAAATCTAGGGTAAGCTATGAGGATATTGGTGGGTTAGAGGATGAAATTCAGAGAATTCGTGAAATGATCGAATTACCGATAAAACATCCTGAATTATTCAAAAGAATAGGAATTGATCCTCCCAAAGGAGTTTTATTACACGGACCTCCTGGAACGGGGAAAACTCTATTAGCCAGAGCAGTTGCTTTTGAAACTGATGCCCATTTTATAACCATTAGCGGCCCTGAAATCATGAGTAAATTTTACGGACAAAGCGAACAAAATTTAAGGGATATTTTCGACGACGCTAAAAAAAACGCGCCATCAATCATTTTTATTGACGAATTAGATTCAATTGCACCAAAAAGAGGTGAAGTAACTGGAGAAGTAGAAAGAAGAGTTGTAGCTCAGTTATTATCTTTACTCGATGGATTAGAGGGGAGAGGGGAAATTATCGTCATAGGAGCAACGAACCGAGTTAATGACATAGATATCGCACTAAGAAGACCCGGTAGATTTGACAAAGAAATTGAAATAGGGGTACCAAATACAGATGGACGCTATGAAATCTTGCAAATTCATACTCGTGGTATGCCACTATTTAAAGATGTTGATTTAAGAACATTAGCAGAGAGGACCCATGGTTTTGTTGGTGCTGATGTTGAAGCTTTGGCTAAAGAAGCAGCGATGTTAGCCATAAGAGAGGTGCTTCCAAAAATTGATTTAGACAAACCGATTCCCTTTGAAATTTTAAATTCCATAAAAATTAAAATGGAAAACTTTACTCTTGCGTTAAATAATATAGAACCTTCAGCATTAAGAGAAGTAGTAATCTCTCAACCTAAGGAAACTTGGGAAGATGTAGGTGGGTTGGAAGATGCTAAATTACAATTAAGAGAAATTATCGAGTGGCCTTTAAAGTATCCTGAATTATATGAGCATTTAGCTTCAAAACCTCCAAGCGGAATATTGCTATATGGGCCCCCTGGAACTGGTAAGACTTTATTAGCTAAAGCACTAGCCCATGAAAGTGAAGTTAACTTTATCTCAGTGAAGGGACCAGAATTTTTCTCCAAATGGGTCGGGGAGAGCGAAAAAGCTGTAAGAGAAACTTTTAGGAAAGCAAGATCTGCTGCGCCTTGTATCATATTTTTTGATGAAATTGACGCAATCGCCGGAATGAGGGGGAGATCTGCAAGCTCCGAGGTTACAGATCAAGTGATTTCTCAATTATTAACCGAAATGGACGGTTTAGAGGATTTAGAAAATGTGATTTTACTTGCAGCTACTAACAGGCCTGATATGTTAGACCCTGCTTTACTTCGATCCGGTAGGTTTGGTAGGCACGTCGAAATTAATATGCCCGATTTTGAAACTCGAAAGGAAATATTTAAGATTCACCTCAAAAACAAACCTTTGGCAAAGGATGTGAATTTTGATAAACTCGCTGAAGCTTTAGAAGATTATACAGGGGCTGATATCCAAGCAATTGCTGAAGAAGCTACATTATTAACAATTCGAAAGGCAATACCTGCCTTTAATAAGAGGAAAGTAGAGTTACAAGAGCTTAAGGATCAACTAGAGCAATTACAATCAGAAAAAGACAAAGAAACAGCTAGTCAAGAGGTTGAAGAAAAAATTAAGAGCGCTCAATCCAAACTCGTAAGTAAAATCGAGATTAAACAGTCAGAGTTCGACGAGGCAATTGACAAAATAATTAAAGGAGCAGATAGGGCTAAAAAAGTTCACAATCAATATTCAAAAGAGTCAGATGAAATGTATAGGTAATAAAATCTAATAAACGAGAATGAAGTGATGTAGATGGAAATAGAAGGAAAAAATCAAAGCAAACAATTCATAAGCTTAGATAATCTATTAGAAATTTTAGGTAATCCTACTAGACGGATTATATTGTCTAAACTATCAAAAGTTCCACACTCTCCTTCAGAATTATCTAAAATTTTAGGCATTTCTAGGCAAGCAATACACAGTCAGTTAGATATTTTAAGATCTAACGATGTTATTGAGAGAATTGGTGATGAAAAGCGCGGTGGGAAATACAGAATAAAAAGCAATCTTTCTATAAGGATTGATATTACACCTGATCATTATAATATAAATTATAGTATGGCTCAAGTCAACAACGAAGTAAAATCTGTGGATCTAAAAGATATTGGACATTCCTCCAAATTTGAGCGTATTAAAGCTCCTGATGATAAAATAAGATATTTAGGGCAACAGATTAGAGTTATTGAGCAAAATATTAAAGGTTTAGAAGGAGAAAGAAGGAAATTACTGCAAAATAAAGAATGCTTTATCGTTGAACTTAAGAATATCATTAATCGAACATATCAAAAAAATTTTTTAAAATCAAAATCTGAAGTCGAAAATCTAGAGCGGGAAATTTTTTATACGCTATTCTACAATCCAGTACAATTTCGCAGTAGAATTAATATCAACAATCTTATAGATAAATTATTTTTCTCTGATTTAGATAATTATACAAGAGAATCTAAAGTAGCAAATGTAAAAACCCTCCTGAAAGATATGTCTTCCTTTATGGATTTTCTTTGGGAGGATGATGATAATTGGTTTTTTGACTTTTAAAATCGTATTAATTTCATAATTTATTTTCATTAATTTTAAAAAATTTTATTTTTCCAAGGTGATCAATGAACCTAAAAGAATTAAAACAAAAAATGCCTGAAATATTTGAAAATGTCAGAGAAGACGTAAGAAGAATTTTGGGTCGCCATCGTGCGGGTTTGAGTTTAGGACTTTTAGAAATGGGGATGTCCCCTCGTGGATTTATTGGAGGAATGCATTTTTATCCCGGAACGGATATAGTAATGAATACATCTCCATTGGAGAAACTTTTAGAAACACAGCCAGATGAGATTATTTGGGCATACACTTATCATATTTTACTTCATGAATATATTCATTCACTTGGTGCTCTCGACGAATGGCAATGTAAAACTATTACGCTTAATATTAGTGAGGAGGTTTTTAAAAATAAGAACCATCCTGCATTAATACTCGCAAAAAACGGAATTGGTGCATTCTTACCTAACTGGCAACTTAAATATCCTCCTCCCGGGCCGAAACCTAAAGGTAAATCTATTGAATATGTGGTTGGTTTCGATAGAGAAAGCCAGTCCTATTATTCTTAATTTTTAATGTTCAATGTGTTTAAGAGTTAAAATTAATTAATCAGCACAGTTTAACTTATTAGATAAGTTTTAATAAAATTCTCGGGAGAATCAAAATTACTGAAACTTCAGATCAAGATAAATTAGATCAAGAAAAAGAAGACGAGATAGAAAAAACTTTAGATGTAGCTGGAGATCAGCTAGTTTTAAACTGGCAATATAAGGACGTTAAGAAGAAACTAACGTACGATATTAAAAAATGTATCGGGTGTAGTTTATGTAAACTTGTCTGCCCGGTTGACGCCATTGAACTTGGCCCAATCCCTGAAATTGCCCAAAATATATTGGATGATTCAAACCCTAAACTTTTTATTGATCACGATAAATGTTGCTATTGCATGCTATGTGTTATTGTTTGTCCAACCGATGCGTTCCACGAAAATATAGAGCCCGAAGGACAAATTGATATGGGAGAATTTCCTACTATAGAGAAATTCTATGAAATCGATTTTGATAAGTGTACTGAGGACAAGGAAAATGAAATTTGCCGATTATGCTTAACAGTAAGAGAAAGGAATCACATCCAAGATTATTTCAAAATTTCAAAAGAGTGCCCCGCTAATTGTTTTTCTATTACCACTCCAATTGAGGGAGAAGTTATTATTAAGAAAAACATGCTACATAAATGCGATCCCCAAGGTTGTAAGGCTTGTGTTAATATCTGCCCAGTAGAATCTTTTTACATTCCTGAGAGCGCTGAAGAAGTTGTAAAATATGGTAAGATTGCGTGTGACGAAAAAGAGTGTTTTTATTGTGGAGCCTGCGAAAACTCTTGTCCAGACGATTTAATCGTCGTTAAAAGGAAAAATATTCAAATTAGAAATCCAAAAAAAAGCGAACCATATCCTTGGATAGAAGGTTGGGTTAAGAATATCAAAGAAGTGTTAAGAAAAGCCCTTATTGAAGGAAAGGAGCAAGTAGAAATACCATCTATAGAAGAACATATAAAAAAGATTAAGCAGTCAAAAATTGAAGAAATTCCTCAACTATCTGAAGAGGATAAACTAAAATTAAAAGTTCTTAATGATAAAATTCAATCTCTACTACAATCCTCTAAAATAAGATATTGGATCAAGGATAAAAAAGTAGATAACATTCTCAAAGAACTAAAAAAACAAATCCAAAAATAATTAATATGCTTAATTATGAGACCTGAGTGAAAATGGATTGGAAAACATTGACAATGATGAAACAGTCATAATTGAAATACTAGAAACAGTTAAAGAATTAATTCTAGAACCAAAAACCGATATATCTTGGTCAATATTTGATAGTAAAGATGATGCAATTATTGAAATAGATTCACATATCCAAAAGTTAAAACTCCGAGATTTCTCAAAAGTTAAAGACCTTATCCTTCTTTTTGCACCCACATCAGATTTTCAAGAAATATCACTATCAAGTGGATGGAGTAATCTTTATTTAAACATTTCTGAGAGATTTGATACTGCTATTGAAAACGTATGTGAAAAATTTAATTTAAAATAACTTTTTGGTAAATAGATTTCGTTTTTTTTTTCTTTTTATTAAAATTAGAAGATTTTTTATTGAAAATAAAAATATCCTCGTTTTTATAATTAGAGTTAGATGTATGGTTAATTCATAAAAGAAATTAGAAATAGATTTCCCGTCGATCAACATGATACTAAAATTAAAAATAAAATCAAATAACAAAACAAAAAAAAAGCAAATTTTTGTTTGGGTTGAAAAGAATAAAGCGTTTAAAGAAGATGTCCAGCAGTTGATACAGTTCTTTAAAGATCAGATTCAAGTAAATAAGAGAATAGGGCGCCACGTATATTACAAAATTACTTCAGATAATCCCGCAATAATGTTATCTCTTCTTACAACAGTTCAAGAATTAATTCCGGAGATATATTTCAATAGTAGTCAACCCGTTGATGTTGAAGAATATACCCAAATTTAACTTTCTTTCTTTTAAGAGTCATGTAACTATTTTTTAATTTTGATTTAGCTTAACTAATCCAAGTAAGAGAAATTGTAAAAATGGGAGAGGGGGGATTTGAACCCCCGGCCACCTGGTCCCAAACCAGGAATCATACCAAGCTAGACCACCCTCCCATAAAATGTGTGAGGGAAATTGATATTTTATGTTTTCATAATGAAAATCAAGATCAGAAAATATCAATAATAAAGATACAAATATTTTTTCGATTTTTAATTTATTTATTTCTTTATTCCATCTATCATTAGTTTTTGTTAAATCATTTAAAGTAGTTCATATTTAAATTCCTTAGGAAATCTCTTACACTTAGTTTTGAAATGAAGAAAATAATTTACTTACAGAGAATTGGAGATATTGATCCTGGGATATTAATTGTATTAAAAAAAAATTTAAAGTGGTTCTTCAAAAAATACGGTTTTAAAATTGTAAATCTTCCCGACCCACTTCCTTTATTAGAACCTGAATATGATTCATTTAAACGACAATACGACGCGTTAACGGTAAAAAAAAGATTAATTAAGCATGTTAAAAAAAAAGGCTATAAACGTGTCCTGGGTGTTTTGGATGTTGATCTTTTTTCTAAATTTTTAAACTTTGTTTTTGGTGTTGCCGATCTGCCTAAGAACAAGAGCTTTGGGAGCGCTTTAATTTCAGTTACCCGCTTAAGAGAGCATTTTTATAGAAGAACTGAAAATGTAGCCCTTTTTGAGCTGAGAATCCTTAAAGAGGCAATTCATGAGCTTGGTCATACATTTGGATTAGAGCATTGCACTAATTTCTGCGTGATGAAATATTCTAATGATTTAGATGATACTGATCAAAAACCACCTAAATTTTGTGAAATATGCGCTAAAAGAATGGACATCTCTATAGATAGTTTCGAGTAGACTTTGCTATATATCTCTCTTTGAATTTTAACCATAGTTCTTCACTAGTTTTTAGGATATCTTTGTAACCACTTACTATTTGTATCAAATCACTGGGGATATTTCCTTTACCGAAATAAACTCCTGCTAAACTACCTCCTATAGCCCCCACAGTATCACTATCGCCACCAGCGGTCGCTAATTGGAAAATGCACTCTTCAAATGAATCCAAATATTTTAAAAAGATGAAGATTGCACAAGCTACTGTGCTTAGCGTATATGGGTGAACAAACGCTTTGCCTAGATAATCCTCGATAAAATAAGGTGCTTTTACGCCCGCCTGAGAGAATTTGATTAACCCTGCCTCCAACGAGATGTCAAGATTATTCTTCACTTTATTCAAAATCTCTATAAATTCATTCCATATTTCTTCTCTCGAATTAGAGATCGAAGAAATAATAACGTTAAAAAATTCATCAACGGAGAACTCTGTTTCTACTGTCTTATCTATTAAAAAAGCAATCGCCCGTGCAACTACAACCGCCCCTGCAGAAGCTGCTGGATGAGAATGAGTAATAACACTTGATTGCAATGCAGATTTCTTTAGA
>Ga0255055_10000759_pt1 | contig 24482 bp, 14 predicted proteins | sample JV7_2_27_MG_FD_188633 | JGI IMG/M metagenome (GOLD analysis project Ga0255055, IMG submission 188633) | Seawater microbial communities from Jervis Inlet, British Columbia, Canada - JV7_2_27 | ecosystem: Environmental > Aquatic > Marine > Inlet | place: Canada: British Columbia | collected...
AAATCATTGTTCGGCCAGGCAGCGCCATCCCCTATAACATGGATATCATAGTTCATGTCAGGAATATCAACCTGCATGGCACCCACATAGAAACCCAATCCCAAGCCGAGCTTCACCATCTCTACGAGCTGATCACCCTCGGTGATGCGCTCCTTCTGATATATGATCTGCGCCTCGCTGAGATCCTGATATACAGTCTTGACCCTCACAAGGCCCGTTGGAATCTCAGTGGTACGACCGGTACGTCCAATCTCCTGCTTGGTGAGCACCTCGTACTCCTGGCCCGGTTTAACTCCTATATCAGAGCCGAGTTCGAAAATCACCCTGTCCCCCTGCACCACAACCACACCGGAACGTATCTTGAAGGTCTCTATCTGTTTCAGCCTGTGCCCCAGGCTTGAAACCGCATTATTCACCGCAAGAGTGGCAGCTCTTCCCATATCCTGCGCCTGTGCTGTGCCACTGATACGCAGCGACTCCTCCCTAGCACCAGTGCGGATATTGACAAAGGTGAGGTCCAGGGTGATGTTCACCTCATCTTTCCAGATGTAACTGATGGTCTCATCGGTGATGATCGGAATCTTCACTCTGGATTTGCTGAATTCGGCAACTGAGGGAATGACGACGAGCACAGATCCCACAATGCGGTCGAAATCCTCTCCCTTGATGACCACTGTGCCGAACTTCTCATCGTACGTCCCCTCCTCCTTGGCCTTCTCTGCTTGAAGCTCCCGCACCCGATCAATAAACTCTTCAACATCTTGCTCCTCGAGCCTGTAATTCTCATATCCCAGCACATTGAATCGCTTCAGCTGTATGAACTCGTTGACAATGGAAGATTCCGCGTAGATGATCACCTCATCGGGAACGGTGAGATCACCGGCAGTCAATCCGAATATGGCGATATCCCGCTCCTCGCTCTTTTCAACGGCGAGAAGCTTACCAGTAATAAAGAGGCTGAAAAGTATACAAGCGATGAAGAGGGTTTTTCTCATGATGAAATACCTGCACATTTACAGTATGGCCGCCCCCTCCATATTATAATGCACATTCCACACACTTGGTGAAAAAACATCCCATGGGAGTTTCTGTTTGTGCAGGCCATTCCGATTGACTCGAATGGCCTATGATAATAGCTTAGCTTCTTACAGGCTCGCCACTAATAGATAATACCGCCTACAGGGGCTTCGTTCATGAAAAGGCTGAACTTCATCTCCCTCTTTCTGCTGCTTCTTGTGATAATCGGAGGATGCAGTGAGAAAAGAGTTTCCGGACCTGAATACCGAACCATTATGGGAGGTATACTCGAGACGGATGAGGTCCAGTTCCAGAAGGGGGAACGGGGCGGAAGTATAACGCGCGCGGACCTTCAGGAACTCGATACACTCAACATCGTTGCCACCAGATCACGGCCCCTCTATGCGCTGCTTGGACTCGTATTCGAGGGACTGCTCAGCACTAACCCCATAACGGGTGAGATCCAGAGCGGCATTGCAAAGGAATACCGTATACTCAATGAAGGTCACTCCATCCTGCTGAATCTCGACGAGGGAGTTCTCTTTTCCGACGGTGAACCCTGTACTGCCGACGATGTACTGTACAGCATCGAAGAGATATACATGAATCCCGAAGTGGATTCAAAAAAGGCGGATGTACTGCGCATACGGGACCGTCTCGTGACAGTTCATAAAATCGATGACTACGCGGTACGAATCGATCTGCCTGTTCCTTACCGCCCCTTTCTTCACACACTCACCACCATACACATACTTCCCAGGCACATACTCGAGCCCCTCATTGAGGAAAAGGGTGTCGACGGGTTCAACAGGCAATGGGGACGGATCGAAATGAGCACGGACAATGTGATAGGCACAGGCCCCTATATGCTGGACGAAGTCATACCTGGCAAGCACATCCGGCTCGTCAGAAACCCCCACTACAGCCCGCGGGAGGGCTACCGGCAGTTTGAGGGACTGCCCTATCTGGATGAAATCATCGAACTGCTCGACCTGGACAATGAAACGAAGCTGCTAAAGTTCCAGATCGGAGAACTTGATTTTTACAATATAAAGGACATCGACATTGCAAGTGGGGATGTGCAGCTGCTCATGGAAAACCAGGATGAGGGGAACTACGTACTCTACTCTGCTGGACATACGCTCACGGGAAACCACTTTCTCGCATTCAATCAGAACCCAAAAACCCTGCACGGTGAAAAACATAAACTGCTGGCGAACCCTCTTTTCAGAAGGGCCGTGTCGCACCTGATTGACAGGCGGCGAATCGTTGACGATATATACCAGGGTTTTGCCTTCATTGATGAATCATCGGAGCGAAACGCTTCATCCTTTCATACCAGCATTCCTCCTGCCCCCTATAACCCGGATGAAGCGGGGGCACTGTTCGAACAGCTTTCTCTAACCGACACAAACGGCGATGGCTTTCTCAACCTTCCAGGGGGAGAACCGTTTTCCCTCACCATACTCACCAATGAAGACAACCCCTTCCGCATCAAAATGGGTGAGCTCATCACTGAAAGCATGCAAAATGCAGGTATAAACGTGTCTTTCGAGCCCACAGATTACGATCTGATCGTCACCAAGCTGCTCGACACCTTCGAGTGGGAAGCCGTAATTCTCGGCTTTGAGGGTAGTATCGAACCCAATGACGCATCGTGGATCTGGGAATCCAAAGGTGCGCTTCACCTGTGGTATCCCTATCAGGAGGCCCCTGCCACCCCTTGGGAGGAGAGAATCGATGTTCTGTTCTCCCTGGGACGTACGACCTGGAGCTATGACAAATCTTTGACGCTGTACCATGAATACCAGCACATCATTGCGCGTGAAATCCCCATTATGCAGATAGTGATCCCTGCCGAGCTGTATGGCTTCAGGAAAGGATACGGCAACGTCATTCCCAGCTCAGCGACCAACAATGCCATGGGACTTGTCCCCCATCTCTACAAAGTGAAAAGGAAGCGGAGACAATAACCGAGCTTGCACTGAAAAAGGCCCGGTTCCCTAAAATTCTTGACATCGGTTTTCTGACCCGATACCTTGCAAGGTATTATGCCCGAGAGGCCCCAAGATGGTTGAGCGTGCTTACATCTGTGATTTGAAAAGCCATATCGGCACAGAGGTAGTGCTGGGGGGATGGATTCACAGCGTTCGAAAGCAGGGTAAAATCGTGTTCATCCTGCTCAGAGACAGAACCGGTATCGCACAGATCATCACGGAACCAGGTGTGGTCAGGGAACAGGACCTGCGGAATGAAACTGTCATATACGCAACCGGCACTGTCATGGAAGATGAACGTGCCGAGGGTGGAGTTGAACTCAGCATGAGCTCTGTCCAAGTGCTTTCTGCACCCAGTAAAAAGCTCCCCATTCTTGTCAATGACAAGGCTGTTTTCCAGAAACTGGAGCTGGAAACCATGCTGAACAACAGGGTGCTTTCTCTACGAAATCCAAAGAGAAACCTCATCTTTACGCTTCAGGCTGACATCATCGACTCTTTTAGAAATTACCTGCGGGGGGAAGGATTCACAGAAGTTACAACTCCGAAGATCATCGCCACCGGAACCGAGGGCGGCACACAACTCTTCAGTGTGGATTACTTCGACAGGCTCTCATACCTGGCACAGTCGCCACAGTTCTACAAACAGATGCTTGTCGGCTCAGGGTATGAACGGGTATTCGAAATCGGACATGTGTATCGGGCAGAGGAGCACAACACATCCCGTCACCTGAACGAGTACGTGAGCCTGGATTACGAGATGGGCTTCATCGAAAACGAGCATGACATCATGGATGTGGAGGAGGGGTTCATCATCCACCTCTTCAAGCGGTTGAACAGTGACCATGCAAAGGCTCTGGAGATATACGGACAGACCCTCCCTGTACCCGAAAGAATTCCCCGCATGCCCATAAAGGAAGCCTGCGCCATTCTTGAAAAAGAGTACAACAGGCGCCTCAAAGGCTACGACCTCGATCCCGAGGGAGAAAAGCTCATATGCGAGTGGGCGAAGAAGAACTACGACACCGAACTGCTCTTTCTCACCGAGTACCCGCTCTCAAAGCGGCCCGTGTATACCATGCCGTTCAAGAGCGATCCGGAATTTACACGCAGTTTTGATCTTCTGTTCAGAGGTCTGGAGATCACGACCGGCGGGCAGCGTATACACGACTATCAGATGCTCATCGATGCCTTTACATCTCGTGGACTCGACCACAGGGAATTCGACTACTACATCGATACCTTCGCCTATGGCATGCCGCCGCATGGCGGGCTTGCCATAGGACTCGAACGCATCACCTCTCAGATACTCGGGCTTGCAAATATACGCGAAGCGTCGATATTCCCCAGAGATCGGAGCAGGATCGTTCCCTGAGCCCCTGCTGACTATACTGTGTTCACTTGAAAAACCTCCATGGATTTCACATCAACCGCTGAAAGCTTTCCGTAATAGTGCAGACCCGTGTCAATGCATATCAGTTTCTCTGAAATGTGCATGTCCCTGAGGGGAGTGTGGCCGCAGACAAGCGTTTTCTCCCAAGAATACTCTTTGGCATAGAGATGCTCACGCATCCAGAGCAGGTTGTAGTGATTCTGTTTTCCCTGCTCGATGGAAAGTGTGGGATCCACACCTGCGTGACAGAAAAAGAAATTCTCTGTTTCCACAGAGAGCTCGAGATGGAGAAAAAACTCGATGTGCGCCTCTGATAAAACCTGCGCCAGGGCCTCATATCGCTCCGCTTTGTTCCACAGGCTCAGTCCACGATTCAGTTCATCCATGCCCAGCCCATAGGAGCGCAGGGTTGCCCAACCGCCATTGTATAGCCAGGTGCTCATATCGGACAAAACAGCAGTGTACCCGAGAGAGCCGAGGAGCATGTCCTCGTGATTGCCCCTGAGAAAGACAGTGTGGGTATGTGATAATTGGAGTTCGATGAGTTCCTGTACAAGCTCTTTCGAGCGTGGTCCCCGATCGATGTAATCCCCTATGAAGATGATGAGATCATCTTCCCCAAGATCGATGATCTGCAGCATTCGCTTCAGGGGCCCATAGTGCCCGTGCAGGTCGCCGACTGCAATGATGCGCTCGTATGAAGCTTCAAACAGCTGCATGTATACCCGCTCCAGGTACCTGTTATGTGAACAAGGATACAAAAAAGTACTTGCTTTGCCAACTCACTTAGGAGTATCTATTAGGTCGAACTTTGAAAATATCGCTCGCTACCGCTTCGCTAGTCGAGTTTTCATATTCATGCGGGAAAAGTAATTATTTTAATTGAAAAGGTGGATCCAACCATGCTTTTCCACCGAAGTTCTCGTAATCTTTGAGCTGGTGGACAACTCGTAAGAGTTGCACGCCAGCGACCAATTACCATGTTGCGTATATGAAAATGTTACATGTTTATACCGATGTACAAAACTCGGCAATCACTCTACAATGCTGTTTGGCTGTGTCCCAACAGGGGAGAAAATGTCTTTGCTCAAGGTAAGAAGCTGTTATGAACCGAGAAATCATCGTAGGATTCGTGAAGGAACACGAAGAGATATGCCTCCACCGTTCTCTGTCACAGGAACTGAAAAGGAGAAGCGGATGCTCTTTCTGCTACCATGTTAACAGAGATTCACTTCTGCTCATCACCTGTCTTCCTGAAGCACGCAAAACGGTTGACGTGGGTCTTGCCCTTTCTCCCCATTCCAAATCTGAACCCTACAGGCCATACAGGGCGGCAGGGTTCTCATTCTTTCATCAGAAGAGCGAATCTGAATCTAAAAACATCAGGGCAGTCTTCAAAGAAGCTTTTAAGAAAGGCTACGAGAGTGTGATACTGATGGGACACGGAACCCCCAATATGCCCCCGGCATATCTCCAGGAAGCGATCAGGGCCTTAAGAAGGGGAAAGGAGATCATACTCGGCCCAATGATTAACGGCAGATTCTACCTTATCGGCATGACCGGGTTGCAGTATGCGACCCTCAGTCACAATCGCCTCTTCAATGAACTGAACTTCAATATCCGCAAGGGGCGTGACAGCGTGATCAGAAAGATCAGGCAAAGCTGTACAGGATGCGTCGTGCTGCCGGAATGGTATGCAATAAAATCGTTGGATGACCTGCAGAGGCTTCGCACAGACTCAGGGGGAGGCCGGGCGTGGATAGCGCGCTGGACAACTTGTCATGTCAATGATATTACAGCGCGGCCCGAGGCCGAGACCAAGCATAATAAATAAACTCGCGCTGCACTATATTTATATATTTCGCCTTCGGCGAAAAGTAAATAAGGAACAGCATTCTTCCCGAAGGGCTGTAATTCTGAAAGGAGCATTCCATGTACGACATAGTGATCATCGGCGGTGGGGCGGCTGGAATAACTGCCGCAATATACGCATTACGTGCAGGCATGAACACAATACTGATAGAGAAGATGGGCGTTGGCGGACAGATCATTCTCACCGAGGCTGTTGAGAACTATCCGGGTTTCCCCTTTATCAGCGGTCCTGATCTTATGGAGAGGTTCGAAAAACATGCCGAGAAGTTCGGTCTTCAAATCATCTATGAAGAAGCAGTAAACATCGAACCTAACGGACAGACCCACAGGGTTGTCACTGACGAGAACTCATACGAGACCAAGGCCGTCATCGTTGCAACAGGTTCGGTGCCACGAAAACTCAATGTGCCGGGCGAGGAAAAACTCATTGGGAAAGGAGTATCATTCTGTGCCGTGTGTGACGGCCCCTTTTTCAAGGGGAAAGAGGTTGCCGTCATCGGCGGAGGCGATGCAGCCGTAAAGGAGGCCATATACCTGACGCAGATCGTAAAAAAGGTATTCATCGTACATCGCCGTGATCAACTGAGGGCGGAAAAGATCCTTCAGGAGCAGGCCTTTGACAATCCAAAGATCGAGTTCATATGGAACCACGTGGTCGATCGTATCGTTGGCGACGATCAGTTCAGTGGCGTTGTCATAAAGGATGCGGAGGACCCCGATAAAACGAGAAAGCTCGATGTATCGGCGGTGTTCGTGTATATAGGCCATATCCCCAACACCAAGTTCCTTGACGTGAAAAAAACAGGAACGGGGCTCATCCTCACGTACAGCAGCGTCAAGTCATCTGTACCCGGTATATTTGCCTCTGGTGACTGCAGAGACACCTGCCTGCGGCAGATTGCTACCTGCGTCGGCGACGGCGCCCTTGCAGCCTACTTTGCCGGTGAATACGTGGAAAAACTGCGCTCTGGAAAGCCAATCGCTTGGGAGGATATCTGTTCGACCTGATTCCAAACCTAGAGCTCGCTGTAGGGAAGTTCGCAGCTCTTTGCCACACCCGGATGCACGCATCTGCCCTCAGAGGTGTTCATGCCTCTTCTGATTGCATCGCTGAACATGTCCATACTCTCTATGCTGCCCCGTGCTATTTGCAGACCATACTGGAGTGTAACGCTCGTAAGCGCAATGGTGGATGAGCGTGCAACTGCACCCGGCATATTTGTCACACAGTAGTGCACGATACCGTCCACGATGTAAATGGGGTCATCGTGGGTTGTGGGACGAGAGGTTTCGGTGCATCCACCCTGATCAATGGCCACATCCACAATTACCGCCCCCTGTTTCATGATTCCCAGGTGGGAGCGCCTTATGATCTTCGGCGCAGACTCCCCGGCCACGAGCACGGCGCCGATTAGCATATCCGACTCCCTTAAAACAGACTCGATATTTGCGTCGGTGGCATAGAGTGTGGTAATCGAGTTGCCGAATATATCGTCAAGATATACGAGCCGTTTTGCATTGATATCGAGCACCGTCACATCGGCGCCGATACCGACCGCGATCTTACACGCATTGATACCCACAACACCTCCCCCTAGTATGCTCACCTTGCCGCGACGTACGCCGGGTACACCACCGAGCAGTATTCCCCTCCCCCCAAAGGCTTTCTCCAGATACTTGGCGCCTTCCTGGACGGAAAGTCTGCCTGCAATCTCGCTCATGGGTGTGAGGCAGGGCAGCGAACCGTCGTCCAGCTCAATAGTCTCATAGGCAATGGATGTCACACCACGTTCCATCAGTAACTCCGCAAGCTCCCTGTTCGCGGCAAGGTGCAGATAGGTGAAGAGAATCTGCCCTTCACGCAGGAGGGGATACTCCTCTGGAAGGGGTTCCTTAACCTTGACGATCATGTCGCAGGTCTCGAAGATCCGGGTCCTGTCATCGGTGAGCGAGGCACCGCTCACCTCATACTCATGGTCCTCATAGCCGGAACCCACGCCTGCTCCTGATTCTATAAGGACTTCATGTCCCTCTTGTCCGTATGCCGCCACACACTGCGGCGTCATGCCGACACGATATTCATGCCGCTTGATCTCTTTGGGCACGCCAAGCCTCATGGTCAACCTCCCTGTCCCTCTCAGCTAACGATTGTTAAGTTCAAGAATGAGTTCAACTTCGCCCCTCGACATCTTTGTTACCTTGCAGATCTCCGGTATGGTCCACTTCTGCTCAAACAGGGTGAGCACAGTCTTGACCTTGCTCTCGGATTCTCTGGACAACAGTGTTGGCTGATCCTTTGATGCCCGCCTGTCGCCATCTTCCCCTCCGGAAGGACTGCCCACGTTCTGCATATCCCCAACGAGCCGTTCTGCATCCTTGGTGAGGTTTGTAAGCCGGGACTCAGTGCGCGCGAGCCACTCTCTGGTGTTCTGAAGCTGTTTGCTCCTCTCCTCAATATCAGAAACGAAGGAATCCATCTCCTTGAACCTTGAGAGCACCTCATCGATACGGCTCTCGTAGTTCAGGAGACTTCCCGTCTTGTCGTCGATGAGCGAAACCTTATTCTTCAGATCCTCCTCCCTTTCCCGGAGTTCCTTCAGATTGGTGTTAAGAAGATCTGCACGCTGTTCCAGGTTCGCAATAAACTCCTTGGTCTTGGTGATCGTTTCGATGGATACATCGATGTCCTTCTCTCTGCTGCTGAGTTTATCGGCCTTGTCCTTGAGGCCAGCGAAGCGACTGTCGATATCCCTCATCCCCGACTCAATACGTTCAAGCAGCTCCCTCTCCCCCTCGATGAGCTTTATCTTTTCATCAACCACTGTTATGAGACCGATTGCCTGCTCCGCATTCCTGGCGATGTCCTGCACCAGTTTCTTTTCACTCTTGAGATGCCTGACCTTTGCAGATATGTCCCCCTCATCACGCTTCAAATTATCGATCACCTTTCTCATGGAAAGTATGTCTTTTTTGTCCTCCTTGAGCTGCATCATGATATCCGAGAATCGTTCGATGTCCTCTTCCACCTTTTCCTTGAAACGAATCGACCGTTTCAACACCGTTGATTCCTTCTCGAAATTGGCAATCCTTTGCTCTATATCCTCCACCCGCTTTTCAATGCGATCCTGGACATCCGCCACCTCTGTTTCAAAACCATGCAGGGTATTCTCAGCCTCTCCGTGCGACGTCTCGAGCTCAGCCTTTGCACCGCTTGCAAGGGAATTGACGAGCTCCTGAAGCTCCCTTCCCTTCTCATAGATGAGCTCTCGGCTCCCCTCGATCTGTTTCTCCACATCACTGCGAAAATATGCCAGAGCGTCCGAGACATCAGCGACCACCTTCTCCTTCATGCTGTCTACTTTGCCGCGTATCTCTTCAACCTCACCGTTTATGCTGCCTATGCTGCTCTGAAGCTTTTCCTTCAGCTCATCGCCTGTATTGAGATAGCTGGTTTCGATCTCTCTGACAATTCCATCCACGCTGCTCATAGCCTCGTGTATCTTACCCTCCACCATGCCACTGATACCATCAACCCTGCCGTTCACCCCCTCGATTTTCTCCTGTATCCCGGCAAGTTCAACCTTGAACCTCTCCACCGACCTGTCCCTCTCCTCCTTGAACAGCGTCTTCAGGTTTTCAAGCTCCCGCACAAGCTCCTGCCTGGCCTCAATGCGCACACGGTTGACATTTTCCATGAGGCGCTCTTCCTGACCACCGAGCTTATCTTCTGTGCCCTGCAGCCGTTCATCCACACTGCCTATATACTCTGTGATTTTCTTCTCACGCTCCTGCAAGGCCGAATCCGTTTCATCGACGATGGACCCAATGCGCTCGGCGATGCGCTCACGCTCCCTGGAGTATATCTCCTCAGTATCCTCTTTGAGACTCACGATCTTCGCCTCGATTTCAGGACGGTAATTCTGAAAAACCGAGTCGATACGCTGCTCAATCATTTCCTGACCGGTATCGGCAATGTTCTTGAGATCGCCGATTCTGCCCTCCAAAGTGTGTATACGCTCCTCGTACTCCCTGAGGCGGCCCACAAAGCCCTCACGAACGGAAGACGCTGCCTCGCCCACGCTTCGTTCAATCTGCTCGGATACAGTATTGAGCTGTACACGCACCTCTCTGACTGGAGACTGGAGGCTTTCGATAAGGGTCTGTTTCCGATTTTCCACCTCGCTGCCGAAGGATTCGATGCGCCCCCTAAATTCATCCTGCTGTGACTGGAGCTTTGACTTCACACCGTTGTAGAGCGCGGCAAACTCCTTCTTGTAGGCAACAAGCTTTTCGTTCATCTCAGAAACGATGGGCTTTATGAGGAGCAGGTTCCTGTTGGCCTCCTCGTTGATCTCGGCCACCACCCGCTCCTTCAGCATTTCGGCCTCACTCTGATGGGCCTTTGCATTCAGACTCAACGTTGCACCGTACTTGTCTGTCTCGTCCTTGATGCTCTGAAGCAGGTTCTGTACCCTTCCCTCGAGCCTCGTCACATAGGAGGAGAGATCCTTTGCCTGTGACTCAACCTTCTGAAAGATATCGGCTTTCAACGATTCACGATTCTCCTCGAGAAGACCGGCATACTTCTGGTACTCTTCCTCCGCCCTTCCCAGGAAGCTTTTGACCGCTTCTCCACCAACCGTTTCGATCTTCCTGTGCGCCTCGCTTACAAGGTCGCCAAGCTCGTTGATCTTTCGCTCAACGGTAAGCAGCCTGCCCTCTTCAAACCCCTTGACTCTGTCATTACAGTTCTGAACCGCATCCATAAAGCCAGCGATACTTTTATTGGCCCTGGTCATGATGTCCTGGGTTTCGCGTTTGAACTTCTCCAGCCCCGAGGCCCCCGTTTGTGAGAGCATCTCCAGGCCCTGACGGTACTCATCGATGATGCCACCCATTCTAGCACGTGCCTCTTCTGCAAGTATGCCGGAAATCTCCTCGAGTGCCTTGTCAGATCTTTCCTGAACCCTCTTTTCAATGGTAGGAATGATGGCAGATGCGTTTCTCAGCACCTTTTCATTTTCAGCAATATCTATGGTTATCTTGTCAACCTGTTTGGAGAGCGATTTCATAGAGGGCAGGCTCTTGCCCAGTTTTGTCACCTCTTCCGATATCTCCCCCTTCAATCCCTTCAGCTTTTCCAGCTCTCGTTTTACCCCCTCCAGCTCAATGCGCTCGCTCTGCAGCTGAGCACTGCTTTTCCCGAGATTGTCGTTGGATGATTCGATGCTGTTCAGAAGGGCCTCAGCCCGATGCACCACCGCCTCGAGCTCGCCCGTCTGGCTTTTAAGCTCCTCCCGTTTCGTTTGGAGGAAGAGATTGAAATCTTCTGAGAGTTTATCAGCGTACTTCTTGAACTTGTTGAAGTTGATCGTTCTTTTGTCAAGTCTGCGGAAGAAGAGAATGAGAATGAGAGATATAAATATGGTGACAAAGGGCCAGTAACCCATATTCCCCTCCCGTGCTCCACTCAGATGGAGAGCACCATTTTCCTAACCTTATCGCAGCTAACTCAAAAGGTCAATTCATTTTACGGGAACGCAGGAGGGACACATCCTGCTGCAGGCTACGTTCAAGTTTTTGCAGTGCTGGTATTTCGTTCAGCGTATATCTTCTCCTCTAGTAGCTCATCTCAGCCAGATGTTTATACATTTTGTAACGTCTGGAAGCATCAGCTCGAGCAGTTTCGAGATACTCCATGGCTTTCTCGGGATTGGTCTGCTTCAGAGCCCTGAACCTGAGTTCGCCGTACATATAGTCACCTATGTCGAGAGAAGGTTCCTTTGAATCAAGGGATAGGGGATTCTTGCCCTCCTTTGCAAGCATCGGGTTGAAGCGGTACAACGGGAAGTGTCCCGATTTCACCGCCTTTTTCTGATTCTCAATACCGTTGGACATATCAATGCCATGGGCAATACAGTGGGTGTATGCAATAACCATTGAAGGTCCAGGATAGGCATCCGCCTCATTGAGAGCCCTGACTGCCTGATTCATATTGGCCCCCATAGCAATGCGTGCAACATAGGCCCTTTCGTAGGTCATAGCCATCAGACCGAGGTCCTTTTTTCCCATCGGCTTTCCAGCCTCGGCAAAACGTGCAATCGCTCCAATTGGAGTGGATTTCGACATCTGACCGCCCGTATTTGAATAGACTTCCGTGTCAAGTACCAGGATGTTTACATCCCGTCCAGATGCGAGTACATGATCAACACCACCATATCCAATATCATAGGCCCAGCCGTCTCCTCCGAATGCCCATACGGAACGTTTGATCAAATAATCGGCCAGACTGCCCAAGAGTTTCAATTCGATGTCGCTGGTCTTTTCAAGGGATTTCTTCAGTTTGATAACGCGCTGGCGCTGGGCCTCTATTTCTTCCGGTGTTGCCTGATCCGACTGAAGAATCCCCTTCAGGAGCGAGTCGTCCACACCGGTTTTTTTCTCCTTCATAACCTTCTCCACGAGCTCCAGTGCATGCTGCTGAAGTTTGTCGGAACTGAGACGCATGCCCATTGCAAACTCTGCAGCATCCTCGAAGAGAGAGTTCGACCAGACCGGCCCTCTGCCGTCATCGCGTGTGGTATAGGGTGTGGTGGGAAGGTTTCCACCATATATGGAGGAGCAGCCCGTTGCATTGCCTATAATGGCCCGATCTCCAAAGAGTTGTGATATCAGCTTGACTACCGGTGTTTCACCGCAGCCTGCACAGGCACCGGAAAACTCAAACAGCGTGGGTAGAAGCTGCGATCCAACAATGGACGTTCGAGGCATAAGCGAGGAATCAGTGTTGGGAATGCTGAGAAAAAACTCCCAGTTTTCAGCCTCCTGCTCTCGCAGGGGCATCTGGGGCTGCATCATGAGTGCCCTTTCACCGGTCGGTTCTCCATCCACCTTCTTCTGACCCGGGCAGATATTGGCACATTGCCTGCATCCAGTGCAGTCTTCCGGTGCGACCTGTACGGTGAACTTCATACCCTTCATCTTCTTCGCCCGCGCATTCACAGATTGGAAGGCCTGTGGTGCCTTTTTCAGGATGTTCTCTTCATAGAACTTTATGCGTATGGACGCATGGGGGCAGACCAGTGAGCACTGTCCGCACTGTATGCAGAGGTCTGGATTCCACACAGGGATCTGATCGGCGATGTTTCTCTTTTCATACTTCGTGGTACCCGTTGGGTAGGTGCCGTCATCGGGTAGAAGAGAGACGGGAAGCCTGTCGCCCCTACCGGCAATGATCTCACCTGTCACATTCTTCACGAATTCAGTGGCAGAATCGGGAACTGGAGAGAGCATCTTCTTCTTCGACGTCACCTTCTTTGGGTATGCCACCTCTTCAATACTATCTATAGCCGCATCAACCGCCTTCATGTTCATGTCAATGATATTCTGGCCCTTTTTGCCATAGGACTTCACAATGGCTTCCCGGATAAGCTCAATTGCCCGGTCCTTCTGAATGACTCCAGAAATCATGAAGAAAGCAGTCTGCATGATGGTGTTGATTCGGGCGCCGAGCCCCAGGTTCTGGGCAATATCCACCGCATTGATGATATAAAAGCTGATATTCTTCTTTATGATCTGCTCCTGCACCTCGGCTGGCAGCTCATCCCACACCAAGTCCTTTGAGAAAGGCGAGTTGAGAAGTAATACGCCGTCCTTTTCCAGTTTTGAGAGCATATCATATTTCTCGACAAAGGAGAACTTGTGGCACGCAAGAAAGTTTGCCTTGCTGACCAGATAGGTGCTCCGTATGCGGTCTTCGCCGAAGCGGAGATGGCTCACGGTCACTGCACCGGCCTTTTTGGAATCATACACAAAGTACCCTTGGGCGAAGTTGGGGGTTGCATCGGCGATGATCTTGATGGTGTTCTTGTTGGCGCCGACCGTACCGTCTGAACCAAGCCCATAGAACATTACGCGGTGTACACCCTTCCCCTCTGTGGAAAAATCCTTGTCCCAGGGAAGGCTTGAGTTGGTGACATCGTCCAGTATCCCAACGGTGAAGTGGTTTTTGGGCTTTGTCTCCTTCAGATTGTCAAGCGCTGACTTGGCCATGCCAGCGTTGAACTCCGCTGAACCCAGGCCATACCGTCCTCCAACTATTCTGGGATACTCCTCAAAGTCTACCCATCCCTCACTCATGGCTTCACCAACGGCAGTTCGAACATCTTCATAGAGCGGTTCGCCGATAGAACCGGGTTCCTTTGTACGGTCCAGAACAGCTATGCCCTTCACCGTGGAGGGAATGGCCGCCACAAAGTCCTTTGCACTGAAGGGCCTGAACAGCCGTATCTTTATGACACCGACTTTTTCACCCTTACTGGACAGATAATCCACCACTTCGTCCATGGTCTCTGCGCCTGAACCCATGAGTACAACGACCCTGTCGGCATCGGGTGCACCCACATAGTCGTAGAGATGATACTGTCTGCCCGTGAGCTTTGCAAACTTGTCCATATACTCCTGAACGATGCCCGGCACAGCCTGATAGTAGCTGTTCACTGTCTCTCGGGCTGCAAAGAACACATCCGGGTTCTGTGAAGTGCCCCGTATACTCGGGTCTTCCGGATTGAGGCCCCGCAGTCTATGAGCGATGACATACTCATCGTCGATCATTTCCTTCATATCATCGTAGGTAAGCTGCTCGATCTTCTGTATTTCATGGGACAAGCGAAACCCATCGAAGAAATGTAGAAAGGGCACTCTCGATTTCAGGGTAGATGCCTGAGCAATAATGGCAGTGTCCATGATTTCCTGAATTGACGTAGAGGGCATCAGGGCAAATCCTGTGCCACGGACAGCCATGACATCGGAGTGGTCACCAAAGATGGAGAGGGCCTGACAGGCAACTGCACGAGCAGTAACATGAAAAACCGTCGGACACAGCTCCCCGGCTATCTTGTACATATTGGGAATCATGAGAAGCAGTCCCTGCGATGCAGTGTACGTGGTTGTCAGGGCACCGGTGGTCAGTGCTCCATGAACCGCTCCTGCAGCTCCGGCTTCTGACTGCATCTCAGTCACAGAAGGGATGGTTTCCCAGATATTCTTTCTCCCCCCGGCTGACCATGCGTCGGACATTTCCCCGATTGAGGAGGATGGTGTAATCGGATAAATTGCAATAACTTCATTCACCGCATGGGCAACATAGGCCGCAGCTGTGTTGCCATCCATCGGTACCATTTCTCTCGGCATTATTTCCCTCTCCCGCACTAGGCTGGTTCAAACTGTGTACATTGTAATAATATTTCAAAGGGCAATCAAGCGGAATTGGGGAGATGCCACGCCTGGGGCCTGGTAAGGGTTTTGAGAGATGCAGTTGCCTATAAACGGGTATCTATTTCGAGCCGACATACTTCACGAGGGTGAGCCTGTTAATGCGGTCTCCAATATAGTCATAGTGGATTTCATCCATCATTTCCTTCATGATATAGATACCGAGGCCCCGTTCCTTGGATTGGGAGAAGTGATCGTTGATATCCACATCGTCCTGTTCGATGGGGTTGAATCTGTCTCCCTCATGCTCATAGATAATCATGAACTTTTCATTCTCTTTCCTGCATTCCACGGTGAATCCCCGGTCATCATCTTTACCCATGCCATGCTCGATAATATTGGCACACCATTCGTCACAAGAGATCTCCACTTTGGTGATGTCTGACTCGTCAGCTCCAGCTTCCTTTGCCTTGCTGGAAATGAAGTTTCGGGCCTTTGAGAGATTTATGAGATCCGATTCGAGATAAATCTTTTCGTCTTTCATCAACTCACTCCAGCAATCCGAGCACGTTTATACGGCTGCAACCGCCCCCTGCTCATCAACTTTTATAATGCCGCTGCAGCCCGAACATCTGTATTTTCCTGACTTTGAAGCCTTCAGTTTTTTTGCACAATGGGGGCATTCGAATACCAGAGGAAATGCGGATGCAAGCTTCTGCTGTGCTCCCGTTTCATCCGAACCGCCTGCAGGTTGCCTCCCACCTGCGGGCATTCCCGTGCCCCCGCCCTCAAGTGTTCCGAGTGCTGAATCGAGATCATCGGCAATTTTAAAGAATTTTGTGAAGCCCAAAAGTTGAAAAACATCGAGCACCTTATTCTGAAGCCCGAAGAGCACCATGTCTCCCTTTTTCTGTTTCAGGTTTTTCAGAAATGCGGTAAAGGCACCGATGCCTGTACTGCTGATATAGTTGAGACCATTGCAGTTGAAGATAATTCGGTTTATGCCCAAATCGATAAGCTGATTTACGTGCGTCTGGAATTCGGGCGAATTGTAGGTGTCCAGATATCCCGTCAGAATAAGCTGCACAGTTTTCCCGTCACCGCCAACCTGCATGGGGGTGATTTTAAGGGAATCTTTGATGGTAATCTCTTCCATACTCTGTCCTCTGTTACTCAGAAGTATAGATCAAAGGGAAAGTAATTTGCAAATAATTTCTCCTCAATTTGATTCTTTACTTGAGTTTCATGACCATGAGCGTCATGTCGTCGAACTGTTCAGCGTCACCCATGAATGAGAGCACCTCGTCCACAATGGAATTTGCAATGTCCTTTGAACCCTTTTCGGCAACATCGGGGATAAAGGTTGAAAGTCTGCTCATGCCATACTCTTCTTCGGTTGAGTTTCGTGCCTCATGAATACCGTCGGTGAAGAGGTACAGCGAATCCCCACTCATAAGCCGAATAGGCTTCTCCTCTGAGTACTCCACATCCGGCATGACACCGATGGGAATGGAGCTCGACGGTGGGTTTACCTGAAAGCAGCGACCCTTGTCCTGCTTGAAAATCATGAGTGGACCGTACCCTGCATTGGTGTAGCGGAACACCCCGTTTTGCAGGTTGTAGGTTCCAAACAAAAGAGTCGCAAAGCGGTCGCTTGATATGTCTGAAGACAATGTGCTGTTCATAAGCGTCACCACCCGTGCAGGGTCCTGTATTCCCGAATTGATGAGCGACTTGAAGATAGTTCTAATCATTATCATCATGAGTGAGGCGGGAACACCCTTGCCGGCCACATCGCTCATAATGACACTGTAGACTCCATTGCCGATCTCAATGAAATCGTAGTAGTCGCCCCCCACACCGGCAGCAGCTCTGTAGTATCCATCTATGCTCAGTTTCTCGCTCTCAATGCCCGACCCGGGAATCATACTCTGCTGTATGTTCCGCGCAATGTCCAGCTGCTCGTCCAGCTTTGCCTTTTTTTCCATCTCCTGCTGATAGATGAGCAGTCGATCTGTCATGCGGTTGAATTCGTGGGCGAGCATGCCTATCTCATCGCGGGCCTTTACCTCTATCTTGTGTTCAAGATTCCCGCCTCCAATTATGTTGGCGCCACGGGCAAGCGTTTTAATCGGCCTGATGGTGACAGCCGCCATGACGATTGCACCGATCACTCCCACGATTATGGTGAGTATGGTAATGATGATGGTGTAGTTTCGGCTGCTGCGCCGCAATTCGTCTATGGTTCTGTTGATTGTTCTTGTGGAGTAGCCTATCTGCACCGTACCGATTCTCTGCTCCGCAAAAACCACGGGCGAAGCGAGATGATACTGGTCGGCGAGATCATCGGGTGAGAAGGCCGGCTCGATGAACATCTCGACACTTCGGGAAGCCCGAGCTGTGAAATCATCATTAAGCACCGATCCCTGCTGGCCAAGGTCTGAGTGAGCGAACACGCGATTTCCCACGTCGAGCACGGAGATATACTCAATATCCTCGTTTTCCATGGTTTTTGCTATCTGGGTGAGAAGAGGGACTGCGTCATTGTCTATGATGCTTTCGCTTGCTACATTGACCATATTTTCTAAAGAGAGAGTGGCTTTTTCGATCATCTGCTGTGCGAGCGCCCGTCTCTCATGGTTGATTGTGAAATAGCTCAGTACTGCGCTGATCCCGAGTGTCAACAGCAGGACCAGAACACCGATGAGCAGGCTGAATTTAAAGCGCAGTCCGAAACGGACCTTTTCTCCGGTTTCCATGACAGTTCCCTCTTTCACCGCCCTGTATCGCTCAATAGCTCCGGCGGTTATGTAAAAAGTTATGAAAAGAAGGCCCCCAAGCAGCACGTAGAGCAGGGTGTTGATAAAACGATGGGCCTGAAAACGGTATCTCCCAACCAGCCACGGTGGTGCCGAAAGGGTCTCCGGTTTTTCCTCTTTCTGAATAACGGGAGTTTTCAGCTTGAAGGTCAGACGAGATGTATCGCTCACATTTCCCGCAGCATCGATTGCGGCTATCTGGAAATGCCAGTTCCCCTCCCCCAAGGATTGAAACTGACGGTACTTCCGTGCAGTTCGTATACGGGCACTACTGATGTTTACTTTTTTTCTGGTGAGTCGGTAGTTAAAGCCCACTATACCCTTGCCCCTGGAAGACCACTCAACTTTTGGTGAATCGCCTTCAAAATACCCCTTCACATCAAGGTTGAGCTGCGACAGAACCGGCGGTGGAGGAGGCGTCAGATCCACGTTAAAGGGTACGGTAAGGGTGGGTGAGATGTTCCCCCCATTGTCCTTTGCTCTGAGATGCAGATACCATGCACCCTCCTCATCACCCCTGAGCTTGACGCTTTGCATACTGGAGGAGACATTGACAATTCCGGGTTCAAAATTCTCCTCCCTGTTGAATGCGTAGAGATACCCCTCGATCCCCGAAGGGTCCTCTGGCTGGTCCCAGTGGACGATAAGACCTCGCCTCCCTATATAAGGGGTGAAGGGTTTCCTGATGCTTGGCGTGGCGACACTTCGGTCCGGTCCTGTACGGGCAATCCCTTTCGTATCATGCCAGAACAGATACAGCTCCTCTTCTCTATGAAACGGCATATGATCAATAACGTTTGCCTCGAACGCACTGGCAGCTTCTCCCTTCTCGAACTGCCCGTCACGGCCACGTATATGGTACAGGTTTCCCCTGCCCGTACTCTCGTCGATGTAGAAGACGTGCACGTTGTCGCGGGCCCACAGTACACGCGGCTCCCGGGCGCTGGAAATGGAACTGGTTAATCGCAGAGCATCCATGAGCGGGGAACCTTTGAAATCAAACTCCTGATAGTATATTCCCCGTGTTCCCTCCCTGTCGCTCTGCCACACAAGTACCAGCCGGTCCCCCTTGACACTCACCTGCGGCCGTTCGTCCTCACCAATTGCACTGCGGGTCAAATTCAGCGGCTCCGACCATTCTCCTCCCAACCTGTCAAAGCCTGATAGATACACATCGAACACCGGAACACTCTGTTCGGACAGGGGCCTTGATTGCCAGGCCACATAGTATCGACCGCTGTGGAAGAGAATGACGGGGAAGAAGGAACCGGAAAAGTCACCGGTCACGCTGTATGCCCCCCGCCAGGTTTTGCCCCGATCCGAGGAGAAGGTGTAATAGAAGTCCACCCGCCTCCCCTCGCCCTCCGTATGGTAGAAAAGTATCAGATTCCGTCCACTCAGATGAATGGAGGGATCAAAGCTGTATACGCCGGGCTGGGCAACCTGCCTCGCCCCTGACCACGTCTGTCCGTTGTCCCCACTCTCAATGAGATATATGTTTCCCTGCAGTGTATTCCAGACTAAAAACAGGCTCTGACCCCATCGGACCACATCGAAATGGGGGTAAAAACCCTTCCCCACCTCAATCCCCTCGACAACGGGATGGGGTCCATTGTAACTTTCAAGATCTGTCGACCGGTAACAGAGTATAGCAGCACTGTCCTTCATTCTCTTTAAAAAGAATATAAGAAAGGTGCTGCCTGCATCGATTGTTCGAACATCGGAATAGGAGTCTGACTTGCTGTTCCGCTCAAAATAGGCAGGGTTGTCCCATTGATAGGCCAGGGCAGTTGAGGTTAACAGACAGCACAGTACTGTGCATATGAGGGGGATCTTTCTCATGATCAGCTCTGTACACCCATCATCTCGAGCCTCTTGCGGGCCCGTTCGATATTCGTCTTGACACTTTCATTATTTGGATCGAGTCGGAGCACCTCCTCCCACTCTGATACGGCTTCCTGATAGAGGCCGTTCATATAGAGGGCCACTCCCTCGATATAATGCTTCTTGATTCGGATCCTCAGTTCATCCTCAACCTCAGTTGACCCGGCGGTATCTGCCGCCATTGCCTTCTGAAGATTACGAAGTTTTGACTCGCTTCTGGCAAGCAACACCTTGGCATCCACATACTCAGGGTCAAATTGCAGCGATTCACGCAGAGCTGCGGTTGCTTCTTCAAGCTTCTCGCTCCTGTACAGATCAAACCCTTTTCTGTACAGGCGCTGCGCCTGACGACGGTCTTTATCGGTTATCACCCTTTTCTGCTGCTGTTCTTCGGTCTTTCTCTGCTCAGCAAGCCGGGCAATCAGTGCTTTTGTATCCCTGTACTGAGGATTGACCTCCATTATGAGCTCCAGCTTTACCCTGGCCTCCCGTTTTTTTCCCTGACCGATGAGCCCCTTGGCGTCCCGATACATACCCTTCAGGATTTCCTCCTGCAGAGCCGGATCGGTTTTTCCCAGCGTTTTGGTGAGATTAACCCTCGCCTCCTCATTAAAGGGGAAAATCAGCAGGATCTCTTCCCAGTATTTGATAGATTGCTGGTAATTACCCGCGTCATACGCCTCTATTCCCAGAAGCTTGAGATTTTCCACGAGTTTGTAGAAGGGGGAGGTATGGGAAACGGCCTTTTCCTCTTCCCGTTTGAGTGCAATGATGTCTCTGAGTATATACTCCCTTATCTGTGTATTCTCAGGGTCCAGTTCGAGGCCTCGATTGAGCTGTACGAGTGAGTCTCGGTACCGGTTCAAGTTGTAGAACTTAATTCCCTCCCGAAGGTATTGTGCGACAAGCTTCGCATTGGCTTCTCGTTCACGCTCCTCCAGTTTCAGCATAGCATTTCGGCTCTCCTGGATGAATCGTCTCGATTTCTTCACCTGATAGTTCATAGCAATTGAATTCTCAAACTGATCGATTGCATCTTCATACTTCCCATTTTCATACAGGTATATCCCGGTTTCGAAGTACTCCTTTGCCATTTCGAGCAGCCGGTCCCGTTCCCGAAGTTTGAAATCGATCTTTGAAATGAAAAGCGAGGCCTCCTTATCGTCCGGTATCAATTCGAGCAGTTCCTCCCACCTGGCTCTGGAGGTTTTCAGCCGGTCTTCAAGGAATAATGTACGACCCTCTTCCCGAAGTGCGCTGAGCATCAAGCCCAGCTCCGCTTCCATCATTCTCTGTTCTGTAAGAGCAATGCGCTGCGGTGCAACCTCTCCCTCCGGATAGAACTGGAGAGCTTCTCCGTATTTTGCAAGGGCGTCCTCGAAGGCTTCAAAGGAAAGGCGGCGATCACCTTCAGCAATGAGCCCACCATAGTGCTGGTCTCGGCGTGCCACTTCAATGGCCTTAAGACCTTTCTCCACAAGCGTGCTCAGCTCCCTGTTCCTGGAACTGGAGTTCTCCTGTATGTAGTTGAATTCCCTGCTGGCATCGGACAATCTCCCCTCATCGAGCAGCTGATACGCCTTTTCAAGACGGCTGGTGAGATCCTCATACCGTCTCAAAGCCTTTTCTATGAGAATTTTCACCTCTTCATTCCACGGGTCCACCTTCAGCACATCGGTCCATTTCTCAATGGCACCCATGTAGCACATCTCCTCATAAAGCTCTCTCCCCTCGGAGACTGAAGCTTCGAGTTCACGCTGTCTGTTTTTCCGGCGTGCATACACGGGTTGAGTGAGAAGCACCACTATGAGAACAGCTGTGAGTATACTGTAGAATCTCATTCTATGTACCATCACTCAATGTATCGACAACTAGGGGGACACATAACTTATAATCTTGAAAAATGGTTGCCCTGCTATTATTAATAGTATCCCAAGAGCGATAATACATTCAAACCGAAATAGAGGGAAAGGTGAAGCGAAACAGAAAAGCCATGAAATGGAAAATGCTGGCCCTCGACCTGGACGGCACCACACTGAACAGCAACGAGGAGATAAGCGACAGAAACCGCTGTGCGATATTGGATGCTTCCAGGGCAGGGGTTCGTGTCATCATCACAACAGGGCGAAGCTACACGTCAGCCACTCCCTACATCAGGCAGCTGAATACAGGAGACCCCTCAATCACCTACAACGGGGCTCTCATCAAACAGAGTGACAGCGTTCTCCGCACGCTCAGCCTTGATCAGGATACCATTTACCGGTGCTTACGCATACTAAAAGAGCTGGGGCAGACCCCCGTCGTCTACTCCAGTGATGAGAAACGGCATATAGACAATCCTGACGGGCTGGTCGATAATTTCTACCAGTTCTCAAAGGGATCGGGCATACAAAATGTCACGGTGGACAACCTTCTCAGGCAGCAGTGGCAGCAGGTCATTCGCATCAGTGTGTTCAGCGATCAAGCCACAACAGAGATGCTCGATGACACGCTTCAGAAGCGGCTGGGAGGCAGCATCGCAACGGCCCAAACCTTTTTTTCCCTATGGAATTTCTGGATTTTCGAGATTTTGAACCCTCTCTGCTCAAAACCGGTGGCTTTACAGTTTCTCTGCGACAGGTATGAATTTCATGCCGATGAAGTGATTGCAGTGGGTGATAATCGAAATGACATCGGGATGCTGCAGTGGGCTGGTTTGGGAGTCGCAATGCGCAACAGCCTGCCCGATGTGTCGGAGCATGCCGACTATGTATCAAGGCATGACAATGACGAGCACGGAGTTGCTGAAATAATCAACCGCTTCATCCTTTCAGAAAAGCCCTGTACAAACTGTGCAGCACATCCACGCTTGAATCGGCATGATCTATGAGTGGGCTGTCGGGATATGCTTTGATAAATTCTTCGAAGCTGTTCAGCACACCCTTCAACGCCGCTACCATATCGTTCTGGTCAAACTGCAGGTTTTCGAAAAAACTGCTCAGGAAATGGTCACACTCATTGAGCGCCTCATTAAACTGCTGAAGCGTGGATGCCCGTCGCTCAGCATCTGAAGGAACACGCTGCTCGATATGATCGAGAAAGAGAAGGATGAACTCATAGGTAAGCCTGAACCTCTTCCTATATTCCCCGGAGCGAGCGGTGCGTGAAAGTTTTTCGCTCTTTTCAATAAGCACTTCATACTTACCGAGAAACTCCTCATAGGCAATCTGGTTCAGGGGTCTGATGCGTATATGTTCATAGTGAAGCCGTTTTTCATAGAAATCCGAGATAACTGCAAAGAGGTGTTTGCCGAGAAGACGGAAGGATTTGAGGTCCTCTTTCTCACGCTTCCGTTCCTCGAAGCGATGCTCCCAGAACTGGTTCACCGCTTCGCGCTCTCTCTGGATTTGTTCACGAGCCTGTTTCCGGGGATCGGGTCTCTGCGGTCTTCGAAAGGGAGCCTCCCGGGGGGTTCTCTGTGCCGTACGTTGGTGTACGGGTTTTTTCTGCACATTCCCACCCTGGGCGATATGGCCCTTTATGGTTTCATATGCCTCGTTGATGCGCATCATCATGGTGAGGTCTGTGTCTTTTGAATCGGGATTCGAATCTGGATGATGCTTCTTTGCAAGCAGTCGATATGCTTTGGTCACATCGGACAGAGGAGCATCAACTGAGATGCCGAGCAGCCTGTAGGCATAGCCAACTCTATCCATGATGTCCCAATCCCCCTGGGCTACGGTATATTCAGGCAGCTCAATTCATGATAAAGGTGTACAGGTCTCCATACATGAAGAAGAGCTCACCACTCAGAAGCTGTACATCACCCGGTCCGGGAGGCTTTTTCCTGAGAAAGTCGTTAAATACATTTCCCGCATCGTCCCTGTGAAGACCCGGGTTCTTCAGGTTCATCCGCATGAGGGATACACCCTTGGAGCTGTAGTGTATGATAAGCACAGTTTCCTCCTGGTCCACATCCGCAATCAGTCCCACATGGGTCACCCTGTTCCCACTGTTCTCAACAGTGTTTCTGTAAAAGGCGAGGTCTGCTTTTTTTGGACGCATGCCGGTATACACCGCTCCCCGTGCCCGTAGATTTCTGAACAGGTTCTCAGCCACAGAGCGGCTTTCATAGAAGTTTAAATCCACATCGTAGCCCAGCGATCTGTACAGGCCAACCACAAACCCAGAACAGTCGTTTCTGTATACATCATTCTGCGTAGAGAGATCTCTGCTTCCCACAAGACCCATTCCCTGCTCCACGATTTCCTCGCGCCTTTCAGCTTCACCTTCGTATATCTCCCTAGG
>Ga0255055_10000760_pt1 | contig 24449 bp, 18 predicted proteins | sample JV7_2_27_MG_FD_188633 | JGI IMG/M metagenome (GOLD analysis project Ga0255055, IMG submission 188633) | Seawater microbial communities from Jervis Inlet, British Columbia, Canada - JV7_2_27 | ecosystem: Environmental > Aquatic > Marine > Inlet | place: Canada: British Columbia | collected...
AACCACCAGATTGACAAAAATATAAAGCAACCCAAAGATAAGAATTGCGCCCTGGATCACGGGATAGTCTCTAGCTAAAATAGAATCTACAATCAAACGACCCAGACCCGGCCAGGCGAATACGGTTTCGGTTAAAACCGCGCCTCCCAGAAGCAACCCAAATTGGAGGCCGACCACCGTGATGATCGGGATAAGCGCATTTTTAAGCGCATGCTTCACAATGACAACCTTTTCGGCAAGTCCTTTTGAACGCGCGGTGGTTGTATAATCCTGAGACAGGGTTTCCAGCATGGTCGAACGGGTCATACGGGCAATAAAAGCGACCACAAAAGCAGCCAGGGTAATCGAAGGCAAAATAACATGCTGCCAGCTTCCGGTCCCGCCGGCCGGCAGCCACTGCAGGATAACCGCAAACACAACCACCAGCATCAGTCCGAGCCAGAAGACCGGCATGGACATACCGAAAAGCGCGGACAGGGTCACCAGGTAGTCGATCCAGCTGTAGGGTCTGACAGCGGAAATAATCCCGGCCGGTATGCCGAAAAGGCAGGCCAGCGTAATGGCCACCACGGCCAGCAACAGGGTGTTGGGTAAACGGGCCCAGATTTCATCAATAACCGGGTTCTGAGTTCGGGCCGAGCGGCCCAGATCGAATCGCACCAGATGGCTCATATAGACGGCGTATTGTTCGTAGATGGGTCGGTCGAGCCCCAGTTGATGGCGGATGTTTTCGATTTCCTCCGGGGTGGCCATCTGACCGGCCAATACTTGCGCCGGATCCCCGGGCAGCATTCGCAGCATAAAAAATAGCAGCAGGGATATGCCGATTAAGACCGGAATCGTTGAGAGCAGACGTTTTATCAAATAGTTGTGCATAAATCTGCCAGTTGTTGGATAGCTTACCCAAAAATCAAAGCCGCAAGAAATTAGAAGCCAGGGTGTCTAAACACCCCGGCTCCGGTTTGTGACTTTAATTTATTGCATGGTGATGTAGTGCGGGTAGAACTTTTCGGTGGGGGTGACCACCATGCCCTTGATCTTGCTCGAATAGGCGATGACAAATTTTTCAACGTGCAACCACATCCAGGGTGCGTCATCCCAGACGATCTCCGAGGCCTGTTTGAGCAAGGCCAGTCTTTTCTGTGGATCCTGCTCTTCGCGGGAGGCCTTCATGATCTTGTCATATTCCGGGTTGCAGTAAAAGGCCGCACCGAGCCCTTTGGGCGGATTGACCTCGCAGGTAAACTGACCATAAAGGCCCATATCCGCATCCAGAATGAGCGGGCCCCATCCCAGCAGAAAGACTTCCAGTTCGGACTCAGCCAGGGGTTTCAGCAGTCCGGCCACATAGGTCGGCCAGTCATAGGTCCGCAGCTCAGCCTTGACGCCGATGGCCTGCAGATAAGCCTGGATGGCTTCGGAAACCTGGCGGTCAAAGAGGTAGCGGCCTTGAGGCGTACGCATGCTGACCGTTTTAGAAAAGTCGAAGTTGGCTTCTTTCAGGAGCTGTTTGGCTTTTTCCGGATTGTAGTCATACTGATGCGCCATTTTAAAATGACCGAAGACTTTAGGAGAAACCGGGCCGACCATGGGTTCGGCGGTGTCGAACAGGATCTTTTTGACGATGGCCTTTTTGTCCACGGCGTAGTTAAAGGCATGACGGACCTTTTTGTTGGTGGTGACCCCTTTCTGGTAGTTTAATCCCATAAAGATCGTTCGGGTGTCCAGCGGCATCTCTACGGTTATATTCGGATCGGCCTTGAGTGCCGCAACATTGGAAGGCAACGGTTTGTAACAAATCTGGATCTGACCGGTTCTCAGCATGGCTTCGCGGGTAGCAGCTTCGGGAACGATCTTCCATATGATTTTTGCTACTGTGGGTTTTTTGCCCCAGTAATTTTCGTTGCGAACCATTTCGATGCGGTCACCTTTAACCCACTTGTGTAAAATGTATGGTCCGGCGCCAATCGGGTTTTGGCGAATATCCTCACCATACTTTTTGAGAGCCGCCGGACTGATGGGCGAGATCAGCGACATGGACATGGACGGCGCCAGAGGGGCAAATGCATACTTGAGCTTTAACTGGATGGTGTAATCATCGACTTTTACACATTCTTTAACCATGCCCACCGCAAAACGAAGCGGCACCCGTGTTTTGGGATTGAGGACATTATCCCAACCTGCCTTGGCGGCATCGGCGTTGAAATCGCTTCCGTCGGAGAACTTGACGCCTTTGCGTAAATGAATGGTGTAAGTCAACCCGTCCGGCGAAACATCGTAGGCCGTGGCCAGTCGCGGATGGAGCTTGCCTTCCGGATCCTGGTATAAAAAGCTGTCGTATAGCAGATCGGCCATGTTTTGCATGAGGGTCGTTGTTTGATCATAAGGCAGCAGGGTGTCGGCATCAATCCCGATCCCGATGACCAATTCTTTGATCTCAGCCTGCGCATTCCTCGCGGAAAAGCACAGCCCCAGCGCGACGATTAACATGGGTATCAAGAAAAGGTTTCTGATACGTAAGTCGGTATTCTTCATTCTTTGCCTCCTTTTGTTAAAGGTTAAAAGAATTCACCGCTTATGTGTTTTCCGTCTTGCATGACAAGTCGGATAAGCTCGCGCTTGCATAAAATTTCAATATCTTCCAGCGGATTGCCTTCAATCAGAACCAGATCAGCGAGTTTGCCTTCTTCAATGGTACCCAGTTCCTTTTCCATCCCCAGAACCTGAGCCGCAATGCGGGTGCCGGCTTCAATTGCTTCCATTGGCTTAAAACCGCAATCAACCAGAAATTTAAGCTCACCCAGGTTGTCTCCATGCACATTAAAAGGGGTTCCGGCATCGGTTCCCATTGCAATGCTTACTCCTGCCTCCCGTGCCATGCGGATGCTTTCCAGATGAGCGGGTTTAACTTTAAGGGTTTTTTCGACTGCAAAGGCAGGGATTCCAGCTTCAATTCCTTTGCTTTCAATATTAAAAAGGGCCGAGAGGGTCGGAATTAGAGGGACATCTCTTTCGATCATCAAGGAAACAGCCTCCTTGTCCAGATAGACGCCGTGTTCGATACTATCGATTCCGGCACGCAGGGCATTGAGTATTCCTTTTGTTCCCATGGCGTGGGTTGCCGTTTTCCTGCCGGCCTTGTGCGCTTCTTCAACGCCTGCTTTTAGTTCCGCTTCAGTGAGCTGTTCGCTACCCGGCTCAACAGCCGGGGTCAAGACACCGCCGGTGGCCATGAGCTTGACGATATCCACACCCGCCTTGATCTGCTCTCGAGCGGCTTTGCGAACTTCATCCACACCGTTGACTTCCAGACCCACCTGCCAGCCATGCCCCCCGGTCATACAGATCAACTTGCCGCTTGCCAGCATCCTGGGTCCCGGGATTAATCCGGAATTGATGGCCTGTCTGAGTCCCAGATCGATTCCGTCTTTGCCACCCATATCCCTGATGGTTGTAACCCCGGACAAAAGCGTTTGCCTTGCAGAATTGGCCGCCTTTAAAGCTGTCACGGTCGGCGATTCGGATGCGGCACTGGTCATGGGATCAGGGCTGCAGTCAAAGCATATATGGACATGGCTATCGATAAACCCGGGCAATAGCATCTGCCCTTCTAAAGGTATCTTTTGGGCATCTTTGGGGATGTTTACATTTCCCTCGGCGACTTTTACAATTTTTTCACCTTCCACCAGTACGGTGGCATGCTCCAGGACGCGGCCGTCGCCTATAAATACGGGGCCGTCGACAAAGGCGATTGCCATTATAACCTCCGGTGTGAATTCGAATTTTAAATAAAAAGAAGCGGGTAATTATAAGTTATTCGTATTCGGGAAATGCCCGGTTTGGCCGTGCCGCTTGAAGGGTTATTCCTAAATAACGATCAACTTTATAGATGAGGGGGGATGATTTCACCGCCCTGTAATTGCGGGAGATCTTAATGCCTCGCATATAACATACTCAATCCGTTTTTGCACGCTTAAATCCGCACCCAATTCCTACATGAGCTCGGCACATCCGGTTGCCGAATTTTCTCATTGATCCCGGGGTTGAAAGTATGCCATAGTTTTCGGGCTAAGCCGCTGAACCCAAAAGCATTCACTCTGAACTTTTTTGCCACAAAACACTAAAAAATTATAACTGAGGGACTAAAAAGAAACGAGGTCTTGTCATGGAAAATATCCACCAACTGGTGAGTGAACACAAAGATCTAATCATTAAAATGCGTCGTGACCTTCATCGGATTCCCGAAACTGCTTATACCGAAAAGAAAACCTCCGCTTATGTGGCCGATTATTTAAACAGCCTGGGGCTTGAAGTACAGACCGGAATCGCCCAGTACGGCGTGGTGGGGTTAATAAAAACCGATAAACCGGGCCCGACTTTAATGATCCGTGCTGATATGGATGCGCTGCCTTTAAAAGAAGATACCGGGCTTGACTTTGCATCCGAACATGAAGGCGCGATGCATGCCTGTGGTCATGACGCCCATATGACGATGGTTTTAGGCGCCGCCACCGTTTTCAACAAGATCAAAAATGAACTCGCCGGCACGATTAAATTTTTATTCCAACCGGCGGAAGAAGGACCCGGCGGGGCCAGACCCATGATTGAAGCCGGCGTGATGGAAAATCCAAAGGTCGACTATTCGATCGGTTGCCATATGTGGCCTGATATTCCGGAAGGGACCATCGGCGTGAGGTCGGGCCCGTTTCTGGCGGCCATGGATCGCTTTGATCTCAAGATAAAGGGCAGGGGCGGGCATGGTGCCATGCCGCACCTGTGTACCGACGCTCTTGAAGTGGGCACCCAGGTCGTCAATGCGCTCCAACGGATCGCGAGCCGGCATACCGATCCGCTGGAGCCGACGGTCGTCACCGTCGGCACGTTTCACGCCGGAACCGCTTTTAACATTATCCCCGGTGAAGCCGAACTGAGCGGCACCACCCGAACCTTCAATCCGGAAACCTGGAACACCTGGGAAGCGCGCCTTGAAAAGGTGGTTCGGGGCGTGTGTGAATCCATGGGTGTCGATTTTGAGCTCAAATACAGCCAGGGGTACCCGGTCACGATCAATGATGAATCCGCCGCCGAGGTTGTGCGCCGCTGTGCGGCCAAAGTGGTCGGTGAAGATCGCGTCGTCGAGCCCCAAAAGACCATGGGGGGTGAAGATTTTGCTTTTTACGCCCAAAAGTCTAAAGGCTGTTTTTTCGCCCTCGGTGTGGGTCGCGAAGGCGCTGTGTCGGTTCACAATCCAAAATTTGATTTTAATGAAGATGTTTTGCTGCTGGGAGTGGAAACACATTGCCAGGTAGGATTGGAATTACTTAAAAATGGATAGAACCGGATAAACGAAGGGGAGATGGGTGATGCAAAAGATAAATCTATTCGAGATGACCCGACCTGAGGTCGAGCAGGCCATTGCCGCCGGTGCCGACACGGTTGTCGTTCCTCTGGGATCCACCGAACAGCATGGACTGCATCTGCCCCTGGGGACCGACGCCATATTGGGTGCGGCCATAGGGGATCGCGTGGCGCGGGCCCTGGGAAACGCCCTGCTGGCTCCCGCTATAACGATTGGCTGTTCCGAACACCACATGGACTTTGCCGGCAGTCTGACCCTGAGCAAAGAGACCTTCGGTGCGGTGGTGGGCGATGTCTGTCGCAGTCTGGCGCATCACGGATTTGGCCACATTGCCCTGATTCCCACCCACGGAGGTAATTTTGCGCCACTGGCAAAAGCGGTCAGGGCCATCCGGCCCGAGTTATCCGGGGTCAATTTAATTGCGTATACCGATCTGATGGGTTTTATGGATGAGATTTTTCGGGTGGGCAAGACCCGGGAGGTGACGCCGGAGCAGGCCGGGGGCCATTCCGGTGAGTTCGAAACCTCCCTCATGCTGACGGTTCGCCCGGACCTGGTGGCCATGGATGAGGCCCAACCCGGCTATGTGGGTGACCAGCTCAGCATTGCCGCGCTGGTATTTGAGAAGGGCTTCCGGGCCGCAACCGAAAACGGTGTTTTAGGTGATCCCAGCGATGCCTCGGCCGCTAACGGCGAGGTTTACCTGGCAGCGCTGACCGATCTGCTGGTTGGCTTCATCAAAGAACACAAGCACAAATGAAGTATGGCGCAAAGAAAGTAGACAATCCGTAAATTCCAAAATGTCATATTGGGTCAGCACATCTAACAAATTTTCATCCCCTCCAAATTTTACCTTAAGGCACGAATGTCATACTTCTATACAAGCCCAAGTTTGTTTTATTAGTTGATGGAATTCACAATAAAATATATCGGTTCGTGATATATTCGGCTTAATGGCATCCGCTATAATTTTAAACTTGTAAATCTTCCCGGTGAACGGGCCATGGTGGATGCGAACAGCGGTGCACTGGATGGGGAAGCCGGCCGAATCGCATATTTAGACTCAAATAAATACCCGAATTTAATACGAGTTACAGAGTCCATAATCGTAATGAAAGACGGAGCCTATTCTGCTGATACATCCATCACGATAAATGGATGGGAGAGCTTAAGGGGAAAAGGCTTCAAGGTGGGGCTTCTTAAAGGCATCAAATCTGTCGAACAAAAGTTGCCGCAATATGTTGAAAAAAAGAATATCATTACATTGACAGATTTTGAACAGTGTTTGAAAATGCTCCAGGCGCGACGAATTGACCTGTTTATCGGCGCTACTCTAGTTGAAGAATCAGCACTGATGAAAAGTGGTAAATACAATGATATAAAACGTGTTGGCATTGTAGAAGAAAAAGCACTTTATCCGTGGTTCCACAAACGGCATAAAGATTTGGTACCCAAACTGGCTGACACGTTAAAAACAATGAAAAATGAGGGAACGTTTTCGAGACTAATCGAACACGCTAAGTAGCATTAAATCATTATGAATTTCTTGTTACGCTTTTTTCCTAAAGTAAATCAACATCCTTTATCTTACCGCTTGTTAGCGTACGTGGTTTTGTGCAGCTCGCTTTTCGCCTTGCTGGCAACCGCAACTCAGCTTTATCTGGATTATCGCAGAGATGTTTCCGCCATATACGAAAGTTTTAGTTTTATCAAAAAAAGCTATCTTCATGCCATCGCCGCAAGCACGTTTAAAATCGACACGGATCATTTAGAACTTGAACTCGAAGGCGCATTGAAACTACCGGACATCGTGTATCTGGAAGTACAAGAGTTTAGGGGTAATCAGATTTATACCCATTCTAAAGGCAATCCGAATGCGGCAAAAATAATCCAGAAGGAATTCCCACTGGAGTATGTGAGTCCCACCGGTCAAAAAAGGCTCATGGGGACTCTGCTAGCGACTGCCAGTTTTGAGGGAGTGTATCAGCGCCTCTGGTCAAGAGTCATAACAATTCTGGCCACCAACATGGTTAAAACCTTTCTGGCTTCAGCCTGCATTCTGGCGATTATTTATTTTTTGTTCACCCGTCATCTGACGCGGATGGCAAATTTTACTCAACAATTAGTTCCGGGCAAACAAAATCAGCTCTTAGCATTGAATCGCAGATCACACGGGATGGTTAAACCCGATGAACTCGAACAGGTTGTTGCGGCAATTAACGATTTGCAAGAGCGTTCGGTGAAGGATGTTAACAGGCGCAAGCAGGCTGAGCTGGAAGCCCAAAGGCATCGAGCGGAACTGACCCATGTCTCCCGCATTTGGGCCAAGAATAATCCGGATCAAGGTGCAACAATTTCTTTTACAGTGCCGATCTTGAGGGGAGACCAAGCATGACAGAGTCTGCCCCAATCGTCTTCATCGTCGATGACGATGAATCCATTCGCAAATCGCTGGCAAGGTTGATTACATCGGTAGGCCTTAAGGTTGAAACTTTTTCCTCAGCAAATGAATTTCTAAAACGTGATCTTTATGATGGTCCGGCCTGTCTGGTCCTGGATGTCAGAATGCCCGGGTTAAGTGGTCTTGACCTGCAAGTCGAGCTTGTCAAAGCGCAGCGCACCTTATCCATTGTTTTTATCAGCGGTCACGGCAACATTCCAATGAGCGTTCAGGCGTTAAAAGCCGGAGCCGTTGATTTTCTTGAAAAACCTTTCGAGGAACAGATCCTGCTGGATGCTGTGCACCTTGGCATCCAAAAAGACAGGGTGGCAAAGGAAAATCTGTCCGAATTAAAGGAAATCCAGGCGCGCGTCGAATCACTGACACCACGGGAGCGCGAAGTATTCGCCTTTGTCGTCACCGGCATGTTGAACAAGCAGATTGCCTTTGAAATGGGCATCAGCGAAAAGACGATCAAGGTGCACCGTGCCCGCGTAATGCAAAAAATGCAGGCCGAATCCCTGGCAGATTTGGTCCGTTTGGCAGAGAAGGCAGGGGTGAAACCGGTAACGGGATCCCCCTGAAAGGAAAACTATATTTATTTCTTTAACTTGATGAGGTATTTTAAATCTTCAATATCTTTCGGTCGCCCAGCTGCTTTTTTCATCTTAATCAGATCATCAAGAGACGCAAACCATACAAATGTATTACCGAATTTCGACTTCACCTTGTTTTTCCAAACATCTTCAAAAGAAACACCCTTCACATAGGGATGAATATCCGTTTCGACCAGATATTGACGGATCAATATTTTTTTAGTCATTAGCTCGTCGACTGTCACATCTCTAACGTCATAACCAAAGATTTCCAACGCCTCCAGTGTTTTCTCAGCATTCGCTCTTTCCGGCCTGATGAATATATCGATATCCAGAGTTGCACGTGAATAGCCATGAACCGGAAAAGCGGTTGCACCGATGATTACGAATTTAACTTTATGTTCTTTTAATGATCTCAGAAGACTTTCTGTGTCCACGATTCCTCGTCAATTTTTTCATTTCCTCAGATTTCCTGATCATTAAAAGAAATCTTTCTTTTATTGTCAGAGACTTAAGATAACGCAGTTCAAATTCGATTTCCCTGCTTTCATCATCATAGTCAAGCTTTAAAATTGGCATAAACAACCTCGTTAACTTTTTTTTCGTATATTAAAAATATCTAACTTTATGGTTCAAGTAAAGAATTAATCTGATTTCACTTCGGTATTATGAGTTTGTAAAGGTGAATTTCCTTTTTTGAAATGTGCAATTAAAAAGATACCAAAGATGGCAAATATTGGACCAAAGTCCCATATCCTCTGGGTTAAGGTCCAATTGACCTCATATTCCCGCAACGGTATATTCCCTTTTAAATAAAACTCAAAATTAGACTATAAATGGCTATATAAAATGAATGGAGCCCCCTGTTGGATCAAAAAGATATCACCGTATTTATCGTAGATGACGATGCGTCTGTTTGCAGAGCCTTGAAGAGATTGATCACAGTCATCGGATTTAAAGCCAGAACCTTCGGCTCAGCCAGAGAGTTCATCGATTCAGGGCATTACCGGAGTACCGGAGTGCTTGTTCTTGATGTGCGTATGCCGGGGATGAACGGTCTGGAACTGCAGAAATACCTGACCGATTCCGGTTCGGATATACCCATCATTTTTATTACCTCCCATGACGATATTCAAGCACGCAATACCGCACTGGAAGCAGGCGCTATAGATTTTCTTAAGAAACCGTTTGGAGATCAAGCCCTGCTTGATGCAGTTCAGCAAGCATTAAGCGGATATCCATCACGAAACAATGAATCAAAATGAAATTACTGGACTGGCCAAACTTATTTAATTTTTTTTCTAATATCCCGAGTTTGACATCAAAACTGCGTATCCACGACTGGATCCTGAGTCCAAAGGTAAATCCCAACTTTTTGTTTTATCATTCATATACAAGGAGGTTGCAAAATGGATATTAATCTTGTGATGGAAGGCGAAATTTCGATTATCACAATAAATGGGCGCTTAGATGCCATTACGGCTCCTATCGCTGATAAAACCATCAAGAAAATATTAAAAAGGGATTGTGTACGGATGATTTTTGATTTGAGTACACTGGAATATCTCAGCAGTGGCGGCTTGAAAGTTATTTTGGGTGCGGCCAAAGAATTAAAGCGCAAGAATGGCAAATTCGTTCTCTGTTCTCTGTCTAATTTCGTTAAAGAGATTTTTGATGTCAGTGGTCTCAATTCATTGATACCCATCACAGACACCGTTGAATCCGGCATCAAGCAAATGGGGCTACGCCATATCGGCCAGCGCGCTATGGCTCGGTGATGGAGAAGTCGATCAGACCTCCCAGGGGGTGCGTTTTAAAGGCGAATTTGATGGCTATTGGTTATTTATCATCGGAGCGAATTTGCAATACCGCTTTTAGTTAGAAGCAAAAGGATACCCATCATGCGAAAACTTATTCCCAGAATAACGATTATTATCATTTTCGTAGTTGCTTTCGGGTATATTGCATTATCCCACGCAGTCGCAGCTGCTGCCAACACAGCTGATTACGATACCGAAAGCATAAGAAGTCTTGAAACGGCCTCACGATTACGCGAGCTTGCTTTGTTGATCGATTATTACGATGAAGTTTTGACTCAATCAGCCAGGAATTATGCGTTTACCCAGGACAAAAAGTGGGAAAAACGCTATCGCGAGAGCGAACCCAAATTGATTGCAACGCTCGAAGAAGCGCTCGCAAATGGAGACCGTACTGACAAGGAATTTTTAGAACGCATTGATAAGGCCAATCTTAAACTTGTGGAAATGGAATATCGTTCCATCGAGCTTGTCAATAACGGCCAGACCCAACAGGCTGTAGATATCCTCGAAAGCAGTCAGTACTGGCAGCAAAAAAAGATCTATAATCAAAGCCTGAAGGCCTATGTCCAAAGACGCGGCGAAGCACTTAGCAGGGCACTTTTGAGCATCAGAAGAAATTACCCCGTTGTTCGATTTACGGATGAAGAAAAAAAGTGGCTCGAGGCCCATCCTGAAATCCGTCTGGGCTTCAACCCGGAGATGGAACCGTATGTGATTGTCGGAGAAAATGGCAGCCTTTCCGGACTCCTAATTGAGATATACGAACAGCTGCAGGAAATTTTAGGGATTGATATCAAGATCGAAATAGATTACTGGCCGAAAATGATTGAAAAGGCCAGAAAAGGAGCGGTGGACGGCCTTTTGGCTGCTGCTGCTCCTATGGCCCTTTCACTGGGAATGCCGCAGACTAAACCCATCTTCCATACCATCGTCACGGTTTTTGCCAGACAAGATAGCTCCCTAAGTGTTAATGAACTTGATGACCTGAAGGGGCTGACAATCGTCTATCTGAAAGGCGACAGATTCACCCCAAAAATTCTGGAATCCATCCGTGAGAATTGTACCATTATTGAGGCGGACAGTACCCTCAAGTCATTTACAATGGTGCAGTCAGGAAAGGCCGATGTGGCCCTGGGGCGTAATCAAGATACATATTTTCTGAAAAAATATGTCATCTCAAACATAAAACCGATTTTTTCCTTTCTGGATCGCTCGGTTACTGTTGGGGCGGCGATTCGCGCTGACTGGCCGGAACTGGTCGGTATTCTCAACAAAGGCATCGATGCCCTGGGTGAAGACAGGATCAACAACATTCTTGCCAAGTGGATCGAACTCCCGGCGTCGGCAAAAAAATTTGCGCTTACAGAGCAAGAGAAAACCTGGCTAAAGGCCCACCCCGCGATCCGCATGGGCTTTATGAATGCCTGGCCACCTATGAATTTTGTGGATGAGAGGGGAATCCCTCAAGGCATCGGCGTTGATTTTATCGAAACCCTCAACCAGCGCCTGGGCGGTATCATCGCTCTGGAACCGAGGCCATTTAAGGAAAGTTTTGATCTGGTGAAAAACAGAAAGCTCGATGCCTTGATGGACATCACGCCTATAAAAGAGCGGGAGCCCTTCTTCAATTTTACCAAGCCTTACTTGACTATCCCCCACGTGATTGTGGGCCGCAAGGATGGACCGTATTTCAACTCTGAAAAAGATCTGCCGGGGAAAACGATTGCCCTGGAACGCGGCTTTTACAATGTCAAATTTTTCCAGAAGAACTATCCCGAGGTAACCGTAAAAGAATACGATTCCACCAGCGATGCCCTGGATGCAGTGTCCAGGGGCCGGGCTGATGCCTATGCCGGAAACCGGGCAGTAGTAATGTATCTTGTTGAGAAGGAATTGCTTGCTAATTTGATGATTCAGGGTAGACAGCAAAAGCCCCCTGTTGTGTTGTCCATCGGCGTGCGAAAGGATTGGCCGGTATTGGCCGGGTTGCTCGACCGTGCCCTGGCCTCCATGACTCCTGAAGAATTTCGCCAAATTAACGTTAAGTGGTTTAAAGAAGTCCAAGACGTTATAGCTGCCGTTCCACTGACACCAGAGGAAAGGGCATGGCTTGAAGCCCATCGCGTAATCCGGGTGGCGGTCGATACCCGGTGGGCACCGGTGGAGTTCGTCGATGAAGACGAAGAATTCAAGGGCATCTCGATTGACTATCTTAAGCAATTATCCGAAATGCTGGGTGTGGAGTTTCAGTTCAAAAAGGATGTCACCTGGCAGCAAGCAATGGACGCGGTAGATAGTGGCGAGATGGACATGTTCTCCTCTGTGGCGCGCACCCCGGAGCGTGAGGCCCGGTATAATTTCACGACCGCGTACCTGTCCATGCCCATCAACATTTTTGCCGGCGGCAACGTCACCTACATTGGAAACCTGAAAGGCTTGAGAGGAAAACCTGTAGCGGTAGTGGAGGGGTATGCCATTCACGAGTGGCTTCGAGACAACCATTCCGGTATCAGTTTGGTGACTGCGAAATCTATCCCCGCAGCTCTTAAAATGTTGGCCGCAGGCGAAGTATATGCATTCGTCGGCAACGTCGTGACCACCAGCTATTACATCAGCGAACTGCGGCTAAATCAGATCAAGGTGGCCGGGGAGACGCCCTACGCATACGATCAGGCCATGGCGGTGCGACAGGACTGGCCGATTTTGGCCGGCATCCTCCAGAAAGCCCTGGATGCCATCTCCCAAAACGAAAGGGACAGCATATTCAACCGTTGGGTTTCGGTTAAATATGAGCACGGCTTCGACTATTCGCTTTTGTGGAAAGCGCTGGTACCGGCTTTCATTATTGTGATGCTGTTTTTCTACTGGAACCGACGACTTTCAAAGGAGGTCGTTGAACGGAAGCAGGCTGAGAAAAGGGCGGATGAGGCCACAAGGGCAAAGGGCGATTTTTTGGCCAATATGAGTCATGAGATCCGTACGCCCATGAATGCGGTCATCGGCATGTCACATTTAGCGTTAAAAACCGAGCTGAACCGCAAGCAGAAGGACTATCTGAACAAAATTCAATCTTCAGCCAATTCGCTGTTAGGTATCATCAACGACATATTAGATTTTTCCAAGATCGAAGCCGGTAAGCTGGACATGGAATCGGTGGAATTCAATCTGGACAATGTTTTAGACAACCTGGCCAACCTCATCACGGTAAAAGCTGAGGAAAAAGAGAATCTTGAAGTTCTATTTGCAACGTCGCGAAAGGTACCGCATTTTTTAGTGGGTGATCCATTGCGACTGGGGCAGGTACTGATCAATTTGGCCAACAATGCGGTTAAGTTCACCGAATCCGGGGAAATCGTGGTCTCCACTGAATTGGTCAGCCAAAATGAAGACCAGGTCACGTTGAAGTTTTCGGTGAGCGACACCGGCGTAGGACTTACTCAGGATCAAATTGACAAACTTTTTGAGGCCTTCTCACAGGCGGACACATCCACCACCCGCAAATACGGCGGCACCGGCCTGGGATTAACCATCAGTAAACGTCTGGTGGAAATGATGGGCGGTAAAATCTGGGTGGAAAGCAAACCTGGTCGGGGCAGTACCTTCAGCTTCACAGGTAATTTTTCTTTAGGAAAAGAAAAGGCCAAAAAGCGCTTCGTGCCCTCGCCGGATCTGCAAGGCATAAAGGTCCTGGTAGTGGATGACAATGCCACTTCGAGAGACATATTGGAAAAGATCCTGGAATCTTTTTCCTTTGAGGTGACATTGTCCGCTTCCGGTGAGGAGGGCCTTGCTGAGTTGGAAAGCGCCCCCAAAGACCAGCCCTATGATCTGGTCATTATGGACTGGAAGATGCCGAAAATGGATGGCATCGAAACTTCCAGGCGCATTAAGCATCATAAAGATTTGGGCAAAATTCCGCCGATTATTTTGGTCACCGCCTATGGACGTGAAGAAGTTATGCAGCAGGCCGAGCAACTTGCCCTGGAAGGCTTTCTTCTCAAACCGGTCAGTCCTTCAGTGCTTTTTGATGCCATTATGCATGCAATGGGAGAAGATCTTCAAAAAGTATCCCATGTCGACCGCAAAAAGGAGCAGGTGGCTGAGGATTTGAAAGCCATCCATGGAGCGCGTGTGCTTTTGGTAGAAGATAATGAAATCAACCAGCAAGTTGCACTGGAGATTCTTGAAGGTGCGGGACTCAATGTTTCGTTGGCAGAAAATGGTCAGAAGGCCGTCAGCGCTGTGAAGGAAAACAATTATGACGCGGTACTCATGGACATTCAGATGCCGGTGATGAATGGCTACGAGGCCACTCGTGAAATCCGTGAGGACGAGCGGTTCAAGGATCTGCCGATCATTGCCATGACCGCCCATGCCATGGCCGGTGATGAGGATAAAAGTTTGGAAGCCGGCATGAACGGCCATGTCACCAAACCCATTGATCCGGATCAACTTTTTGCCACCCTGCAGAAATGGATCCAGCCAAGTGAAAAACGAGTCCAAGTCCAACAACCGGAAGTTTCCGCCCAAAGTACTGAGACGGATCTGGCGGCACCGGAAGAAGATGAACTTCCGGAATCTCTACCAGGATTTGATCTGTCAGATGGATTAAAGCGTTTGCAAGGCAACAAAACTCTTTATCGGAAGTTGCTTTTAAATTTTGCTACGGACTACAACGAGGTCGCAAATGAAATCGGTGAAGCACTTGATTCAAAGGATTTTGAGCGCTCTCACAGCCTGGTGCACAATCTCAAAGGGCTGGCCGGTAATCTGGCGGCCACGGACCTGCAGGCTGCCACTGTGAATCTGGAAAAACTCGTTAAGGGAGTAGGAAAGAAAACCGCTCCAGCTAAAGAATTGAATTCGAAATTCTCGGATTTTAAAAATGCCCTCAATCAAGCACTCAAATCAGCTCAGAGTCTTGGTGCAGTTGTTGAAGAAAACAGCGATAAACTATCCGCTGAAGCGCTTGCAGATATTCCAACTGAATTATCTCAGGACATTTCCAAACGCATTCGCGATGCGGCTGAAATGGGAGATGTCATGACATTAAATGCCATCGCAGAGGAAATAAAAACACACTCAGCTTCCTTTATGCCCCTCAGCAAACGGATTGTTCAAATGGCGGAAGACTTTGACCTGGATGGTATCCAAAAATTAGCGGATAAATTAGATGCCTGTTGAGTTTACTGATTTTTAGATTTCCTAACGCAATGTGAAATTTAGCTGAATGATGGATTACGGCTATGAAGAGACAAACGCAAATTATTGCACATTTCATCAGGTAATCTTAAATATTTTCACAATTTATACTTCTAAGCCGCTTTTTGCTGTTTTGCTAATTCGGCCTTAACGGCTAACCCAACTTTTTTATTTGTATTCAAACTCATTTATCAATTTCTGTCGAGTGACAGGAAATCCCTATGCCAAACGAAAGAACCCTCTGAAGTCACCCCTTCTCTATCTCCGCTAATACCTGATGTTCCCGGGCCGCCGTTCGATATCTGAACATGGCATTATGCGGAAGTTCCTCTATGGATTTCAAGCGGTCATCCATACAGTTGCCCGGATCAAATAGTCGTAACAGATACGGATGCTTTTGGCTGCCGGTGGCATCCTTGATGAGCCCGGCAGTTTCACCGATCTCCTGCGGCGAAAGATAACTGATCTCAGGCGTTTCACCTTTCGAGCGAATAATCGGAGCGACAGTGGTCTGAAATTCATACTCGGGGAATTTCGTCACCAGCGCAATGCTCTTTGTAATCTCTTTTTGATCGACTTCTTCGCCGAAGAGGTTGCGATAAAGCGCCAAAGGCCCCTTGACGTCCATGATGACCCGATCGCCGATTGCATGCGCCAGCAGTTGATCCAGCACCGATGCATTTTTCCCGTTCGTGTCCAGCTGCAATTGCAGCCCGCTCTTCTTCAAAATTTTCAGTACGACAACAAACTCCTTTGCCATTGTGGGGTTCCCGTCGGAGATGTGCAGCCCGTCAAGCCAGCCTTTGGACAATTGGCTGCGCCCGATGAAACCATCCAGTTTTGCACCGGCCCGTAAGTATGCAATAACCTCTCCGACACCCTGACGCACGGCGGTGCCATCGGTATAGACGGGAAACTCGATACCTTCTTTGCCCCTGTAAACCGACTTGCGGTTTTGACCATAAAACTCACGGAAGGTATCCATCCCTTCGCCTTTTATGTCGACTTCCTGGTAGTCAATCTTATGTTCATCCATAAACCGTTTGGCAATTTTGCACCGCAGGCAACCCGTAGCTGTAAACAGGGTGTGACGCATGACGATTATTCCTTTTCTACAAATTATGACCCATTGAAAACATTCGCATTATTTGCCCGCCTTGAAATCGGGCAGTACCTCTTTTACAAAGATGTCCACATCGCCTGGATCCAAAAACACCAGGATAAGGTGACTGAGCCCTGCCTCGGCATACTGCTTAAGTTGCGACAGGCATTGCCGGGAAGAGCCCGAAATCCTGTTCTTAATCTCCTTTTGGATAGGTGCCTGCATAAAGTCATTCCATGTTTCCGGCGGTATGATCCGGCGCATCTTTTGATAAGCCTCTTCACGGCTGGGCCCGATGGATATAAAGTGGGCCGTCCCCAGGGCAAAATCCTTGGCTTTGTCGGCCAGCAGCGGTGTGATTTTAGAAACCATCCTGTGCACTTCTTCGGGAGCGTGGCCGTGCATCAGCCAGCCGTCGCCCAACTCGGCCGCCAGCTCCATACTCTGGCGCGAATCTCCCCCCACCCATATGGGCGGCGCAGGTTTTTGAAGCGGCTTGAGCTGTAAAGAGGCTTCCTTTAAACGATAGTATTCTCCTCTAAAGCTAACCTTTTCCTGCGACCACAGGGATCTGATAATTTGGATGGCTTCACGTTCGCGCTGAATGCGCCCGCTGTGCTGTTCCCATGGGATATCGTATGCCTCAAACTCCCTCTGAAACCATCCGGCCCCGACGGAAAGAATCAGTCTGCCAGCGGAGAGGATATCAAGGGTGGCTGCCATATTCGCCAGGACGGCCGGACCCCTGAAACTGGGAACCAGCACCATGTGGCTGAGTTTAATATTTTGAGTCTTGCCGGCCAAATAGGCCATGGTGGTCCAGGCCTCATAACATCCGTCAAAATCTGATTTCATCGGCGCAAAGGGTGACATGAGGTGATCGTCACAGCACATAAAATCAAATCCAACCGAGTCCGCCTTGGTGGCCATCATTTCCAACATGTCTCTGGGCACATGCGGCAAAAAGAAACCGAGCTCCATCATCTTGACTGACTCCTTTTGCGGGGCATCAGATAATTAAAATAATAAAGAAGGCAGAAACAGGGCAATCTGTGGAAATAGAACCAAAAGCGCGACACAAATGACCATACAAAAAAAGAATGGAATGACGCCCTTGAATATCTCCTGCATGGGTACATCCTTGGCAACACTGCCGATGGCAAAGACATTCACACCAATGGGCGGTGTAATCTGCCCCATTTCCATGGTTAGCACCGTTACCACGCCAAACCAGATGGGGTCAAAGCCCAAAGCGGTAATGGCGGGAAAAATGGTCGGCAAAACCAGCAGGATCATCGGGATAACATTCAATAAACAACCGAGCAGGATAAAAAAGAGCATCACCCCTGCAAAGATAAAATACCGGTTTACCGGCAACCCCGTAAAGAAATCAGCCAGTACAAAGGGTAACCGGGTCGCGGCCAGAAAATAACCCAGGATACCGACACCGATCAGAATCAAGAGGAGCTTGCAGGTTATGCCCAGTGCATCCTGCAAAGATAACATGATCATCTTCTTGTTGACCCGTCTCCTGAAGAGGGCATATACAAAGGCGCCTACCGATCCGATGGCCCCCCCCTCGACAGGACTGAAAACGCCCCCCAGGATACCCCCCAATATGAGAACGAACAGAATCAGCATGCCGACGACGCCTTTCAGAGAGATAATCTTCTCTTTTAGGCTGGCGGGTTCCCCCCGGGGTGCCAATTCGGGATTGATCCTGGCACGCATATAAATATACGCGCTAAACAATAGGGCCAGGAGTATTCCGGGGCCGATACCGGCCATAAAAAGCTTGCCGATGGATTCTTCGGTAACGATGGCATAGAAGATAAATCCCACACTGGGCGGAATAAGTATACCCATGGTTCCGCCGGCGGCCAAACAGCCGGTCGCCAGGCTCATGTTGTATTTGTGCTTTCTCATTCCCGGTAGAGCGACGGTACCCATGGTGACCGCCGTCGCCAGGCTGTCACCACAAACTGCCGAAAATCCGGCACATCCCGCCACAGAAGACATGGCCAAACCACCGGGTAAACGCCCCAGCCATTTATTGGCGGTCTCAAAAAGGTCTTCGCTGATCCCCGAGTGGTAGGCAAACTCTCCCATGAGGATAAACAAGGGCACGACCGTCAACATATAGCTGGAGGCGGTATCAAAAGGGCCAATGCCCAGCATCGCTAAAGAAGGCCCCACCGCCCTGTAAACCACAGACATACCCAGCAATCCCGTAAAAGCCATACCAAAGCCGATGGGCATTCCCAAAAACAGGAGCACAAAAAGGAAACTCATTCCCAGAATACCGGCGGTTGCGCCGCTCAACCCCTTGGGCGCCAGACCTACCAGCGGTGCGATCAATATGAAACAGGCGGCTGCCAGAGTGAGGATTAACCAGGGCCAGCGCTTATCTTCGAGGGAACGCTGCAGGGCTCGCAAGAAATCCAGCGCCACCACGATCGCCAGAATAAAAACGCCTAAAGCACTGATAAACCAGAAAATCCAAACCGGGATTTCAAGTTCATAAGTTATGACATTGTCCTGTATTTTTTTTAGGCCCTGCAGGAAAAGCTGGGAAGACATTAAGCCAAAAAACAGCGTACAGATTAGATAATGAAAACAGTCAAGCAGGTTTCGGATCCATTTCGGAAAACGCGAAACAATGAATCCGATTCGAATGTGCCCTTCATTGAACTGGATAAATGCAATACCTAAAAAGACGATAATAAGCAGGATAAAGCTTTCAATCTCGATAGCGCCCGGTATGGATCCCTTAAACGCCAGTCGGGCGATGACATCAATAAAAACCGGCAAGGGCATGATTAATAAGAATCCAAGGCTGATGGTGTTGGCCCATCGACTTGCCGAACCGATGAACCCTTCCAGTTTTGTTGTTACCGAACTTAAGGTCATTGCCATATGATCGGATGCCCTCCGGTCCCACTTCTACCCGGTCAATTCCCATTTGACCCACTGATCGTGAGATACTATTCGCGGGCGAGGGAATTCGCTCGCTGCGCATTATTCGTATTGCGAAAACACAACTTAATGACCTGCACCCCCGCGTGGTGCACGGGGATGCAGTTTATGGCTTTAGCGGATGAAAGGGTTTAATAAAAAGATATCCCCGGATTCTATTCCTTATACCCGCCTACGGTTGACTTTGAATACGCTGCCCCAGTGCGCACGATATCATCATGGATCTTGCGGGCATTCTTATAACCTTTCTTTTCCATGCCCTTGACCCAGTCTGCATGCATCACCTGAGTCTTAGCGGCAAATCTCTTTTTCTCGGCCGGCGACAATACATAGAATTTATGACCCTGACTCTTCATCGACTTTGAATCATCAATGGATCCCTGGTCGAGTGTCAGGCCACATTTTTGGGCCATTTGCCTGCCGGTCGTGTCTGTCAGTATCTTCTGCAGGTCAGACGGCAGGCTGTTCCATTTGTTTTTGTTAATCGCCCCATAAAATGGATCTACAAGTGCGTCTATTATGGTGTGATATTTCGCCACCTCGGAAATTTTAAAGGCTTTAAGCGGTGCTATAGGAAAAGCCATACCTTCCGCCATGCCCCTTTCCAGAGCCAGATAGGAATCCTGGGGCGGCATATCTATGGGATTCGCACCGAACATCTTGAGTACTTTCCGAATTTGGGGGTTAACTCCAATTATCTTCAGGCCTTTTAAATCATCCAACGATAGGACCTTTTTCTTAACCGTGTGGAGGTTAAATGTTGCCCCGGTCCATTGCCACAACACTTTTATGTCCTTAAACTCATTGCGCCACTCCGGGTATTTATTATACATATCCCAGACCGTAAGACTGCCGGCCTCAGCACCGTTAAAAATAAGGGGGGTCTGGATGGCCGTATTCAGGGGGAATTTACCGTGAACCCAATGACATGGAGAACCGGTCATGTCAATCGAACCGGCGACCAGCGCATCATAAACCTTTCTGGCGGGCGCCAGGGCGTTGGGATTAAAAAAATGGATCTCCAATCTACCGCCACTCAGCTTCTTAACCTCTTCCATCCAGGGCAGGATGGCGTTTCTTATGGTCGGATGTTTGTCCGGATACTCACTGGCGTATCTCAGCTCGTATTTATCTGCCGACCAGGCCCACCCGCCAAAAATAAGCAAAAGTGAAAAAACCGTAAGAATGCCCACCATGGATTTTGAAAATCGTCTCCCCATTGTAAATCCTCCTTTCACAATTTAGATGTTTGTTGGACCGTTGGCCGGTTGAGCCCGTTGGCCGGTTCAAATCAGAAAAATTTCCTAATTTAACGGGCAACGGTCTCAGCCGGCTAAACCTATATCTATTCATCCACATCCTCCACGCACAGTGCAGAATCCGCCTGATACCCCAGGACGCCTTCGACGGTGGTAACTTTTTTCGCCCCCATTTCCGCCGCACCGGGTAATCTGAAGGTCGTCACCTCAAGACGTTGGATGGGTTTTTCCTGCGGCTTGTCCAGCTGCGGGATCCACTCATAGGGAACTCTGTATGCGCGATAAAGCATATTGATTTTCATTAATTTCCCCCAATAGGGGCTGATGTACTCCCAGACAATTTCATAATCGGCCGTGACTTCAAAAATGCGTCCGCCGGAACCTTCGGTAATAAGGGTATTGCCGTTGGGCAGCCGTTGCGCCGAACTGATAAACGGGCTGTAAAAGCGGTTGGCGTCAACCGGTTTGATAAACCCGGCTTCGATGGGCGTGTATTGCCAGACAATCTTCAGCGTCGTCGGATCGAACTCCAGAACCCTCGAATAATCCCGCTGGGCGTTCATAAATCCGGTGGGAGCGCCGGGGTTGGGAGCGCCGTAGCCGGCCCAGCCGCCGTTGTCAAAGACCAGGATGTTGCCTTCGCCCGGCAGTCCCCTGGGAATCATGTGGGCGTGATGCTGGCCGATAATCCAGCCCAGCTCCCGCAGCGCCGGTGAAGTATTGTAATCAGGCCCGATCTGCCAGACTATTTTGCCTGTTTCTTTATCCGTTATCGCAATGATGTCTGTCTCGCGGCCATCCCAGATAATATTGTCGGGGTGAAAGCGCTTATCGCCGGCATCGTACCAGCGGTTGGGGCCCAGCAAAGACATGGAGTTTATGTGCATCCAGTCGCCCACACCCCCGCCGGCCGGCCGCATGTTGGGATTGCGGCTCAGTATGTTTCTGGCCTCCTCGCTGAACCCCATTTCTGCAAAGTGCTCGCTGCAGATCCATTCCCAGATGACATCGCCCTCCCAGTTGACTTCGATGATCGTATCGTCACAAAGCAGTTTGTCGGTGATTTCGGGGTTGTGTACATTTTTGTGGGAAAGAATCATCGTGTTGCCTTTATCGACAAAGGATTCCATCCCGGGGACGTAATAACCCACCGGGCAGCCCTCCCGCTGGAAATCATGATGCTGCCGGGCCATCCAGCGGGGTTTTTCCCCCGGGTCTTCTATGTGTTCATATCTATCGAACTTCCAGACAACATTCCCATCCCAATCTACCTGGATGAGATCCACCTGGTCCTGCATGCCGTATTGAGTATTTCTTTCGCCCGAGGTTCCCATCACGAAGCCGCCCGGCAGAATCGTATTGGGGAAGCCATGCAGTCCTTGCCACAGCTGAACTTCACAGCCGTTCATATCGATAAGGGTGGCGCCCACCTCTTTGGCCTGGAATATAGTGTATCCATTCCAGCACTTCTCCGGGTTGTAAATCGTCGTTCCGGTGGGATAGACGCTAGGATATGCCATGCTTACCTCCTCTATGCCTTTCTATAGATAAATATCTCCGACATTGATGCTGGTCTTCAATTCAACCTCAACCATTTTGCGGTCATAATTTTCATACATGATTTCCAGCTGGTAGTTGCCGCCATTTTCTTCAAGATTATCAAACTTAAAATCTCCGAAGCCATCGCTTAGGGTTTCATCAATCTTTTTTGAGTCTTTGATCAGTGTTACCCGAGCTCCTGTGGCGCAATCACTGATGCCGTCGGCGTTCACCGCGACGCTGCCGCCGATAAAACAGCGGGAATAACGATACAGATTCTTGTAAAACACACGTGGCGTCGTGTTGTATTGCGGTTGCCAGACTTCAAGGTTTTCGGATTGGATGATATTTGGCATCTCAGAGTCCTCGGCTTGCACAACCTGCAGGGCACCCGTGGGGCAGGCCTGAACGCAGCGGGGCGCTTTCCAGCCGTCGTCCATCAAATGGGCGCAGAACGTGCATTTTTGCGAGGTATCATTTTCTTCGTTCCACCAGATCGCCTCGTACGGGCAGCTCTTGACGATATCCTTTTGGCCGCGGGCCTTGATCGGATCGATGATGACGATACCGTCATCTCGCTTGTAAACGGCCCCGTCCCTGGCGGCTTTGATACAGGGGGCCTTATCGCAATGCATGCACGGCACCGGCAAATAAGCTACATCAACAACAGGGTATTGCCCTCTTTCCTTGCGCATAATATTCATCCAGCGCTGCCCGTGTAAGGGCTGTGGCACTGCATAACCGGGCCAGTCATTGTCAACATGTTCGTCTTTGCAGGCCAGGAAACAATTATTACAATCTTCACATATTTCGATATCGATGATCAGGTTCCATTTATTCATGGGTTCATCAGGCTCCCTTTTGCTCCCATTTTTCGATTTGCACCAGGCACGAATTGCAGGCAATGCCATGGGACTTTTTGATGATGGTGCGACTGGGCGTTAAAATATTAATGCAGCCCCCGCGATCGGGCGACTCTCCGGGTTCGCCGACCGGGTCGTAATCGGCGGCCGATTCATAGGAGTGCACCGAGCCGGCTGGAATCCGTTCGGTAACCTGGGCCGCGCAAACGACCGCACCGCGATCATTGAAGACTTTCACCAAATCGTTGTGGCCGATTTTCCGGTCGGCGGCGTCCTGCGAGTTGATCCTTATAATCCAGTAGTAATATCCGTCTATCAGCACCCGGTGATCTTTTACATCGTTGACGATACTGTCCTTGCCATCGCCCATGGTATGAAAACTGAACCGCGGATGCGGCGATATCAGCTGCAATGGATATTTTTCATAAAGTGCCGTGGTATGATGGCCTTCCCAGGCCGGAATATATTTGCTGATCGGCGGCCGTTCGGGGTCATGGGGGTCAAAGCGTTTCAGGCTGGAACACTCAAATTCGAGTTTGCCGGATTGGGTTTGAAGCCCCCGGCCGAATTGCTCGGTATAATCCGCGGGCAAGGGTGCCAACTCGGGGGTATCCTTGGGCCGATCCTCGGCAAACCATCGAAAGGATACCGGATCCCTGAGATTTTCCGGCGGAGGCGGAATAACAAAGTATCCCTTTTTGAGGAAGTCTTTCCAGGAAACGTGGTTGGACAGGTCGGTGGCATCGAACAGTCGCTTGCACCAGTCCAATTCGCTCATGCCCTCGGAAAACGGGGCCGCCAGCCCCAGCCGCTTGGTCAAATCCCAGAAGATCTGGTAATCGGACTTTGATTCTCCCAGAGGCTCGATGCATTTATGCTGCAGGACGGCAACGCGATGGTTGCACTGTGTAAATGAATGCTGGATGTATCCGCCGCAATTGGCAAATTCACTGATATCCCATCTTTCGAAGCTGGTGCAGGCCGGCAATAATACATCCGCAAATTTTGCTTCACCTTCAAACCAGATGGACTGGTTGACCACAAATTCTAAATTTTCAGATCGGTAGGCTCTGGCAAATCGATTGGTCTCCGTCATGGTGCCGAAGTGAGATCCACCGTATTTATAATACATTTTTACGGGTGAATGACCCGGTGTCGGATAACCGAATTTGAGAAATTGTCCTTCAATTGTTTTCGGATCGGTGGGATAGCCTTCGCAATGTCCGTCCAGGATCGCTTCGGGTATTTTCAAGCGGGGCACGCGTTGATACACGGCGTTGACGGTGGGAAGCT
>Ga0255055_10000761_pt1 | contig 24446 bp, 19 predicted proteins | sample JV7_2_27_MG_FD_188633 | JGI IMG/M metagenome (GOLD analysis project Ga0255055, IMG submission 188633) | Seawater microbial communities from Jervis Inlet, British Columbia, Canada - JV7_2_27 | ecosystem: Environmental > Aquatic > Marine > Inlet | place: Canada: British Columbia | collected...
CCACCTGCTGCTCGATGCATTCAGCGATATACTTCAGTTTTCTGCGGGCCCACCGGCGACTGACGATCAGAAACAAACCGATCAGCAAACCGATTATCCAGACGGCTGTCTTCAGACGGAATGACCGGCCCATATCCTTGAATAATCGGCTCCAGGAAGCCGGTTTGAAAAACCATCCCAGGGAGACTTGCAGCTTCTGGATGTCGCCGAGACGGACCGGCTTGGAGCTGCGAATCCAGAGCAGATGGCGATCGAGTAATTTTCCGAAATCCTCGGCAGTGATGACCAGCTTTTGTTCAGTGAATTCAATATCCTGTAACAATTTGAAGATCCGGTCGTAGCCGGAGTTCAGTTTTTGAATAATATCGAGGCGATTGGCTACCAGTTCCCGAATTTTCAAATCGAGTGACTTCCGGTCGACATCCGAGAGAAAGCTGACGGAACCGATCACGCGATCTGCCAGGTTCTTGGGGTCGGAATATTCACGCAGTAACCGATCCAGCTCGATCTGCTTTTCGCTGATTTCGCTCATTCTTATCCGGCGGGCATCGGAACCCGCAAAATACTGATCGACACCGGGAAGGTTCAGTCGCTGTGTGCGCAGCGCCAATCCGATGGCCTCGGTTAGCACGGCTGATTCAACTCTCTTATTAGCCGTTTCAAATTCCTCTTCCAGCGCTTTCAGGCGGGATTGATAACCCTCATTTTTTTCTGCCAGTACGGATTCCTCGCGGGTAATCTCTTCCAGCTCGGTACTCAGTTGGATGTTGATGTCAAACTGGTCCTGGACAATCTTGGGCATCAGGGGAACCTCGACGATGGCTTCCTGGGCGTCCTCCCGTGCCTGAGCGGCGTCCTGCTGGCGGCGTTTCTGAACTTCGGTCTGCCAGCTTTTCAACATTTTTTCACGGCTTTCCACCATTTTCTGGGCGACGTCTCGCTCCGTGCTGAACAATTCGACGAGCAGATTATGGCTGCCTTGTCGCTGCTCGTTCAATTTGATTTCTGCTATTGATTTTTCCCGCTCGGACTCAAGGCGTAGCAACCTGGAATGATTAAGTACATCTGTCGCGGCAGCACCGGATATTGTTTCCAGCTGCGTTTGAATGTCTTTGAGCCGGCTGGTTGCGTTTGCAAGCTGTTCGGGTGTTTGATTAATGATATTCTTCTCAGCCGTTAAGCGATCACTCCATTCCCGCAGCCGGCCTTGAGCCGTCGCGAGTTCGGCTTCTTTCTGGCGGAGTCGCTGTTCGACTTTTAACGTGCGCATTTGCTGCGCGCGTGCCTCGACTTTTTCAGGCGCCGTAAACGGCTTTTTCAGCTCGGCCTGCAATATTTTCAACCGCTCGGGCGCGCTCTGGATGAGCTGTGAGAGTTCGTTTGCCTTGCTATTGGTGCTGAAGGCCAGCTTTAAATACGTAATCGCCCGGTCAATATATTTCAGACTGTCGGTTTTAACCGTGGCATCGATATCCGTCATACTTTCGATCGCTATGCGCCTGGATTTCAGCTCTTCAATGGTTATGGCCGGGGATGGAGCTGGTGTTGATGAGGGAGTTGCTGCCTGCTGGGCCTGAATCTCCGGTAAAATCACCGGCAGCAGCCATATCGAACTAATGGTAATGAAACCGACAAGTTTTTTCATTATGCTCAGCATATCTTGCCTCTCGGGCACCGGTGAGGTGACGTTTAAGTAAGCTATGTCTTGATGGGCAAAATTTGAATAAGATAGAAAATAATCCGGGTGACGTATTTAATTACAACTCATCGTTATCACATCTTCTACGATATATAAATGCTTATGGCATTCGATAAATCATAGAATTTATATTCATTCCTGCCCCAACTGAGGCAAAGAGGGCGATATCTCCCGAATGAAGTCGATGATTTTCCAGTTTTCCTTTGTGGAGTAGATCGAACAAGGTCGGTAGGGTGGCAACCGAGCTGTTGCCAAGCCAGGATATTGTCATTGGCATGATGTCGGCAGGTATTTCTTTGATATCGTAAAGCTTAAACAGTCTTTTTAAAATCGCCTCATCCATCTTTCCGTTAGCCTGGTGAATCAAAATCTTTTGTACATCACTCAGTTCGATTCCGGCTTTTTCAAGATTTTTTTTAACCACTGCAGGGACGTTTCTGACTGCATATTTGTATAGCTCATGGCCCTTCATTTTGATGAATAGTTCATTCCCGACTCCCTCCTGCTTGTAGGATTTGCCCAACCATAAACACCATGCTTTATCATAGGTATCCGACCGGGTGAGGTGGGATAGAATGCCGACCTCCCGGTCTGTCGCTTCAAGTAAAGTTGCGCCGGCGCCGTCAGCATATATCATGCTGTCCATGTCATGGGGGTCACACACCCGGGATAGAGTTTCAGCACCAATTACCAGGATACGCTTGGCATCACCTGATTTGATGAGATAGTCGGCCGTTATTATTGATTGCAGCCAACCCGGACAACCAAAAGGAATATCAAAGGCAACGGTGTATGGATTTTTTATTCGCAGTTTGTGTTTCACCCGGGCCGCGATATTAGGGACCATATCCACTCTGATGTTGTCCGCTTTAACGTCCCCTAAATTTTGACCCACAATGATGTAATCGAGGCTTTCCTTATCGATGCCATCCAGGGCCTCTTTTGCTGCCAGGTAGGCAATATCAGAGACGACAAGATCGTCGCTTACATATCGTCTTTCCCGAATGCCGGTAATCTCTTGGAGTTTTTTAATTATATCGGGATTTGAACGCTCAAGTTTATTACCGTCATTTCCATAGAACTCATTGCCCAGAAAATGCGTGTTCGGTATGATCGCATCTGGAATGAAACTGCCGGTTCCCACAATAATTGAATTCACCATTTTAAAAATATTGTATCTCCTTTTTAAAATTATACAAATTATATGGCCCCATGAGGCAACACCCAACGTCATGTAGGTGTTGACGGATCAATATTCGAATAGGCCAAATTTGTCAACAATACAAGTCGTCGATCGCAAGGCATAAACAGTCTTTCATGGAACCATTATATGTAATATGCGCTGAATACAAATTTTGGTGGGTTTGTCACTTACAGAAAATAAAAATGTTGAGAGAATTGAAATTCTTAGGGTCTGCGGATAACTTCATCGGTGATCAGTTCCCACAAACATTCTGTCCATAAAAAATGGATCGTCGAAATGACGTTTGCCTACGAAGGCTACTGCATGACGGCCCCACTGGCGCATTGCCCCTGGAGAAAGGACACCCGAGGGCCAGAGGATAAACCGTTCCAACCTTTCACTCCCTGGTGCAATGCCGTACAGATTGAACATGCTCCTTCGATCGTCTCTTGAATAGGGAAGGCTTCGGAGTTGACCATAGTCTTCAAGTGAATAAACCGCCATTGCGGGCTGCAATTCTCGAGATAAGGGATAAAGGTGCTGAACGTAATGGGTTCGGCTCTCCATGGCCACTGTCATAAAGTCCTTTGAAAGATTCACATCAGGTGCCTTGAGTATCAAGGGCGGTTCCGCGTAATCTATCTTTTCACGAACCTGCAGCCGATTTTTGGGGTAAGCCTTGTAATAGCATCCGCAGTTATGAATCGTCTCGTAAGAAAGTGGCTCTCCATTATTGTCCAAAGTGACTCGATAATTTAACCCATCAAGTAACCCCCCAAAAATGTCCAAAGCGCCCTTCTTGGGTCGCGAAGGAAACCAGATGATGTAGTTAAGTTGTGTAAGAATTTCTTTTCCGAAGCGTGTAAAGGAAAGTAGGGTGTACGTAACAGGTTTGTCGGTATTGACATCAAGAACACCTTTGTCGGTCCAAATTGGCGCTCCGATTTGGTCATAGTCGCCTTTGATCTGGATTTCCCAGGCCGGCGCATACATCCAAAAAAGAGCCTCCCGCTCCTCGGGAGAGTACACGGGGATGCCTAATGCATCACGCTTATTCGGATCGACGATTTGACGTACTGACGACATGTCGATTTTTTTGGCTGGAACGTAACGAATAGATTGCCAATTGGCGGGAGGCTCAAGTGAAAAGCTTTTATGTGCCTCAGCATGCCAAATTGACACCCCGTGAGAAACAAACAAACTGGTGAATGGGTAAATGCCCAAAACCCTGCGAAGCGAAATATAATCATCGGGCACTGAAACACTTTTACTCAATTCCTCCTGATGTTTGACATTCTGAAAATCCGCGGCCTTCAGAAGGTCGCCACAGGTGGCCACCTTACTGAAAAGTCCGGCTCTGTGGTTCACTGAGTCTAGTTCAGCGACAGCCGAATTAGGCAGGTTTGCAATTTCAAATTTGCGAGCATCTTGATCCAGCGCTTGCATTCGGTCCGCCCATTTAGCAAAGGCGGCTTTGTTGTCAACCTCTTTGCGAAACGAGGCTAGGAATCGATTCACTCTTAAGTATGGATAATTTTTTACCCGGAAAACACCTGGATCAATAACCCCAGCTTCCTCGGTTCTTTTATCAAGTGATGCAAAAAAATCCGCACAACTGCCGAGTGGCCCGTTTTCACCCATGCGATCCGATTGGGTCGGCACCGGTACCATCGCGCAGCCGGCCAATAAAAGGGCCAATAAAAAGAACCTGCATATGACTTGAAGGATTGAGCACCGGGTTCTGTCCATACTCAAACCCTTTTTATTTGTAAGTTTCATTGTAAAATCGGTCTGTTAAGTGCAATATGGTCTCCTGTTCCCAATGGGCCGTGTATGACAAAAAATCCTTCATACCCCCCCGCCAGGGAGAGTTTGCCCAGAGGGAAACACCCCAAAAGTCGAAATAAGCCACCTGGGTAACTCGGGTTCCTTCTGCTACCGACTCCAGCTGTATATGCCCATAATGGAATTTCTGCCCGCATTGTTTCGGATTCAGGAGAACAAAATCCAACCGGTATGTTTGCGGGAACACTGTGGTTTGCCACCGGAAATATACATCCGGACCATAGGTATATTTGTCTTCGGTAATGAACGTATTGCCATTTTGCGTAATGAAATTGTGCTTCCGAATATATTTGTTTTTTACTAAAAAATCGTTATCAAAATCTGTCTTGAACTTCCAGTATACATCGATTGGAACTTCAACAAGATAGACAAGCTTATAAGCTTTACCCCCTCTCTTATCCGGGGCTAATTGATAAATGAATACTTCGTCGTTTACGAATCGTTTCTGGCTGGCTTGTGCATTAGTCGAATAGGGAATAAATAAATGACAAAATAGGTCTATCACCCAAATTATTATTGGCAAAATGATAAATAAGCGTCGGAAAAAATGCGTCAAAAAAGGTTTCATGCAACTCATCGTTTTGTGTCCTACTTTTTTAAGTGCTCCATGCGCCAAGCTCTATGCTTTGAATTTTTCCACCCAGGACTCAAAACGCTTTACTTTGTCAGGTCCGTAACATTTTAAATTGCCGATGATTTCTGCGATGGATTTTTCGACGGGTTGAGCGTTGCCGTTTTTTGAAAAAAATTTATCCGCATAGCAGATGAGCTGCTCTTCAATGGATACCGGGATCATATCGCGGCCCGGCAACGGCAGGTTATGCTGCTGGATATCTGCGATGCTGATACCCACTCCGATATGCCGTTCACAAACCAGCGCCAGCTTAGGATGACCTTTCTTTTTTAACAGCTCAGCTCCCAGAATGCCATGGCAAATATAAGGGTGTTTTCCGTAACAACCGAAATCCGGGCTGCTGGTGAGAAATATACCGATATCATGCAGCATGGCGGCGCTGCTGATAAATTCAAGATCCGGTTTGTGTTCGGGAACCCGTTGGGCAGCAGCCAGGGCCTTTTGGCCCACCTGCTTTCCATGTTCGACCAGAATATTAAATGTTTTTGAGCGCAAGTCGTAGTATTGCGCTAAAATATCGATCGGGTTCATAGTAATAGACCGCTCCGCATATACGCTCCGCTTGAAGAGCACTTCGTTTTAGGAGCTCTGCGCTTGAAGCTCGTTTCAATTTCATAGTGGTTTTATTCGGCCTAAAGTTACGAAGTAACGCTCCTCAAGGCTTGAAAAGCCGCTCTTACAGTGCTGCCGATAGGCTGCACGCTCTCATTGCACGAAGTGAAATTATTTATGCTTTTTTGCAAGCAGCACCCCTTCGATAAAGGGATCGATGCCGCCGTCGAGCACATCGTTTACGTTGCCGATATCCAGACTGATGCGATGGTCTTTCACCATTTGGTAGGGATGAAGGACATAAGAGCGAATCTGACTGCCCCAGGCGATTTCATCCTTGCTGGCATGAACCTCTTGTAATTTATCATCCTGTTTTTGTTTTTCATGCTGGTAAAGCCTGGCTTTCATTACTTTTAAAGCCATATCCTTGTTGCGGTGCTGGGATTTTTCCTGCTGGCACTGCACCACGATTCCGGTGGGAAGATGGGTGATGCGCACGGCGCTGCTGGTTTTATTGACATGCTGACCTCCGGCACCGCTGGCGCGGTATACGTCAATTCGCAGGTCTTTATCTTCAATATCGACAACGATTTCTTGATCCAGTTCGGGATAGACGAACACAGAAGCAAAGGAGGTATGGCGTTTACCGCTGGCATTAAACGGAGATATTCTTACCAGACGGTGAACGCCGATTTCCGATTTTAGATAACCGAATGCATTTTCGCCGCCGGCCGTAAACGTTACACTCTTGATCCCGGCCTCTTCTCCGGGCTGAAAGTCAATCAACTCGAGTTTGTAGCCCCGGCGCTCAACCCAGCGTGAATACATTCTAAAAAGCATTTCAGCCCAATCCTGGGCTTCGGTTCCACCGGCGCCGGCATTAATGGATACAATGGCGTTTTTGGCGTCGTCTTCACCTGCGAGCATAAGCTCCAGGGACAGGCCGCCAACTCGCTGATCCAGGTCGCTAATTTGCTGGGATACTTCAGCAAGGGCTTCGTCATCGGATTCTTCGACTGCAAGATCCAACAGAATTTGATTTTCTTCTAAATCATTAGCCAGTTTGTTATATTTTTCAATTCTATTCGAAAGCGATGAGCGCGTTTTTAATATAGATTTGTTTTCTTCCGGATTGTCCCAAAAGCCTTCTTTGGCGATTTGCTGCTCAATCTCTTGCAAACGTTTTTGATCGTCCTCTATGTCAAAGATAACCCCTGAGATTTTCAAATTTCAGTTGAAGATCCTTCAGGTTTTGTTTGAGCTCTACAGACATTTTTTTACCTCCTTGCTACAGTTTGCCGGTTAGCCAGTTGAGTCCGCCGGAGGCGGATCAACGTTTTCCTAAGTCAATTTAGGTTTTTCTTAATCTAAGCTTATATTTACCGAACTCAAGTAGTATACCAAAAATTGCACCCGCCAGGCAAGCCATGGCAAATAAATCCCCGAAACGGGTATAAAAGGTTTTTTTACGGATCAGCGGTAACGTTCGGATGACCGCAGCTTCCTGGAGCAATGGGGTTGAGGTTAAAATCCGGCCGGCGGGATCGATGAAGCCGCTGATGCCTGTATTGGCGGCCCGGGCCAGTGCGCGCCTGTTTTCCACTGCCCGCAACACGGTCATGGAAAAATGTTGATACGGACCGCTGGTTGTGCCAAACCAGGCGTCGTTGGTGATATTGATCAGCAAGACGGCATCGTTTTTTACCATGGCCCGGGAAAGTCCCGGAAAAATAATTTCATAACAGATTTGTATCCCTAAAGCACCTTGTTTCCATGGTATGGTCTTACCGGCTTTGCCGGGACGAAAATCACCCACCTGGGCCACAAGTTTTCCTAAAAAGGGAAGCCATTTTTTAAAAGGAACATATTCACCATAGGGAACGAGGTGGGCTTTGTCATATTTGACGATGGTTTTAGATCTTGGACTGATCAGATACGCACTGTTATAATATGTGATGTTGCCTTCTTTGCCGGCAAAGGAAGGGCTTCCGATAAGAAAGTCGGCATTTATTTTTTGAATGCCTTCCAATACCTTCCGGGTTGGCTCTTTGTTGTAAAATAAATAAAAGGGAGTGGCGGATTCAGGCCAGACAATCAGATCGGGATTTTCTGATTTTGCTAAAAGAGATAAACGGATGTGTGTTTTTATGGTAGCATCTTGAAAGGCAGGATCCCATTTTACAGCTTGAGCGACATTTCCCTGGATAACGGCTATGCGAGCGCCTGGCGACGCTGCGATCAGATGATCGGTTGTTTTTATGCGCCAGGATCCATAGACCCATGTAAAAAGAAAGCCCAGGACAAAGAAAATTACGGCTACAGCCGGCAGGCGTCTTGAAACCGGCTTATTTTGCCAGATTTGCCTGGTGATAAGTGTCAGGGCTAAGAAAATGGCCGTGTTGCCCAGGACAATCAGAAAGGATACCCCGTATGTGCCAAACAGGTCGGCAATCTGAATTACCTGCAGGCGCAAATACTGGGAGTTCCCCAGCAACGCCCATGGAAAACCGGTGAAGGCATAGGTTCGAATATATTCCACGGCAACCCAGAGCAACGGCATCGTGATCAGACAACGCACCGGGGTGCGGCCGATGGCAGCAACGGCCATGCAAAAAACAGCCGGAAAAAGTGCCAGAACCGCTGCGAAAAGGAACAAAATGGCGATGCTTAGGGGTAATGGGAGATATCCGTGGATATTCATGACGGGCACCACCCAGTACAAGAGACTAAAATAATGGATCAGGCCGGCAAAAAAGCCGATTTGAAAACTTTTTTTAACGGAAAGATTCGCAATTGCAGCAAACAGGGGTACCAGGGCAACCCAGACCAGCCAATCCATTCCGATTTTGGGAAATGATCCGGTCAACATCAGGCCGCTTAACGCTGCCAGGAGCATGTTTTTTATATTTGAAGTCATTTGATACGCTTTGGCCTTTGATATTTTTTAGCATACATTGTATATTTTTTGTGATTAAATAGATGACTTACTTGAATCCTGTCTGAAAGTCAAAATCGGAAAGGAAAATGAAAGAATCAACCAGAGGGGTGCTTTTATCCGGCCTGGTTTACCCCGGACTCGGACAACTAGTTCTAGGGCAGGTCGCCGCCGGGGTTTTGTTTATTCTCTTAACGACCGCCGGACTTTTTGTTTTTATTTACCGCATTGTTCAACGTGCCGTCCGCGTTATCGATCAAATTTTACCCTTACTGGCAAATAACGAGATAGATGTTAACACCTTAAATGAACAGCTCAGCCGGGATTCCGCCGGTGGATGGGGGGCGGAAACCATCAGCCTGATCGCTGTTGCCGGTTGCTGGCTGTCTGCGATGGTGCATGCCTATTTTGTCGGCAAGAAAAAAGATCAACAGCCGACTAAATAATTTGGTCTTGCATCTTGGCATCTTAACCCCGTCGACTTAAAGGTGAACATGGATTTGAAAAAACTTACGCTGAAAATTCTTCCGAACCGGCTGGCGGTTTGCCGACTTAATGCCGATGCACCGCTTCCGGATTGGATCGATGAATCAGACTTTTCCTCGATTACGCGCACACAAGCGGAACTCACAATCGTTTGTGACCAAGAGTTGGTGGCCTCGGGCACAACAAGCGAGACCGGCTGGCGATGTATTAAGGTTGAAGGGCCATTAGATTTTTCGGAAATCGGCATTGTTTTATCCCTGACTCAGCCATTGGCTGAAAGCGCTGTTTCGGTATTTCTCATATCGACTTTCGATACGGACTATTTGATGGTAAAAGAAAAAGATCTTGCAGAGGCGATCGATGCGTTAACCGCCGCAGGGCACCGGGTGGTGACAGAAAACAGAAGTCAGATGACAGATGACAGATAACAGAGAACAGAAGGCAGAAAACAGAGGACAGATAACAGAGAACAGTTGTCAGAAAACAGATGTCATAGGACAGATGACAATGGAGAGACGGGAGCGATCAGAAGTAGGGCGGCCCTCTGCGGCCGCCTGAAAAAAGGAGCCAGACACCAGAACCAGTTTGTTAATCTCGAGTCACAGTCGCTGTTCTCTGTTATCTGTCCTCTGTTTTCTGACCTCTGACATCTGAACCCAGAACCCTGCCTGTGGGGTCGTCTTGTGGGGTCGAAGCCCGAAGGGTGAAGCCCCAAGCGCGGAGTGCGAAGCCCCAAACCTGTGAACACGGAGAGGAGTGGAAAATGAACGTTACCTTTTATGGCGCTGTACGTGAAGTGACGGGCTCGATGCACCTTTTGACAACAGATGAAGACCGGGTCATCCTGGATTGCGGATTATTCCAGGGCCGCCGTAAAGAAGCTACCGGAAAAAATAAAGTCATCCCCTTTGATCCGTGCATGCTCACCAATATCGTACTTTCGCATGCCCACATTGATCACTCCGGTCGAATTCCTTTACTGACAAAAAACGATTTTGCCGGTCGGATTTTCTGCACCCGTGCCACTGCCGCGGCCAGTGAGTGTCTTTTGCGCGATTCGGCTCACATCCAGGAATCCGATGCCAACTATTTAAACTATAAAACCGCGCGTAACGCTTTGTCAAAAACACTTCCATCTAAAGGCGGGGAAAAAATCAGTAATCGAAAACGCAAAGAAATTAAAAAAATACTCAAGAAAAACCGCCACAAGCTAAATCTGGACGCGATTAACGAGATGATCGAAACGCATCACCTCGAAAAAGTCGAACCCCTGTACACCATTGCCGACGCAGAGGAAGCGCTTGAGCTGTTTGACGGCTACCCGTACCGGCATCCCGTATCCATCGGCAAGAACCTGACATGCACCTTTTATGATGCCGGCCATATCCTCGGATCGGCCTTCACACTGATACGCGTCCAGGAAAACGGGCGCGATTTTCGATTATGCTATACGGGTGATATCGGACGCTTTGATAAGCCGATCATCAAGGATCCGACGATGGATTTTAGTGAAGAAGATCGGCAGATTGATTTGCTGATTATGGAAAGCACCTATGGGGATCGAACCCATGAGCCGGTTCAAGATCTGAAACCACAGTTAAAAAAGATTCTCAGCGAAACCTTTGAGCGCGGTGGTGCGGTAATCATTCCGGCATTCGCCTATGGCCGGACCCAGGAACTGCTGTACACGCTGCACGAGCTTTACGATGAAAAAGAGGTGCCGCGGATTCCGATTTATGTCGATAGCCCGCTGGCGACCAAAATTACCAAGGTGTTTGGTGAACATCCGGAGGTCTATGACGAGGAGACCCACGACGCATTTCTGGAGCGGGGTAAAAATCCGTTTTCAATGGACAAGATCCACTTTGTCGAATCGGTGGAGGAATCCATTGCGCTTAACCATGAAAAAAAACCTCACATCGTTCTCTCTGCATCCGGGATGTGTGAAGCCGGACGCATATTGCATCACCTGCGGTATAAAATCCATAATGAAAAAAATACGATTCTGATCGTCGGCTACCAGGCCCGGCATACCCTGGGTTGTCGGATCCTCGACCAGGGTCTCAAATATGAAAAGTCCGGCAGGAAAGGTCCGGCTCCGCGGGTGAAATTTTTCAACAAAGAATATCCGCTAAAAGCCCGGGTTTTTAAACTAGACGGTTTCAGCGCGCATGCCGACAAAAAGGAAATGTTACGTTTCCTTAAAGAGTCAAATTTAAAAATCAAAAAGATCGCCCTGGTCCATGGCGAAGAAGATCAGATCCTGTCATTTGCAGAGACCCTCAAGAAAGAAGGCTTTTCAGTTGTCGTGCCCAGGCAGGGTGAGTCTATTGAAGTCAAATAAGAAGAATATACCACAGAGAGCACAGAGCACACAGAGAAATAATTATCACAACCTTCAGTAAACCTGGTATGCTTTGATGGGCAGGGAAGGTTACATGATTCTAAGAAACGGAGAAAAAATCACAGAAATCCTGACTAGACTCAATTAAGTATATTATTTATTGTCTAACAAAACAGTGGAGCTGACGGTGTGTAGTCTGCGGCTTTACGTAAAGGCCGTGCAGAATCGAAACTCATTTGGGCCGCAGCTCACTTCCACGTTAGGCGTATCCCCGATGGCCAATCGCACCCACACTTCACAAATTTACTGTAACAAAACTGTTGACATAGTAACAAAAGATGTTACAATTTGGAGCATGATTAAAAGCTTTAAGCACAAGGGCCTTGTTGAGCTGTTCGAGCGAGGCCGCAGCCGTCGAATGCGGCAGGATTTACAATCTCGTTGCCTGCGACGCTTAGAAGCTTTGGATCAAGCAGAGTCATTGACAGATTTGAATGTGCCGGGGTTCAATTTCCACGGCCTTCAGGGAGTACCTAAACGTTACAGTATCCACATTAACGGCCCATGGTGTATCACATTTGAGTGGCAGGAGGGTGAGGCGCTGCGGGTAGATCTTGAACAATATCATTGAGGTAAAACCATGGAAGAGTATTTCGTTAAACGTCCGTTGAATCGTCCACCAACCCATCCCGGTGAGGTTCTGCGTGAAGATGTGCTTCCAGCCCTCGAACTGTCCGTTAGCGAAGCTGCGCGGCGGCTTGGTATTTCACGGCAGCAGCTACACCGTGTCTTAGCCTGTACTCATCCAATCACAACTGAAATGGCACTTAGAATTGGTAAGTTTGCTGGCAATGGACCAGGGCTCTGGTTGCGCATGCAGCAAGCATATGATTTGTGGCATGCAGGGCAGCGGATGAAAGCCGAGCTATCCAAGATAGAGACGGTAGCACCTGTAGAATCCCGCGCCTAACAAACGGCATGAAGATGGACGGGCTATATCCTGCGGCTTCGGTGTAAGCTGACATAAATCGAATGCCGTACTTTCTTTTCGTACCATGGCTCTATTCGCCCGCCACTTATGCCCAACGTTATGATTCTTGGAAGAAGGAAATGGTTAAAGAACAAATTGAGTTCAATGTATTATTCAGAAATCCAGTCTATCCTGTTATCGTAATTTCTGAGGATAAGCTCACGGTTGCAACAAATATAAAGGGATTGGCTGAAAGTTGTATTGCCTCAAAAATGCCAGAAGGTGAAACGGTTATCAAAGCTATTGATTCATCCGCCGAAGAGTTTTGGTACTCACCAGATAACTTTGTAATTGCGCCGGGATTTGCATTTAAAAAGTGGACAAAAAAGCAAATAATCGAATTGTATAACAGTAGTTCAAATGCAAAGAAATCAAAGGAAAAGTATCCTTTAAAATCGTTATCAAATAAAAAGCTTTCACGGATTATTGGTGATATATGTAACTTGTTGAAATCATAACAAACCAGTGAAGCTGACCAGTCTTCGCTCTCTGGAGCTTCGCCGCGGCACAGCGGCGTGAAGACCGCGGCTAAGAGTAAAGGCCGTGCAGATTCGTAACTCATAAGGACCGCAGCTCACTTCCACGATAGACAGTAAATCTACAAAATTTGAAAGAAAAACCACTAGCAATTTAAATGCAATCGAGGAAATTAATGTCGCCGGAATTGAAAAAAGCGATTATTAAATTTGTGCCTGGTTATTTTTCCTGGGATAAAAAGCGCCAGGAACAATACCGCGTTGACACACCGGAAGAGGATGCCTTTAAGCTCAGGCAATTCCTATTGAGAGAGCTGTTTGATATTTCTGTTTCCAACGATGATGAGGTAGAGGAGGCATGGCGGGCAATGAGCGAGGTGCAATGTTCAAAACTTAACGCCACATTGCTTCCCATAAAAGGGATTGGTGAAGATTTTTTTTACTTGAATGAAGTTTTCTGCGGTCAAAAAAATCTGCTCAGTTTTGAGACGCTTTATGATTACGATTTTGATGATAGACGACTCTTTCAGCTATGGCGTGCTAAGCATGGTTGCCGGTTACCTCTACTGCCAGCTTGATGAATATGGGAATGATTATATGGAAAAGCTGATTCCGCACGAATTCACGCATGGAAAAAAACACGGAAAGGCCGAAGGCTCCGGCTATCAGTTTGATCTTAAAATTGATGCCAAGGGTTTGGAATCGCAGCTGGACGAACTGAAACATCGTTTCTGGAAATACATAAGCGAGGTGCACGAAAGGCTTATGGATGAGTATGATAAAAAGTCGAAGCAGCACGTTTTTATTCTGAATCAGAGCCAGGTGGGTGATCCAAGCCATCACTTTCTGTTTACGGACAAGGAGATTTTGAAACGCATTCATCTCAAAACTTTCATGCGTTGTTGCCGTGCCTCTGAACAGACTGATCACGTTTCCCTTTTCCGAAAACAGGAAGAAGAAAAAAAGTTGTTAACAAAATATTTGGATAAGCAATATAAAGACATTATGAAGAATTTTGATCCCAAAATCGTAAAGTTTCGAAAAAAATACAAAGTGATCTTCCACAGAGATTCCGGTCTTAACGAGCTACTGGATTAAAATTTGCAAATGTTTGGGAAGAATAGTTTTTAGGTATAACCGGGCGGATGAACCAGACGTGAAAAGCTAGGCGGTTTATCGTGAAAATCTATACCAGCTTGAAAATATTCGGGCACGCTGGTTATCCGCAAACGTTATGAATAAGCATTAAATATAAGAAATAACCCTAATAAAGATCAAGTTCTTGACAGTGCCACATTGTTGCCTCTATATACACAAATCCCTATCCGCGAGCGTTGGCATGTTCCATGATGGATGCACTTAGCTGAGTCGGGACGTCGATTTCGATGATCCCCGCTGATATGTTTTATCTGGTTATCCGGAAAGAACAAGTGGTATTGAATGTGGAAGCCGCTCCCACAGAGGGTTTATCTAATGGAACTTGGACTTTCCAGATAAGCAGAATATTTTATAGTGGTTGTCAAAAAAACGTTCCGATATTGAAACGTTTTTTTCTACAACCACTTATGCCGCAATTCCGTATTTGGGTGTTTTTAAACCGGGTGCTTTGCACCCGGTTACACCCACACCGGTTAAGGCACTGCCGTGCCTTTGTGTTTTCCCGCCTATGGCGGAAAAATCCAAGCCACCCGCTCTGCGTGTGGTCGGTGACCCGGAACATTATTATGAAAAGCGGTATAAAGGAGTGAAACTATTGAAAAACAAAAAACCCTTCGTGATCGCATGTGCCGTGTTGGCACTCGATATCAAAACCGCCGCCAAAAAACTGGGCATTGATGTTGGCGTCAAATTCCTGGAAGGTGGCCTGCACGAACGTCCCGATGTGCTTCGGGAAAAACTTCAGGCTTCCATCGATGAGATTTCCGCCTCCGGGCGCTGTAACCGGATCGTCGCCGGATACGGGGTGTGCGGCCGGGGAACCATCGGGATCAAGACCAAGGATATCCCCCTGGCGTTACCGAAAGTGCATGACTGCATTGCTCTGTTTCTGGGCGGGGATGCGGTTTACAGGCGTGAATTTAAAAAATACCCGGGCACCTATTATATATCTGCCGGCTGGTATGAGGAAAAGACCGAACCCCATTCTCAACGGAAACGGTCGGCCTATTATGGTGACGAAAAGTTGAATTATGACGACTTGGTGGAAAAATTCGGCAAGGAAGCAGCCCAAGAGACCTTCAAATTTTTGAACACCTGGCAAAAGAATTACCAGAGAGCCGCCTTCATTGAAACCGGTGCTAAGCGATCACCCAAGTATGAAAAGTATGCCCGCGAAATGGCCGGGGAATATAATTGGACCTATGAAAAGATCACCGGCGACCCGATTCTGATTGAAAAGCTTCTGACGGCTGACGAGACAACCGCTGAAATCCTGGTGGTTCCGCCTAACCACGTGGTCGCGTTTGACGCCGTTCAATCGACGCTTTCGGCCAATCCGATCTGGAATGCCGGAGTGCGCCGGCCGGATAAAGACGGCCTCATCGTGCTGGAAGGCGACAGCGCCGACGTGCAGGAGGCCGCCTGTTTGAATATTGGGCTGGGCATCGATGCAGGCGGAACCTACACCGACACGGTCATATATGACATTGGCCGGTCTAAGACAATCAGCAAGAGTAAGGCCCTGACCACTAAATGGGATTTCACCGTGGGCATCCACGAAGCTCTGGCCAAACTGGACCAGAAAAAACTGCGGCAATCGGAGATGGTGTCATTGTCCACCACCCTGGCAACCAATGCCATTGTTGAGGGTGAGGGTCAGAAAGTCGGAATGATCATCATGCCGCCCTATGGTCGTCTGGATCCCGGTGAAATCCCATACGAGCCTAAGGCCGTGATTTCGGGACAGCTTGAGATTACGGGCAAGGAAATCAGTCCCGTGGATGAAATGGAGATAAAGGGTGCGGTCCGTCGGATGGTTGCAAAGGAGGAGGTTAAAGCCTTTGCGGTGTCCGGCTATGCCGGCGCCATCAACCCGGCCCATGAACTGATGGTCAAACAGATTATTCGCGAGGAGACCGATCTTTTCGTCACCTGCGGCCACGAGCTCTCGGGTATTCTAAACTTCAAAACCCGGGCGCATACGGCCCTGTTAAATGCGCGCATCATTCCCAAACTCGCCAAGCTGATTCTGGATTTGGAGAAGGTGCTGGAAAAACTGGATATCTTCGCTCCCATCGTGGTCGTGAAAGGGGATGGAACCCTGATGAGTGCCAAAATGGCCAAAGAGCGGCCGGTGGAAACCATATTGTCGGGGCCGGCGGCAAGTGTGGCCGGCGCGCGTCATTTGACGGGATTAAAAAACGCAATGGTGGTGGATATGGGCGGCACCACCACAGATACTGCTGCCTTGGAGGACGGGGCCGTGAGTGTCTGCGAGACCGGCTCCAATGTGGGCGGGCACAAGACCCACGTAAAAGCACTGGAAATTCGCACCGCCGGTCTGGGCGGCGACAGCCTTATTAAATGGGAAAAGGGGCGGTTTTCGATGGGTCCGCGAAGGGTGGCACCGATTGCCTGGCTGGGTGCGATGTATCCCGGATGGGACCGGGCCCTGGGATTTCTCGACACCTGCCTGGATCGGTACGCCGTCTCGACCCAAAACATGCAAGTCTTGGTCCTTACCGGTTCGACAGATAGGCTGGCGTTAACACCTCAGGAGGAGAAAATCGTAACGCTCCTGAACTCCCGACCGTATTCGATCGGCGAGCTCACCAAACAAACCGGGATCCTGTTCGAGAGGAGTCTTAAACTCGGACGACTGGAAGAAAATTTCATCATCCAGCGATGCGGGCTTACGCTCACCGATCTTTTGCACGTGACGGGCCGGTTCGAGCGCTGGGACAAGGACGCGGCCGAACGCATCTGCCGGATATTCTCGCGTCTGACAAAAATGGATATCCCCGACATGGCCGGACACCTTATGGAGATGGGAATCAGGCGTCTATCCCTGGAGTTGCTGAAACGGCAACTGGATGACGAAACCGATCCCGAAGCCCTGCTGACCTGCCAGGTATGCAAGACGCTGGTTGAAAATCTGTTTGCGGGCGGGAGCGATCAATATGCAGTGCGGATCGATTTGAAGCGACCGGTGGTCGGCATCGGCGCGCCGATTCACTTTTTTCTGCCGCGGGCCGCGGCAATTTTAGGTGCCCAAGCCGTATTACCGGAAGATTCGGACGTTGCCAACGCGATCGGCGCCATCACCAGCGATATTGTTGTCAAACGTCATTTGCGAATTATTCCCAATGAGGAAGGTGGATTCCTCATCGAAGGCCTTGCGGGCGCCAGGCATTTTAACAATTTTGAAACCGCCGACGCCTTTGCGCGGGACGAATTGGGCCGCGTGGTTAGGGATCTTGCCCGGGCAGCCGGCACCAGCGCGCGGGTGGCAGAGCTTAAGACCGAAGACAAGATTTTGACCAGTGCCGGCGGCATGAAGATCTTCATGGGACGAACCATCCACGCGAAACTGACCGGCCAGCCCGATATTGTAGTAAAGGATAGTCCGTATACAATGAGGGCTAAGGCCAACTAGAACCTATCGCAAAAATACCGTTATCGAGGACGAGGACGACGACGAGGACGAGTACGAGTACGAGGTTATGCAACGTTCCTACTCGTCCTCGTCGTCGTACTCGTCCTCGTTATTTTTGTGGGTTTAAAGAAATCAACCGGGCAACCCAAGAGGTGACCTGCCATTTCAGGGAAATGAGAGGGCGTTAATGAAGGTATCCTGAAAATCGGGATGGGTTGAAAGGTCCAAAACGCGTGTCGAGCGGCTCAGTTCGGTTGCTTTTTTTGCATAGCGTTTCTCAAATAATGTCAGGATGGCGCCGGCACCGGCAGCATTTCCGACCCCCTCGATATCTTTTGGCGGCAAATCGGGGAGCATTCCGATCGTGAGCGCATCCTGGGGATTGATATAGCTTCCAAAAGCTCCGGCAAGTAAAATTTTCCCCGGCAGAGCAATATGGGTCTCGATGCAAAGCAACTCAATACCGGTTCGAATCGCTCCCTTGGCCAGCTGGATCGCGCGGACATCTTTTTGAGTCAGCACAATCGCCCGCCCGTCGGCTGTTTTTTCAGGTGGAACCAGAATAAATTGCGCAATATCGTTTTCATCCAGCTGAAGGTTCTGATATTTTGTTGCGTGATTAAAGGCCCCATCTTTCGAAATGATGCCGGCCCGTAAAAGTTCCGCTACAGCACTGATCACACCCGTTCCGCAGATTCCCAGCGGCTTTTTGGTGTTGCCTGGTTTTTTTTGAATAAGGGAATAGGAGACTTTTCTTTTTTCCTGATCAATTTTAACCGTATTAATGGCACCGGGCACGGCCTGCATGCCATGCTGAATGGTGGCGCCTTCGAAAGCCGGGCCTGTCGCACAGGAAGTGGCGACCAGCCCTGTCTTTCCTAAAAACATGATTTCCCCGTTTGTGCCCACATCCACCAGCATGGTTCCTACTGGATTTTCTTCCAGTTCGGCCGCCACCGCAGCACCTACCGTGTCGGCCCCGATAAAACCGGTGATTAAGGGCAGGGTGTGAACTTCAGTCCCCGGGTTGAAGCTGAATCCAAGGCTGTCGGCCGCAAATTGTTTTTCTTCCACAAATTGGGGCTCATACGGATACACACCGATCGATGCCGGATTTTGACCTACAAAGATGTGAATCATGGTGCTGTTGCCCACGACCCTCATTGTCTTAATATGAGCCGGCGCAATCTTCATTGAGTCGATCAGGGCCTGAGCACCCCACTCTATCGTTTTTACCGCCATGCGTTGCAGACGCCTGAGCAGATCCGGATCCGAACTGATAACACTGATTCGGCTCATCACATCATCTCCGAATATGGCCTGGGGATTTCGCATGGCAATTGAAGCGATAACCTTGGCGGCTGCCGGATCGCAAAGATAAACCGCGATCGTCGTTGTACCCAGATCAACGGCCAGGCTATAATTCTCTTTTAGGTCATCTCCGCAGGCTTTTGAGAGGGTATGCTTTTCAAGAAGCAGGGGAGGGGCTTTTTCCAATACGCTTGCGCTTAAGCGGGCACTGGCGGGAATTTCGAGTGAAATATCATTTAAGAGTGTGGCACAACAAGCCAGTCGGTAACCGGCAGCAATTCCTTTTGGGCCTAATATTTTTACTTCGCCGTCGCTTGGCGGGGACAGGGACTCCGGATCCGGATCGTGGATCTTTACCTGACATTTGCCGCAGCGACCTTTGCCGCCGCAATCGGAACGCAGCAGCAGACCGTTATTGATTAGCGCTTCTAAAGTCGTTTGTTCGCGCTCAGCAAGGTAGGCTTGCCCATTAAACGTTACTCGAATCTTCTGTTTCGGATGCTCCATAAAAGTTGTCTCAAAATTAGCAGTTCATCTTGGAAGACAGAGAAAAAAAGCTCTCAAGGTGCTCTATAGTTAGAAGTGCCTAAAATGAACTAAAATGAGCTAAAGTGCCTAAAGTTCTGGTGTCGCTTCGCTCCATCTTTTTTAATAAAATTGATCGTTCGACCTTGAGGCTCCGGACAGGCTGAATCCCTTAATTTTAGGCATTTTAGCTCATTTTTAACTTTAGCTCATTTGCTTTTATAACTGTATTTCATATTTCTTGCGAATGGCCTGTTCGACTTTGGGCGAAAGGTAAGGTCTTTCTTCTTCAGCTATAATTTTTCTGGCAATTTCGCGGGCCCGTGTCCGGGTGTCAAGTGAGCCGTCTTCCTTCCAGCTGTCGCGACTATTTTGATCCGTCACACCGTTTCCGTTAAAAAATTCAGTGCGCATATGATTTAGGGTATGCGCTGATGTAATAAACGTGCCGCCGGGGCCGACCTCATCGATCGCCTTAAGTGCCAGATGTTCGTCATCCACTTTGATTCCCTTCAGCACTTTGCAACACATTCCGATGATTTCATCATCGATGACGTATTGTTCGTAAGCAACGGTCAACATGGATTCGAGCATACCGGCAGCATGGTGAATGTAATTCGAGCCGCTCATGGCTGCCAGCAGGGTCGTCATTGCCTTTTCCCAGCCTGCCTGGGTATCGGGAATCTTTGAATCCGAAAGCCCGGATGAGTTATAATTGGGCACCTTTATGTGGCGGGCGAGTTGATGAATGGCTGCATTCATCATGCCGCATTCAACGGCGCCGCCCCGATACCCCAAATCGCGCAAATTGGCCATTCCGGGGATACCGCCGTAAAGGACCGGGGCGCCTGGACGGGTTAACTGAGATATGGTAATTCCGAACATCTCTTCGGCATGGAGCTGGGCCAATGTGCCGGCCATTGTCATTGGCGCTGTCGATCCGGCCATGGGGGCACTGGAAAGGGCCACCGGGATTTGATGGCGCACTGCCGCTTGCATGTTCAACGTCGACTGAGTGCAGAGCTTTAAGGGACTGATGGCAAAACAGGCTACCGTAGAGAAGAAAGGTTTTTCTTTCAGCTTTTCAGCTCCTCCGGCGACCATTGCAGCGATATCAAAACATTTTTGAAAGCCTTGTTCATCGGTTGCACCGAACATGACGTGTTTGGCCGTGCCTTTCAAACAGGCGAATAAAGAATTTTCGTCATATGCAGTCTCCGAAACATCTGTGGGTACGCAAGGGCGCAGAAAAAAATGGATGTTATCCAGAACATCAACCAGTCTGCCCAGTTGATATAGATCGTTGAGTGTGGAGGGCCGTGCGTCACCACTTTCAATGTCAAGGATTTTAATTGCAGCACCGCCGGTGCCCAGATAAACCCGCTGTTGAGTCAGGTCTAAGTTGTTTTTCCCATCCCGACTGTAAAGCACGACCTGCTCGGGTGCCATCCGGGTCTGCTCCATTACAAGAGTTCTGGGTAGAAAAACTATGGAGCGATTTCTGTCTACGGTTGCACCATTTGCTTCAAGTAGATCAATGGTTTCATCCAGCCCATCCTCAAACCGAAAGCCTGTTTTTTCGAGTATGGTCAGGGATGCATCGTGAATGGTTTCGATATCTTTTGGTGAAAGCGGCGTATAAAGGCCGCCTGAAAGACCCTTTAAATTCATATCTGCCTCTCTATTAGAAAACCAAAGCGCAGTTCCTCTTTTTGTTTTACGTTCTAAATCAATAACGGTCAGACCTGAATGTAGGCCCTCTATGGCATAAGCCACTTTGCATGTCAAAAGATAAATCGAATTTAGCAAAATCCTATCGATAGTTGTTGCAATTTTCTTGCAACTCCCCAAAAGAATAGATTAAATCATATCGGTGGCTAAAAAGGGGAGAGATCGGGTGCAAGAAAATCAAAGACTACACTGGGCCTGGATTATCATTGGGATATGTTGGATCAATTTATTTGTAAATTACTCAGCTCGCCTGGGCTATGCTGTTATTCTTCCGGAAATGATCCGCACCCTCGGTTTAGGCAGAACGGCTGTCGGATCGATATATAATTTTTACCTGATCGTCTACATCACTATCACACCCTTCAGCGGCTACCTGACCGATCGATTTGGAGCCCGCCGCGTCATTACTACGTGTTTGCTGATTCTCGCGCTGGGCGTCGGTTTGATGGGCAGCGTGACTTCCCTGTGGCAGGCTTGTTTTTTCTTCGCGATAGCCGGTTTGGGAGCCACCGGTATGTGGGTGCCGGTGGTTGCTCTGGTGCAGCGCTGGGTAACGATTAAGCGGCGCGGCATTACCCTGGGTGTAGTCTCAACCGGTTTCGGATTAGGACTGGCCACGATGGGGGCCGTATTTCCCTGGGTGGTTGAAAATTTCAGTTGGCGGTATGCATGGTATTTTTTAGGGGGCATGGCACTGGCCCTCGTGCCGTTAAACGGGTTTTTATTAAAGAGCGATCCGGAATCCGCTGGATTTCAGCCCTGGGGTCAAAAAGAGGTGCCTTCCAATCCGAACGCAGATACAAACACACCAAAAACACGAATACCCCTGGGCGCTTTGTTTAAGGACAACCGGTTCTGGTTAATCGGTCTGTCTTATTTTGCAGTCGCCTATTGCCTCTTTTGCATCACCACCTTCATGGTGGACTATGCTGAATATCAGCTCGAATTGACCAAGGCCCTGTCAAGCCGCCTGGCCAGCGTCCATGGCATCGGCCAGGTTTTAGGCGTTTTAACCGTGCTGCCGCTTTCTGATTCCCTGGGCCGGAAAAAAACCATCCTGATTTCAAATGGGCTGATTGTCGTTGCAATGATCGCCATACTCGCAGTTGGGAAGCAGGTGGTATTACTGTATTTTTTTGTAGGATGTGTGGGTGTTGCCTATGGGACAACCTTTCCCATCTATGGACTTTGTGCCGGAGATTATTTTCCGCGTGAGGCGATTGCCACGGTTATGGGAGCATGGACACCCTTTTACGGTTTTGGCGCTATATTAACGCATTGGATATCGGGAATCCTGCGGGATACGACAGGCGTTTACAACCATGCCTTTATCATCTCGGCGGTCATGGCTTTTGTGGGCCTGCTTTTAATGAGCCGGGTAAGAAAATTGTCGCAACATGACGAATAAATAGATAGTTTTAAGGATGCCAAAAGTTATAGAAAATCTCAGGCCCTGGAGTACTGGAGTGATGGAGTATTGGAGTGTTGAAAAAAAAGATATCCATCCTTTAGCCATTACTCCAACACTCCATTACTCCAATGCTCCAAGCTAATTGAGATTAAAAGCTCCCTACATGGATTTCATTATTTAGGGTAATAGGTTCAAACAATTTTCGTTTTGCATATGAGAGGATGAAGGATGAGTAAATTTTTAATGATCGATGTGGGTGCCGGAACAATGGATATTTTGCACTACGACACCGAAACCGATCTGCATTACAAGGCCGTGGTGAAATCGCCGGTCAGGTATTTGGCCGAAAGGGCCAGCAGCGTTGCCGGGAATCTTTTGGTTGTGGGTAATGAAATGGGAGGCGGCCCGATTACGCAGGTTCTGATTGCGCGAGCGAATGAGGCCGAAGTGGTCGTGTCGGTTTCAGCGGCGGCAACGCTTAATCACAACCTGGATAAAGTAAGATCATGGGGCCTAAAAGTGGTTGGCGATGAGCGGGCGGAAGGTTTACGCCGGAGTCAAAACTATACGGTCATCACCCTGGGCGATCTTGAACCGGCGCGGTTGGAGCGGATCGTGAAAGGTTTTGGGATCCCATTTGAGTTTGACGCTGTTGCCATCTGTGCTCAGGACCATGGGGTACCTCCGCCGGAGATATCACATCTGGACTTTCGCCATAACCTGTTACAGACCTGTCTGGTGGACAATCCCTATCCGCATACCTTACTATACAGTGACAAGGATGTTCCGGATACGATGAATCGCTTGAGATCAATTGCCCAAAGCGCTTTAAAATTACCTGCCTCAGAAATTTATGTCATGGACAGTGGCATGGCGGCCATTCTCGGAGCTTCGATGGATAACCTGGCCCGGGGGAAAAAACCGGTTTTGCTCCTGGATATCGCCACCTCCCATACGGTTGGTGCTGCGATGGCCGGCGAAAAAATTGCGGGGTTTTTTGAATATCACACCCAGGATATTACCTTAGAGAAGCTGGAAACCCTGTTACATGATCTGGCTGAGGGCAAATTAAGCCACCGGCAAATTTTAGCAGAGGGCGGCCATGGCGCCTTCCTGCGCCGCGCCGTGGGATTTAACACCATCGAAACCATCATCGCCACGGGTCCCAAACGCAAATTGGTTGCAAGATCGCATCTGCCGATTCAATTTGGAGCGCCCTGGGGCGACAACATGATGACCGGAACCGTCGGGCTGCTGGAAGCCCTGCGAAGACGCAAAAACCTTAAACCGATTGTCTATCTGTGAGGCTTGTTGCGATGGCCAGAATTTGAATTTCCGGTTGGAACGATACACCTTTATTTGAAGCCGTTACCTGAATTTTCACTCATACACTCCCAATAATAAGGCCAGTTTTTATCATCGGTGCAATCACCGATAAAACCGCCGAATTTACCCAGCTCGTAATCTTTGGTTATGATATAGCCGTGGGGAGATTTAGTCGGTTTGGCAGGATCAGGCGTATCTGATTTATTTTCAGCTGTTGCCTTTTCAGCGGGATCAGGTTCGGTTTGAGCAATATCAGAGGGTAAATTTGCAGCACATGCCCACAAATTGATTATCACAATTAAAACCATGAGGCATTTCACAGGCGTCATCTGAGACTTTTTTCTCCTCGGTATGTTTTTGGATC
>Ga0255055_10000762_pt1 | contig 24444 bp, 24 predicted proteins | sample JV7_2_27_MG_FD_188633 | JGI IMG/M metagenome (GOLD analysis project Ga0255055, IMG submission 188633) | Seawater microbial communities from Jervis Inlet, British Columbia, Canada - JV7_2_27 | ecosystem: Environmental > Aquatic > Marine > Inlet | place: Canada: British Columbia | collected...
CGAAGCAATCGCAGTATACTCGTCTGCCCCGGGCGACACCATTTTCGGATGGCCGGCGAGTGGCCCTGTGAGCTAACCGAGAATCATTGGCGCATAATGTGCGAATGAGCAGGTATCATGTGAAGATCGAACGGAACGTGTGGCTGAGTGAGGAACGAAGAGGAGATGCCGGCAATACTGTGGTCGGTGGTTACAAGGTGACGGATGTGACGTTCTCCGAGAGAGACGATTGCCCTACGTTCATTCTAGCCAATATCAACCCCCGGTTTGATGTCGGCTACAACCTCTCACGCATTGAGAGCATAGTGCAGGTGGCTCACGAGGTGGGTGCCGATATCCTCGTCTTGCCTGAACTCTGTATCTCCGGCTACGTATGGGATGCTAATCACAAAGCTGAGGTGCAGGAGCAGCTCAAGGCCAGCGACAACTCTCAGCCGGATGTGAGAAGAGTGCTTGATCGAGTGAACGCAGGGTTGGCAGCCGGTGGCAGAGGGCTCAACATGGTGTTCTTCGGAAATGTGAGAGGTGATAGGAACCGCGGAGAGACACATGCCCACGACAGCACCTTCGTGATGGCGCCCGGCGTTGACTACAACTCAGTGTTCTACGACAAGATATTCCTGACCCCGCTGGAGAAGCTATTCTTCGACAGGGGGAGCGATCAGCGACTTGTGTTGGATGCCAGGTGTGGGAGGATGGGAGTGATGATGTGCTACGACCTCTGCTTTGTGGAGATGGGCAAACTGTATGCCTTCTACGATGAGGTGGATGTCATGATCACGACGGCTGCGTGGCGGATTGAGGCTGTTCGCGAGTATCCGTTGCTCAACATCCGGTTGGAGAACTACTACCAGTTCATCTGGATGCTGATGAACTCGGCACTGGCTGCGCATAACCAGGTATGGAGCATAGGGGCTAACTGCGTGGGTGTCTTTGAGAAGACGGGCGGCCGCTTCTGTGGTGAGAGCGGTGTGTGGAGCCCTTCTGGGATTCCGCTTGTACATGCGTCTCACGAAGAGGAAGAGCTGATAGTCATACGGAATCTTGAGATACAGGGGCATATGAGGCACCAGGCAAAGGAGGACTTCGACTACGGGCTCGACTTTAATGAAGTATATCGGCACATAAGAGATATCAAGCCCAAACGGGTGTCTCTCGATATGCTATAAGTCGAGTCGGTCACCACGCACGTCTGATATCCAGGATCCCTTGAGCGCTCTGTCACCGGTTGTCTTGCCGCAGCTAACTCAGCGCATGACGATATCCTCACATCGCGCACCGGGAGCTATGTCAGCCTATCCCTCGAACGCGCTCCTATGTCTTCTCCTCGGTTGCCGCTACTCTAGCTAATATAGCCGCGCCGAAAGCGGTGGTGATCTGGGGGATCGGTGGTACCAGAAGATCGACCTTCAGTTCGCTCTCCAGGGCCTGTATTAGAGCCATGTGGAGGGCGCCGCCGCCGCAGATGACGCATGGCTCCTCCATTCTGACCTTCTTGACCAGAGATGATATCCTGCGCGCAAGGGCTCTGTTGACTCCTGCTGCTATGTCCTCTTTCGGGACCCCCTCGCTTACCCTGGTAATGGCTTCAGATTCGCCGAATACAGCGCACCCTGTACCGAACTCGATGGGGTTTTCCGACCTTGCGGCAATCCGTCCGAATTCGACCAAATCCACCCGCAGTATGTTGGCGATGACCTCAATGAGGCGGCCACCGCCGGCGGCGCACTTCTCGCTGACTGTGAAGTTCGTCACGGTTCCTTCACTATCCAGTCGGATTGCCTTGGTGGACAGATTCGCTACATCAACTACAGTTCTTGCCTGTGGGAAGATGCTGTGTACACCCCTCGCAGTGCATACTATGTCGCTTGACGTTCGCCCGGCGAAGCTGACGCTATCAGCGCCTGACCCTGCTGCAATGGTATGGAGCACATCGTCCTGTGAGAGGCCAGCCCTTTCGGTTAACTCCATCCTTATGACCTCGGCTGCCGCTCCATAGTCGGATCCAGACCTGATTACATGTGAAGCTACGATCTCGGAATCTCTGACTATCACGCCTTTGCTATAGGCTGAGCCCAGGTCAATGCCGGCGAACCAGTTCATGGATATTCCTCCTTGAAGAAGGTGGCTCTCTCCAGACGCCGGGGCTTTGCGGGCGGTGTACCGTGCTCGTCCGCAGTCTTCAAGCAGATTTCCTTCCCCAGTACCGCGGCACCGATCGCCCCGGTGATGAGAGGCTCTTCAGGAACGGATATGGCACAACCCAGCTTCTCCTTCATGGCTTCAACCATGCCTGTGTTCTTGGCGCCGCCCCCCGTGAGCACCACGCGGGGCTCGATGGCCAGCCTCCGTGCCAGTGTAGATATGCGGCCGGCCAGAGCACTATGTATGCCGGCCACAATGTTTTCCAGCTTCTCACCACGGGAGAGAAGCGCCACCACTTCCTGTTGGGCGAACACTGTACACAGGCTGCTTATCTCGACCCGCTCCGTGGCTCTCAGCGATAGATCTCCCATTTCCTCTAAGTTGATGCCAAGCGCAGCCGCAGTTACCTCGAGGAACCTGCCCGTTCCCGCTGCACACTTATCATTCATGACGAAGTTGACCAGTCTGCCGCTACTGATCTTCATGCACTTGGCATCCTGTCCTCCTATGTCGATGGCGGTTCTGGCATCTGGGAAGAGGATGGAGACGCCTCTGGCATGGCATGATAGCTCAGTCATCTGGAGATCTGCGAAAGGAACATTGATACGTCCGTAGCCTGTAGCTACGATGAAGGCAATGTCATCGATCTGCAGGCTGGCCTGCTCCAGAGCCTGCGCCATAGCCTGGTTGGCAAGCTGGCGATGCTCTGGGCCGGTAGGCCCCTTGATGACAGACAGCAGATCGTCGCTCCCATCGATGACCACGACCTTGGTCATGGTGGAGCCTATGTCAACGCCGGCGTAGTACAAACGGATCTCCTGAGGGGCTGGCACTAGCTGATCGTCTCAAGGAAGGCTTCGACCCTGGTTCTCAATGGGGCCAGGGCTCCCAAAGTGTAATCGTACTCTATATAGGTACTGGGCACTCCCAGACTGTCCAAGTAGTCCTTCAGGGAGGGCATCTCGAAGGCAAACGGATCACAGTATCTGACAAGCAGCATTATCACGCCACTTACCTGCCACTCTCGGATGATGCCCTTCAGGTAGCCGAAGCGGCTTTGGAGGTCTCGGGCATAGTCCTTTCTTGACTCACCCAGTTCCGCCTGCCTGAAGGTGCGGGCGCATGTGATCTCCTTGAGGTAGTAGCTGGCGAGTCCTTCCAGCGGATCAGCCGAGTTCTGCACTTCGGCTCTGTAGGCCCTGATGCCACCGCAGCTCTCGTCCATGACCACGTTCGAATTAGCTTCGAACACCTGCATAATCTCGATACTGTCAAGAGTGCTTCCCCATGTGAGGAGACGCGCACCTTTCCTTGTCGGCCCGTCGGTGCGGTTCTTCACCTCGCTCATGACCTCGGCGAGCAGGTCATTGCCTTCAGCCACGGGGAGGCTCATCAGAGCCTTCACGACCTGGATCAACTCCGTGCCGGAGATAAGGGGAGGAGACGGCTTTGTCAGTTCATGCAACTGCCTGACCAGGCTCCTCTGCCTGTTATGGGACTCAATGGCTTCCTCAAGCTTGCTCTCCGTCAGAGCCTTCCCGCTGAATGCCTCGAGAGTCTTCTTGAGGTCGTCTAACTGGCCTCTGAAGTACTCGACAGCCTCGGGTCGAACTGTGACGGGCATGTCTATGAAGTGAAAATAGGGGTAGTCTGTGTAAGACTGCCAGACACGAGCGGTCTTTTCCTGGGGATCGCTCGAGTGGATCGCTACCACCCCGTCGAGGAAATCGTCCTTGCTCTTGAGGGCACAATCAAGGCAGTTGCGCATGATAGGACAGAACGAGCCCGGGAGCGCCCTATCTGCCTCGGTGACCGGCTCCCTGATATCTCCACAACTGCGGTAGGGGATAAGGCCAAGCGCTGTCAGCATCTCTATGGGGACATAGACACAGGGATAGCCTATGATCCTTCTGCCCTCCGCCTTGAGTTCTCTCGCCCTCAGTGAACGGTCTGAGTAGATCTGCCGGGCCTTGCCTAAACCTTCGCAGTCGTCTGCCATGGACATCTCCTCGCTCTATTCGGACGCAGGGTCTCCTTACCAGTCCAGACCCTTCTGTTCTCGCATCTTCTTGTAGTACCGCATGGTCTCCTCAAACGGCTCTGCCCTGGCCAGAGCATCCTCGGGGTCAAACAGGCGGAGGTCTACGATATCGCCCTCTATGCTCAGCGAGGGCACCTGTAGTTCCTCCATGAGCATGTCTGACACGTATGGGAGATGAGTCGAGGCGCTACGACAACTAATCAGGGGATGAAGAAGTGCCCCGTCGCACTTCCATTCCCTGGCATACTTGAGGTAAGGGTAGGCGAAGGCGCCCCCGAGCACGTTCTGCTTCCGGGCATCCTCGTAGTAGCCGGCGAAGAACTGCAGGTTGAATCTGGTGATGCGCTCCAGCGGGTCAGCGATACCGCTCAGATCTATCGGTATAGGTGGACGGTAGCCGAAGCTCTCTATGACGAAGTTCCAGCCCCTCTCGGCAAGCTTATCGAAGAAGTTCAGGCTGTGCCAGGGTGGGAGCTCTGCGAACACCAGTCGGTACTTCTCCTCAGGAATGGCCCCCGTGTGGCTGTCGACCCTGTCTTTCACCTCCCGGCACATGTCCCTGTATAGATTGAGCGAGTCCTCCAGGTCGCCGGCAAGAAACAGCGCGGCGGGCATGGCACTCCAGAAGTCCCGGCTGTGCATCGGGCACGGCTTCGCCTTGCGCAACTCATTGACCTCATGCCAGACGCGGTTCACCTCTATCATCAGGTTCGCGGTACTATCCAGCTTGTCCCAATCCATCTTTCTGCCGACCATTCCTTCCACGAAGGATACGAAGTCCTTCAGGTGCTTAACCCCCATATCCACCATCCTGTCATAGTTGCCATCGATGAAGAATTCGTTAACACCCGGAGAGGGGGCCTCCAGCGTCCAGACCGGGGCATCCATGTAGCGGCCAAGCGACTGGAACCACTTGTACCTTGCATCACAGACGGCAGCCGACGACATCAGAAAGAGAGGCCTGGGCATGCCACCCAGGGGTGCTTCCGGCGGTATCTGCCCGTCCAACTCTCGCATCATCCGGGAGGCATAGCCGAGGGTGGTCAGGCTGTAACCGCAGAGATGCGTGGGAAATCCATCGGCATCGGCCCGGTCCAGGTATTGTTGGGCGACTCCCATAGCCGCGGCGATGGCGCCGTAGTTCTCGGGATAGACCACCTCGATGTCCATAGCTTTCAGGATAGGGTCACCATAGTAGAAGTTGAGCATGCCCCAGACGGCGGGCTTGCCCGCCTGTATCGCCTCAAGGCTCTTCAGATAGGTCTCATTCACCTTGGCCCTGAGCGGGCGCATCGAATCCAGCCGGTTGATAGACTTCTTTCCCTTGTCTACAGACACTTCTCGTGCATCTCCTGCAACCTTAGCTGCTGAATCTGTGGCTAGAGATGATCCTGTCGTTCCAGCGGGCACTGACCCCGGTGCTTGATACTGGCTCTCCCAGCTAGTGCCCGCCCATCCGATCAGACGCTGCCAAAAAGAACCCGCAAAGCGCTCGTCGGACGCGGCTTTCTGTTGTCTCTCTCCGAACGTTTCATGCTAGCACAAAAGCGTACTCCAGTCGAATCGTACGCACTGGAATCCCTGCCTGCCTGAATAGCGCGAACCGGGTGATACCATGATCTGCCTAACGGCAGGGGAGTTGCTATAATATTCGGGGAAGAGATTAGCAGTCGAGTGAAAGGGGAGAGATGAGGAGAGCCAGCCGGGTAATGCTGTTCAAGGCATTCGTCATTGCTGCTGCATTGCTTGTTGGATCTGTATCTGCGTCGGCGGGCGACAACAGCAGAAGCATCAGGCCACTCGCCGAAGCCAGAGCTGCTCTGGAGCACGAACTGATAACCTTGGCGGGGACGGGCGTTGTAGGCATCGCCCATCTGGAGGGCGAAGGCGAGATCGTGGTGTTTGTGGAGGACGATGGGGTGAAGGAGAGGGTTCCCGGCTCTGTTCAGGGCTATCCAGTGACTGTGGAGGTTACGGGCAAGATCGAGGCGCTCGGCGCTCCTGTGGTAGATGCGCTGGTCTTGATTGGCCAGGATAGGCAGGGCGAGATCAGGCCCCTGGTTGGAGGGACGAGCCTGTCAGCCTGGGTTAAGAAGGGGCCATGGCCGACATTGTATGCTGGATCTCTGGGTATGGTTACTTACGACAACAAGATGCTCTCGAATGCGCATGTTATCGCTAAGGAGCCCGGTGCCGATGATTTCCTTGATATCGGAACACCCCTCGTACAGCCGGGAAGCGTCGACGGAGGAACACTGGCGGATAGGGTGGGAGAACTCGAGGCCTATATGCCTATCGACTTCGGATCGAACGCGCAGAACTACGCTGATGCTGCTATAGGCAGCATAGATACTGGGGTGAGTGTGTCTCCCGGCGAGCAATCGGGTGAAGGAGGGGGTTACTGGATACAGGGTTGGACCGACGTCTCTAAGGGCGACACGGTGCGGAAATCCGGGCGGACGACCGGGGTGACCACAGGACAGGTGGTGCACACCAATGCCTCTGTCTGGGTTACGTACGGCGACCAATCGGCTTATTTCGTGGACCAGATTGTGGTGTCTCAGGCAAACTGGTCTTTCGCAGCGCAAGGCGACTCTGGATCCGCCGTCGACAAGGACGGAGAATTCGTGGGGCTGCTGTTCAGCGGCTCGGAAACACATGCGGTCATCAGCAAGGCGGAGCACGTCATCACCGGGCTCGACGTCGCCATTGAGCCTCTTGAGGGCTGGTACAGCCTTTTGCTCTCCAGTACTGCCGGTGGTTCGGTGACAGTCCCGGGGGAGGGGATGTTCCTCCGAGAAGCCGCAACCGTGCTGGAACTTGTCGCTGAGGCGGACCTCCACCACAGGTTTGTGAGATGGACAGGCGATGTGGATAACGTGGGCGACGTCTATGATGCCGCGACGAACGTCACGATGGAGAGTTCCTATTCTATCACTGCTAGCTTCGAGCTGGAGGAAGGATGGAGTAGGCAGGAAGTTGCCAGCACCGACGGCGGTTCGGTAACAGAACCCGGCGAGGGGACGTTCATTCGAGCAACCGGCACGATCCTGGACCTTGTTGCCGAGGCCGACCAGCACTATCGTTTTGTGGAATGGACTGGCGACGTGGAAGCCATCGGTGATGTCTATGCTGCGTCGACCAACATCACCATGGAGGACTCTTACTCGATAGTAGCCAGCTTCGAACTGGACGAAGGTTGGCGCAGCCTAACAGTCGCCAGCACCGATGGCGGTTCGGTGACCGTGCCTGGTGAGGGGGTGTTCATCCGCGCGTTTGGCATAGCTGTCGACATCGTTGCCGAGGCTGATGAGGGTTACCAGTTCGTAAGATGGTCCGGAGATGTGATCAATGTAGGCGATGTTTATGCTGCTGCGACCAGCATCACCATGGAGGACTCTTACTCCATCACCGCCAGGTTTGAGTCGTGGGAACCTGATCCTCAGGTGCAGCTGACCATTCAGAGCACCGCCGGTGGCTCGGTGGCAGAACCGGGCGAAGGTTCATTCGATTTTCCCCTGGGCACGGAGGTAAGCCTCGCAGCGATACCTGAGGAAGGCTACCAGTTCGTCGGTTGGTCGAGCGAAGCGGACACCATCACCGATGTCGAATCTGCCTCGACAACCATCACCATGGACAGCTCCTACTCTGTGATGGCCGACTTCGAGAAGGCTTCCGGTCGGTGCTGTATCGCCACCGCCGCTTACGGTGCGCCGATGGTCGAGGAGTTGCAGGTCCTGCGTGACTTCAGAGACGGATACCTGATGAACGGTCTGCCTGGAAGGGCATTCGTAGATCTCTACTACAGCATCAGCCCGGCAATAGTGCAGTTCATAACTGATCATCCTGGTTTCAAGCCCATCGTGAGAGCCGGTCTGGGGCCTGCTGTAGCCATGAGCGCCGTGGTGGTCAACACGTCCCCAACCGAGAAGGCTGCCGCGGTCGGTCTGTTGGCCCTGTTATCCTTGGCGGTGATGGTATGGGTTACGACGTCCCGAGGCAGAGACTCAGAGTGTAGCCCGGGGTGAGACTGCGTGTGAGCGTGTGTGGATCGGTGATGGTGATTGGCAGGCTACTGTAGCATTCTTGGTGAGACTGGGTTTATAATGGAAGAGTGATATCGTGAGTCCGCTTGACAGTGTGTCGGAGGAGATATAGCATGACATGTAAGCCAGATGCTTCAGAGCAAGCATCTGTTGTGAGAGGAGGTGGCATATGATTAAACACATCGGTGTCGCGCTGGCTGCTCTGCTGACTGTGGCTTTGGTCTTCTTGCCGTCCGGCCATGTTAGGGCCGCGGGATGGGTCGCCAACCAGGGCTTCGAGGCAGGGGACGGGGGATTCCCGAGGGAGTGGGCCGTGACCGGAAATGCGAGCCGCGTTAGTACACCCCCTATCTACTCGGGCAATTGGAGTGCCCGGATAACCGGGGAGGGTGACGCCCTCACCCAGTGGATCGGAGGTGTCGTTGGGCTGACTCGGTATGACGCCTGGGGATGGATATATGCTTCGGGCAATGCCACCGGTGTGATCTCGCTCGACTTCTGGCAGGAAGAAGAGGGAAGGCAACTGAGTCCGACAACCGATGTCTCCGCAACCGACACAAGGGGTGCTTATGTACAAGAGAAGGATACTCTGACGGCGCCGGCCGAAGCCACTCATGTGAGGATTCATCTCAAGGGCAACGGCTGGGATAACGGTGGAGAAGTGCGGTTCGACGGAATCGGTTTCTATCCGGCAGGGCGTGACTGTTTCATAGCCACTGCGGCCTACGGTACTCCCATGGCAGAGGAAGTACAGATTCTCCGCGCCTTCAGAGACGGACACATGTTGACTAACCCGGTGGGGAAGGCTCTCGTAGACCTCTATTACAGGGTCAGCCCGCCGATGGCCGCGTTTGTAGATGAGCATCCGGGCATTAAGCCAATCGTCAGAGCCGTGCTGGAGCCCGCCATCGCTATGAGCACTGTAGCCGTCAACACTACACCGGCGCAGAAGATGACTGTGGTTGGCGGGTTGGCTGTGGTATCGGCGGCGGCTCTGCTGGCGACAAGGCGGCGCCGTTGGCGAACACACCATCCCTGAGAGCGAGGCCCACCATGGGTTCGCAGTCCTGCAAGTGGGCAGTTCCGTATGCCTCTTCCGTCTTTGGTGGGGTCGAAGGCAGGCACGCCTCTTGAACACCTCTTGTACGTGTTAGGTGTATGATTCAGCGAGTTCGAAGTATCTGCGGGCCGCGGTCAGGACTTTAGACCTCTCCTCTTCTTGAATGTGCGGATCGTCGAGCTTGAAGCTCTCCACCTTGCCTCTGACGTATGCCCGGTAGCACTTGTAGAAATCCAGCAGGTTCATGATCTCCTCGTCACTGCTCAGCCTTACATAGGTGTCCACCAGACGTCTGGAGAGCGAGGTCTGCCCGTAGCGATCCAGGTCCATGGCCAGGAAGGCCATCTCTGAAGCGACGTCGGCGTAGCGGAATCTGTCGTTGAACTCAATGCAATCGTAGATGCAGATATCGTCGGTGAAGCAGACATGTGCGGCATGAAGGTCGCCGTGGCAATCCCGTACTCTCCCTTCTTCAACACGCTTGTGGAACAGGCCCGAGTTGCTGTCGATGAAGCTGTCGGTATAGCGCCGGATAGTGCGGTACTCGCCTGCGGTCACCGATGTTCCGATAAACCTCTCGGTCTGATCGAAGTTCTCATCGCAGTTCTGCCGTACGACATCCAGACTGCCGAAAGAGGCGACTGTTGAGTCTGTTCCGGCAGACTGATGAAAGAGCGCCAGCTTCTCAGCGACTTCCTCAATCATGTCCTCGCTCACTCTGCTCTGGAGCAACAACACATCCAGCATGCGGTCCCGCGGCAGCTGCTTCATCTTGACGGCATACTCAATCGCCCTACCCTGCCCTTCGACACGGAGTCCCTGGTCATACTCGACAATGGGCACCACGGCCAGATAGACATCGGGACAGAGGCGCCTGTTTAGCTCCAGTTCTTGACGGCAGAAGTGATGACGCTTCTCAAGAGTCGTGTAATCCAGATAGCCCAGATCGACCGGTTTCTTCACCTTGTATACATAGTCGCCTGTCAGCAAGAGGATAGACATCTGGGTCTGGACAAGGTCTATCTTTGCGGGTCTGTGGGGATAAGCCTGGGGGTCAAGGAGACCTTCAACTAAGAACGGCAGTCTAGGCACAGTCCCTCTCGCCGAACCTCACGGCCGCTCCCATACCGCTGCCAGTCCCTGACCGCCGCCGATGCACATGGTCTCAAGGCCCCGGCGCAGATCTCTGCGAACCATGTCGTAGATCATCGTAACTGCCATTCGTGCTCCCGTGCAGCCGATGGGATGGCCCATGGATATTCCGCTGCCGTGAGGGTTTATCTCGTCGATATCCCAGCCAAGCTCTTTCATGCAGCCCAGGGTCTGAGCAGCAAAGGCTTCGTTGAGTTCGATGACATCAAGATCGCGATTGTTAAGTCCGGCCTTCTTGAGAACCTTCTTTACGGCGGGGACCGGGCCCAGGCCCATGTACTGAGGGTCTGTCCCTCCCGACGCCCAGGCTCGAAGCGCTGCCATGGGTTCTAGTCCCGACTCGTCGGCTTTCTCCCTGGACATAAGCACCAGGGCGGCTGCAGCGTCGTTGATTCCCGAGGAGTTGCCCGCTGTGATTGTCCCGTCCCTTCGGAACGCCGGAGCGAGCTTGGCCATCTTCTCCATGGAAGTGTCCATAGGCCGCTCATCGGTATCGAAGACTACAGGCTCACCCTTCCTCTGCGGGATGACAATAGGAACTATCTCATCCTTGAACAACCCCTCTGCTATGGCCTTTCGTGCGCGCACATGGCTGAGATAGCCTATCTCATCCTGCTGCTCACGGGTGAAGCCATACTTGCCGGCGATCGCCTCTGCCGTGTTTCCCATATGATAGCCGTAGAATGTCTCCCATAGCCCGTCATAGACCATGAGGTCGATCAACTCTCCACGTGCGCCGACGTCCATGCGATATCCCCAGCGGGCCTTGGGCAGAACGTAGGGGGCACAGCTCATGGACTCCATACCTCCGGCGACCACGACGTCCGCTTCACCCAGCATAATGGCTTCTGCACCGAGGATGATTGCCTTCAGCCCTGAGGCACAGACCATGTTCACGGTGAATGCAGGGGTTTCTTTGGGAATTCCCGCGTATATGCAGACCTGGCGGGCCACGTTCTGCCCCTGCCCTCCCTGAAGGACATTGCCCATGATCACCTCATCGACCTGGATGGGGCGCAGCGAGGAATCGTAGGAGTAGTGCTTGCTCTCCAGTTCTATCGTTCCGTCGGGCTTGAGTGCGTCAGGCCCGTAGCCCAGCAACTGCTCGCCGGACTGTGGTCTCAGCCCCGATCGTGTCAGAGCCTCCCTGATTGCCACGACACCCAACTGAACAGCAGGTATGTCCTTCAGTGAACCGCCGAAAGCGCCAATCGCTGTCCTGGCGCCGCTAACGGCAACTACCTCTCTAAGCATTCTGTAACCTCCTCTAGTGAGAATCCCCTCCTAGGGCATTACGGAGATGTTTGAGCAAGTCCGTGTAACAGAGGTGTGGACCTATTCAGGCCTGAATGCCAGGAAGGTTGCGATACTATCTCCATCTTTGCGGTGCAGAAACTCCACCCGGAGGGGGGTGCCCACCCTAATGCTTTCGGGCCTGGTCCCGTCGACTCCCTCTATTCGGGCCACGACCTTCGCTCCCTCCTCCAACTCGACAACTCCCGAAACGTACGGGCGTTCTCTGCTATAACCCTCCTGAACCATGAACGGAGGACCTACGGCTATAGAGGTGAAGGCCGCCAGTCTCCCCTTCCCTTTCATCTCAACCCACTCCATGTCGCTGGCGTAGCATTTGGCGCATACGGGCCGCGGTGGCACGGACAGAGCAGAGCACTGCCTGCACCTCGAGCCCATCAACCTGTCTTCATTGAGAAACTGCTCATAGGAATTGTCACTGAAGCTCCTCGTCTCCATGTGCTTTACCTCCTCTCAAGAATGGTGAACGTGCAGGTGCCTCCCGTCCCTCCCAGATTGTGGGTTGCACCGATTCGCAGGTCCTTGATGGGAACCTGCCTCTCTCCTGCTTCACCTCTGAGCTGCTTCCAGATCTCGATCACCTGTCCTGTGCCCGTAGCCCCCACGGGATGGCCTTTGCACTTGAGTCCGCCAGATGTGTTGATCGGCTTAGGGCCGTCGAGTCTCGTCAGCCCCTCCTCGACCGCCCTGTATCCTTCGCCCCGCGGGAAGAATCCCAGGTCTTCGATATGAAGGACTTCCGCTATGGAGAAGCAGTCATGCACTTCCGCGATCTGGACGTCCTCGGGCTTCAGTCCCGACATGCTGTAAGCTTCCTGTGCGGCATATCTTGTGGCTTCGAAACAAGACAGGTCTTCTTTGGCATGCAACCCCCTGCCGCTCCCCTGTCCTATGCCGGCAACGTACAGCGGGTTGTCGCTGAAGCTCCTGGCGAGTTCCTCTGCCACCAGCAATACACAGCTTGCGCCGTCGCTTATCGGGCAGCAATCGTAGAGGTGCATCGGCCAGGCCACGACCGGGTTAGCCTTCGGATCTCGGAGAAACTCCTTCTCATCTTTCCAGTCAGGCACGGGCTCTCCCTTCTTCCGGGCTCGTTCAACCCTGTTGTCCATGATGTCGCGGATCGAGAGGTTGAACTGAGCGTTGGGATTCAGACGGGCATTGTTATGGCTCTTGATGGTGACGTTCATAAGGTGCTCTCTACTGGCTCCATATTTGGCGAAGTAAGCGGTTGCTGTGGCTCCGAACACGCCCGGGAATGTGAAACCCGCTCTCACCTCGTAGGGGATGGCCGCCATTGCCAGGCCCTGTGTCACTTCTTCGGTGCTGCGTTTCGACATCTCCTCCAGACCGCCTGCAAGGACGATGTCGTAGAACCCAGAAGCTATGGCGAAGACAGCTTCCCTGAGTGCAAGGGCGCTCGAGGCGCAGGCACCTTCCGTTCGGGTTGCCGGCTTGGGTGTGAGCCCGATCAAGTCAGAGACTATCGGTCCCCAGTGTCCCTGCTGCACAAAGAAATCATTCGTGAAATTCCCGAGGTAGAGAGCGTCGATGTCCCCTGGATCTATGCCTTTGTCCACCGCAGACAGCATCTCTCGGAAAGCTTCGGCGAACAGGTCCTTCGAGTCCTTGTCCCTGAACATGCCGAACCGTGACATCCCCGCTCCGACTACCGCCACTCCTCTGCCGAGTTTCCTTCGTTTGATCATCACAACTCCTTAGGTCGAGATACGGCTACCGTTTCCCCAGTATACCAAGTTACCGCATCGAGTCAAAGGATTATCCTGGGACGGCACCTCGTGCAGAACTGTGCCTCTTTCAGGTCGGTGTCAGCCAGGCCGTTGGAGAAATGCATGACGCACCTGTTATCGGGACAGTGTCCCAGACCGAAGGTGTGTCCTAGTTCGTGAACTATCTCCTTGACGGCTCTATCGTAGAACACAGCCTCGTCCGCTGCCAGGCCGTAGTACTCCTGCCTTAGCCTGCACAGTGATACGATCGCTCTTCCGGATGAAGGCTCCGCCTCACCGAACACATAGTCCAGCCGGGGGACAAAGAGGTCGACCTCAGTTATGCCCACAACCCGTTCGTTACGTTGTGGTTTCCTGAGAAGGGCGAGTAGGTTCGACGAGATGTACTGGTTTCTGGTGGGATCATGGGTCGGGGCAAGATCACAGAGACCTGACCCTATCTCTACGGGACAACCGAAGATGCGTCCAACACTGTCCTTGAGAGTCTCCGCTATGCCGTCAGCTATGTGGCCTAGTGGTTCGAACGTAATCTTCACTCAGGTTCTTTCCCGCAAGTGTACGGGTATTCTAGCATAGACTGAGCAGGGATTGATGCCGAGGGAGTATAATACCTGCCTGGAGAGATCAGGAGTTGAACTACACCCGGGCAGAGGAGTATCTCAATAGCTTCGTCAACTACGAGCAGATCCCGGGCGTATCCTATGCGCAACCCGGCTATAGCCTGCACCATGTAGAGGAACTGCTCATCCGCATGGGCAACCCTCAGTTGGCGGCGAAGGCAGTTCATATAGCGGGAACCAAGGGCAAGGGGAGCGTGGCAGCCATGACTGCCCGCGTCCTCAGTACATCGGGCTATAAGACGGGTCTCTATACATCGCCGCACTTCCACACCCTTCGCGAACGTATCAGCATTGATGGCTGCCTTATCCCTGAGGCCGGGTTCGCCGCCGCTATGTCCGAAGTCAGGCCTTTCATCGAGTCGATGAGAGGGGATGCTGCCTTCAGGCAGTTCACCTACTTCGAGGTGCTCACCGTGCTGGGGTTTGCATACTTCAGGAAGGAGAAGGTTGACCTCCAGGTGCTGGAGGTAGGGCTAGGAGGAAGGCTCGATGCAACCAATGTTGCGAGGCCCGATGTCTGCATTATCACCTCTATCAGCCTTGACCACACGCAGATTCTGGGAGACACCCTGGAGCAGATAGCTCGGGAAAAGGCGGGCATCATAAAGCCCGGCTGCTGGGTGGTGGTTGCTCCTCAGCAGGAGGAGGCAACTGCGGTTATCATGGACGTCTGCCGTGAGAAAGACGCGAGGATGGTTAAGGTGGGCAGCGACATCACTTGGTGCAAGGTTGGGGGTGACCTTCTGCACCAGTCGCTGGTCATCAACGGTAGAGAGAAGAGCTACCGGGTCGACATCCCTCTTCTGGGCGATTACCAGCTAGAGAATGCCTCTGCTGCCGTTGCAGCACTCGAGATACTGGCCTCGGAGGGCTTCGACATCTCAGCCGATGATATAACAGAAGGGCTCTCAGGGGTGAGATGGCCCGGTCGGTTCCATATTCTACAGCGGGAGCCAACTGTGCTGATCGACGGGGCTCATAACGTGGCGTCGATGAAAAGGCTGGTGAGCAATATCAGGGAGTACTTCGGTGATAAGCGTGTTGTCGTTGTCTTCGGGACGTCCAGCGATAAGGATATACAGGGACTGGTGAGTGAGTTGGCTTCGATTGGGCCTCAGGTGATAGCCACACGCTCGTCACAACTCCGTGCTGCTTCACCTTCAACACTGGCTTCGGAGTTCAGCAAGCGGGGCATCGCGGCTGAGACCTCTGAGAGCATACCTCAGGCTCTGTCGCTAGCCTCGTCTAAGGCAGACAAGGCTGACCTTATCTGCGTTACCGGCTCTCTCTTCGCCGTGGCCGAGGCACTGGATTACTTCTCTACGAGTTGAGCTTCCATGGGAGAGGCAAGGGCCTCCTTGGGCAGCATACTCCTCAGCATTTGCTGAAGGGCCATGGTGTGGCTGCAGATCTCCCACTGCGAGAAGAAACCACAGGTGCAGCGCCACTTGCCGTCTGCATAGCTTAGCTCGTGTTCGTCGTTCTTGCCACGAAAGACGGCGGCGAGACTGGAGAAGGTAACGCGATCAGGTTCCTGGGCATACCCCTTTGCTTTTTCGATCTTCCCGATAAGGCTTGATCGCATTTCTATCTTCTTACTGCAAGTATACACCAGGGGGCGGATGAAGTCCATCATTCGTGTGTCGGGTAACTTGTGATATCATAGAAGCCCGTCTGGAGATAATGGATGATTCGTCAATCGCAACTGAGCATTCTGATCACTCGCGAGGAGATAGAGCAGACCGTCGTCAGGCTGGCCCATGAGGTTGAGAGCGACTATCAGGGCAAACATCCTTTGCTCGTCGGTGTGCTCAAGGGGTCATTTGTCTTCATGGCCGACCTCATTCGTCACCTGGATATGCCCCTGGAACTGGACTTCATCAAGGTCTGCAGCTACTGCGCCGGGCAGGAGAGCCCGGGTATCGTCAGGCTGATGCAGGATCTCGGCTCGCCAGTAGAAGGCAGAGATGTGCTGGTAATCGAGGATATCGTAGATACGGGGAGCACCATTTCGTTTGTGCTCGATCACCTGAGGAAGGGTGAGCCTGGCTCATTGAAGCTCTGTGCCTTGACGGACAAGCCCTCGCGGCGAAGGGTTCGTGTATCCATTGACTACGTCGGCCTTACGGTGCCTGATGCGTTCATAGTGGGATACGGACTGGACTGTGATGAGAGGTTCCGCAATCTGCCCGACATATGTGTCCTGGAGAGTTGAGCTATGACTATGAGCAGACTGATCGCCGTAGCCAAAGGGGACATGCCTGCCGATTTGATCCTGAGAAACGCCCTTGTGATCAACACCTTCACCAGAGAGATTGAGCAGGCTGACGTGGCCATCTATGGGGGCAAGATCGCGGGGATAGGCAGTTATGACAAGGCCAGGGAGATCATAGATCTGCATGGTGCCTTTGTCGCTCCCGGGTTGATTAACGGCCACACACACATGGAGAGCTCCATGCTTCATCCGGCGAGATATGCGCAGGCCGTGGTTCCCAGAGGCACTCTGGCAGGGGTAACCGATCTGCACGAAATCGCCAATGTCTGCGGAATCGAGGGCCTGAGATTCTTCATGGACTGGGCCCAGAGGCTGCCGCTGGACATTGTGTTTATGGCTCCTTCGTGCGTGCCGGCCACTCATCTGGAGACCTCGGGTGCTCGTATCGGTTTCGAGGAGATAAGGAAGCTGCTGGCCTATCATAACGTGATAGGACTGGGAGAGGTTATGAACTTCCCCGGCGTAGTCGGTGGTGATCCGGGAGTTCTGAAGAAGCTAAGTGCCTCTAAGAACAGGGTTATCGACGGCCACGCTCCGGGCCTCAGCGGTAAGGAGCTGAATGCCTACCTGGTCGCGGGCATCGGTTCTGAGCACGAAGCGACGACTACAGAAGAGGGTAGGGAGAAGCTACGCCGCGGTATGCACCTGATGATCCGGGAGGGTTCTTCGGAGAAGAACCTCGATGCGCTGCTCCCCCTGGTGACCGACAGCACCTATAAGAGGTGCTTCTTCGTTGTAGATGACCGCAGTTGCTCCGACTTGCTTCGTGAAGGAGACATCGACGCAGTAGTACGGAAGGCCATCGAACGAGGACTGGAGCCTGTCCGGGCGATTCAGATGGCGACGATAAACACTGCCGAGTACTTCAGACTGCATGACAGGGGAGCCATTGCCCCGGGTTACCGGGCTGACCTCATCACTATCACCGACCTGCCTCGATTGGAGATAGACATGGTGTTCCACAAGGGTAAGTTGGTGGCGAGGCGGGGCACACCGTTGTTCTCGGTACCCCGTGTTGCTCCGGAACTGACAGATACAGTGCGCATCAAGCCGCTCTCTGTCGAATCACTCTCGTTGTGCGCCAGGCAGGGCGATGAGGGCGAGAAGAAACACCCCGTTATCCAGGTAGTCCCGGGACAGATAACAACCAGAAAGGCGGTGGAGCCGATGAGTGTCGTGGACGGGCTGATAATGCCCGATGCCGGAAGAGACATCCTCAAACTGGTTGTTGTCGAGAGGCACAATGCCACGGGCAATATCGGAGTGGGATTGGTCCGGGGCTTTGGCCTGAAGAAGGGGGCGCTGGCCTCGTCGGTGGCACACGATTCCCACAACATAATCGCGGTTGGCACCGACGACGGCGACATCGTCAGGGCGATTGAGGAGATCGAGAGGTTGCAGGGTGGGCTGGTGGTCTGCGCCAATCGCGAGATCCTCGCTTCTCTACCCTTGCCTATCGCCGGGCTGCTTTCGCCCGAACCACTCGAGGCGGTTGTGGCGCAGCATGAGAAGGTGGAGAAGGCTGCTGCCGGCCTGGGCAACGTTCCGCCCGCTCCATTCGCCATTCTCTCGTTCTTGGCGCTGCCCGTGATCCCCGAACTCAGGCTGACCGATTTAGGCCTCGTGGACGTGGTGGAGTTCAAGTTGATCAGGTAGGGTCTCGACCCAGGGTCTGCAGAGACATGATGGTCGACTCCGCATAACCACGCCGGTTCAGTCGCTATGGTCGTATGCTCGAATTCCTGTTAGCCGCCTCGGGCCTTTCGAGCAAGGAACAATGTGTGTCCTCCATCTCCTTCAGGAACAAAACGATCCCAATATACCATCAGTCCTTCCTCCACCAGCCAATGAAGATAGGTGTCCCGGTCGGCATGACTCCAGTACATATCTGCATCGTCTACACCTAGCCAATCAGACTCCTCGCCAGTCCATTCACGGTAACCAGCGGACAGAAGAAGGAAGCCTCCCGGTTTCAGCCAACATGACAGGTTTGACAGCAGTTGGCGTTGCTCCGCCAGGGGCACATGGATGATGGCATATAGACAGACAACTGCATCGAACTCCGCAGGCTTGAACTCCACCTCACACATGTCGCCCAGGATGAAATCTGCCTTGGGTACCAGCATCTTCGCTCGTTGAATCTGGATTGGCGAGATGTCAACACCTGTGACTCTGAATCGCCTACTGAGCAATTGTGCGGCCGGAACTCCACACCCACATCCAAGGTCAAGAACGGAAGACGATCGGGATAAGTGACCGCCGATTTCTGCTATCCAGGCCTCGTACTGCTTGTAGCTCTCACTGGCTCTGTCCGGACAATCCCCCCGATAGGCGAACGAAACCCTGTCATAGCCGTTCCTTACAGTGTCTTTTGGAGTCTTCATGTCACCTCGGTGAAGTGGCGAGTCATCTACTCATCGTTGTCTGGGCTTCACAGGCACCCATATCTCGAGAATCGACTCCGGGTCTTCGGGGCTCTTGAAGCGCGAGTCGTAGCACTGAATATCGAACGGATAGGCGGGAGGGTACTCCGAGTTCTGCAACCAGTCGTAGACTGCCTTGAAAGCATGGCTGAAACCGCCGTCTCTGAACTGATGGGTGAACACGGCATATTCACAGGCAGGAACCACCTTGGCAAACAGCTCTAAGGGAAGGTCCTCGAGCCTGGGGACTTCGACTCCTACGAGACAGAAGTGCATGGGAGGCGCCGTCTCTTCCTCTATGTGTATCTCATAGGCCCTGCCTTCAACCTGGTTCTTGATGTGCTTACTGTGTGCATCGAAGCGTTCCCAGAGTCCGCATATATCCAGCTAGCTCACGTCAGGTGCGCAGCCAACGAGCCCGACAAGGGTCATCTTGGGTTCATTGACGAATTCAGGTTGCATGTCACATCCTGCTTCTTCGGGTGTTTATTCTTCAGAGGTGTGTTCGTGTCAAGGCCGGTTCCGGCGGTCTACGATGATCTGGCCGTCCTTGACGACGAGCAGGATATTGTCCGTACTCTCCAGTGAGCGTATGTCCCGGAGCGGATCGGTCTTCGTGATGACGAGATCGGCCAGTTTCCCGACCTCAAGAGTTCCGAGCCTCTCCTGCCAGCCCAGGCACTCTGCTGCGGTCATGGTTGTGGCGACGATAGCCTCCATCGGCGTCATTCCCGCGTCGACCATGAGGCCCAGTTCGCGCAGGTTCGTGCCGTGTGGCAGAACGCCGGCATCGGTGCCCATGGCGATCTTCACGCGGGCTTTGTGTGCCCGTCTGAAGCTGTCGGCCTGTGCCTCTACGACCTGGCGCGCCTTGCGGACGGCGTGCTCGGCCATTCCACCCTCTTCGCCGGCTTCCAGGACCGCGATTGGTGCGATCATAGTGGGCACCAGGAACGTGTCATGCTCCAGCATGAGTTCGATCGCTTCGTCGTCCAGGTAGACCCCGTGCTCGATCGAGTGCACTCCGGCGCGCACGGCGTTCTTGATTCCCTCGCTACCCTGGGCGTGGGCCATGACCCTGATGCCTCCCCTGTAGGCAGCCTCTCGCACGATCACGGCCAGTTCCTCAGGCGAGAATTGCGTAAACTCGGGGCTGTCGGTCGGGCTCATGACGCCCCCCGTGGCGCATATCTTAATCACCTCGGCTCCTGCGCGGAGCACCTCACGCGCTTTCACCAGCACCCCTTCCTGGCCGTCACAACGGCCGTCGGGCAGGCCCGGGTGAGATGGAAAAACGTGGAACTCGTCGCCGGAGCGCATCCAGAAGTCGCCGTGTCCTCCCGTGATGGTCAGCGGCGTGATGCTGATCTGCATGCGCGGCCCCGGTACCACTCCCTCTTCGACCGCCAGCTTCATCCCTGCATCGGCACCGCCTGCGTCACGTACGCTGGTGATCCCCGCCTCCAAAGTGCGGCGCATATGCTCCACTGACTTATAGAACCTCAGAGAGAACGGTGTGGCCATATCGCGCGCGATGTTGATGCCTTCAAGGGTCAGGTGAACGTGAGTGTCGATCAGCCCCGGCAGTATGTAGCCGCCGCAGGCGTCGATCTCCTCGATTGGAGATTCCGGCAACCTCAGATTGTGGGCTTGTCCGACTGACTGGATTCCGCTGTCTCTGATGAGCACAGCTACGTCAGGCAGGGGGGCACTTCCTGTGCCATCAATCAGCGTACCGTTTCGTACTAGCGACATTGTCATCTTACACCTCCGGTTGGGGTCTGACTCTCTGTCTCTCTGCCTGGCATGATCAGTGTCCTGCTTCTTCTCTAGGGCCTTCACTCAGCTCTGTCGTGCATGCCCGTAGACCGAGATGTGCGTGGTGCTATCAGCCGAAAAGGCTCCCTTCCTCCAGTCCCCCCAGCGGTTCATTAGTTGCAGGCCGGCGAAACGGGCCATGAGGTCGAGCTCGGTCGGCCAGGCATATCGTAGCTTCACGGGATAGAGACGAACTCCTTTCTCCGTCAGTACGATCTGCTGCGCTGTGATCTGCTGATTGGCGGGATCATGTTGTGAGATATCCAGGTGCACCTCGTTCTCGCTCAGGCTGCCTATGCGTACAGACTGGTGGCCGCTGAATCGGGTAAGATCAGGGACGAAGGCTTCGATCGCGAAACTACCTTCCGAACTCAGGTGCTGTGCCACGTTGCGAAAGCAGCGCACCTGCTCCTCTTGAGTCAGCAGGGCATAGAAAGTGTTGACCAGCACATAGATGAGAGAATACTGACCGTCAACAGCAACGTCGGCGAAGTTTCCCATCACTACGGGGATCTCCTTGCCTCCTGGCTTGCTGTGGAGCCTGTCAACCATCGCTCGCGAAGAGTCAATGCCCTCGATCCGAAGACCTGACTGCTGTAATGGCAAGGCGATCCTTCCGGTCCCGATTCCCAGTTCAAGCACACGACCGGCCTGAGCGATCTCACTGAGAGTCGTCAGCGTGGCCCCATCGTACTCGTCATACCAGTTGTCGTACACGACGGCGATCCGTTCTCCATATGTGTCATCTCTATAGTTATCCATGCACCTCCTATCTATCGATACCAGGTCTGGGTGGCCACGACCTCTCCAGAGTCAGTCTGATTGCGGCTTATCCAGTACGTAGATGATGAAGTTCGGTACACGCAGTTCATCATCGAGCTGCGGGTAGACCTTCAATTGCTCCGGCGTCACGGTCGGCTCAACGGTGCCGGTGATGCGGAAACCGGCGTCCAGAAAGGAGCGGACATATGTGGATAGCGACCGATGGAAATTCGTGAACTCGACTCCCATCATCGTCCAGTGCCGCTCGGTTTCCTCGAAGTAGCGATCCAGAATGACGTGGAGCTTCTTCCCGTCCGCCGTCCGGTGCCATCCGCCCACCGCGGATCGCATTGGATGGAGGTTGGCAACGATGAATCGTCCTCCCGGTTGCAGAACGCGAAACACCTCTCTGTTATTCGCGTCGAAGCGGGGTAGGTCACACTGGCTCAGGTAGGAGACGGCAAGGTCGAATTCTGTGCCGGCCAGAAAACTCAGGTCTTGCAGGTCCGCAACGCGATATTCATCGCTCCCCGACTGCATCTCTGAAGCTGACTCAACCATAGGAGGGCACAGATCGAGCCCCAGGACGCACATTGCCCCCCTCTCTACCAGCATCCGGCAGAACCGACCCTGCCCACAGCCGCATTCCAGTACGCGAAGGCCACTCACGTTGCCGCAGGCCTCGAGCATCGGTCCGTCGAGAAGTCCCGTGCGGCTGGCATTCACTCCTTCCCTCGCCTCTTTGATCCAGGCCGGGGCGAGGTCCGGCCATTCTTGATTCAGGATTTCGCGGTTCACGAGCACATCCTTGTGTGAAACGCAACGCCCAGAGCGCGTGTCGGTAATTCTAGCACGAGAAAGCAGGCATCACATACGAGCGATGCGTTCTCCGCATGTATTTTCTCGGTAGGTATCCATAACGCTCGGAATCATCAATGTAGAGTTTGTACAGACGCGGGTCGGGCATGCACAGAGCCAGAGCGAAACTGCTTTCTACGGAGCCGCTAGATGTAGTCGTGGCGCAGCATGAAAGAGTGGAGAAGGCTGCTGCCAGCCTGGGGAGCTGGCCGCCAGCTCCGTTTGCCATCCTTTCCTTCCTGGCCTTGCCCGTGATTCCCCAGTTCAGGCTGACCGATTTAGGTCTGGTGGACGTGGTGGAGTTCAAGTTGATCAGGTAGACTGGACCAACACCGTCAACCTTCTGTCTCAATTGCGGCGCCAGTAGAAAACTGCCCCTCATCACGTCTTCGCAGGTCTCAGCGGCTGGGTTCGTCAACAGGCTCAGGCGGCGGCGGAGGCGCGTCAGCTGAACCGGTATAGCCTGGATGCGGCTATTGGCGCCGCATAACTAACTCTCCAAGGCCTCTGGCCAGGGAAAACCGCTCGCGTCTGCCCTGACTAGCTCGTTCAGCTTCTCGTTGTTGTGCCCGTGGATTTGGGCCAGGAACGGGAAATCATCTGGGCCAACCTGTAGCTTTCCAACGGGATCAGCACGTGATGAGCTGATCCAATGGGGAAAGACGATTTCTACTCCTTGCACCTGCTGTGAGGCCTCCCTTTCAAAGAACCGGCGCGGCAGGATATATACCGCCCCCTCACACCACGGTTTCTGAAGCAACACTGAATGCGTGATTGAAAAAAAGTACAAGGGATCACTTAGCTGGTCGGCCGCAATCCGGGCACGCAGGCAAGAGTTGAACAATGAGAGCTCGCCGCGATAGCTCTGCCGGTCAAGTATCGCGAAATAGATGACCCAGATGCCGTCGGTGGTGGCATAGATGGCGCGCTGGTTGCTGAAGGCCTTTATATCATTCGCCTGACGCGGCTCAACTGTGTCAATGCCTCTATTCTGCGAACCATGGAGAGTCAATTCCCTGCTTTCACACAGATAGGACAAGAATTGCCATTTCGGATATGGCAGGTGATAGTCGAGGAAATCCCCTTTGGGTCTTGACTGCCACAAATCGTCGAAGGCTCTCTGTTTCTCAGGTGACAAATCCAGTGGCGGCCTTGGCAGCAGGAAATCAGGTGCCTCCATTGTTGCTCAGCTCCTCTCTAGGTCCGGCCATTCTTGATTCAGGATTCCGCCGTTCACGAGCATATCCTTGTGTGAAACACAACGCCACAAGTGTGTGTCGGCAATTCTAGCACGAGAAAGCAGGCATCACATACGAGCGATGCGTTCTCCGCATGTATCTTCTTGGTAGGTATCCATAACGCTGGGAATCATCAATGTAGAGTTTGTCCAGACACGGGTCGGGCATACATAGAGTCAGAGCCAAACTGCTTACTACGGAGCCGCTAGATGTAGTCGTGGCGCAGCATGAAAGGGTGGAGAAGGCTGCTGCCGGCCTGGGGAGCTTGCCGCCAGCTCTGTTTGCCGTCCTTTCCTTCCTGGCCTTGCCCGTGATTCCCCAGCTCAGGCTGACCGATTTGGGCGTGGTGGACGTGGTGGAGTTCAAGCTGATCAAGTGGAACAAAGCTGACGATCTCCTCATCCCGGTTTTCTGAATTCCAGGCAATACCCGTGATGCTGACCGTGCGTTTTCCAAATACCGTCTACAAGTATCTCTTTCATTGCTTCTGGAACCAGATGAACAGGAACGGAGGTATCTACTTCTTTATCCTGAGTTGAACGCGACAAACGGAGAAAACGGGCCACGACTCGGGCCACATGTTCCGATTCATCAGCAATCACTATTTTGCTTCCCGGGCGGGCAACACGGATCATCTCATCAATGGCCCTCTTCTTCTCTGAAAAGAAGTTGATCCCACCAATGTGAAAAACACTGTCGAATGAGTCTGATTCAAAAGGCAACTCTTCTGCCTTCCCCAGAAAAAGGTCTACCGGCCATCCCCGGCTTGTGACCAACCTGTGACAATTGCTCAACTGCGCCGCTGAGATATCCAGGCCATATATGTCACCTGCTTTTGAAGACTCAAATAGGTAAGGAAGATTACCACCAGACCCTATCGAAACCTCCAGAACTCGTCCATTGTTTAGTTCCAATCTGTGCAGAATCTCTGTGCGAGCCTT